>Ga0182030_10010489_pt1 | contig 18807 bp, 10 predicted proteins | sample 812S3MmetaG_FD_121299 | JGI IMG/M metagenome (GOLD analysis project Ga0182030, IMG submission 121299) | Permafrost microbial communities from Stordalen Mire, Sweden - 812S3M metaG (Illumina Assembly) | ecosystem: Environmental > Terrestrial > Soil > Wetlands > Permafrost | place: Sweden...
CACTCTGTCGTAGTAAAGTCGATCAAGCGGAGGCCTTTCCTGTTAATCAAACACTGTCTTGACAACATGTTTTTAACACAAGAGGTCTTCGCTTTTTCATCCTTCACGAATTTTGCGGGCTAGGCGTTTTGAGTGGGCCGATCCCATAAGGTGTTTGGATGCATGAGGAACCGCCCAAGCCGCTATGTTGGCCACCACCGCACTCCGGCTGCCAGGGTCTGCCGGACTCAAAGACATAAACGCCGCCCACTTGCCATCCACCAACCACGCCATCCACAAGCCGGTTCATGCTGCCGAACAACATACGCCCTCGCCCTACGGGCAGCTTGTATACGCCTTCAAACGTGATCCTGTGATTCAAGTCGTTCGAGTCCTGCTGTCTGTAGTAAGACATGACGCTGTAGTCGAATACTCCATTGTTGTCTATGATTCGGGCATACTCGTAGGTTGCCGTGCCGGTCAGGCTATTGGCAAAGCGGTGCGTCTCGGTAAACTGGATCGAGTTCAGCCACAGCCCGTTTCTATTCTCCTTGCCGTTCAGATTCACACCCGTATATTCCGGGTAAGGCAGCAGGAGTTGTCCGCTGTTGATCGTTGCATTGGCGAGGGTAGTACCCTGGAACGGGTTGATGACGCCCAGGTTTCCCACGCTTGCCGTGATCCCGTAGAAGGGATTCGCGACATTGGTATTGCATTTGCTGGGAGTCCCGCCCGCCTCCGCATTGCACTGGGCGATCCAGCCGGGAGGAGGTAGATTGATGGCCTCGCCTGTTGGAGCATGAGTGAATTGCTTGCCCACATAGCTGACGTCGAGGGTGTCCCCTTTGCCCAGCTGCCGTTGCATGCCAAAGGAGAAACTCCAGGTACTGCCGAACTTTATCGACGGATTGTAGTAACTAATTCCAGTGCCCAAGCCCGCATAGGCCCCGAGGGATGACCCGGCAACCGGGATATATCCGGTAGGGAACGGGTTGGTCAAGGTTGAAAGCGGTATCGTGTAGTTCGAATACTGGCTGGGGCTGATTCCAGTGCTTGCACTGTAACCTGTCTGGGCGCCGGTCTCTTCCTGATAGTTGTAGACCAATCCGATACCGCCGCGAACAACAGTCTTGTTGTCAATGGAGTAGGCAAATCCGGCGCGCGGCTCAAACATGTACCACGCTCTGGGAATCTGAATCCGTGACTGGCCGTTGACCCCGGAGAACGTCAGCACGCCATTGATGCCCCCGTTCGTAAATCCATGGGCCGCCGCATACCCTGACACTGGATTCACAACACCCGGCAGGAATGCATTGGTGTATCGATCGTGTCGTTCGGTCGGCTGGGATGGGAAGTCGTAGCGCAGTCCCAGGTTCAGCGTCAGCTTCTTAGAGGCCCGGTAGTTGTCCTGGACAAACACTCCCCAGTAGTGCCATGTCTCATACTGCTGCGTTGGCTGGGACACGCTTCCGCCGGAGAGGTATCCGTTGTCCAGCATGAACGACGCAACCGACGACCCGGAAGCAGGGTCCGCAGTACCGAATGCGCTCGTCGTTGTCCAGGCGTTGCTCGAGTTGATAGTAAGGCCGCCCGAGGATACCTTCGTGGAAATTTGATTCTCGCGATTATCCAATCCAATATGAAGATCGTGAGCGCCGTGCACCAAGTTAAACGTTGGGAGTAGGTTTAGCTGGTTGTGGACACTGTAACCGATTCCCGTTGAGCCCATCTGGGTGAAGTTGCCGAGACCGATCTGCGGAAAGGCGTTCAACAGACTCGGCTGGGTCAAACCTCCCGATACGTTGGGGAAACCCGGAATGGAACTCTGGTTGAATACTCCTGCGGCGACGGTATGGTTTTCGTCCATATTGATGCTGGCCTTGAGGTCGAAGATGGCATTGGGGCTGAAGGTGTGGATCCATTCCACAGCCGGAACCTGAAAACCCTGTCCGTTCGGGACTTGGCCATACCGCGCCGGATTGGCCGCAGGGAAGCCATTGGTGTCTGAAGTCTGGAACTGGTCCCAACGGCCCCAGCGCAGCGAAAGCCGGTCTTTCTGGGTGATATTTTGGTCGATCTTGATGAGGAAGTTCTTATACTTGCTGACAACCGACGTCTGGATGAAATAGTTGTTCTGCCAAGGCGAGGAACCCACCGGCGCGGCCCGGTTTGGCGCGGGGAAGTAACTGAGGATAGCGAGCGCCGTGGGGTTCACCCTTGATGCGGGAATGGAATAGGAATTCGGCGCCCCTTCGGACAGGAAGGAACTACGGGTGCAGTTCGCCACAGTGGGGGTGGTGTTGCACAACGTCGCATTGATGGAGGTCGGATCGTAAATCGTCATCTGCGTTGCTTGGTCCGACTCGAGCAGGCCATTGAATTGGTAGTAACCGTTTACGGGTGTAAACCAGGATGGTTTGCCAAAAACACCGGGCACGGAGAACGTATTGTTTCCGGGCGTTGTCTGGTCGAAGCTCTCCGCCGCGATTGTGAAAAATGTCTTATCGTGACCGTTATAGAGATGAGGGATGACGACGGGGCCGTCTAACTCGAAGCCGTATTGATTGCTCTTGTGGCTTGGTCTGTTGTAGGCCGTCGAGCCGGGATGAAGACCTTGGTTATAGTTGTTGGAAAAGGTGTTCGCATCCAGGCCTGTGCTCTTGTAGTACTCGTAGACTGTTCCGTGAAGCCTATTGGTTCCGGACTTCAGATGCACGTCGATGTTCCCTGCCGTGGCGAATCCCGCCGCGCCCGCATCGTATGGTGTATTACTGACCGTCATCTCCTGGACCGCGTCTACGAGGGGAATATAGGACATAGTCTGAAAACCCGTCGACATATTGCTGACTCCGTCGAGATTCAGGGAGCCAGCCGAGCTGTTGAAGACAAGTCCGTTGGCAATGCTGCTGTATGGCAGTTGGTTGTTAAAGCCATTCTTGCTTCCCACGCCTGCAACCGCGATTGACGCTACCATGACATTTCTGAAGCTTTCCGGCAAGTCCGTGATAAGCGCGGCGGAAATAACGGTATTCTCATTAGCGTCGTCGGTCTGAAGCGCGAGTTGGTTGGCGGTGACCGAAATCGTGAGCGTTTCCGAACCTACTTGCAACCTTGTATCTACCCGGCGCAACTGATCCGAATCCAGCTTCACGCCGGTTACTGTCTCGGCTTTAAAGCCCGCCTTCTCGACCTTGACCGTATAGGTGTCGGGGTGGAGGTAAGGCTCGACCCACTCCCCCGTCGGACCGCTCTTTACTGTGAGCACGACCCCAGTACCTTCGTCGGTGACGGTGACGGTTGCATCCGGAATCACGGCCCCGGTGGGATCGGTCACGCGCCCCAGGAGCTGTTGGGCGGTCTGGCCATAGGTTGCCGCAGTCACGCCGACAAAAAGGAGGCACAGAATCAGCCGTGAAAGCGCCTTGCCGATAACGTACCTACTAAGCTTCTTGAAACTAAACGAATCTTGCATCACGGTGTTTCCTCCTAATAAACAGCGAACTTTCGAGACGTCCCTTAGAGATACGCGCCATATTGAAGCACGAGAGGCTAGAGTCACAATTCGCCTTGCCGTAGCACCAAACAAAGAACGTTATCATTGGAACGGTGCAACTATAGGTTTGCGGCAGAAACATTGTCAAGGCTTATTTCTAGATTTTACATATCCAGCAACAGGCTAACTGCAAATGGACCCACTTCCCTCAGGCAGGCATGGCCCGACCGACAAGGACAAATCCTGCAGTTTTAGCCAATAATGCTGACTTACATGGTCAGTACGTCTCCCAGCATCGGTTCTCACCGGACGTCCTGGTTGAGCGCATGGGGCTTTGCTAAACCATATTCCTGAGATCAATCATGATGATGATAACGTTCCATCCACGTAGTTGGCTCATTCCGCATAACTTGAGCGCACAGCCTTATGGATACTGTGCTAGGTACCCCGGATGACCAACGATAGTGGAATGAAATCTATACGAGCGGAACGATTCGCAACCAATCGAAATCGGCATAGCCAAATTCGCCGTGATCCGACTGACCAGAGGCGAAGATCCCAATCTTCGCTCCTACCCATACTCCTGGTTGAGCCGTAAAGGCTTGGCCGATGGGATGAAACTCATTCCCATCCAAGCTATAACTGAACGAGACTTTACCTTCCTCCACCGCAACCCTCAGATAGACAGTATCCCGTGAAACCGGCACCTCTGCTGCGACTCTTTCGGGAGATCCTTGGTCGGCATGCAAACAAAGCAACTGGCGAAGAACATTGCCATGTTCGCTCTTCGCGATTACCAGAGACCCGTAGTCTTTCCCCATCAGCACGATGCCTGCCCGATCATCCCCGTTGCGCAGTGCCACTGTCACATGGGTGGTCGCTATGAAGCTAGGTGCGGGCAATTTCTGCAATAATACCGCCGGCGTATCCCAGAGATTCCGAGTTGATGGGGGAGCAGGGACACTGACTAAGCGCAGTGCACCCAGCGCTTGCGATGGGAAGCCCCACGTAGGTTCTGGGTTAGCCTGCCATTGCCACTGCAGTCCAAGCGTCTCAGCATTGAATTCATCGCTGTCGGCCGGATTCTGCAGAACGGATCCATGCAGTGTGTGCGGCTTTTTGTATGTCAGCACCGGCTGGCCGATCTGCCCATGCGACATATCGCCAATCTCGGGCCAGTCATCGACCCACTTCATCGGCTCTAAGTGGACAATCCTTCCCAGCCAACCGCGATCCTGAAAATGAAGAAACCAGTCCTCTCCCGTTCCGGTGTCCACCCACGCTCCTTGGTGTGGCCCATTGATCGCAGTGGTGCCCTGCTGCAGCACTTTCCTGCGTTCGTAAGGCCCAAAGATGTTCCTTGATCGCAGCACCATCTGCCACCCGGTCGGGACGCCTCCGGCCGGGGCGAAAATGTAGTAGTACCCGTGGCGCTTGTAGATCTTCGGCCCTTCAATAGTTGTGTCTTCGCCGTGGCCGTCATAGACAATAGCCCCGCGATCCAGGAGTTCCGTACCATCGGGTTTCATACGGCTAATGATCAACATGCTCTTAGCGCCGGCACGGCTCGCGGCCAGCCCTGAAATCAAGTAAGCCTTCCCATCCTCGTCCCATAAGGGACAAGGATCGATCCACCCCTTGGCTGCTTTTATAAGCAACGGTTGCGACCACGGCCCCACGGCGTTCTTCGCCTTCACCATGTAGATTCCGAAATCCGGATCGGGGTAGAACAGGTAGAACTCTCCGTCATGGAAGCGCAACGCTGGAGCCCACACTCCATTTCCGTGCTGCGTCGTGCTGTACCGCTCGAAAGGAGGCTGCCTGTCGAGCGCGTGCCCGATCAGTCGCCAGTTCACCAGGTCATACGACTCCAGAATCGGAAGTCCAGGCACACTGTCGAAGCTGGACGCCACCAGATAGAACTTGTCTCCCACACGTACTGCATCCGGATCCGAATAGTCCGCATTCAGCACCGGATTCTTGTACATCCCATTCCCCAGATCCGGCGACCAGACCTGCGAAACCGTGGCGTTTCTGTGCGGCTGCGCAAGAGGGCGAGCAGTTCCAGGAACCTGGCACACACCCGCCGCGAACGCAGCTGTCATGGTGATTGTCAAAAGAGGCTTGCCGAGGCTATGCATTCTCATTCTCTTTACTGTGTCCGGTCTCGATCCAGAGGCCCATTGCTCGGCCTCCGCGAACCGATCCGCCGCTAGGCGCGAATAATTAATCTCGGGTATACGAGCGACGACAGAACGGCCACGTTTTCTAAACGATCTTCAGCTTGCGTTGCAGATCTTCAAGCGAGATCTGCTTTGTCTCAGGGAAAAAGAACAGGACGACGAAAAACTGCACGATCATCATGGCTGCGAAGAAAACAAATGGATACGCCCCCGATCTTAGCGCAATCACCGGAAAGGCAAAGGATAGGAGCGCATTCATTATCCAGTGTGTGCCTGAGCCCAGGCTCTGACCTTTGCTACGCACGCGCGTGGGAAAGATTTCGCTGATATAGACCCAGATCACCGCTCCCTGAGATATGGCGAAGAAAGCGATATACGCCACCAATGCCCAGACCAGCATTGCCTGATGTTGGTGAGTAAAGAATATGGCGGCTACGATCGCCAGGCAGATTGCTGTCCCAATCGCACCAATCATCAGCAAGAGCTTGCGCCCCACGCGATCGATCAAGGCCATCCCTGCTAGCGTGGCAAGCAGATTCATCGCGCCAATAGCCACAGCTTGTAGATTGCTGGAGATCCTGTCGAAGCCTGCAGCGGCAAAGATGTCATTCAGGTAGTACAGGATGGCATTGATGCCGCTCAGTTGATTGAAGGCTCCGATCGCGATGGCAAGAAAGATCGGCTTGCCATAGCGTAGCCGGCTGCCCATTCGTTCGAATAGCGACGAATTCTGCTGGCTTCGCTCCATGTGGAGCGACTCGCGGATGTCCGCAAGCTCCGCTTCGGAGTTGGGAGTGTCCAGTAATTCCAGCACTTCCCGCGCTTCGTCAAATCGACTCTTAGTTACTAACCAGCGTGCGCTGCATGGAATGCCAAAGAGTAAGCCGAAAAACACGACCGCCGGTATTGCAGCAACGCCGAGGTCCCAGCGCCATTCCGCCGCGCCAAGATTCATCAACCCGATGAGGTAGTTGGAGAGATAAGCCAACAGAATACCGGCCACAATGTTGATCTGAAATGTGCCAACTAGCCTTCCACGTAAACGCGGCGGGGCAAGTTCAGCGATATAGACCGGACCCAGTACCGAGGACCCACCAATCCCCAGACCGCCTAGAAACCGTGCAGCTAGAAGGAGCCACCAGGTCGGAGCAAAGGCACAACCAATCGATGAGACAACGTACAGGACCGCGGTCAGCCGCAACATCTCGCGGGAGCCGTATCGCTGCCCTAGCGAACCCGCGGTCAGAGCGCCGATCACCGTGCCCCAGAGCGCAATCGAAACCGTAATACCGAGTTCCGACACCGTCATGGATTGGTGGATGATCGGAATAAGAAGATGTAGATTGACCAGATCGAACGAATGCGTCAGCCCTCTCGTCGCACCCGAAATCACCGCCGTGTCAAAGCCGAACAGCAACCCACCCAAGGCACCCACGAAGGTGCTCCGAACGATGTACCTATTGATGGACAAGCACATCCTCCGCTACCTCTGACAGGAATTCTTTGGGTTGGTATGGCAAGAGGCAAGCGCCAAGCAGGCCAGCCGCAGAACCAAGTTGCGCGCCCAGGATGTAAGTCTTGTTCTTCTGCAATCTCGACGGCTCTAGCACCTCGGGCTCCGTCAGGCGGTAGACGTAGCTACGTTGCCGCAAAACACGGAACATTGCCGGAGCAAGAAGGTCCCAGGCATCGCACACTCCACCTCCCAGTAAATAGAGCGGCAAATTGAGCGTGTTGATAAGGCTCGTAAGGGCAATGGCAAGTGCGTGACCAACACTCTCGAAGACTGAAGCCGCTCTTGCATCTCCAGAGCGGGCTAAGACAGCAACGTCATGGGCAGTAGCAGGAACCGCATCGCTTATTCGTTCCCGCGCCATGCGCAGTACCGCAGAGGCTGAAGCATACTGCTCCAGACAGCCATAGCCGCCACACCCGCACGAGGCACCTCCGGCATCCTGCACGATGATGTGACCGGCCTCGCCCCCCATGCCCGTAGACCCGTGCCATATCCTTCCATGCAAGATCAGGCCGCTGCCAACTCCCGTACCAAGCGTCAAGACACAAAGAGAATTAACGCCATGTGTCTTCCCCGCTCCAAACTTCTGCTCTGCAAGTGCGGCAAGATTCGCGTCGGACTCGATGTGTACGGACATGCCTAGCGTTGACTCAATTGCCTGGCGGAGATCAAAGCCGTCCCAACCAGGAAGATTCGGAGGATTATGTAAGATGCCGGCTGGAAGCTCCATTGGACCAGGAGAACCGATGCCGACGCCGATGAGTCGACGGTCGTTTTGGTTGGCCCTGAGGGTGTCAATCCCCTCGCACATATCTGCTACGACGCGATCAGGCCCTTCCATCAAACGTGTCGGCAGCAAGATGGAGTCCAGAAAGTCGACACCACCCGCGTAAGAAGCAATTCGCAAATTGGTACCACCTAAATCGACCCCGATAGAATATGTTTCGCTCATCCGCCCGCTCTCTAAGGTTCAACATTTGCCGCAACGTTCGCCACGCCTTCCAAATCAAGTCGATGCAGTCGTCTGGATGAGAATCTCCGGGATCCACCGGACATTCCGGATTGAAGGATTGCCCAACGATTGACTTCAGAACCGGCAAGAAGAAAGGCCCCGGTACCAAAGACGTAGCTCGCTCCAGCCGTATATGCTCCAGGAGCGGCACCCACCGGCTGTACGCACCCGAGCCTTCCATCCGCATAGATATGGGCCACTAGGCCTGCCCAGCCCCGACGGACGACGGGCTCGAATTCCTTCTCATCGAGCAGGTGATGGTTGAGGCCCCAGGCGATCGCGTAGACGAATAGGGCAGAGCCGGATACTTCGGGATAAGGATAATCACCTGCGTCGAGCAGACCTGGCCTCCATAACCCGTCCGCTCCTTGTATCCTTGCAACGGACTGCGCCATTGCCTGCAATCTACGCACGTAGAATGGTCTGCGCGGGTCGCTTGCGGGCAGACTTTCGAGTACGCGCACCAGTCCACCCATCACCCAACCGTTGCCGCGCGACCAGAACACCTTCTTACCGTTTCTCTCTCGTTTATCGAAGTAGCTGTTGTCCCGGAAGTAGAGATGCTCCTGCCGATCCCAGAGCAGGTCCGAAGTTACCTGCCATTGGTGGTGCATATATTCGAGATACTGCGAATCTCGCGTGGTTGCAGCCAGACCGGACCAAACCGGAGGCGCCATAAACAGAGCGTCGCACCACCACCAAACAGGTTTGGCCGGATCGTCAGGTGCTTGCATTATCTCGGCAAACTGGGAACGCATTGGCTCGAGGTGCTGGGCATCTGGCTTCCGCTGATCAAGCCACAGGTAGGCCTGTCCGATTGCTTGATCATCTGCGTTCGCCTTCCGCGGTCCAAGTGTCCAGTGATAGTGCTCGGCGACTCCCGTCACGAGATCGCGGTAGCGAGGCTCATGCAATGTCTCTGAGGCTGAGAGCATGCCAACGTAAAGAGTGGCGAACGTCCAATCCTGGCTTGGCGAGTCTGCAACGCTTCGTGCCTGCCAGTCAGCGACTTTGCGCATAGCAACCTGAATGCTGCGCGACTCAGCCTCGCCGGACAGGACGGCCAAAGGCCCCGGATCCGCGGGCGCGTCTCCGACAACGGCCTCACGTTCATCTGCAGTCAGTTGTCCCGAACCCGAATGACATGTCAGCGCCAACAGAGCAAGGCTGGCGACGACAAGCACAAGCGGGCGTCTCAATCTCGCCTCCCCCCGAATCGGCATTGCCCTGCAAGATAGATTCATCACATCCATAATATCGAGATCGTTCCCATACTAGTAGATACCGCTGACCGCACCCCATAATGCACCCAATATCCCATATTTGGCAAACAAACAAATCAACTGTAGATACCGAATAAGTGAAAGAGCCTATGCAATGAGCTGGTTTTGTTGATATTGTTACCAGACTATCTTCTCTCTGGCTGTGGCAGGACGCTACGCGCCATGCGCTTGGGCGCTGATGGGAGAAAAGAACTTCGTTTGTCCTGAGGGGCTGCCCTGGGACGGGCAAAGAGTCGTGTTTTGGTCCCCCGCATAGGCGACGCGTCCCACATGTGGGGAGGGAGTTTCGTTCTGTGCAATCCGCAATAGTGGTGCAGGCGGCTGTGATTTGCCCTCGATTGAGCTACGGTCGCTTATGCTGAGTGATCCTATGGTCAAGAACGAGGAACATACTCCGACAATTCGAGATGTAGCAAGGGTGGCACACGTCGGCCTGATGACTGTGTCGCGAGTGATCAACAATCATCCGTCTGTACGTGCCTCCACCCGCAAGAAGGTGGAAGCGGCAATCGCTCAACTTGGGTATCGACAAAATGAGGCGGCGCGCCTACTCAAGGGGCAACGGGCAAAGCTGATCGGTCTGATCGTTCCCGATCTTTCCGATGCTTTCTTCGCCTCATGCGCACACACTGTTCAACAAATTGCCAGGATGCACGGTTACATGACTTTGGTCGTCTCTTCCGAGCGCGACCCGGAACTTGAATTCCAGGAAGCTGAACTGATGGCCAGCAGAAAGGTATCCGGACTTCTGGTTGTCACATCAATGGGCACCGGCGACGAAAGAATGTCTCAGTTGCAGCGGACTGGACTCACCATAGTTGCCTTCGACCGCCCGCTTCCCGGTGCCAACACCGATTGTGTATTAGTTGAGAACAGAGATGGTGCCGAAGAAGCCACTCAACACCTGATCGAGCACGGCCACCGTCGTATCGTCTGCGCAGGATATGACGAAGACACCTATACCGTCAGCGAACGCGTGAAAGGCTATACCCAGCAAATGAACTCCGCTGGGCTCAAACCGCAGCTTGCGTTTGGCCTCGTAACCCTGGACGATGTTCGCCTGTGGCTTACCGGAATCTGGGCAAGCAAGAACCGTCCTACCGCCATTTTTTCCATCAACCATCGCACTTCCGTATCCATGCTTCAGGCCCTGACAGACCAGGGTATTAAGATTCCTGATGATGTGGCCCTCGTGGGTTTTGATGACTTTGATCTGGCGGGAGTCGTTACTCCACCGCTCACAACGATCGCGCAATCACCTGTAGAACTGTCGCGCCGCTCTATGACCCTTCTTCTCGATCGCCTCCACGCTCCAAAGGATGGTGCCGCCTCATCACCGGCAAAGATAATGCTCCCGGTCAAATTGATGGTTCGGGCGTCATGCGGCCCACACAAGTAGAGTGAACCGCGCCTTCCAACTGCTTGACGACCACTGGAATCGCTCTAGATAACGTTCTCCTTGAAGATTCTCACCGCACCGATTCGAGACTGGGGCAGGCCGGGTTGGGAAATGCGTTGCTGGCCCAAATTCAGATGAATTATGCCCAAGCTAGACAACTGCGGTCATTTCGTCCAGAGTTGACACTCGCGGCATTGGGATAATAACGTTATCTACTCTGTGGACAGGTCGCCGTTCCGACTTCCGCCGGCAAGGATAAGACGATGTCCGAAGTTGATGCCTTCTCTCGCCGCAGGTTCAATGCCCTCTTGCTCTCAGCGGGCGCTGCGCATGCCTTTGCACAGGCTCCGCGCGGCGAGGATGCCATGTCCGATGCGCAGTCGAATACCCGACGATCATCTACTTTTTTGCACCCTGGGCTGCTGCAGAGCCAAAGGGATCTGGCGAGAATGCGGGAGGGTGTCCGCCAACAGATACAGCCGATATTGGCCGGCTTTGAAGTGCTGCGCAACCATCCTCTCTCGCAATTGACTTACGCTAGCGCGGGTGCATTTGCGGAAATTGGCCGCAATCCCACGGTACATTCTCAGGAATTCGACCGAGACTCCAATGCTGCATATCAGTGTGCTCTGATGAGTTGCATCGACGGCGATCCTGCCTATGCGAAGATCTCAATCGGTATTTTGAACGCCTGGTCAAAGACTCTGCGCACAATATCTGGCGCAGATGCTGTGCTTTGCGCTGCATTGGGAGGCTTCAAGATCGTGAATGCTGCGGAATTGATGCGGCATTCAGACAGCGGTTGGGCTAACGAGGATGCTGATCTCTTTGGCAAGATGCTTCACGAGGTATTTCTCCCGGTCATCGACAACTTTGCCCCCTTCGCCAATGGCAACTGGGACACCGCAGCGATCAAAATGATGATGGCCATCGCCATCTATAACGATGACCGCCCCCCCTTCAAGCGCGCGCTCGAATACTACCGCTTCGGCTGCGGCGACGGCCGGCTCGCACACTACATCTATCCCAGCGGCCAGTGCCAGGAGAGCGGTCGCGATCAACAACACACGCAACTCGGTCTTGCGCACATGGGCGACTGTTGCGAGATGGCCTGGCATCAGGGATTGGACCTTTATGCCAGCCTCGATAACCGCCTGCTTCTCGGCTTCGAATACACCGCCCGCTACAATCTCGGGGAAGAAGTACCGTTCGAGCCTGATATCGACCAGACTGGCAAGTATCGCCACGACGTCATTTCGCCACGAGGCCCCCTACGACCGGTCTACGAGCAGATATACAACCACTTCGCCCATCGACGAGGCCAGCCAGCGCCATGGACGCAAAGGGCTGCTGAGAAACTGCGCCCCGAAGGGGCAGCCTTCGGGGCTGACCATACCGGCTTCGGCACCCTACTGTACACGCGTGAAGTTGGGCCTGACACAGCCGAATCGGCGTCGGTGGCTGTACCCTCAGCCCTTCGCGCGGAGACAAATGGCGGCGGTATCGATCTCGATTTCGTACCTCTTGCTCGCGCGACGCATTACACGATAAGCCGAGCCGAAGGTGTCAGCTCTACATTTGCTGTGATCGCACAGAACGCAGTTGGGCCACGATACCGGGATCCACACGTCAAGCCTTCGCGCCTCTATGCTTACCGGGTAAGCGCGGTCGACTCGCCTCGGACCTCCCGGCCCGCCAAAGAGATGGCTGGCCTTCCTCCCGGCTGGCTACTGGACGCGATTGGGCAGATGCCTGGTCAAAACACAGCCTCATTCGATGGAGAGATGTTTCGCTTGCGTGCCGCGGGAACGCACCAACCGAGCTACGGTCTCTCAGCCTTCTCCGCACACTGTGAGATGCCGGCAAAGAGCAGGTTTACCGCGCGCATCGTTCCGTTGATCGCATCGCAGTACCTGCAGTTGGGCGTTGCAGTGCTGAGCAACGATAAGATTCCTGGTCTCGAAGCAGCGATCTTGCTATCGCCACGCGGAGAGATGGAGCGGCCTGCATGGTCGGCTTCGCTGCTTTGTGCGGACGAGGCGAGAACATCGCTGCAGACCGTAAGTGCGCTCCCACTTTCCAATCCTGTCATCACCTATGGGCGACTAGTCGAGCCGCTCTGGCTTCGTCTCGAAAGGGACGGCACAGCGCTCCATGCAGCAATTTCGGCTGACGGAAGATCGTGGTCGGAGATCGGAAGCGCAGATATCCCTGGCGGGCCACTACGCGCCGGCCTTCTTCTGAATTCAGGCTTGGACAAAGTCACAACTGAGGTCTGCTTCGATCACGTGTCGCTAACAACTGACTTGACGGACTAATTGCACTCTTGCCCACCCCGGGTACGCGGACCAAACGGAAGGAATAAGACGATGTCGACTTCGATCAATCGCAGACAACTTGGCAAGGGCCTCATGGCGGGCGCGGCTCTCAGCGCCATCGGCGCAACCGCCGAGGCACAGACAAGCTCTGTAGGAGCGCCCCAACTCGATAGCCGCTGGCTCGCTATCGCCCCCGGCATCTGGAAAGCAAGAATCGGATCGCCCGAGGCCATCACTCCAGTCTCTTCTCGCCTCGTCGAGCCGCGCACAGCAGCTCTGCTCACGGCGGCCCCAGTTCTGGCCCCGCCGCTCGCGCCCCCTAACGGTGGAGTTCGATCCCGCGGTACATCGCTCACCCTCCCACTCGCAGCCGGCGAGGAGCTATACGGCTTCGGCCTGCAGTTCTTTTTGCTCCAGCACCGCGGAAAGAAACGCACCCTTCGTGTGAACGCAGACCCGCGCTTTGATACAGGGGATTCCCATGCCCCCGTGCCGTTTTATGTCAGCAGCCTGGGATACGGAGTCTTCGTCGACACGGCGCGCTATGCCACCTTCTACTGCGGCGAGTCACGTGATAAGCCCAGGGTGGCCGTCGATGTTGCAAATGGAGGGGTTCTGCCCATGTCCACGGAAGGCCTCTATTCGAAGGGCCTATCCAATGGCCAGAACTCGCAGATCCTGGTCGATGTGCCGGGCGCCCGTGGAGTCGACGTTTACCTCTTTGGTGGTCCGACGATGCTCGACGCTGTCAAGCGCTACAACCTGTTTTCAGGAGGAGGCGTAAACCCGCCGGAGTGGGGTCTCGGCTTCTGGTATCGAGCTTCCGCCAATGCAACGGACTCGGATCTTGTCGCGTTCGCACAGGAGTTCCGGGACAGGAAAATTCCATGCGACGTTCTCGGGCTGGAGCCAGGATGGCAGACGCACGCCTATTCCTGCACGTATGTTTGGAACAAGCAGCGGTTCCCCGACCCCGCAGGATTTGTGAAGCAGCTCAAGGCCAGGAACTACCGCGTCAATCTTTGGGAACATGCGTTCATCCACCCCTCTTCTCCACTCTTCACGCCAATGGTGAACCTGTCAGGAGACAAGGGCGTGTGGGGCGGACTCGTTCCTGATTTTCACGATCCAAAAGCACGGCAAGTATTTGGCGACTTCCATGGAACAACCTTGCTTGACAGCGGTATCGATGGATTCAAGTTGGATGAATGCGACAACTCAGATTACACAGGCGCCTGGTCATTCCCTGAGGTGAGTCAGTTTCCTTCCGGACCCGACGGCGAACAGATGCACTCTCTCTTCGGTCTCGGCTACCAGAGGGCGCTATGGAAGCAGTTTAAACAGCGCGGACGGTTGACTTACGGCCTGGTTCGGTCGAGCGGGGCGCTTGCGTCACCCTATCCGTTTGTACTCTACAGCGACTTGTACGACCACCGCCAGTTTGTACGTGCCCTGGTCAACTCCAGCTTTAGCGGCCTCCTCTGGTGCCCCGAGGTTCGGGACGCAAAAAGCGAAGAGGATCTCATCCGCCGTCTGCAAACTGTGGTCTTCTCGCCCCTCGCAATGATTAACGGCTGGTATATCCCAAATCCTCCGTGGAAACAGTTGGACCGTAAGAAGAACAATGCCAACGACCTGTCCCCGAATTGGGAAAAGTTGGAGGGCCGTTGCCGCGAGATCATCGGCTGGCGCATGCAACTCGTTCCATATCTGCGGGCAGCCTTTGCGCGATACGCAACCGACGGCACACCCCCCTTCCGTGCCCTCGCGCTCGACTGGCCCAACCATCCCGAAGTAGCAAAGACGGAGGACGCCTGGATGGTTGGCGACCGAATGCTAGTAGCACCCCTCTTTGCAGGCGAACCGGGGCGCCGGCTGACTTTGCCGCCGGGCCATTGGCGTAACTTCTGGACCGGAGAGGCCGTCTCCGGCGACATTATCGACATCCCGGCCGCAACCAAAGATATTCCCGTGTTCGTAATGGATGGCTCCGTTCTGCCTCTGGCTTCGATTACCAACTCGACAGCGGATCCGGAAAGTCGCAACCTCGAAGTCCGCGTCTTCGGTGATGGCCGTCTGCCCTTCTCGCTACTCACGCCCGAGGGAGATTCCCTTCAACTTAACTGGAATGCTAAGACCCGCGCCGGCGCAGTGAAGCAGCAGGGAAACAATCGCTACACGATCACCACTTGGGCCTCAGCATCTCGTACAGATTCTCAACCAGCCTAGAGGCCGACTCGACGTGCTCTCGTTTACGACACGCGGATATGGTCTTGCCACGATGAACGCCGGGGACATCGAGCCAGATTTCATCGGTGGAATCGGCTAATGCTCTGAACTGGGCGATTCTTCTAGCCGATAGCATCTAAACGAGTATTTAGTTCTATGGAAGCGAAGAACATGATTTGGTTCAGGGCAACGACGGATCCGAGCTCCGCCGAGGTACTTACTCCGAGGCGAAGGGTGGGGAGTAGAACAGGCGGAAGCCAGGAGAACGAGTTTTGAGACAATCGAGTGTATTTAGAAGTCTCCTGAAGCACGCACCTTTTCCGCCGCGGCTGCGTAATCTGCCGGTTCGACGCGGCTTGATCTGCGTGGCTCTGCTTATGGCAGTGCTGCTGGTGGCGGCATGGTCGGTGAACCAGCCGGCCAGCATTGTTATCGACTATCCCTTGAACGGTTCGGTTTTTGCGCCCGATATGGAGGCACCTACGTTTCTGTGGCGCGATCCGGTCGTCAGCGCCGTTATCTGGCGCATCGATGTAGCCTTTGCGAACGGTTCGCCGGAGCTGCATCAGGAGGCCAAAGGCGAAGCGATGCGTCTGGGCGAGATCGATCCGCGCTGTGTCTCGTCTGCCAATCGCCTTCCCGCGCTCACACCGGAGCAAGCGGCTGCGCACACCTGGAAACCGGATGCGGAGACCTGGTTCACAATTAAGAAACAGTCGGCTGCCGGCTCGGCCACCCTTACGATCAGCGGCTTTGCCGCGGGAGATTCCTCTCGGCCGGTCTCGCGCGGGAGTATGCAGATCCATCTCTCGACCGATCCGGTCGGCGCGCCCATCTTCTATCGCGATGTGCCGCTGATGCCCTCGAAGGGAGCGAATGGCGTCATCAAGCCACTGGCCGCGGGGGCGGTGCCGCTGATTGCCTGGCGGATACGCAACGTGGCCGAGCCCAGCAGCCGGGTGGTGATGGGGGACCTGCACTCCTGCGCCAACTGCCACTCCTTCTCCGGCGATGGCAAGACGCTGGGCATGGATATGGATGGCCCGGAAAACGACAAGGGAATCTACGCGCTGGTGCCGGTGCGACCGCAGATGACGATTCGCAATGAGGATATGATCTCCTGGGCCTCGTTCCGCGCTGGCCCGGGAAGTCCGTTGCGCGAAGGTTTCATGTCGCAGGTCTCGCCCGATGGACGGTATGTGGCCACCACCATTCGGCCTCCGGGCGACAAGAACTCGCAGATATACTACCTCGCCAACTTCGAGGACTACCGCTTCCTGCAAGTCTTTTATCCCACTCGTGGCATCGTGAGCTGGTATGACCGCGAGACGCGCACCATGCAGCCGCTGCCCGGGGCCGACGATCCGAGTTATGTGCAGACCGGCGCCGTGTGGAGCCCCGATGGCAAGTATCTGGTATTTGCGCGCGCCGTGGCCAAGGACCCCGCTCCCTCCGCCAACGGCAAACTGGCGACCTATGCCAACGATCCGGCAGAGCTTCCCATTCAGTACGACCTCTACCGCATTCCTTTTAACGGAGGGCTGGGCGGCAAGGCCGAGCCCATCGCGGGCGCATCGCACAACGGCATGAGCAACAGCTTTCCCAAGATCTCGCCCGACGGCAAGTGGATTGTATTTGTGCAGGCGCATAATGGGCAGTTGATGCGGCCGGACAGTCAGCTCTATATCGTTTCCGCAGCGGGTGGAGCTGCGCGGCGCATGAACTGCAACACCTCGTTGATGAACTCCTGGCACAGCTTTTCACCCAACAGCCGATGGCTGGTCTTCTCCTCCAAGAGCCGTTCGCCTTATACGCAGATGTTTCTGACGCATATCGATGCAGACGGCAACGACTCGTCCGCCATCCTGATCGAAAACTCGACGGCGTCCAATCGCGCCGTGAATATCCCGGAGTTTGTCAATGTGCCTCCGGCGCAGAGCATCCAGCACATCGCTACGCCGGCTGTGGACTTCTACAAGCAGTTCGATGTGGCGGCGACGCTGGCGCTCCAGGGCAAGTATGCGGCCGCCATCCCGGAGTGGAACAAGGCGCTGGCGCTCAGTCCCGACGACGCGCGCGCACACAACAGCTTCGGCCTGTCCCTGGCGCGAGCGGGAAAGACGGATGATGCCATTGCGCAATATCGCATGGCGCTCGCGGGTAAGCCGCATTATTCCGAAGCGCACAATAATCTAGGTGCAGCTTTGGCTGCGCAGGGGAGCTTCAACGAGGCTGTGGCGCAGTATCGCCATGCCATCGAAGACAATCCCGGCAATGCCGAGGCGCACAACAATCTGGGCCACACGCTGGCGCAGCAGGGACACCTTGACGAGGCGGTGCTGGAGTACGAGGCCGCGCTGGCCATTCGTCCGGAGTTTGCCGAAGCGCACAACAATCTGGGCGTGGTCCTGAGCACGCAGGGGCATCTCGACAAGGCGGTGGTGCACTATCGCAAGGCCATCGATGAGGATGCGCACTTTGCCAACGCTTACAACAACCTGGGCGCGGCTCAGGCCCGGCAGGGCAACTTCGAGGAAGCCATTGCGCAGTTCGACAAGGCGCTGGCGGCAGGACTGGAGACGGCGCAACTACACGACAACCTGGGGATCGCACTGACGGAAAAGGGAGAGATGGCCGAGGCCACTGCACAGTTCGAGCGCGCCGTGCAGCTCTCTCCCGAGCTGCCCGAAGCGCACTACTATCTGGGAATGGCTCTGGTGACGAGCGGCCAGGAAGCCCAGGGGCTGCAACAGTGGCGGCAAACGCTGCGCCTGGCTCCAGATCATGTGCAGGCGCTCAACGACACGGCGCTCCTGCTGGCCACCTCGAAGAATGCCGCGCTGCGCAACGGTGTTGAAGCCACAACTTTGGCCGAGCGTGCCGTGCAATTGACATCGGCGCGCGATGCGTCGGTGTTGGGTACGCTGGCTGCCGCCTATGCCGAATCCGCGCGCTTCGACCGGGCCATCGAGTCCGAGCAACGCGCCATTGGGTTGGCTGTGCAACAGGGCAATGTACCTCTGGCAACGATGTTGCGGGCACAATTGAAACAGATCGAATCGAAGACGCCGATCCGTCAGCAGTGAATGTAACGGTACTGTGTTTTCCTGCTGGCGGATGGAGAATTTCAGGATGTAGTGGGTGAACGCAATAAACTTACATTAGGAGCGATGATGAATATGTTGGGAGATATTTTGGAAACCATTGCGCACGCGCCAATCAAGAAGAGAGCCATCGTGAATCAGGACGTTCTCAACGAGGCCTATGAATATGCCTTATGTTGAGTTGCCGTAATGTTGTGCTGCACAATTTGCGGTACCTATATGGAACCAAGGAAGCTCGTCAGGGAGGGTGATGGACGCCATCGTTTGGAGCGAGGACTGGTCATGCCAGTA
>Ga0182030_10010490_pt1 | contig 18807 bp, 15 predicted proteins | sample 812S3MmetaG_FD_121299 | JGI IMG/M metagenome (GOLD analysis project Ga0182030, IMG submission 121299) | Permafrost microbial communities from Stordalen Mire, Sweden - 812S3M metaG (Illumina Assembly) | ecosystem: Environmental > Terrestrial > Soil > Wetlands > Permafrost | place: Sweden...
GTTGGACAGCACCTCGTTGGATCCGTAGCGCACTGCCAATTTCGAGATCTCGAGTGGCGTCACTCCAGAACGTGGGGGCGTAGGTAAGCGGAACTTGCTGGCCTTGTCCCGCTTGTCGACCCGGGTGCGATTTCCTTCGATCCGCTCCACTCGTCGGTCCAAGTTCTTGGCGATCTTGGCCCGCTTCTCCGTCTGCCCTCGCATGGAGTCGGCCAGCGTCGAAAGACGCTTGATCTCGCGACTTTCCAGCACCGAGGCGCGTTCTCGCTGCGACTGATCTGCTTCGTGTTGGGCTTCGAACTTGGAGTAGTTGCCTTTCCATTCGGTCAGTCGCTGATTCGAAATATTGAGCACCTTGGAGATCGAACGATCGAGGAGCTTGAGGTCGTGGCTCACGACGAGGAGGGCGCCGGGGAAGGACTCCAACTCATCGAGTAACCAGCGCTTGGCCGAACGGTCGAGGTGGTTGGTCGGTTCGTCGAGAATCATCAGCTCGGGCTCTTGGAAGAGGACTCGCATCAGGTCGACCCGGCGCCGTTGGCCGCCGGAAAGCGATTCGATGTCCTCTAAGAGGAGCTCTTGACGCAGACCGAGGCCATCAGCCAAGCGAGCCATAATTGATTCAGCTTCGTAGCCTCCGCTGGTCTGGAATTTTTCCTGCAGGTCCGTGAAGAGCTCAATGTTCTCTTCGGTGGGGTCGTCGGCCATGGCTTTGCGAGATACCCCAAGCGCGTCATCGAGCACGTCCAGGCCGCGGGCCGACAGGATGTGCGAGAACCCCGTGGGCTCCAGCCCAAGCCCGCCGACGACCGGCGCCTGGGGCAGATACCCGAACGAGCCGAGCAGCCGCACGTTGCCCCGATGACGCAGTTGCGGGGTCGGCTCCCCCACAATAATCGAGATGAAGGACGACTTGCCGGTGCCGTTGCGGCCGACCAGGCCCACTTTTTCACCGGCGCCCACCACAAATGAGGCGTCGGACACCAACAGCCGATCGCCTATTTCAATGGTGAGTGAAGAGGCAACGATCACGCCCAAGTGTACGGGCGCCAGCGAGGCCTAGCTACACTCCGCGGATGCCGACGCTCGAACGCAAGTGGTGGACCCTGATCGCGGTCTGCACCGCCATCTTTATGTTGCTCCTCGACATCACGGTGGTGAACGTGGCGCTGCCGGACATTCAGCGTTCCTTGCACTCATCGTTCTCGGACCTGCAGTGGGTCGTCGACGCCTATTCACTCACCCTGGCCGCCTTCCTACTCACGGCCGGCGTCGTCGGCGACATCTTCGGTCGCCGGATCGTCTTCGCCGTTGGTTTGGCCGTCTTTTCGCTGGCGTCATTGACCTGTGGCCTCTCCACCACGTCGCTCATGTTGAACCTCTCCCGAGCGGTCCAAGGTGTGGGTGGCGCCATCATGTTCGCCACGTCCCTGGCCCTGATTGCCCAGGCCTTCCAAGGTAAGGATCGCGGCACGGCGTTCGGCATTTTCGGGGCAGTGACCGGAGGTGCAGTAGCCATCGGGCCGTTGGTCGGGGGCGCCATCACGTCCAGCATCGGGTGGCGCTGGATCTTCTTCGTGAATGTCCCGATTGGTGCGGTGGCCATCGTGATCACGTTGGCCAAAATTGCCGAGTCCCGCGATCCCAGCACGCGACGCATCGACTGGGTCGGGTTCTTTTCGTTCTCGCTCAGCCTGTTCTTGTTGGTCTTCGCTCTAGTGCGCGGCAACGACGAGGGTTGGTCCAGCACAACCATCGTCAGCTTGCTCGCGGCGTCGGCGGTACTCATGGGCATCTTCATCTTCAATGAAGCCAAAACCGGTGATCCGATGCTCGACCTTGGCCTCTTCCGGAGACCGGCGGTCGTTGGGGTGTCAATCGTGGCCTTCGCCATGTCGGCATCGATCTTTGCCATGTTCTTGTATTTAACGCTCTACATACAGGACAACTTGGGTTACGGCCCCTTGGCGGCTGGGGTGCGGTTCTTGCCACTCACCTTGTTGGCTTTCGCCGTGGCGCCCTTCGCCGGACGCATGACCGTCAGGGTGAAATCGCGCTACTTGCTCGGGACCGGCATGCTGCTGATCACCATCGGCCTGCTCCTCATGTCGCACACCCACCCCAATTCGTCTTACATCGTCCTGCTGCCCGGCTTCATCGTGTCGGGTGCGGGCATCGGAATGGTCAATCCGGTGCTGGCATCGGCGTCCATCTCGGTGGTGCAGCCGCAGCGCAGCGGCATGGCATCGGGTACCAACAACACGTTCCGTCAAGTTGGGATCGCCACCGGCATTGCCGTGCTCGGTGCCATCTTCCAAAGCCAGATGATCAGCCACACCACGGCCGTTCTGCGCCAGAGCGCAGTAGGCGCCTTGGTCCTCCGCCAGGGTGGCGCTCAGTTGAACGCGGCTGTGGTGGCGGGCGAGGCGCGGCAAGCCGCCACTCACATCCCCTCGGCCGTAGCTCGCTCAATCTTCCTCCACGCCTACCACGTCGGATTCTCTGACACCTTGAACGAGTTGATGATCATCGCGGCGGTGGTCGCGGTCATTGGAGCGATCGGCGGCTATGCGTTGGTCTTGCAGCGTGACTTCATCGTGCCGACCGGTGCTGGCGGGGCTGGCGGAGGTGGCGGGGGCCATGCTTGAGCCGTTCGTTCTCGAGGGTCGTTTTGTGCGGCTGGAACCCCTGTCGATGGATCACATTGAGGCCCTGGTCCAGGCGTCGGGGGAAGACCGGAGTCACTACCAATGGACCTACACGCCCGAAGGCACCGCACAGATGACTGATTACGTGGCCGACGCGTTGCGCCAGGTTGCGACGGGAGCCCATGTGGCCTTCGCCTCAGTGCGGTTGGGGGGCGGGGCGGCTGGTGCTCGGGCTGGTGCTGACCAGGTGGTCGGAGCGACCCGCTTTTGCGAGATGCACTATTGGCAATGGCCCCCGGGAGCCACCAATCAGCGTCACGGCATTCCCGACGTGACCGACATTGGTTTCACGTGGCTGTCCGGATCAGCGCAACGCTCGGCCATCAACACCGAGGCCAAGCTCCTCATGATGGGTCATGCCTTCGAGGTGTGGGAGGTGCATCGGGTGGCGCTGCAGACCGACGTGCGCAACAAAAGGTCCCGCGCCGCCATTGAACGCATCGGCGGCCAACTCGACGGGATAATGCGGGCCGATCGACCGGGTTCCGACGACACGGTCCGTACGTCGGCTCGCTATTCCATCATGAAGGCGGAGTGGCCAGCTGTGCAGCAGCGACTGCGGGAACGGCTGGAACGTTAGCGCTGGTCTTGGGACCTCGACGGGGTTGCGTGGAGCGGTGGAGCGGTGGAGCGCACCCCGTCTCTCGGTAGATCGTTTTCAGAATTACTTCACTGGGGCGAAGTAATTTCCCGTTAGAGGTATCCGCATTGAGGGACTCCTGAACACATATCATGGCGCACCCGCCACGATCCGAAGACCCGTGAAAGCTGGGATCAACCCGGTCGGCGGTCGGCGGTCGGCGGTCGGCGGGTGCTTAAGCCCGGTCGAGCGAGGCCGATATTTTGCGGCGATGAAGGTCGCGCACGGCCGCCTCTGCTTCTTCTTTGGGCCGAATGGCCGCCACGGCCTTACCCGTTCGGTGGATTTTCCACGCCAGCTGATCGGCCCGCTCCACCGAGTGATTGAAGATCTCGACGAAGGCTTGAATCACGGTTTGAAACGTCGTGACGTCGTCGTTCCAGACGATGACGGCCCACAGATCCTCGGTGTCGAAAAAGGTATCGAGGTCCACCTCGCCGATGACTTCGGAGTCGAGGGTGGAAGGATGGTCGAGGATCAGTGTCATGGCAGTTAGGGGCTGAGTGTCGCGAATGGGGCGAGCAAAAAAATGGCCCCAAGCATTGTAGTCCCACCACTAACGTGTGGTCGTGCGCGCAACGATTTTGCAAGGTCCACGAGACGTCCGGGTGGAGCAGGTGCCGGACCCGGTGCTGCCCGGACCAGACGGCATCGTCGTCACGGTCGAACGCACCGCTATCTGCGGATCGGACCTGCACCTCTACCACGACGCCCCGACCGGAGTCGGTATTCACCTAGGTCATGAGGCCATTGGCACGGTGGCCGAAGTGGGTGCCGGAGTACGCAGTCACCGAGTGGGCGATCGGGTGCTGGTGTCGGGCGTCATTGGCTGTGGCGTCTGCGGTCCCTGCCTGGCCGGTCAGCCCAACCTCTGCTTAGCCGGGCAGACGGCGGCCTTTGGGACCATGCCTGATCTGCCGGGCGGACAGGCCGAGGCCATGGCCGTTCCTTTTGCCGATGCGTTCGCCCTGCGGATTCCCGAAGGTGTGGCCGATGAAGATGCCGTGCTCCTGACCGACATTCTCCCGACGGGTTACCTCGGGGCGGTGCGCGCCGATATCCGACCCGGGTCAACCGTGGTCATCGTTGGTCTGGGTCCCGTCGGCATCATGGCCCTCCAATGCGCCCAGCTCTTCGGGCCCGCTCGGATTCTCGCCATCGACATGGTCCCCGAACGCCTGGACCGAGCGGAGCGCATGGGAGCCGAGCCGATTGACGCCCGAGTGGCGCCGGGTTCTCAGCAGGTGCTCGAGGCCACCGGTGGTCGGGGCGCAGAATCAGTGATCGAAGCCATCGGGGCTGACGCCACCGTGGTGGATGCCATCATGTGCGCGGCGACCGGCGGCACCATCTCCATCGTCGGGGTGAACCTGAACATGGATCTCAGCTTCCCGATGGGTTTGGTGTTTCTCAAAAGCATGACCCTTCGGACTATCTTCGCCCCGATACCTGGCACCTGGGCCGCGTTGGTTCCGCTGGTACAGGCAGGAAAGTTCTCCCACCTTGGCGACACCTTCACCCATCACATGGGGCTCAGCCAGGCGGCCGAGGCCTACGAGTTGTTCGATTCGCGCGGCGACGGCGTGTTGAAGATCCTCTTGGACCCGTCGAACTGAATCCCCTCCGGATGATCGGGCGTGCGGAACTTCAAGTCCGGGAATTCGGCCTTCCCCATAATGGGTTGCACCAGGAACCAAGGTGCGGGTGGCGGAAGTATCAATGCGGTGAGTTCATCGACGATTGACTCATAGTTGATCCGCCAACCTTGGAAGTGGCGCCAGGACTCGTCCAGATCGCGCTCGACAGGAAACTCCACATCGACCAGACGTCGGTACCCATCCTCGAATTCTTCCTTGGTCAACCGGATGCCCGCGGTCGGAAGTGGATCGGCATCGTGCGGAATCCTCAAAGCCCGAGCCATGGAGCGGAGACAGTTGGTGCCCATGGACAGGCAGAGTCTGGCCTGATGGGGCGTTTGTGCGGGACTCACGGCGTGATAGAGCGCGGCCGAATCCATCATGGCCACCAGGCTCAGGAGCCAACTCCGAGTTTCTACCGGCGAGCGGAACCAAATGAGGGCCGGGTAGTTGGTATGGCTCTCCGAGACTGAAGCGGCCCATCGCTCCCAGTCGGCATAGAGCGGCGGGAGCTCGACCGTGTTTTCCAACATGAAATGGCGGGCCAGTATCTCGGGACCCCAGGCCGGCGTGCCCGACCGAGTGGCCAAGAGCGTTACTTCGGTCTCCCGGGCGGCAAAGGCGTTGTACAGCGCGGGCAGGTAGGCGATCTCCAGCGCGACCACCATGAGTCCGACACCGGCCGCCACGATTTCAAGCGTCTCGGCCCCGGGGTCACGACCAGTGGCAATACCGAGCGTAAAGACCGAGGATCCGGCGATGGCCATGGTATTGCCGAAATCCAATCCGCTGGCCCACCACATGACGAAGCCGAAGCCGATGACGAGCAGAATCAACCACGACACGAAGAGCAGGATCATGGCCAGCGGGCCGGTGAAGGCCATAAGGCGGTCCCGCATCTCGTAGCTCGGCAAGCGGGGAAGGATCCGACGGGATGTGCCCCCGAGGACCCGGGCGATGTTGCGCATCACCCGTGACGAGGTGACACGGGGAACCACCAGCGAGGTGAAGACACTGAGCGAAGTGCCGACGATGATGCACAGGCCCAGGATCAGAGCCAGGAAGCGAAAGACGGACTCCACGATCTCATCCTGCCATGTCGTTCAAGCTCAGCACGTCGTGCCGTTCTGTCCCGCCCGCTTCGATGCGGAACCTAGACCTAGACCTAGACCTTGACCGACCCTTGTCCGATGAGTCGGGCCAATTCCTCGCCCACCCGGGTTTCGTGTTCGGCGGCGTCGCGCTTGGCCGCAGACGGACTCCAGCGGCCCTTGGTCAACCAGATCAGCGGGATGAAGATGACCATGCCGGCGAGGTCAACGTAGAACCAGTGCTGCCACTGATGCGGCGCTTCGGCCGATCCGGTCTTGAGGCCGAGAAGCGCCTTCTCATGAGACTGGAGAAACGCCAGCTGAACGGCGTAGGGCTGGACCAACGTGGTCAGCTGGTCCTTGTACGTCACCAGCTCGGAGAGACCCTTGGCCCCGAATGCCTTCTCGGCCGCCGCAATATTCGCCCCGGTGGGGTCTTTACCGACCCTCGCGGCAACGGCGGGATTCTTGGCCAATATGGCCAGCAACGCCGAGTGTTCGGTGGCGAAGGTGACCACCTTGGGATGGGTGGTGATGAAGTCGGCGATGGGCTCTCCGTGGACAATGGTGTTGGCCACGGGGAGGTTGTCGACGATCGGATTGACGCTCGTGATGACCAAGGGCAAGAAAATGAACGAGATACCCAGAGTGATTCGCAAAATCCAGCCCCACAACGCCAGACCGGTACCGACCAGCGCCGGATTCTTCGCTTCGACACTCTCGGTGTAACCGGCCATCCAGGGCGCGAAGACCAACGACAGACCGACCGCCAAGAGCGAGGCTTCCAGGGCCAGGGTGTTGTAGCTGGTGTGAGGATGCGTGGCGTTCCCCAAGAAGATCCACAACATGACCATGGACATGACGGCGCCGAACAGCATGAAGGGCTTGCGTACCTTGAGGGCGTCGGACAGCACGCCCACCACAATCAGCCCAATGATGTCGGCCGTCCAGAACCACGTGTTCAAACCGTTCGCCTGGGTCACCGTGAAGTTGGTGTTGTTTGGATTGGCGAAGATGGTCGGGTAGTACACCGTGAAGAGACTGGCGGCGGCGTAGTAGATCAACAGGAACGTGGCGATGCCGAACGACATGCCGATGAGGTCCCAGTGGATGATTTGGCGCCAGGGCCGCTCGGTCGCCGCCACTAATTGGCGATCCGACAAACCGCGAGCGCGCGCTTCGACCAGCGCCTGATCCCGGGCCGAGACCATCAGTTGGTCTCGAATCTCCGGAGAAAGGTCCTTGAGGCCGATGAGACAGATCACGAAGACGACCAAAGCCGAGATACCGGCAATCACGAACTGGCTCTTCCAGTGTGTCTGTCCGAAGTGATCCAAGGTGTGCTGGGCCACGATGGACGTAATCAGCGCGCCGGCCACGGGACCGACCGTCCAAAAACCCATGGCCGAAGCTCGGCCCAGTTGCGGGCTGAAGTCCCGCACCAACGCCGGGGTGGCCACCAGGATCGCCCCTTCGACAATGCCGATGAAGCAGATCACGACGCCATAGGACCATTGGCTGTTGGCCAAGGGAACGCCGACGGCACAGAGCAAGCCAATGACGAGGAGGCCGTAAATCACGACGTTGGTGCGACCGATGCGGTCCGTCCGGCTGGCTGGCAGCGAGGCAAAGGCACCCAGGAGGTTGGAGACCACCGTGATCCCGATGAAGAAGGAGAAGCTCATGTGGAAGCCAGCCAAAATGTTGGGCGTGACTCCGAACTGCGCGTAATAGACGTAATAGAGAACGATGGTGGCGAGGACGGCGAGAGCGAGATACCCGATGCGACGTCGCCCCTCCGGGTACTCCTCGATGGTGTGGTCGAAGAAGAACCGACCCATCGGACTGCGCAACGTAGGCTGCCCTGCAGTAGCGGTGGTGGAAGATGCTCCAGGGCTCATGGTGTCACTCCGTAACTTGTACAGCGGGAATGGGCATTTCCATTCCTCTATCGAACCTAGCGCGCTCGGAACGCCCAATCGTGGCAAATCGCTCGGATGGTTTCCCCGAAGCGACCAAATTCGAGGGGACCATCACGTGGCGTGAGCGCAGTAACTCGGTTAATCCCTTGCCTTGGGTGTCTAAACGAAGGTTGGAGGCCACACCCCACCCCAAAATGCCGTGCACCACGAAATTCACGGCGCTGAGATTGGCCAACTCGAACCGACTGACCTCGAACGCTGCGGCCTCGGGCAGAGCCTCCTTGAACTGGGCCACGTCGAACATTCCCAGGAGCCATTCAGCTACGGGGGCTGCATCGGCCCAGAGCCCGACGTTGGCATCACCCCCTTTGTCACCCGAGCGACCGCCCACCAGAACCCAGAGGGGGACCTCGATCAGCTCCGATGGAGCGGCGTCCGGGGTGGCCGCGGAGCCTGCGGAGGGCAGAGATGGGACCGGGGTGACCGGGCTGGCCACGTCTTCCCATGCGAGCGGGCGGGGCGAAGGCGCCAAGGTGATTCCGTCGCAGTTGACACAGGCTGTGACCTCAGAAGCCGGAACGGTGGTGGGCCAGTAGCGAGCCACGGCCTGGGCCTGGGTGGGCGCGGACGTAAAGAAGGTGCCCGGGTAACTGGTCAGGCTGGTTTCCACCACGGCTCCGGAAAAACCTCGTCCAACGGCCGCCTCATCATCGCCGCTCACGGCCAGGCGAAGGAAGGCGATGCCTTCCCCCGTCAGGTCACCCGAGAGATCTTCGGACGTGTCGGTAAAGGATTCCCGTCCTCCCGGAACAGAGGCCCACACCACTTCGGCAGCCAATCGGGCCTTGTCCTCGACCTGGGCCCCGGTGATGGCCAGGGTCATGGCATTGCGCCAGCCCGCTTCGAGATTGGCCGTCACTTTGAGGGTGGGCGGCGGCGGTTCACCCATGACCCCGCTGATGCGCACTCGATCCGGACCAATTTGGTCCAGGGCAATAGTGTCGAAGCGAGCAATCGCATCTGGACTCAGATACCGCGGCCCCCCGATCTCATAGAGCAGTTGCGCCGTGACCGTGCCGACTATCACTGCACCGCCTGTGCCGGGGTGTTTGGTGATCACTGACGAGCCGTCAGCGTGCACCTCGGCGATCGGAAATCCGAGATGGCCCGGATTCGGAATCTCACTGAAGAAGGCATAGTTACCGCCACAGCATTGGGCCCCGCACTCAATGACGTGTCCCGCCACGACGGCGCCGGCGATGGGGTCTATGTCGGTGTCATCCCATCCAAAGGCATGCAGAGCCGGCCCGACAATTACCGAGGCATCGGTCACCCGACCGGTGACCACGACCTGTGCCCCGGCACCGAGCGCGTCAGCAATAGGGCGCGCTCCCAAATACGCATTGGCCGTCACAAGGGGTGCGTCCGGGGGGAGGGGTTCTCCTGTATCGAGATTGGTGAAGGGCCAGCCGGCCGCTTGCATCTCCGGCACCCGGGCCGTGATGTCGTCACCCGACACCGATGCCACCATGACGTCAACCCCTTGGCGTCGCGCCAATTCTCTGACGGCGTCGGCCAGACCTTCCGGGTTGAGGCCTCCGGCGTTGGCCACGACGGTGATGCCCTTCTCGATACAAGTGGGAAGGACATCTTCGAGTTGTCGGAGAAAAGTCCGGGCGTAGCCTCCACTGCGCTGGCGCGTCTTGTGGAGGATGTACATGGTCAATTCGGCCAACCAGTCCCCCGTCAGGACATCGATCGGGCCGCCATCCACCATCTCTCTGGCTGCCGAGAGGCGATCTCCGAAAAATCCGCTGCAATTAGCGATCCGCAAGATGGACGGTGGAGTACTCACGCCGACGTCACTGACACGAGAATATCGCCCACATCGACCTGCTGGCCGACGACACAATGCACCTCACTCACCGTGCCGGCTCCCCCGGCCGACAGGGTGTGTTCCATTTTCATCGCCTCGAGGACAACGAGTCCATCGCCGTCGTTGACGGTGTCACCCGGGGCCACCAGTACTTTGGCAATGGCACCGGGAAGCGGTGCTCGACACTCCCCCGCCGTGCCACCCATCTCGTCGGGGTCATCGTCCGCACGGCGCAAGAAGCTCGACTGCCCTTCCGGACCATTCACCTCGACTCCGTGAGCCGAGAGCCTCACGTGATAGCGCCGACGTAGGCCACCCGAAGTGAGGTCCACTCCCTCATCGGAGACGGTGGCTCGACCAACTTCCACCCAATCGCCGTCGCGCTTGACGCAAGCCGCACTTTGGAGGCTCGGGACGCGAACCTCAAGGCTCCCGATCGAGTCAGTGAGTTCGTCGGCATGGAGCGCAACGCCGACATTGCGCCAACCGGCAGCCGGTACCGGCACCAGACTCTCGGCCGAACGCTGGTGCAGCAAGGCGAACGATGCCGCCGCGGCGTGGCGGTACCGAACTTCTTCGCTCAGTGCGGCTTGGCGCAGATCAGATCGCGCATCGAGGTAGTCCACCCCGATGGCACCGTGCACAAAGTCAGGGTCATCGACCACTGCGGCGAGCATGAGGCGGTTGGTCTCAAGGGCGTCCAGCTCCATGGTGCGCAGGGCAAGAGCCAACTTGCCCACGGCGGTCGCACGACTGTCGGCATGGGCCATGACCTTGGCCACCAAGGAGTCGTAAGAGGCACTGACGAGGCCCCCCGATTCGATCGCCGCATCGGTACGGAGTCCAGGTCCACTGGGCCAGCGCACGTGTCCCGCTCGGCCAGGCGTCGGTCGGTAGTCCTCACGCGGTCGCTCGGCACAGATACGTGCCTCAATCGCATGGCCCGATGTGGTGATGTCGGCTTGGGACAACGGGAGTGCGGCACCGGAAGCGACCTCGAATTGCAGCCCCACCAAGTCCTGTCCGGTGACCAGTTCGGTAACGCCGTGCTCCACTTGCAGGCGGGTATTCATCTCCAGAAAGAAGAACTCACCGTCGGCCACGAGGAATTCCACCGTGCCGACCCCTTGGTAACCGACGGCCTCCCCCGCCGTCGTGGCCGCCTGCCACATGCGGGCACGGACCTCGTCGTCGACGAAGATCGCCGGTGCTTCCTCGATCACCTTTTGGTGCCGGCGCTGGACTGAGCATTCACGATCGAAGAGATGGAGGACGTGGCCGACGTTGTCCCCCACAATCTGCACCTCAATGTGCCGGGGCGAACGCAGGTAGCGCTCCAGAAACACCTCGTCGGATCCGAACGCAGCGGCCGCTTCGCGTTGTGCTGCCGTCACTTGGTCTCCCAGCACGTCGGAGGTTTCGACCAATCGCATGCCCCGTCCACCACCGCCAGCCGATGCTTTCACTAAGAGGGGGAACCCGACCGCGGCCGCGGCGTCGCTCAGCTCGTCATCGGACATACCGGTCGAGAGCACGGCACTGGGCAGGACCGACACGCCTGCCGCAGCCACTGTCTCTTTGGCTCGTGCCTTGTGGCCCATGATCCTCATGGCCTCGGGGGTTGGACCGACCCACGTAAGACCAGCGGCCACACAAGCCTCGGCAAACGCCGGGTTCTCGGAGAGAAACCCGTAACCCGGGTGGACCGCATCAGCCTGCGCCAGCTGCGCCGCCGCGATCAGTGCGTCGGCGTTGAGGTACGTCTCAGACAGGGCACGACCGTTGAGCAGGACGGCGGCATCCGCTTCCGTGACGTGCGGTGCGCCGGCGTCATCGTCCGTGTACACCGCTACGGCTTCAAGACCGGCGTCGTGAGCGCCACGGATGATTCGCCGAGCTATTTCTCCTCTGTTGGCGATCAAGACTCGCCGTAGCGGCTGATCCCCCATCAGTGTCGCACCACACCGAAAGTGGCCGTCCCGCGCACCGGAGCCGAATGCACCGCGGTGAGGGCGATGGCCAGCACCGTCCGCGTATGGCTCGGATCGATGATCCCGTCATCCCACAGACGACCGGTGGCAAACGTGGCCGTCGACTCGCGCTCAATCTGCGCCTCGGTCGCCGTTCGTAGGTCGTTGTCTGCCTCCTCGTCGAAGGGACGCCCGGCCAACTCGGCGGCATTGCGGCGCACGATCGAGAGGACTCCCGCCAGTTGCTTGGGACCCATCACGGCGATCCGATGATTCGGCCAGGTGAAGACGAATCGGGGGTCATACGCCCGACCGGCCATGGCGTAGTTGCCGGCACCGTAACTGGCCCCGACCATCAGCGTGAGATGGGGCACGGTGGAATTGGACACGGCGTTAATTAACTTGGCGCCGTCCTTAATGATGCCGCCCTGTTCGTATCGAGTGCCGACCATGAACCCGGTGATGTTCTGTACGAAGAGGATTGGCGTATCGGTGCGGTTGGCCAGCTGAATGAACTGCGCGCCCTTCTGTGCTTCTTGTGAGAAGAGGATGCCGTTGTTGGCGATGACGCCGATGGGATAGCCGCCAATGGAGGCCCATCCGCACACCAGTTGAGCGCCATAGGAAGCCTTGAACTCCTCAAAACGCGAACCGTCCACAATGCGAGCCAGGATCTCTCGCACATCAAACGGCACACGAACGTCTACCGGCGCGATGCCGAGCAATTCTTCGGGCGCATACAGCGGGGGTTCCGCCGGGCCAGCGGGTCCCGGTCCGAGTCGTTGCCAATGGAGATGGGCCACGATCCCACGGGCGATGCGCAACGCATCGAGTTCGTCACGAGCCAAGTAGTCGCACAGTCCAGAGGTACGGGCGTGCATCAACGCGCCACCCAGCTCTTCTTCATTTGCATCCTCGCCAATGGCCATCTTGACCAATGGGGGTCCGCCGAGAAAGACGCGGGCGCGTCCGTCGACCATGACCGTGTAGTCGCTCATACCGGGGAGGTAGGCCCCTCCGGCGGTCGACGAGCCGAACACCACACAGACAGTGGGGATCCCCTGGGCCGAGAGTTGCGTCAGGCGACGGAACTGTTCGCCACCGGGGACAAAGACATCGGCCTGGCGAGGCAGATCGGCCCCGCCCGACTCGACCAAAATGACCAAAGGCAAGCGGTTCTCCTCGGCCACGTCCATGGCCCGCAACAATTTCTTGATCGTGGTCGGGCTCGTCGTCCCACCGCGCACGGTCGGATCGTTGGCGATGACCAGACATTGGGTGTGCGAAATCTCAACCAGCGCAACGACGACGCCGCCGCCGACCGGATCGTCGGTCTCAAGGCCGGCCAAGGGACACAGCTCGAGCACCGGGGTGCCGGGGTCGACCAACGCTTCCAGCCGCTCCCGGACCATCATTTTGTGGCGTGATCGATGGCGCTCGACGTACTGCGGTCCTCCCCCGCCCAGCAATTGGTCATGGAGCGAACGCACGTCGTTGACCAACTCCGACATGGCGTCGGCGTTGACGGTGAACTCATCGCTGTCGGTGCGCAGCTTCGAAGTGAGAGGGACGCTCACGAATCTGTGGGTACCCACGAAGGAGTGCGCTTGGTCAAGAAGGCTTCCATACCTTCCGCTGCTTCGGCTCCGGCGAACAGTTCGGCCGATATGCCCTGTGCTGAGGTGATGGCCGCCGACCAGGCTCGCCCTGGGAGTTCCGCTAACAACTGCTTGGTGGCCGCCACGGCGCCAGGGGCGGCCAGCAGAATGGAGGCGATCGCCTGCTCCACCCAAGCGTCGAGCGCGGCGTAGTCATCATTGTCCTGTTGGTCGACCATTGCGGTGAGCAGACCGGCTTGCGCCGCTCGCTCGGCATCAAACGTCTCGCCGGTCAGTGTCATGTGTGCCAGGAGCCGCTGATCAGTCACACCGAGGGCGGGAACCAAAATCATGGCGGGCGCCACACCGATCCGGACCTCACTGAAGGCAAACGAGCTGGCGCGGCGGGCCACAGCCAAGTCGGATACGGCAATCAGCCCGATGCCACCGGCTCGGGCGTGCCCGTTGACCCGTGCGATGACCGGCTGCCGGGCCGCTCGGATGATCTCGAAAATTTCCGGCAGGCGGGAAGGGAGGCTCCCTGAGCGTTCCGACAGGTCGGCGCCGGAGCAAAACACCGTGCCGGCGCCGGTCAGCACAATGACCCTGACGCTGGGATCTGCCGCCGCCACGGAGAGCCCATCGGCCAGTTCGTCAAGGAGGCGAGACGACAGGGCATTGCGGTTGTGGGGTGAGTCCAAGGTCAGGGTCCGGACGGAATCACGATCCGATATGCGCACGAGGTCTACTGACACAATTGCGCAGTGTAGGGGCCGTGCCGCCCACCGGGGGGAGTTGGTTACCCGATGGTAATGTTTGCCCGTGATTGAGACCGAAGAGCACCATATTTTCCGCAAGACGCTTCGGGACCTCTTTGCTCGGGAGATCGAGCCGCACATTGACGATTGGGAGGCGGCCCGGATCTTCCCGGCACACGAACTCTTCCCGAAATTGGGCGCTGTGGGACTGTTGGGTCTCGAGTACGAAGAGGCCTACGGGGGAATGGGGGCCGACCACTCGTTCACGGTCATCGCCGGTGAGGAAATGGGGCGGATCAATTGCGGCGGCGTCCCCATGGCCATGGCGGTACAGATGTCGATGGCCACGCCAGCCTTGTCGCGATACGGATCACCCGAACTCAAGGAACGCTTCCTCGGGCCGTCCATTCGGGGGGAACTAGTGGCTTCCATCGCCGTCACCGAGCCGGACGCAGGGAGTGACGTGGCCGGCATTCGCACCCAGGCGGTGCGAGACGGCGATGAGTGGGTCATCAACGGGGCCAAGCTCTACATCACCAACGGAACGCAAGCCGATTGGCTCTGCCTGCTGGCTCGAACCTCGCCCGAGACGGACCACCACGGTATGTCCCTCATTGTGGTGCCCACCTCGACACCGGGTGTGGTCGTCTCCCGCAAACTCGAAAAGTTGGGTATGTGGTCGAGTGACACCGCCGAATTGTCGTTCACTGATGTGCGAGTCCCGGTGGCCAACACCATCGGCGAGATCGGACGGGGCTTCCAACAGCAGATGGTGCAGTTCCAAGCCGAGCGGTTGATCACCGTGTACAAGCAAGTGGGTTCCATAGAGCAGGCCCTGCAGCGCACGAAGGAATACCTGAGCCAACGTCAAGCCTTTGGCAAACCGCTCATGGCGAACCAGCATCTGCAGTTCGCGCTGGCCGAGTTGTCGGCCCGACACGACATGCTCAAGCACTACGCCCGCACGTCAGCCGATGCCGTCCTCCGAGGCGAAGACGCCACCCGTTTTGCCACCATCGGCAAGCTGATGGGGTCGCGCCTCCAACGCGAAGTCGCCGACACCTGTGTGCAATTCCACGGCGGCATCGCGTACATGGCCGAACATTGGGCATCTCGCTTTTACCGGGACACCCGGTTGGACTCCATCGGTGCTGGGGCAGACGAGGTCATGTTGCGCATTTTGGCCCGCATGGACGGCTACGCCACCGAATAGCGTCACGCACCAGTAGGGTCTCGGTCCCGTGAGTGCAACCGTCGACAATGTGTTTGCTCCAGGTTCAGTATCGCTTCGCCTGTACCCGCACAACGACCTCCCGGGGCCAGAGGTCGTCTCCGAACTGTGCGGGCAAGCTCAACTGGCCCTCGACTACGGCTTTGACGGGATCATGACCAGCGAACACCACGGTGGGTTTCCCGGCTACCTGCCCAATCCACTACAGATAGCAACGTTCATTCTTGAGGAGAACAGTCACGGCTGGGCGGCGGCCTGCCCGCTACTCCTGCCCTTGCGGCCGACTGCACTCGTGGCCGAAGAAGTGGCGTGGCTGTCGGCTCGACACCCGGGTCGAGTCGGGGTGGGTGTGGCCGCCGGAGCATTGCCGCTCGATTTTGAGATTGCTGGGGCCTCTCTGGACTCGGCCGTGTCATCGTTCAAGGCCGAATTGCCTCGCCTCATCAATATGTTGCGCGGCGAAGATCTGGGCGCGCTGAATGGCGATCCGGCCTTGAGCCACTGTGCGCAGCATCCGGTCCCCGTCCTCAGCGCGGCCGCGTCGACGGGGGCAGCTCGGCGGGCGGCCGCGGTGGGCGCTGGCATTTTGATGGAAGGCGTATCTTCGGTCGAGCGGTTGGCCCAGATCTGCGCCAGCTACGACGAAGCCGGCGGCACCGGCACCAAAATGCTCATTCGACGAGTGTGGCTGGGCAATCCCCAACGAGACCTGGTGGCCCGTCAGCGCGAGGTCTACGACAGTTACGCCGGAGGGGCGAGCGCATTCGGCGAAGATCAAACCATCACGGCGCACGACGCCGTGGCGTTAGCGACTCGACTGCATGAGGTGGTTGTGCAAAGTGGTGCCGATGCCGTAAATCTGCGCGTCCATCTACCCGGCATGCCGCCGGCTCACGTGCGCGAGCAGATCCAGCAGCTGGGCGAAGAAGTGCTGCCGGCGCTTAAGAGCTTGTTTCGGGCTTCGAGGTAATCGGCGTCCAGCCCCCTCCGCCGAGGTGATTCCCACCGTCGACGTCCAAGAGGACACCGGTGATCTGCCGGGCATCATCTGAGAGCAAAAACGCCGCGGCCGCCGCAATGTCGTCGGCTTGGGTGAGGTGACCGAGCACCACGTTGGCGCCCGCCGAGTGACCGTCGTCGTCTTTCCACATACCTTTCGTGGCCGTGGTCTTGGTCAGACCCGGGCTCACTGCGTTCACCCGCACCCCACGAGGACCGAGATCGGCCGCCATGGTGCGGGTGAGCGTGTTGAGAGCAGCCTTGGCTGCGGCATAGGCGATCATCGACGGCGTCGTCTTATGGGGCGAGCCGCTCGAGATGTTGACCACGGATCCGCCGCCATCGTCGGCCAGGCCACGGCGCAGGGCCGCTTGGATGAGCGCCACAGTCGGCCAGGTGTTGAGTTCCAAGGTACCCATGAGCGCGGCTTTGTCCATGTGCTCGAGCGTGCTCGGGGATCGGATGCCACCGATGGTGTTGACCAACAAGTCCACTCGACCGAAGTGATCGATGGCGGCGGCAATGAGGCGATCGGGTGTCGCATCGTCCTCCATGGAGCCGGCCACGGCCACGACGTCGAATCCAAGATCACGCAACTCGTGCTCGGTGGTCGCCAGCTGATTCTCGTCGCGCCCATTGATCACGACCGAGGCGCCCTCACGTCCGAGTCGCAGTGCGCACGACCGCCCGATGCTCGGGTTGGCTGACGATCCGGTCACGACGGCCACTCGACCACCAAATCGATTGTTCACTGCCTCAATCGGCACACGACCTCCTCCGCTGATGGGGGTCACGGTAGTTGTTCAGGTGTGTCGGAACACCGCCTGGCCTCCACCGCTGGCTACCAACTGGCGCTCAAGATTCCACACGCGGCCGGTCCAAGAAAGGAGTCCGTCGTCGGCCACCGGCGAGTAACCGTCGAGCAGGAGCCATTGGTCATTGGTGGCGCACTGTTGGAAGGCGACATAGAGGTCGAGGCTCGGCGCAATGAAGGGCGGTTCGAGATAGGCGTGAGGACGTGATCCGGCCGGCCAGGAGAGTACGTCCATCACGATCAGGGTGCGGGCCGCATCAATCCACGGGTCGCTGCTGGAGAGCGGCGGGTGAGCGCGGACCCACGTCCGAAATTCGGGAGGAGCCGGACCTGCCGGCGGCCACTGCTCAAAGAAGTCGACCGGTCGCTGGTCGAAGTTGTCCCAGAAATTAAATGATCTGTTTCGATCGGGCCACAGCTCGGCCGGAGAGCGGAGTTGATCAGGGTTGGGCACCTCAGGCGGACGCAAGTCACGGTGCACGAGTCCCTCGATCTGGCCCACCGACCACACCATGGCGCTGAGAATGGGGCGACCGTCTTGGGTCATCTCGACCCGTTGCGAAAGCGCCGTGCGGCCCGATCGCAGCGGCGTGACGACGAGGTCGACCGGGGCGAAGTTGGCGACGGTGAGATAGTGGCAGGAGAAGCTGGCAGGACGAGCGAACGGGCTCACAGCTCCCGCAGCACGTAGCGCCACGGCGGCGACGTAGCCACCCTCGGGACCCCAGATCTCCCAATCGTCATGCAACGTGGCCGTGAAGTGACGGTCAGCGCCCAGGTCGTCGAGATGGTGGGCAGGCGTGACTGCGGTTTGTTGGGCTAGGTCACCCATGAGCGGGTGAATCGGCCTGGCCAGCTTGGCGGGCAAGCCAGCGTTCCCGGGTGAGCTCGGTGACGATCATGGGTTCGCCGCGTTCGGGGTGAGTGGTGGTCAGGAACGGCACCAGGCCTAGGCGCTCCATCACTCGGCCCGAGGCCACGTTCTCGGGCTCGTAAATGCTGACAATGCGCTCGAGGCCTCCTTCAGTGAAGCCCCAGTCGACCGCCGCCGCCCCCGCTTCGGTGGCTAGGCCCCGACCCCAGTAGGCGCTCGAGAGGCGCCAGCCGACTTCCACGGCTGGGAGCACTTCGGGCAGAAAGTGGGGCACGGCCAGGCCGGCCCAACCGATCATGACGTTGGTCTCTCGGTCGATCACCGCTTCAATACCGAATCCGTCGGAGTCGTACCGTTCAATGGTTCGCACCAAAAAGCCGGTGGTCTGTTCCATGCTCATGCCGCTGCGCAGTGGGTACCACCAGAACGATTCTTCGGCGTGGATCACGGCCAACTCCGCCAGATCCTCGTGAACGAAGGGTCGCAGGATCAGACGTTCGGTGGTGAGGACGGGGACGGTCACCCAATGGGCCGATCAATCCAAAGGCAACCCCGGGGCAGCGGCCAATGACGGGTCATGACCGATTCGAGCCGAAGCGGCATAGATCTGATCGGGCCGGAACGAACGCACCGCCCGGTCGCCGGAACGACCCCCCACGACTTCGACCCATTCCTCCCCCGTCTCTACA
>Ga0182030_10010491_pt1 | contig 18807 bp, 12 predicted proteins | sample 812S3MmetaG_FD_121299 | JGI IMG/M metagenome (GOLD analysis project Ga0182030, IMG submission 121299) | Permafrost microbial communities from Stordalen Mire, Sweden - 812S3M metaG (Illumina Assembly) | ecosystem: Environmental > Terrestrial > Soil > Wetlands > Permafrost | place: Sweden...
GATGATCTCGTAGAGCACACGCGCAATTGATTGTACCGTGCGTCTGTTGAGCGTCCTGATTCGTGTGTGGACTGCATACATCTCACTGTTGAACACTGTGAAAACATCGGCGGCGGAGACGCGCGTGAATGTCCAGCGTAGTTCACCGAAAACGTCGGTGCTGAGTGAGTAGGCCGTTAGACGACCATCAGGGCTGAGATAGAACGCCAGGTCTCCTATTTCAAGTCGCTGATCCTCGGGTGGAGATCGGTGGAGCGTTCGCAACGGCGCCACCGCGAGCAAGCGCTTTTCCACCGCGTCGAATTGCGTCACTTGGAAGTAGTTCGGTTGCTGTTTGATGTTGATCAACATGTTGACGTGCGTTTGAATTGTCACCCTTTGCAGATCAATACACTCGGACATCTCGATGTTCATTTGGTAACGCGGTGGAGAGAATGAGTTTGCGGAAGAACGAACGAATTAACGACAACCCCACACCTCTGCAAAACCCACAATGACATCGTTGGACGAAGCCAGCGAGTTCGTATTCGGTGCCAATTCAAAGACACCGAAGCAATTGTTGACCGAACAGAAGCGCCAGTTGGCGCGCTCGGTCATCGCCATGAAACGCACCGCACTGGAACAGGAGGCGCTGGAGGAGAGGTACACGAAGGAGATGAAACGCGCCGCCGACTCTGGCAACATGCCGAAAGCCAAAGCCGTGGCGCACAACATCAACCAGACGCGCAAATCGATCGCCAAACTCGCCCGCATCACAGGCTACCTGGAGACGTTGTCGGCGCAGTTCGATGCAATGCGCGCCACCGAGGCGATGTCTCAGGCGTTGAGTGCGATAACGCAATCTCTCTCTGTCGCGAGTCATTCGTTGGACACGAGCAGTTTGCAGCGCATCGTCGCTGAATTCGAGACGCAGATGAAGCTGCTCGACCAGCGCCAGTCGTCTGTCGAGGCCGCCATCGAAAAGGCAACGGCGAGTGAAGGCGATAGTGAAGAGGAGAGATTGATTGTGGCGTCGATCTTCATCGAGAACGGCATCGTCGACCTCGAACTACCGTCTGTGCCCACCGGAGCACCAGTCGCCAAGAATGGTGGAAGTGGCAAAAACAACGGCACCAGCGGTAGTGGCGGCGGCGGCGGTGGTGGTGGTGGTGGAGGCGGTGGTGGTTCAAAAAATTCAGGAGCAACAGCATCTGCGGTGGTTGTTTCAAGCGAAAGTGGTGAGAAGTTGGCAATTGCTGTAGCTGCTCCGATTAAGAGCAAACCAAAACCCGCAAACGAGCCAGTGGTAGAAGTGGTGGCAAAGGAGGAGGCGGTGGTGGCGATGAACGCAGGAGTGGTAGAAGAATTGACTTTGCCATCTGTGCCAGAGTCAAACAACTCTTTGCCGCAAGACGATCTACAAACGCGTCTGGCGGCCGTGGCAGTCGATAAAAGGTTGAAACCAAAAAAACAAGAGCAAAAGCAAGAGGCAAACGAAAAGGAATGAAACTGGTGATTGCAAGTGTGCGCTTTAGTGCGCTGTTGAGTTAAATCGTACACGCTTTTTGTTTGCACTCGAGTGACGATGGTTGTTTTCATCCTCTTCGTCGCTTCCCTCTTCGTCGCTTCCCTCTTCCTCTTCCTCCTCCTCCGCCTCTTCCTCCTCCTCCGCCTCTTCCTCGTCTTCAGTTTCGTCGAGTTCTGCGGCGAGTTTTTCGTTGATCTTGAGCTCCAACTTCTTCTCTTCGGGGCACACCGGGGACGCGTCTTCGTTCCAAGTGAGGTCGCTATTGCTCTCCTTGTCGTCATCGATGTCGTCATCATCTTCGTCGTCACTTCTGTCGTCGTCGTCGAGATTGAGCTTGATTTTTTTGCTCTTGCTCGGCACGCCAGATCGCGTGCCCTTGTTTTTGCTGCGTTCGTTGGAGTACTTGACGATTGTACCGACTTTGCGATCGACAGCATTTTCTTTCTTTCCATCGTCGCCGAGTTGAGTGAATAAATCTTCGTTGCTGCTGCGCATCTCTTTTGGTTCCCATGCCACTGCAGGTTGGTTCGCGACGAATTCGTCCATTTGCACCGCTGTGCTCGCCACCGTCTTGATCACGGAATCGATAGTCAGTCTCGGAGGAGCCTCGATCGACTGCTTGATAAGCGCGTCCGCCGTCGATTTGCAACGGTCGACGACCTTTTTGATAGATTCACGCAGTTTGTGCGTGCGCCCATTGATTCTACTGCGAATCTTTTCGACGCGGATTTGTACCACTTTTCGGTCGTAGGTCGTATTAGTGAGCAATGCGTTCGTCTTGAGTAAACCCCGAGCCAATTTGAGAACAGCCAGCGAGTAGAAATGATGATCGTACTCCACCCAGAGTTCATGACGATACTTGCGGTCCTTCTCGCCCAACAACTCCTGCACAGGCTGGAAAGCTGCCAATTGTTCGGCGGTTTTTCGGTCGGCCTCTTTCACAGAATTTTCGTGCATGAGCTGCACCTCAGCAGGAACGGATTTGATGAGCTTGAGCTCCTCGGCACCGAACGCCTCCTCGAGTACCTTGTCAATGTCGAGTCTCCAATGCTTTTCATCTTTCATATCACAGTGAAAGGTAAACGGTTCTCTGTGGCGTTTCTTGCTGACAATTGGTTCGCCGATTGTTTTCCCGTCAACCCCGGCCACCGCCGCCGCCGACGACTTGGACTTTGGCTTCAAATTCGATTTGGCTGGCTTCTTCGCCATCGCTTCCATCTTGGCCTTGACCTCGGGCGCAATTGCAACCAAATTCGGATCAATCAACTTCTGTTCTGGCTTTGGTTGATCGTTGGCACCGCTCGACGACGCGTCTTTAGAATGTGAATTTTGTGAAACTTGTGGAACCTGTGAAGTTTGTGAGTTTTTCCACGAAGCAAGCAACAAACGCAAACACACCTTGTACTCTGCTGGAATCTCAGGATCGAGCAGCTGCTTCGCCATGGTTGGTGGTGGCGGCCATGGTCGATGTGCAGACGACGACGACTTGAAGTTCACCCCAGAGAAAATCGGTGGCAGTGCCGACGACAACTTCACCGACTGAAACGGCAAGACACTCTGCTGTCGCTCCTTAAACTGCCCGTGGTCGAGTTCTCGTTCCAACTTATCTTCGGCTTTAAACGGCTCCGTGTACTTCAGAGCCACTGCGTCCGAGAGGGCGCTTGGTTCGCAGAGAACCGGCGTGTGACCACCTCCAGCACCGACTCCGCCAACGCCGGTCAGCAACAACGACTCGCTTGCGTTGTCTTTCGATGCGGACGACGACTGCTTCTGTTGGTCGCCGCCGCCGTTGATGTCACAGTCCATGTCGAACGATTTCTGTTGCATCGCTGGCAACAACCGCAACGTCTCTCCGACCGTGAAAATGGGGTGGCCACCTTCGGATAGTTCCAGGTCGGCCTCGTATGCGGCCTTGCATTTCTTGAACGTATCCGTGTTGTCTTTTCCTCTTTCGCAGTAGAAAAGAGCCAACTGTGAAATCCACATCTCCTTGTCGCTTCTGTCTGGTGCTCCACAACCTTCTATCAAAGAGAATGGTGCGTCGTTGTACTCTTGCATCTGCACCACGATCTCGGCGTCCAAACTCTCCAGAATTCGCTTCATTGCAACTTCGTGCTTGTTTGCAGCGTTCTTGTCTACTTTGCTCAGACGATTTATGTCTTGTTGGCGTGCCGCGCGTCGCTTGTCCGCCTCGAAGTTGAACACTTCGCTCATGCGTTCGAACAATTTTTTGCGTATGCCATCGAAGTGACTGAAGTTGAGCGAGTTCTCTATTGTTGTCGCGTTGCCGTACGCATCCATTCCTTCGATGCTGAACGTGGTCTCTTGTTGACCAGTGATGATCGCGCGGTAAGTGGCAGGCAGGCTTCGGAACCAATTCTTGTCACAAAGTTGACCTCCGACAGTAAAGGTATTATCGTCTCCGACATTTAAATCGCAACTCATTTTAATCGTCGCGTTTCTGCGTCTGTGGGGGGGAGGAGCGCTGTCAAGTATCACAAATCAATAATTACATGTCGCCGTTCGACTCTCCCGCTCGAGATGAGGAACACAGAGATCCTTTGGTTTACATCGTCCACAGTAGAAGAACAACTGCAACGTATGTTCTCCAATGCCGAATGGGAGTTGTTTGGGGCGCAGACCAGCGCGCTGCTTCTTCGCAGTCGGCGCGCGCCAGAGTTTCGCGTGCAGTTGGAGTGCGTGGCGACGAGCGAGTGCGGGCCGCTGTTGTGTGCCGTCTACTACATGCTCGACGGCGTTCAACACTCAACGGCGTTTGCATCCGAGGTGTCGACGAGTGATGCCAGCGACCTATTACATGCGAGTTGGACGCACAAACGCCTCCAGAACGCCAACAGCGGCAATTGGCGAACGAAACGATTAAACGCTTGATTTATTGTGCGTACGGAGTAGAGGCAACAGGAGGCTGAGCCCAGCGCACACAGATAGGCGTGAGGGGTAACTCTCGCGCCGCGCCTCCGCTGTAGCCACACTTCTCAAGCCACGGTTTCCACTTGGTCTCCTTCGAACGCGAGTGACAATTGCGCACATCAAACAGTAGATTGATTTGTGCGCTCGGTTGCCAGAAGTGTGTGTTGCTCACGCTCATGCTTTCGACCGACGCAGTGGTTACTGGCGCCGCTGAGTCCTGCGCCAATTCTATCAACGTTGGTGTGCGCAACCAACCAGTTCCTATTGGTACACCGATGAACGGCGCTAATGGGTTCTGCTTGTTCTGTTCTGCGACGCGTTCAGTCGCCCAAGGACCGCGCAGTACCGACACTCCGACGTTGGGCGCATCACAGAACAGCACACCGTCTCGCGACACAGCGTTGATGCTACTCATGCGGCTGAGGTAGACGAGGTCTCCAAACTCCTCCTTTCGATTGACCTGATCGACGCAGTTGAACGTCGACTCGATGAGGCTGGGCGACTCGAGTGTCAACGGCGCCTGCAGCTGCACACCGATGGCCGCCAACGCCTTGCGCACCGTGGCCAGTCGATGCTCGCGTTGTTGCCGCCTAATCTCGTGGAGGCGCGCTGTTTTCAGGAACAGTGTCGACCACGACGTGTAGCCGAGCGGCTTCTTCGCCGCTGCGCTCGCCTTGGCCAGTGCGTTCTTGTCGGGTGCGTCGATGTCGATGGCGACGTGGTAGTTCTCCAGCGTGTGCATGTGCTCGGCGTGCTTGTTCGCCAGATCGACGAATCGACGCGCACAATCGTCGACGTCGTCCAACGACTCTGGCTCCGCTGCGGCGATGAGGCGCGATGTCTCAAGTGAGAGTTCGGTCGAGTGGCACTGTGCCACACACCAGAACTGCGTGCCGACGCCAGGCTCCGAAGACGAGTAGAAGCCAACGAAGTTGCTCGGATCGCCGCAGCCCAGATCGCGTGTGTTGTCCAACTCCGAATGCAACCGTTCCAGAACTCGATTGCGACTATCGCCAAAGTACTGAAGTGTGAGTTTCGTCGACGCTGGCAGTGGCACAGCGATTAGGCCGTTGAACATCGCCTGTTCGGAGAATGGTAATGGCGTAACCGGTGCGTTGGGCGAGACGTTGAGCGCAAAGCACTCTGGCTTCTCGAACTGCGCGCACTGTGCCATTTGTGGAGTGAACGTGATTCGGCGCGCAAAACTGCCCAGCTGGTGCAGAACGGTGAGCGCGAACAGCGTCTCGTTCTGCGTCAGTTGAACCAACGATTCGTCGACCTTGCGAGCGGCCTTGTGCATCTGCGCTTCCAGCGGTAGATCGCATTCGGCCTTCTCCAGGACCAGTTCGGGCACCTGCTGCACTTTTGGGCGCAAAACTTTCAACTTTGACATTCAACTGGCGAACGAGGGAGTGGGTTTGCGCTTTGTTAGGTGCTAACTGTGCTGTTTTTAATTCTCTGTCTCGTCGCAATGCTCGTGAACGCCGCCTGCATGATGCGCCTAACGGTGGCGGAGAAGTGTGGGTGCGACTCGAGATCCTCGCGTGAACCGGCGACATTCAACGTCTTCGGATTGTGTTCGAGAATGAACGACAGCACATCGTCTACTGCCCTCTCCTCTACCTCCTTGTCTGTGTCGGTACAGTCCAGCACCAGGCACGGTTTGTGCACGACTCGCGCGCTCTTGCGTCCCGTTGGTAGCTGCCATTTGCCAGTCTCACAGTAGCCTATTGTCTTGTTGGTGCCCGGACTCTTGCGCAAATCGCCACTCCACGCTCGAAACGCAATTGTGGCATCGCTTTCGTCGACGTTGCGCTTCGAACGCATGATGAGACATCGCTTAGCTTCGAACGCACTACCATCGCCTGCAACCAATGATTGCATGCCGAAATCAGCGTAGGTGCGTGTCAACTCGGCCGGAAAGTGCGCTGGAACGATGCCGCCTGTTTCGAAGCCGGTGTTGCGCGCCGCCTCCAGTGCAGCTAGATCAGCGCCGCGTTGACCGCCCGAGATCACACGCTTCAACCGAGGAGGTGCTTCGACAAACGATGGTAGTGTGGTCTGGTGCATCTTGCGTTTTTTCATTGGTCGATCGGTGTCTGTGGACATCACAGATTCAATTCTGTTTCCGGCACCGCCCCCAGTGCCGCCTCAAATTCCTGGTCGAGATTTCGCGCAGTGTTGTTCTCTTCTGTCGCCTCGTCTTCCAAACGCTGCAGTTTAGCATCGTTGTCTTCGTTCGAGTGCACTATCGGCACCGGTGTTGGCCCCCCTTCAGATGATTCTCTCTCCGTTCTGCTTCTCTTCGGAGTTCTGGATGTTTGTGGTGTTGTGGTGGTGGTGGTAACAGCAGTAGGCGTTGGTTCTGTTCGACGAACAGGCGTACTTGGTGCACCATCATCTCGCGTGTTCGGTACAACGACAACAGGCTCTGCCTTCGGTTGTAAACCATGAGGTACGTGTCGAGGCGAATTGGCTGATCGAACAGCTGCGCGACCACTGCGAACGATCACCGCCAGTGTCAACGCCGACGTCACACCTCCCGTCTTCGCCTCTGCCGACACCGCTGGCAGGAGAGTGGCTATCGCTCTTCCTCTCGGATCAGCGTCGCCTTCGAACGTGCGAAGCAAGTCGGCTGCGCGTTGGTTGGCGCCCTGTAGTTGCAATTGCAATTGTTGATCGGAACTGAGTGCTGCGCGTTGCAATTTGGCAGTCTCGGCTACGGCTTCGGCGTTGGCACGCACCAGAGCAGTAGCAGCTTCGGCGGCGTCGCGTTGACGCAACTGTTCTTCGAGGAGGCCGAACTGATAGTCTGGTTCAGTGTTGACGAGTTGCACGATCTCAGGTGGCAGTGTGTAGCCGACTTGCAACGCCAGCGAGAGAACAGCGCGTCGATCGGCATCGAGGCGCACAAGCATTTCTCTGAACGCGCCCTGTGACACGCGAACCTCCAACGGTGCGCCAGACTGCTGTTGAGAGAAGAGAGTGTTGCGTGCGTTCTGCAGTGCGTTCTGGCGCTGTTCAATGGCGCGTTGTAGTTCGTTGGAGCCGTCGGTGAGCGCTTCGAGACGCGCCGTTTGCAGTTCGACGCGTTCCTGCAGCGCCTCCTGTTGTTCACCGAGCGCACCGGCGTACGCTTCCACCTGCGCCGTCTCGTCGCTCGCGTGCTCCAAACCGGACTGCAAATTGGCCACGTCTTCGCGCAACTCTTTGATGTAGACATCGCTCAACGACGTTCGCAACGTCTTCGTGAGTGCTTCGACGTTCCGTTTCAACAACTGTGCCTCTGCAATGACACGAGTCGCCTCGCCGTTGGCGCCCGCCAATCCATCGTACTCAACCTTTGCGGCCGTGCTTGCGGACTGTGTGTCGGAGACTGTTTTGCGCAGGTCGTCGATCGATATCGTCGATTTCTGCAGTGTGTCCTGGAGACGAGTGATGGTTGCCAGCACCTCATCGAACTGATCGATCTCCTGTTTGATCTTCGGTGCAACAGCGGCCAGCGTGAATTGCTGTTGTTCTTGAGTGGTCGACGTCGACGGTGGAATGGCAGGCGGCAACAACAGTTGCACAATCTTGCCAAACGACGTCAACAGCGACTGTGCATCGACGCTGAGTTTGGAGAGGCCACCCATAGCATCTATCTCTGCTTCGAATCGCTTCAACGCGTTGTCTTCGTCCGTTGTGGTTGAATCTCCAACAGTTGTAGTGGAAGCAACACCTCCCGCGCCACCTGCACCACTTCCTGGACCACTGCCTCCAGGAGGAGGTGGTGGAAATCCACCTCCGCCGCCTCCTGCTCCGCCACCGCCGCCGCCACCACCAAACCCTCCACCAACACCACCACCACCACCACCACCAGAAGGACCTCCGACGACACCGATACCCGGAAATCCTGGAATGAACGGTGGTCCGCCGCCGCCACCGCCGCCTCCTCCTCCTCCTCCTCCTCCAGGCCCAAGTGCAGCTACACCAGGTGCGATTGCTCTAAGATGTACGAGGTAGACGTCGAGCATCGGTACAATCTTCTCGAGTTGTGTGAGAATACCGTCCAGTTGACGCGGTGCCTGTGCAGACTTGCCAATGTAGACTGAGATCTTGGCTAGGCTCGACGAGATGTTGCGATCGGCTAGCTTGCACCGTTGTTCGGCGTCGCGCATCTGCCGTTCGGCTATCGCCAGCGTTGTTTGACTGACTAGAGACGAGGTTTTGGCATCGGCGGCCCGTTTCACCATTGCACCGATCTGTGTGGAGCGAGCTTGGATCGAGTCGTTCTTGGTGTTTGCTCGTTGCAGATCTGACTCGCTGATCAGGTCGAGTGCGTCGACTTTCGCGGTGAGTGCCGTCTGCGCGGTCTGGCTTCGATCGACGCGCACCTGCAGTTTGCGCACATTGTCGTCCAGCGTCAACGTGCGTCGTTCGTTGTTCTCGATGAGTTTTCCCATCGAATCGTTGGCGCGTTTCACGGCATCGAGTGCCACGCTGGTAAGTCGCAGTTCGCCGCTCTGTCGAGCCACGTCGTGTGTCAGCTCCTTCGTGCGCAAGTCCTGCTCCTGGAACACGGTGCGCGTCGCCTCTCTTCGCTCCGATTCGGCTCGCAATTCAGCGTCTAGTCGGTCGGCTTTCACACGCAGATCACTGAATGCGGCGTCTCGTTTCGAACGCGATGCATCGAGGCGTTCTATTGCACTGTCGACATCGCGAGCCACCTTATCGGCACTGTCGATGATGCGTTGTACATTCTTCAGCTTCGATTCGACACTCGTGGCTTCGCTGGCCAACGAGGCGAACTTGCGTGTCGTCGCCGAGAATCGAAGCTGTGCCTCGCTGTAGAGCGCATTCTGCGTGCCAAAGTACGCGTCGTCGAATCGCGATGTCTGCGAAGTGACTTGGTCGAACGTGCGTGCGCTCGCCACGATGCTCTTCTGTGCTTCGTCCGACTTCGCCTTCAACGCCTTCGCGGACGCATCGAGGCGATCGGCCGACGCCACCACCGGCTGCAACGACTTCTCGGCAGCGTCGATCTGCGCACGCTGAGCATCGAACTCGGCCTTGTTGGCGTACTTCGACAAGGTGCGTGTGACGCTGGCCGCCGACTCTTTGGCACGCGACGCCAGCTTCTCCAGTGCCGACCAGTCGTTCTTCAGCGCGTTCAGTTCGTCGTCGTGTGCCTTGTAGCGTTCGGTGAGTGTGTCGACGTACGCCAACAACTCGTACAGAGACTTGTCCTCGCCGCCGGGATCGTCGAACGCCGTGTTCGGTATCTTCGTGTTCAACTGACGATAGACACGATCGGCCTGTGCGATGCGTGCCTGCCACGCGTCGGCGTCTTTCTCCAGCGCACGACTCTTCTCGCCCAACGTCGATATGCGCTTCAGTGCATCTTCGAGACCGGCTTGCACCACCAACGCCTGTTCGGTGAAGCGTTTCATCTCCTCGGTGCGTTGCAGTTGCAGGTCGATGGCTGCCTTCTGCGATTCGGCGGGCGTGCGTTGCGACGACACTGCCGATTCGAAGTAGACGTCGATTTTAGCGTGCAGCGTCTCGATCGCTTTCGCGGCCGCCCACTCTCGCACATTCAACCCGTCCGTGGAGTGCGCACGTACAATGGCGTCCAGTCGAGAGCGATTCTGTGTGCTCTGCAATCGTAGACGTTCGAGTTCGGTGCGTGTTTGCGAAGCAGCGGCTGCCAACGAACGATCGGCGCCAGCGTACTGTGCAGCCAACTCTGAGAAACGACGCGCTACAGCAACTTCACTCTCCAACAATGCAAACACTTCTAGTACGTCCCGTCTCACAGACTCATCGAGCAGAGGCGTTGATTTATCGACGATCGATCTCGCTTCGTCTGTTCGCACCACTCGAGCCAACGCATTGCTGAGTAGTTTGTTGTCGTTCGAAGACGTAGGAGCAGCACTGACGGCAGTGGTTGCAGTGCTAGCAGCGTCTACTTGCATACCACTCATCTCGTGTTCGTGTGCGAAGCGATTGAAACTAATGCGAGATTGATCGTTTGTTAATTCATTGGTATTCTCAGCCCAGTCCGAGGTTGTTCAACGTCTGTTGCAGATCGTCGAGTTGCGTTGTGAGATCGATTGGTTTCCACAGCAATTCGCGCGTCCCTGATGTCGGCAGTTGCACGTCGACCTGGAAGTACTCTCGGAGCAGTGCGGCCGCCATCTCCTGAATGAGGCGAAACGCACGGAACAGATCGTCGATCAATGGTCGACGCGTTACGGTGCGGTTCAGGAAGCTGTTCGCCTTGGAGAACAACGAATTGACGATGCTCACAATCACACGCAGATCGCCGAGTATCGTCGCCGAAGACTGGCGCAGGAACTCTGTCTTCGCCTGGTCCGGTTGATCAAGGTGCATTGTGTATTTGTCCACCGTCTGTGTGAGGTTCGCCAGGCGCAGCTTCAACGCCGAGTGATCGGCTTCCAGCTGTTTGCCGAGCGGGTCGCTGGAGTACCAACTCTCGCCTGCAGAAGCCGCCGATGCCTCCAATGCTGCATCGGCATCGACGAGCGTCTGCTCGGACGTCTGCACGCGCAACTTGACATTGTTCTGTGCCTCGAACGACAACTGTTGTTTGCCAATGAACGCCAACTGATCGTAGCGTAGCGAGAGTGGCTCGCGCACCACCACCTCGCCAAAGTACTCGCGTTGCAGCCGATCGTAGCGTTGGAGATTAGCGACGATCTCCTGTGTGGCTTTGCTCGCGCCGCCGCTCGCAAACGACGCCAGTATCTCGCTGCTCGGAATGGGCACGAAATCGATCTTCTCGGGATCGAGTTTCTGTTGCACTAGCGCTCGATAGTCGTCGAAGATGTCCTGCTGACTCGCCGGCACGAACTCCTTCCGTTCGATGTACGCGCGTATCAACAGCAGAGTGCGACGTGCCAACAACGCCTCTGCAGCTCGTAGAGGTGCGTCCAATTCGCGCAGTTCAGCCTCGCTCTTGCGTTGCCAGCGTGCGAGTGCCAACTCCGCCTCCATGAGGAAACCGGCGATGGTGAGGTGCGTCAGCGCTGCCACCTGACTCGAGAGATGCTGATTCAGTCGAGATTCGCTCAGTGCCACAGTCTGTGCCGTCCCACGCAGACTCGCCAGCAAGCGTGCGCCAAACTCAACAAACTGCGTCGCATCGAGCGATTGCTTCACGTCGAGCAACGAACGACGACTGTTCGAGATGAGTCGTTCCAACTCGGCACTCGGCGGCTGTTGTTGTGCCGCCCACGCCGCCAGTGTCAACGATTCGTTGATGAGGCGCAGAATGACGTCGCTCTCCAGCTGTCGGTTCTCCTCGGCCTGTTCGGTGAGCAGTGCCGCCTCCTCTGGACGCAATTGTGCGTTGAGTGCATGGATCTTGTCGAGCGCAGCACGTCCCTGTGCGTAGAAGAGCTCGATCGCCTCGGACATGACATGTGCGTTCTCGAGTGGCGCCAGTGCACTCGCCAGGAATCGACGCGCTTCGTCGCCGCCAATCACAGCCGTGCCACCGGGCTTCGATTGCCAGCCACCGCGAACTGATTGCAGCGCACGCTCGATGCGCAGTCGAACAAGATCGTTGCCTTCACGAGAGATGGAACGATCGCTCTGCGAGACATCGGGCAGCGACACCACTTCGACGAGGACGCCGCCAAACGCGTGGATCGAGGCCAACCTCCGAAGCCATAGGTTGCGTTCGTTGTCCCAATCGCCGTACATGACGATTGAATGAACATCGGCTTTCGCTGCACGTGCATCCTCCGCTCGTTTCAGTTGAGCAGCCAACGCCGCACTTTGTCGTCTCAGCGCCTCTTGCATGGCACTATCGTTTGCTTCATCATCGTCGTCATCGTTCTTGTTCACGTCAATCGGAGCGGGTACAGGTACAGGTTGCACTGGTCCGATTTCGATGCCCCGCATCACGTCGGGAGACTCGTAGTCGCGCAGTAGACTGTTGAGCACAGCAAGTCTGTCGTCGGCGCGCTTTTTGATCGCAAACAATCGCTGATTGCTCTCAATCACATAGAGGCGCAGGCGATTCGAGAGTTCAACAACAACGCCGCTACGCGACAACGATGCCGTCTTCAACTCGTCCAGAGTCGCGGGCACGTGATCGTGCACCAACTTGGCAAACGACTGCTTCGAATTGTCGAGCGATTGCAACGCAGAATGCCACAGAACTGGCGAGTCGATGAGGCCCGCCATTGTCTGCAACGTTCCGAGCACAGTGTCAACCTCTTCTTTGTCGGTTCTGCGCGTACAATCGATGAGCCGACGCAGAGTTGATGCCAACAGTTGTCCGCCCGGTAGATCGAGTGCAGCGGTGGCTGTGCCGTTCAGTACATTTGAGTGCAATCCAACGATGTAGAGTAGCGTGGCTCGACGCACACCACTCTCGACATTCTCGCTCTCTCCTCCTGCATTGATACTCTGTAAAAGCTCGATGATTGGTATACCTTCGCGTTCGTCGACTGCGCAAGCGGAGAACAGCACCGCCAGCCGATTGCCGTAGGAGCGCAGGTCGACACGCAATGCCAACTCTGCCTGGCGTTGCAGAGCGCGAAACAACCGCTCGTCGTCCACCGATGCCGATGCCGACAGTTCAGGCGGATAGGCTGCTGCGGCTTCGAGTGCCTTGTAGATGCGTCCGCTGTAGTAGAGTGGATCCGACGATTCGAAGTCGGCCAACAGTGTGTCGGCCGTCCACGATTGCACCAGTGCAACGATCTCGCCAGCGCTGTGTACGTTTTGTTCGTTCTCCGGATCCAACGCCTCGCTGACACTGGCGCGCCACTCTTCGAGGCGTGCGGCGGCACGTTCGTCGATGGTACGCGGCAGACTCCTCCGCTCGACGGCACGGCGAAGCACGTCACCAGAGTTTACGGCCAACGTCTGCGTCTCCGTGACCTCGACGAGCAAACTGGCGCCCAGTTGTCGTTCTAGGAGTTCTTGCGAACGCCCGCGAACAGCCTTTCGATACGCAGTACCAATCTCGGTGTACACGGCGTCGGCGAGGTGAAACTTGGCGTTGCGCGCACCGCTGCGCACGAATCGGCTCACGTTCGCAACAACAGTGGAGAACAGCGCCCAGGTGTCGGTGAACGGTCGACCGTACGAACCGCGCGATGCCACCACAGCTGAGAGGTAGCAAGCGTTGAGCACGCGTACAATGGAGAGGTAGCCGAGTAGTTTCGTTGCGAACAGTGCCGCCAAATCGAGGCGTTGCTGCGATGTGCGGAAGTCGTCTGCCACCGTGGCGAAGTTCAACTGGAATAGCAACGCCGAGCCGGCAGCGGGTGCAGCCAACACTTGCACGATGTCGGGTGGCGGAGCTATCTTGCGCTTGTCGTCGGAGACGTCGATGTTCGGCAGTCGTTGATTGCGCACCTCGCGCAAGTAGAGCAGTTGTGTGGTGTCGGGCTGGCCGACGAGCGCGCTCTCAAACTGCAGATCAACTATATTTTCCTGCTCAGAGACGGAGGTGCGTCTCGTGTAGACAGTACGATGTTCAGTGCGCTCCACGTAGCCAGAATCGAGCGACGCCTCGAGCCAGTCCATTTCGACGACCAACGACGCCGCACCGGTGGCGAGGAACTGCTCCGACGAGGTGTTGCGCGTCACACCACTCCGACCGTAGTGCATGCCGTGCACAATGAACGCACTCAATTCGCCGTTGATTCGTTCGAACGGCGGATCGAGTTTGTTGTCTCCTTTCGCCTTCTGCAGCGCCTGCTCGTTGACGTATTGGTACATGATCGCTGCAGGCAACGACTCCGTGCCGCTGGCCGACAGAGCGTGTCGTAGAAACTCTGATTGTGTGTTGAGCAACGAATCCAGCGATCCGGGAGTGCCATTGGTGTTTGTTAGTTGAGTGTCGTAGAGTCGAAGTGCGTAGAGTTGCTCGCGTTCGGTGTAGCCGTGCGCCGTCAGAGGCAGCAACTGTCTGCCGCTCATCTTGATCGATGCGTGCGAGAGCGCTTGCGTTCCAATCGAAGATTTACGGCAAACACAAACGAATTCAGTGCGTTGAAAAACCCGCTCGTCGCCCCTACCTACACACAATCAATGAGTTTGACACAGAAAATTTTGGATAGATACGAGAGTCTGGATGAAGCTTCCAACCAACTGCTGAGCCACACGCGGCTCGGGTGCACAGTTCTTATGCAAAAGTGGGACACCGAGAAGAATGAGCGCGCACACGGCGCAGAGACGCTGAACTTTGAGTTCATAGTGAACTGGAACACAAAGACGCACGTGCACTACGAAATCAAACCTCTCAGTTTGGCTGAGAAGCACCTGAGCAAGCGGGACAGCCACCTACCGCAGGCGACGTTGATCTTCTCGATTCTCTACCCGGCCGTGTTCGAGATGCCTGCTGGCGAAATCGGTGCACCCGAACTCCTGAAAGGCTACTCGATCGTGAATCCAGCCCTGTTCAACAAGGCGAGCGGCGATTCGGTGGTATGGAACACGGCGAACAGTGAATGCTGGCAAGTGTACTACAAGTTCAACGAGAAAACAGGCAACCTCCTCTCGTTTGACTTCGTCCACGATCCGAGCGCACATCCGTCCCTCATGACGGCGTTGGAACTCAAAGCGAAGATGTCCTGGCTGGCACTGTTGTCGAAATACGATAAATGAACGAACTGCGCACGCGCACTCGCGAACCACCAAACATCGGAATGAGCAACTCTTTCGCGCTCGACATCTTCGAAGAGCTCATAGCTGTGCACACTGGTAGACGCTACCTCACGTTGAACACCAATCGCTCGCAGACACGCGACCGACTCGAGTTTCTGCACTCGCAAATGGTGGAGGCGAGAAACCTGTGGCACACACACGAGTACACACAAGCGGCCGCGATCCTGCGCCGATCGTCGGATCCCAAGTCGTTGGCGCGTTGCTGGCGCGCAACACGTTCCGACGACTTGAAGCAGTTTGCGCAAGCGAAGGAGTCGACAATCAAACGCATGGACGATCTCGCCGACCTATTGGAGATGGCAGCGAAGCAAATCGGGAAGGCACAGAAAAGCAACGGTCGTTTACTCGAACACGCAGAGGTGGACAAAATTGTGCGCGATCTCGCGTCAAGTTTGTGCATCCCGGCTTCCGCTCTCACTGCCACTGCCACCGAGCGCGCCCTTGACGAATTAGTTGACGCCCACACCGCTTGGATTAAGGCCGACGTCGACGTCGACTTTGATAAATTGGCCGCCGGTGAAATTGCTCGACAAGTCACCAACAGTTGAGAGCTCGCGCGCGACGCTATTCGAGTAGAGCGTCGTCTGCGATTGCTGTTGCTGCCGCTCATGAATAAATCGAATGTACAGTTGCAAGAAGCGTGCCGGTTCAAACGTCTCACGTGAAGCGCACAGCGCCACCACACAGTGCAAGCGCGCCATCGCCGCTGCGTCGAGCCATTCGGGAGGTCGCGCCAGAGCCAGGAGGCGAGTCTCGACACGTTTCAGTGCACTCTGAAGCAGCTGGCGCACCACGCCGACGTAGTCCATGTCATTGTGCCTCACACCGATCGCGTACGCCAACGAACAGAGGAACTGTGCAAAGAACACCACCAGCACTGTGCGATCAAAGTGCGCCGAGAACATGTCTGGCAACTGGAACTCGTCGAGCACCACCTCGGACCGATCGGCGGCCGCTGTTGGCTTGCCGAATACCGGTCGGCCGGCCCACGGTTGGCCCTGGTACATCAGCCGGTGCAGGCACGTCAACATCACCCAATTGCAACGCAACAGCTCCGATGGTACTTTGAATCGCGGACGTTCCAGTCCAAACAGATACCAATCGTACACGACGCCGCCTCGCGTCACGCCTGCGCCGGCGCCGTTGCTGCCACGCATACTCACAACGCTCATGTTGGCCGGCAGCGTGAGCAACTCGAGGAGGAATGACGCCAGTTCAGTTTCGAACGGCACGTCGGGCGTCTGTTCGAGTTGACGCACCCACGTTCGACACAGCAGGCAGAGGAACTCTGGATCGCTACTCGCGTGCTGTGCGAGCAGTTCCACCACATTCGACACCGGTTTCACAGTGAGTATCTCACGCATATCTCGGCTGTACGCATCTGTGATTCGTTCCAGCGCCTCACTCATCGTGTTTGCGTTTGTGTGTGCGCGCACATGGGCGTCTCAATTGTTTTCGTTCATTTATCAGTTGAAGGCAAAGCCGATCGTCAGCACCGAGATTTCGTTGAGTCTGGTTTAGCCTCCTCCTCCTTTTCCTCCTCCTCCTCCGTGGTGTTGATGGTCGCCATGCCTTCGGCCGTGCCTGCTGGCGTTGTGTCGTAGTTGTTGTCCGTCGTGATGACCTTCCCCTGTTCGGCCTTTGTTTTCAGGAAGCGTGAATTGCGCACAATCGTTTGCCAGTAGACGTCGATCGCAGGTTTACCCACGACTGCACAGCGCAGGTGCTCGTCTTTCGGCTGGACGCCGTGTCGCGCAAACACCGACAGGTCCCACGCCATTATGTGCATCGACGTCGAGCGGTTGCACGCCACGACGAAGCTGTTCTGTGTATCATTTTGCACGATGCGCAACGCGAAGCAGACCGATGCACGCATTTCGGCGTCGAGCATGCACTTGTAGCACTCGAACAGCACCGGCTCGAGAGAGAAGCAGACGTGCGCGTTCCGTACACTTCCGCCGTTGTAGTTCCATTTGATGATGTACAACAGTGGCTTCAACAACATGCGAACGGTCAACAGGTAGATGCCCGAGCGCGGATGCCTGTTCGTCGCCTGGAGGAGTTTCGTGATGGCGTCGTCGACCGCTTCGGCCGAGCACGTCTTTGCCAGCTCGTTTATCTCGTTGTTGGTCAATCTGATCGTATCTTCGTCTGAAATCAAATTGCTTGGCTCGAATGGTCGTTGTTCACTCATTTTGATTCGAAGTGTGTGTGCGCGCGGCGGCGGAGGTGTTGGTTCGTTCGTTCGTTCGTTCGTTCGTTCGTTCGTTCACGCCTCTACATAAGTGTTACGCGAGGTATTTCATCAGCGTCGCCAGTTCTTGCGCTGCGTCGTGTGTTCGACGGCTTCTTCTTGCGCTGACGTGTGTGTTGTGTTTGCTGGTCATCGCGCACCACCTCGGCGTCTGTGAGTGAATCACGTGCGTTGTGTGTGTATTTCCGTCGACGATGAGGCGAATCGTCGTCTGAATCGTTGTCGGTCCCGCCGTACTCATCGTCGTCACTGTGTGCCTCGATTGGCAGTTGAGTGTTGGTGAGCATCGTGTCTATCATCGCTTGCTGTATCGACTGAACCGTGCCTGCGAGCGTGATGAGGATGAAGATGGCGTAGACAGCGAACGCGTATGCGGCATAGGTCTCCACCTTGAACGTGACGTCCGGCGTGCTCGGATCGGTGCCGAGTTGGTGCGTGGTGCAGAACGCAAATTCGGCACACTGCGTCGTCGAGAACGTGCTGTACCACACGAACGTGAAGTAGATCGCCTTGCCGAGGTCGTAGAGCGCGACGAGTACGATGAACAACGATGGCAGAAGAGTACTCACAATGCCACACGGCACCGCCAACGTCGTCCAGCCGAGCGCGAACACAGGCACCAGGAAACGCGCATAGTCCTCGCCGTAGAGGGCCAGGTAGACGCCCGACATGTAGTTGGCGACGCCGGTGTTCGTGCTGTTCAGATAGGCCACAGGCGGCGTTTGTGATGTGTCCAGGTACTGGTAGTAGTAGACCGAGTTCAGCTGCACGCCCGGGTCGCCGTTCGTGTGCAGGATAACCTGGTTCGTCGATTCGTACACGACGAGCGCTATGTTGGCGAGCGTGTACAGCACCAACAGCACACACAGCGTAGCGCCGCATCCGCCGCTTATGTAGCTCCTACTGGGTCGGCGCCACCGATTGTTTGGGGCGTTGGAACTCAAGGAATTGTAGGACATTCAAACCAGTGTTTGGCAATGACGAGATCGCAGTCGAAAACGAGAAGCGCAGGCGACACTGTAAATGAGTGGCGCGCGCACGTTCAACTACGAATGTGCCGTGCATCGAAATGAAGCGTTAGTTCAAACCAATACTCGTTGATTTCACTCGGTGTGCATCCGCGCAGCAGCGGCGTTCAACCGACGTTCGATGTGCACTGATGACGTCATCACTGCTCACTGATGACGTCATCACTACAGTCGTTCAATGGGTAGGTGTGGTGTTCAGGTCGAATTGCTTAACTCCCATACTAGCCACCAACCACCGCATACCAGATGTATTGGTGGTAGGAAAGAGGCAACGATCGGTGGTGGTTTTGCCGAGGAAATGAATAGGGACATATTACTGTTTTTGATTTTTTTTTCGGTTGCTAAGTGGGCATTTATGTCCAGAGAATTTTGATCGGGTGTGAAAATGAACCTGA
>Ga0182030_10010493_pt1 | contig 18806 bp, 20 predicted proteins | sample 812S3MmetaG_FD_121299 | JGI IMG/M metagenome (GOLD analysis project Ga0182030, IMG submission 121299) | Permafrost microbial communities from Stordalen Mire, Sweden - 812S3M metaG (Illumina Assembly) | ecosystem: Environmental > Terrestrial > Soil > Wetlands > Permafrost | place: Sweden...
CAAACAGCCGAACTGCTCATCGTGTGTCTGCGGCGCGGCTGGCGTTCGGCCGAAGTACCGACCGTCTGGTACCCGCGCGCGTCGGGCACCACGAAGAAGGGCAAGAACTGGCTCTTCGGCTTCCGCTACGCGCGCGTGGTATTCGGCACGTACTGGCGCGAGGTTCGCGCGCCGCGCTGAGGTGCCTCTCGCCATCGGCGATACGAGTTCGGCGACGTAGGGAGCCCCGCTTCGTATTTTCTGTGGGGTTCGAACTCCATCGGGTCAGGGCGCCGCGATGAATTGATCATGACGAAGGCAGCGGTCCCAGACTTTGCGCGTAGGCGGCTTCGAGTTCGACACGCAGCTCCTCGGACTTCTCAGCAATGAGCGAGCGCGAGGGTCGTCCCTCGCCCGGCGGCGGAGAGATCGCGGCACCGACGACGACGCGGACCTTGACCGGGCGCGGGAACTTCGCCCCGTCGGGTAGTGCCCGATCGGTACCGGAGATGCCGACCGGAACGACCATCGCGCCGGTGCGCGCCGCGATGAACATCGCGCCATCGTGCAGGGGCTCTACGTGCGGTCCGTATTTGCGCGTACCTTCGGGAAACAAGATAAGCGCATGACCAGCGTTGAGCACTTCCTCGGCTGAGCGCATGGCCTCGCGGTCCGCCGTGCCGCGCTTCACGGGGAACGCACCCAATTGGATGAGCGCCGACCCGAGGACGGGGACCTTGAACAGGGAGTCCTTGGCCATGAAGAAGACCTTGCGCGGCGAAATAAAGAGGGTGAAGGCGAAGTCCAGGTTGGAGCGGTGGATCGGGGCGACCAGTACCGGTCCGCTAGTGGGGATGTTGTCCTGTCCACTCACACTGGGACGAAAGAACAAACGGACCAGGCCACGCAAGATCAGCGCGATGACTCGATAGAAAATCGTCTTGTTCGGATTCAGTTGGAGGTGGTGTTCTTGAGACATCGAACGATCTCCTCTACGACTTGATCAACGCTCATTCCGGTGGTGTCCAAGGCTAGGGCGTCCTCGGCCTGACGAAGCGGTGAGGCCTGGCGCGATGAATCCGCGTGGTCGCGCCGCGCCACGGAGTCATGCCCTTCGTCGCCCCGGCGCCGGGATCGTTCATCGAACGAGGCGGTCAAGAAAATCTTCACTCGCGCGTCGGGAAAAACGACCGTCGTGATGTCGCGGCCCTCAACTACCAACCCGCCTGGTTCATCGGCGGCCACGGCACGCTGACGCTGGACCATGGCCGCGCGCACTCGCGGATTAGCGGCGACGACGCTGACTCCCACGTTGACGGCGTCGGTGCGGATCTCGTCGTGGACGTCGCGCCCGTTGATGCACACCCGGGGACGGGTGCGGATGTCGGCGAACTGCGCGAGGTGAGCCACCGCCTCCGCTTCGGCGGGATCGATCCCGAGGTGCAGTGCCTCCGACGTCACCGCGCGGTACATGGCACCGGTGTCGAGGACGGACCATCCCAGGTGGGCGGCGAGGGCCCGGGCCACGGTGGACTTGCCCGATCCCGCGGGACCGTCAATCGCGATGATGTCGGTGGTCACCGCAGACTCGCCACATCGTCGAAGAAACCGGGGTAACTGGAGCCGACGGTGTCCGAGCCGTCGATATCACAACCGTGTCCCGCCGCACCGGCGACGGCACTTGACATGACGATCCGGTGGTCGAGGCCAGCCTTGATCGCGAAGGACTGGAAGGCACCCGCGCTGGCGAGTCCCTCGATGAAGAAGTCGTCGCCCTCGCTCCACACCCGGCATCCGAGCAAGCGGGCCAGCGACATGGAACCTTCGAAGCGGTCGGACTCCTTCAGCCGCAGTTCGCCCATGTCGCGAAAGGCGCTGACTCCCTGGGCCGCCGCGGCGGCCACGCTCAGGACGGGCACCTCGTCGACCGAGGGAATCTCCGACGCATGAATCTCCGTCGCCTGCAATGAAGAACTACGCGCCCGCAGGGTCACGCCCGACGCTCCCGGCCGCTCGACGAGGTCGGCGCCCATTCGCTGGAGCACCCGGACGAAGCCAATTCGCTCGACCGAGTCCTCGACGTCGACCACTTCGATATCCGCGTGAGGGTGGATGAGCCCCAGCACGCAGAAGAAGGCGGCTTGTGACGGGTCCGTCGGCACTCGCCACGCCTGCGCGCGAGGGCGTCGCGGCGACAGTGTCACGCGACGTCCGTCGCCGACGTCCTGTGAGGTGACTTCGACCCCGGCGAGTCGCAACATGTCTTCGGTGGTCGTTCGCGTGCGCACATCCTCGTGCACCGTGGTCGGTCCCTCGGCGCAGAGTCCGGCGAGCAGAATCGCTGATTTGACCTGGGCGCTCGCGGTGGGCACGTGGTAGTCGATGCCGTGAAGACTGGCGCTACCGACGATCGACAGCGGTGGCGTCACGCGCGACCCCTCCCCCGTCACGACAGATCCCATGAGTCCGAGAGGGACGGCAACGCGGTCCATGGGCCGACGCGAGAGCGAGGGATCACCCTCGAGGCGGTGGTGGCCCTCCAGCGTGCTGACGATGCCGCTGACCAGACGCATCGTCGTGCCAGAATTACCGCACCACAATGGTTGCTCACTCATGCGCAGTCCCGATTCGGGTCCTTCGATCACGACCACGCCACCGGTGTCGCGGCGATTCGCCCCGAGTTGCACCATGATCTGTGACGTCGCGGCGACGTCGAATCCGGGTGAGAGGCCCTCGATGGTGCTCTCACCCGACGACAGCGCGCTCAGCATCACGGCACGGTGTGAGGCGCTCTTGTCCCCGGGCACCCGAATGGAGCCGTTGAGCGACGCGCGGGTTTCGACACGGCGCATCATGTCTCGCGGACCACTCCGAAATCCGCGGCCCGCAGTGCCTCCATGAAACGATCCGCCTGCTGGACGTCCACCGCGAGCAACAACGTGCCTCGATTGCCCTCGATGGCGTGGGCGATCTCGATGTCGTAGATGTTGATCAACATCTCCGAGGCCGTCATGGTGACGTGGGCCAGGGATCCCGGACGGTCGGCGATCAGAACGCGCAGGTAGGCCATGTCCTCGGACTTGAGGGCGCGTCCGGGCAATTGGCGTCGGGCGAGGGATGCGCTGGTGAGGCTCTCTTCGAGCGCGGTGCGGTCACGGTTCTGCACCGCGGCTCGCAGGGACCCGAGGCGTTCTTCGAGCGCGACCAGGCTGGCGGCCACGGCCTCGCGATTCTCAAAGAGGATGTCGGGCCAAATGGCCGGGTCGCCCGCGGCGATGCGGGTCATGTCACGGAAGCCGCCGGCGGCTAGTTGCAGCAACACGGCGTCTTCGCGCGCTGCGTCAGCGGCTTGATTCATCAATGCCCCGGCGAGCAGATGGGGAACGTGGCTCGCGAGGGCGACGAGGCGGTCGTGGTCCGACGAGGACACCGCGACCACGTTGGCGCCGATGTCCCGTAGGTAACTGTGGAGGCGACTGTAGACATCGGCGGGTGTCGCGTCGGTGGGGGTGAGCACCCACGTACAACTCTGGAATAGGTCTGCGCGAGCGCCGCGCAGACCCCTCAACTCAGATCCGGCCATGGGGTGTCCGCCGAGGAATCGTGCTGACGTGACCTCGCGAACGATGGCCCCCTTGACGCCCGCGACGTCGGTGATAATCAGCGAGGGGTCGTCGAATCGCGCGAGGTAGTCGCGAGCGACGTCGGCGACGGCACCGGCGGGCGTCGCGACGATGATGAGCTGCACGTGCGCGTCGGGGGTCGCTTCGACGATGACGCCGCTCGAGAGGGCGAGGTCCACGACGTCGGGGTCCAGGTCGTCGCCCGTCACGCGCCACTGCGCGTCTCGCAGGGCCAGGGCGACCGACGCCCCGATGAGGCCGAGTCCCACGACGTGGGCGTGCTTAACGGAGGTCATCGCGGAGGTTCTGGGCGTCGCGGAGGTACACGTGGCGGATCTGCGCGCGGCTGCGCGACGAGTAAGCGTGCATCATCACCCGGATGCAGAGCCGCTTCGCGCCCGGGACATCGATCTCGCTCGCGCACATCAGCGGAACGGTTTCGAAGCCGATGCCGCGCGCCGCGGTGGCCGGGAACGCCGCCGTCAAGTCCGGACTCGTGGTGAACAAGACGCTGATGACGTCGTCCACGTCGAGATCATTGCTCACCAGGATGCCGGTGAGGAGCTCTCGCGTCGCCGTCGCGATCTCCTCCGCGTCGTTGGCCGCGACGGTGGTGGCCCCGCGCAGCGCGCGGACGAGCATATTTGTCATGACGGCATCGTAGATGCGATGTCGTCGGACATTCCAACCGCCTCCATCAGGCGGCGCACCTCGGCCAGGCTCAACTGGCGTGACGATCCCGGCGTCAGGGTCGGATCTTGGAGCGGACCGATGCGAGTGCGCACCAGTCGGGTCACCTCGTGGCCGACTGCCGCGCACATTCTGCGCACCTGTCGATTGCGTCCCTCGTGGATCACGATGCGCAACAGTCCCTCGGAGACGCGGCTCACCTGGGCGGGGCTCGTGCGTCCATCGTCGAGTTCCACTCCGTCGCGTAGACGACGGATGGCCCCGGGCGAAGGATCTCCCTCCACGCGCACCAGGTACTCCTTGGCGATGCCCGAACTCGGGTGCGTCAACAGGTGAGCGAGTCGGCCGTCATTGGTCAAGATGATGAGCCCCTCAGTGTTCATATCTAGTCGGCCGACGGGGAAGATCCGCGCGTTCGAGGGCACCAGCGAAAGGACCGTCGGCCTGCCCTGGGGGTCCGAGGCGGTCGTGACGATCCCGGTGGGCTTATTGAGCAAGAAGTAGACCCGACTCTGAGCGACCGGCGCCATGGACCCGTCCACGCAAATCATCTGGGTCTCGGGGTCCACTCGATTACCCAGTTCGGCCACGCGTCCGTCGATGGTCACGCGACCCTCGCTGATGAGGATCTCGCACGCTCGTCGCGAGCCGTAGCCGGCGCGCGCGAGCGTTTTTTGCAGGCGTTCGCCTTCGACCATCTACGCCCCGTCGAGGTCGTCGCCGACCGTGGCGAATTCAGCCACGAGAGCTTGGGCGGTTTCGAGGGGGACGAGAAAGTCCTCGATGGGCGGCAGGTCAGCCAGCGACGCCAAGGCCATGCGGTCCAAGAACAATTCGGTCGTGCCGTAGAGGATCGATTGCCCTGGACCGGGGGCACGACCAACTTCCTCGATATATCCACGCTGCTCCAAGAGGCGCACGACGCCGTCGACGTTGACCCCGCGCAGCGCGGTGATCTGGGCGCGAGAGATGGGCTGGCGATAGGCAATAATCGCCAGGGTCTCCAGGGCCGCGGAACTGAGACGGTGCGACACGTCGCGGTTCGCGAAGCGCGTCACCCACTGCGCCACATCCGGCGACGACTGCATCACCCAACCGCTCGCCAATTCAGCGAGCTGGAAGCCCCGCTTCTCCTCGACGAATTCGGTGCGCAGACGCCGTAGCACCTCCACCACGTCGGCGGCGTCGGCCTCGGCCACGTCGGCGAGTTCCTCGGCGGAGATGGGCTCGAGGGCCACGGTCAACATGGCTTCGAGTCGCTGTTCGAGTGAAGCGTCATCCCTCATATGAATCGATCCTTTCGAGGTCGAGGCGCGAGTTCACGTCGATCCACTCGATCTCCACGGTGCCAAAAGTGCCACCCTGGCCGAGTTCGATGTGACCGAGTTTGCAGAGTTCGAGCACCGCGAGGAAGTGCACGATGATCTCGATGCGCGTCTCCAGACCCGCGGTGAGGTCGCGAAAGGAGATCCGACCCATCGCCGGGAGCCGTTGGGCGAGGACGACGACGGTCTCGGCCACCGTGACGGCGTCGACGGTGACGTGGTTGAGCCGCACCACCGCCACGGGCTTCTCCTCGATGCCGCGCAGGTAGGCCGCGGCCAATTGCGCCGTGGTGACGCCGGCGAGCAAGTCCGGGGGCCGCACCACGAAACCATCGTCGATGCCGCGCAGGCGCGGGAACGACTTGGCGGCGCGTTCGAAGAGACTGACGAAGGAGTCGGCCAGGCTCGCGTAGGTGCGCAGTTCGAGCAGCCGTGCCAAGAGCACATCGCGCTCCTCCCAGCCGACGAATTCCTCGTCGGGCTCGAGCGCGTCGCGCCCGGGCAATAGCTTCTGGCTCTTGAGTTCCAACAGGATCGCCGCGATGAGCAAGAACTCGGACAACTGATCCACGTCGAGCTCGACGGACTGGTCGCGCAGGGTGGCGACGAAGGCGTCGACCACTGGCGCGAGCGGGATGTCGAGGATGTCGACGTCGTGGCTGCTGATGAGTTGCAGGAGTGTTTCGATCGGTCCGCTGAAAGACGGCGTCGTCACGACGTAGGTCACGGGTCAACTCTAGTAAATCCCGCTCGGGTCACTTCCCCCTCTAGAATTGATGGATGCGCATTCTCTCGGGCATCCAGCCCTCCGGCTCGATGCACATCGGTAACTACCTGGGCGCGGTGCGTCAGTGGGTCAACTCCCAGAACCCCGACGCCTATTACTGCATCGTCGATCTGCACGCCCTGACCTTGCAGATCGAGCCCGAGAAGTTGCGCGAACAGACGGCGGACTACCTCGCGCTGTTGCTAGCCGCCGGCCTCGACCCCGCCGTCTGTACCCTCTTCATCCAGAGCCAGGTGCCCTATCACGCTCAGATGAACTGGCTCCTGGAGTGCGTCGCCACCTACGGCGAACTCTCGCGCATGACCCAGTTCAAGGAGAAGGCCTCTCGTCAGGAGGGTTACCGCGTGGGTCTCTTGACGTATCCCGTCATGATGGCCGGCGACATCTTGTTGTATGGCGCTGAGCAGGTGCCCGTCGGTGATGACCAACGCCAACATCTCGAGTTGACCCGCGAGATCGCCGAGCGCTTCAACAATCGCTACGGCGAGGTCTTCACGGTCCCCGTCGGCGTGCAGCCGAAGGCGTCGGCCAGGGTGATGGACCTCCAAGACCCCACCCGCAAGATGTCGAAATCGCTAGCGAGTCCGCTGGGACTGATTTATCTGACTGACGAGCCCGCCGAGATCGACAAGAAGATTAAGAAGGCAGTGACCGACACCGACAACGACGTGCGTTTCGACTGGGACAAGAAGCCGGGACTCGCCAACCTTCTTGAGATGTTCTCGAGTTTCTCGGGTGAGAATCCCGAACACATTGCCGAGCGCTATGAGCGCTACGGGGACCTGAAGAAGGACCTCGCGGAATTGGTCATCTCCTCGCTCGCACCGATTCAGGAGCGCTTTCGTGAATTGCGCGCCGATGAGGGCGCCCTGCGCACGATCGCCGCGCAGGGGGCCCAGAAGGCCTCAGACGTCGCCGGACCCCTGTACCACCGAGCTGCGGCGGCGATGGGCCTCTAACGAACTGCCTGGTTGAACCACCACTGGTCGAGATCGTTTAGCCACGATGTCCCCAAGTGCAGGGTGAGTGCGTTGAGGATGAGGAGAACCATCACGAAGGGCAGAGCCCGATTGCGCATCGCGTAATACCGAGGCAGGTGCTGTGAAGGGACGAAACGCTCGATGATCGCCGAACCATCGAGCGGCGGGATGGGGATCAGGTTGAAGACCGCCAGCAACAGATTCACCGTACCAAAGCCGACCACGAACCAGAAGAATGAATAGCTGTTGTTGAGCGAGGCGTAACTCGAGTGTCGCACCGCGAAGTGGATGTAGAAGCCCGCCACCACCGACAACAAAATATTTGTCAATGGTCCTGCAAGGGATACGTAGAGCGAATCGCGCCGCGGGTGGCGCAGACGACTCACGTTGACCGGAACTGGTTTGGCCCAGCCGAAGGCCGGGAGTCCCGACCAAATGAGTAGAAGCGGTAGCACCACCGTGCCGAAGGGGTCGATGTGGCGAATCGGATTGAGTGTCAGGCGGTGGGCATTCTTGGCGGTAGGGTCGCCGCAGATATTGGCGACGTACCCGTGGCTGACCTCGTGCAAGATGATCGACGGAATGATGGCGAGCAGAAAATAGAGGTTGTTCACGTCGTCAGCCGCATCTCAGTCGTGGGCTCGGGGGTGGGCGCTGGAATAGACACGTTGCATCGAGGTTATCGAGACGGCGGTGTAGATCTGCGTCGTCGAGATGGACGCGTGGCCCAGCAGCTCCTGTACGACGCGGATGTCGGCCCCGTGGGCCAGCATGTGCGTGGCGCAACTGTGACGAAAGACGTGGGCGCTCACCGTCGAGCGGTCGATATTGGCGGCCAAGGCTCGCGCCGAGATGATGAGATCGATCCCCTGGCGCGAGAGCGGCCCGCCGCGAACGTTGACGAAGACGTGGGCGTGGGCGCGAGGTTTGGGGAACTCTGAACGCCCGCCGGGTCCCAGGTACTCACTCAGCGCCACCCTCAGGGTGCGTCCCATAGGAACAAGACGCTGCTTGGACCCCTTGCCGGTCACCCGGATCAGTTCTTCATCGAAGTCCAGGTCCTGGATCTCGAGACCCACCACCTCTGACACGCGCGCACCGGTGCCGTAGAGGAGCTCGAGCAAGGCTCGATCTCGTAAGTCCACTGGGGTCTCACGCGGCATCGTATCGAGTAGTCGCGCAACGGTCTCCTCGGCCAGGGGCTTGGGCAAGCTGCGACCGCGCCGTGAGGGCGAGACGTAGGCACTCGGATCGACGCGCAGCTGGCCCTCCTCGACGAGGAAACCCCACCACCCCCGCAACGACGAGAGGGAGCGAGCGACGGAACTAGCGGCGCGTGTGTCGCGCATCTCGTTCAGGTATGTCTCGAGGTCCGTACCAGTGACGTCACTGATCGCGCGATCGTCACCCCACCAGGAGAGAAAGGAGCTGATATCGCGCCGATAGGCCTCGATCGTCGCTCGACTACGGCCCTTCTCCACGGTGAGCCACTGCACGTACTCGCCCACCAGGGCGTCAGGAGACGGCATCGACCCCGAGGAAGTGCCGTAGTCCAATGGTCAAGGTGGCGTCGTTGATACGGTCCGCGTCGAGCAGTTCGCGTACTTGGTCGCGACTCAGCCACACGACTTTCGCTGCGGTCTCCTCGGGACCGTCGGGCGCCCTGTCGGCAGAGGTGAGATCACGGGCTTCGAAGATATGCATCACTTGGTCGGTCCAGCCCGGCGACACGTACACCTGGGCGATGCGTCGCCACGTCGCGGCCGTCACGCCCATCTCCTCGAGTAGTTCACGCTTCGCCGTCGCCAGTGGATCGTGGTCGCTCGCATCGATGGTCCCCGCGGGGATCTCCCACAAGACCTGGTCGGCCGTTGCTCGATACTGGCGCACCAATCCGACCTCGTCGCGCTCGTTGACCGCCACCATGGCTACGGCGCCGTGGTGCACCGCGACGTCACGGGTGAACTCCTGGCCCTCATGGATAATGGTCCGGCGTTCGACCGAGAAGACGTACGACGTCAGCAGCGTCTCGCGTTCGACGATGGCGAAGGAGTCGCTCACAGGGTGGCGTCGACGGTGTTCGGGTCGAGGATGTGGGGTTCACGACCCTCGGCGCGCACACTGGCAGCGTCGATCAGCCCCTTGAACAACGGGTGGGGCCGGTCGGGACGCGACTTGAATTCGGGATGAGCCTGCGTGCCCACGAAGTAGGGGTGCGACGGCATCTCGACGAACTCGACGAGTCGACCGTCGGGTGAGGTGCCCGAACAGCGCATGCCGTTGGCCTCGTATTGCTCGACGAAGCGCGAATTGAACTCGTAGCGGTGGCGATGGCGCTCGGAGACGACGGTGGCGCCGTAGAGGTCGGCCACCTGTGAACCCTCGGCCAACATCGCCGGACACGCACCTAAGCGCATGGTGCCCCCGAGGTCGGTGACGTCCATCTGCTCTTCCATCAAGGCAATCACCGGCGCCGACGTCGTCAGGGAGAACTCTGTCGAGTGCGCGTCACCTAGACCAAGGACGTGGCGAGCGAACTCGATCACCATCACCTGCATGCCCAGGCAGATACCGAGCAAGGGAATCTGGTGTTCGCGCGCGATTCGCGCCGCCGCGATCATGCCCTCGATACCGCGCTCGCCGAAACCACCGGGCACGATGATGCCGTCGAGTTGGCGCAGGCGAAGTGCGTCGATCTCCGACGGCACGCGCTCGGCCTCGAGCCACTCGATCGTCGTCGTCGCTCCAATGGCGAATCCGGCGTGGCGGATCGATTCGCCCACGGAGAGATAGGCGTCGGGCATCGTCACGTACTTGCCGACGATGCCGATGCGCAGCGTCTTGGTGGTGTGGTGAACGCGGCGCACCACGTCCTCCCACGCGGAGAGATCGATCGGGTGGTCCTCGACACTGATGTTCAAGATGTCGCACACGATGCGGTCCAGGCCCTCGTGGTGCATGTTCAGAGGGATGTCGTAGATGCTCGGGGCGTCGACGGCGGAGATGACGGCATTGTTGGGCACGTCACAGAGGAGCGAGATCTTGCGTTTGAGACCATCGGAGATGGGTTGGTCACTGCGACAGACGATGACGTCGGGCTGGATACCGTGCGAACGCAATTCAGTGACCGAGTGCTGGGTGGGCTTGGTCTTCTGCTCACCTGAGGGCGCTAGGTAGGGGACCAGGGTGAGGTGCACGTAACAGACGTTGCCACGGCCGGCGTCACGGCGGAACTGACGGATCGCTTCGAGGAAGGGAATGATCTCCATGTCGCCGACGGTGCCGCCGATCTCCACGATGGCAACGTCGGCCCCTAGGGTGCTCAGACGACGCAAACGGTCCTTGATCTCGTCGGTGATGTGCGGGATGACCTGGACGGTCTTGCCCAGGTAGTCCCCGCGTCGCTCCTTGGCGATGACCTTGGAGTAGATCGAACCAGTGGTGGTATTGGACATTCGCGACAGCGACTCGTCGATGAATCGCTCATAGTGTCCAAGGTCGAGGTCGGTCTCTCCTCCGTCGTCGGTGACAAAGACCTCGCCGTGCTCGCCGGGGTTCATCGTTCCCGGATCGACGTTCAGGTACGGGTCGAGTTTGCACATCGTGACCTTGAGTCCGCGAGATTTTAGTAGTCGCCCTAGCGACGAGGCCGTCAGGCCCTTGCCGAGGGAGCTGGACACTCCGCCGGTGACGAATACGTATTTCGTCATTCGGTATCGAGTTCCTTCACGGAACTACATACTAGTCCGAGGGTGTCACTCGACGGCGCACTACGAGACCGATTCGAGCAATCTCCGGGCCAGCGCGTGCGCCTCGTCGGTCATGGCGTCGCCCGCGAGCATGCGAGCGACCTCACGGACGCGCTCTTCTCCTGAGACGGGTCGCACGCGCGTGGTGGTCACGCCGGCGTTCACCGTCTTCTCGATGACGAAATGATGAGAGGCCTTGGCGGCCACTGATGCGAGATGCGTCACCGCGATCACCTGCTGGGACTCGCCGACCTCGCGCAAACATTCACCGATCTGCTGGGCCACCTGTCCGCCGACGCCGGCGTCGACCTCGTCGAAGACCGCCACCACGTCGTCAAGGGCGGTCTCGAGTGACAAAGCCAGGAGGACGCGGCTCAACTCTCCCCCGCTAGCCAGTGACTGTAGGGGTCCCTCCGGCCAGCCAGGGTTGGGGGTGAAGAAGATCTGAGCGTCGGAGCCGTCGGCACCCTGCGCCGAGAAACGCAACGCGGCGTGGGGCAAGGCCACGCGCGGGAGCTGTCGGCTCACTCGAGTGGTCAGGTCCTCGCAAGCACCTTGGCGCTGGAGTCGCACCTCGTCGGCCAGTGTCGCTTCACGGGTCCTCAGTTCTTGGACCCGCGCGTCCAGGGTGACGAGTCGATCCTCGGCGCTGGCGAGTTCGTCGATCCGACGTGTCATCTCATCACGTTGGCTCAGTGCATTGGCCACTGAGCCACCGTATTTGCGGGCTACGTGTTGCAATAACGTCGCGCGCTCGTCGAGGACGGAGATCCGCTCCGGGTCGAACTGGTCAGGCCGGGACCGATCACGAAGTTCGTGGACTTCGGCGCGGGCACTTTCCAACAGTGTCGTCAGGTCGCGACGGACGTCATCCACCCCCGCTCCGTTGGGGAGATGCTGGATTACTCGAGCCAATTGCGAGAGGATCGCCGTTTCGGCGTCGCCGTCGAGGTCCTCGATGGCCGCGAGGATCTCGGCCTCGGCGTCACGAAGAGTGCTGAGACGCGTCAGCTCCTCGAGGAGGTGACCGAGCTCGTCAGGGTCCGCCAACTGCGCCTGGTTGAGTTCGTGGCACTGAAAGACCAGGTAGTCGCGCTCGCGTTCACGTTCGGCGGCGTCACCGCCGAGTGAGTCGCGTTCCGTCGCCAACGCGGCCAGTTCGCGCCGCACCGCGTCGAGCCGTGCCGTCGACACCTCGCCCGCTACGTCGATGATCCGCAGGATCTCCTGGCGCGACTTCAACGAGAGCGAATCGTGCTGGCCATGGATGACGATGACATTGAGGGCGGCCTGGCGCAGCAGCTCCGCGCTCGAGGGGGCGCCGTCCAGGACCGCGCGTAGCCGTCCCGCGGCGGTTGATTCTCGTGTGAAGAGCACTTCACTGCCATCGTCGCGCGAGAATAAAGCCACTGCGCGAGTGTCGGGGTTCACCGCGTAACGCGACGCGGCCGCCTCTCCCCCGAGGCAGAGTTCGAGGGCCCCGAGCAGCAGAGTCTTGCCCGCACCGGTCTCACCGGTGATGACATTGAAATCGGGTCCGAATTCGATTCGCGCCTCTTCGATGACGCCGAGCGAACGTGCGAAGAGTTCGACCAGTTGCGCCTTAGGCATGACCCTCTCGGAGACTCTGACGTAGGCGGACGCCCAGCTCGAAGGCCCCCGAGTACACCACCCGGACGGGAGTGGGGTTCTGTGACACCACCACCGCCTGGCCGGCCTCGAGGACGCCAATCTCCATGCCGTCCGCCACCACGACCGCCGCCTTGTTGTCGGCGACCAGTCGAACGGTCTTAGCAAGGTCCACCACGATGGAGCGGTCAATGGTGAAGTGCGGCGCGATAGGGGTAATAACCACGACTCGCAAATCGGCGTCCACGACGGGACCCCCGGCCGAGAAGTTGTAGCCCGTGCTGCCAGTGGGAGTGGCGACCAGTACGCCATCAGCCGAGTAGGTCAGGTATTCGTCGTGGCCCACGAAGGTCTTGACTCGCACCATGTGGCCCACCCGCGCTCGTTCCAGCACCACTTCATTGAGAGCGAAATCGCTGGTGCCCTGTCCTTCAATGGATATCGACAAGGCGAGTCGCTCCACGACGCGCGGGTTCGTCAGCGCGCCTTGGACCGAGGCCACGATCTGGTTCGATGGCACGTCCAAGAGAAAGCCGACTCGACCCAGGTTGACCGGCAGGATTCTCGCCCCGTGGGCGTGAGCCAGACGAGCCGACCGCAGGAACGTTCCGTCGCCCCCCAAACTGATGACGAGCGAATCTGGGGCCAAGTCGGGCGTTTGATCCTGGTCGAGGAAGTGCGTCGAGGATTCGATGCCGTGGTCGCGCAGACGAGCCACCGCCTCGTTGGCGAGTTCGAGTGCGTCGGTGCGGTTGCTGAAGGCCGTAAAAAGGATGTTGGTCACGTATTACCTCGTGGCTAATGGTAGCGACTGAAGGGTGGAGTCTTGATCGGTCGTTCCGCCTTTCCATGGATGGCGACCTGGGGCGAAGAACCTGAGGGACTTTCGCGCCGCCATTAGACCTGTCCAACGCAACGGTCCGCGCCATCGCGGGCGTCGATGTGATGACCTGGGAGCATCCGTTGTTGCCATACGTACTGGTGGGCGTCGCATTCTCGTCACCGTGGTGAGCTTTCTATGGTTCTACACAGTCGAACCTTAGGTAAAACATAAGCAGCCGTAACCCCGTCTTAACGTCCTCGCTTAGTCTGCGGTTGTACCTCGAGTGCCGAGTTGCCAGGTAGGAGGTTTGCCCATGAGAGTTGGACTCTTCGGATTAGGTAAGACCGGTCGGTCGGTCGCCAGGTCGATCCTGAATGATGATAATTGCACCCTTGAATGGGTGGTGAGGAAATCCACTCACGTGGCACGAGGATCGCTCGCCGAGGAGATCGAACGCAGCAGTAGCGGAAGGAATCGGGTCTTCTCGAGTGCGACGACCCCCATCGATATCTTGCTCGACACCTATCCCGTCGACGCCATCATCGACTTCTCCAGCGCGGATAGCCTCAATTACTACGGTGACGCGGCCGCACTGCGCGGCATTCGATTGGTGACGGCTATTTCCAACTACCCCTGTGCTCACCAGGAGAAGCTGCGTGAACTCAGTACTGAGACCGCGGTCCTGTGGTCGCCCAACATCACCGTTGGCGTCAACCTGCTCATCCTGGCGGCCAACCTCCTCCAGTTGATCGCCCCTCACGCCGACGTCGAGATAGTGGAGGAACATTTCCGATTGAAGAAGGGTGTGTCGAGCACCGCCAAGATCATCGCTAATTCCCTCGGCGTGACGGAGTGCGATATCAAGTCCCTTCGGGCCGGCGGGATCGTGGGGACCCACGAGGTCCTCTTCGGCTTCCCGTCGCAGACCATCCGCTTACGGCACGAATCAGTCAGCCCCGAGGCGTTCGGCGAGGGCGCACTCTTCGCGGTACGTCAGATGGAGTTCGTGGGACCGGGTCTCTACACTATGGAAGACCTTCTCATCCCCGCGTTCATCGAGAATGCTCGCAAGCTCCAGCCCCGTGTGCTGGCGGTCAACTCCTAACCAGTAGTTCCTACAGCCCCCGCCGTGAGATGACTGCAGGGTGTCGGTTTCAGTGTGTGGACGTGAGGTCACTGGATTCCGCGAGTGCAACCGGTGCCCGGGCCGTCAGGATGAATCCGACGGCGGCGACGGCGCTTCCCGCAGCGTATAGCCAGACCTCCCACGTGAACTGGCTCAATCCAGCGACCCCGGATAGCACTAGGAACTCGCTTATCGCCAGGACCGCTGACGCGAGTCCGAGGGCCCAGTACGACTGAAGGAGCAGTGTCCGCTGTTCCTCATCTCGGGCCCCGAGGTGGCAGAGAAACCACCAGCCCACTGCCGCAAAGAGGGACGACAACGGCTGGGGGAAGATCTCCACCATTGCGCGCCAACCCATCGCCGTAAAAAATTGATTGACGACGTAGTGGTAGAGAATTACTAGTGATGAAACTGCGATGAGGGCGAAGCCGACGAAGATGAGCAGGCTGAAGGGCGAAGTCGAAGTGGTCGCGACCTCCGGCGTCTCGACTCGGGCACGCAGGCAACTGACCGCCATCAAGAATCCGATCATCGTCACCACGTAGCCCAGCGATGCGAGCCAGAACTGCGCGCTGGACCAGTTGATGAAAACCACACTGTTGGCCCGAAAGACCTCACCGAGACCGAGCGCGGCGAACTGCAGGGCCAGGGCGAGAAATCCGGCGCGCAGCGAATGGTTCTGGGAGGTATCGCGGGGACGGTATCGAGTCAGAAGCCACCATCCCGTCAGAGTGAGCAGTGCTGACACGGGATAGAGGAATATCTCTAGACCGTAGCGAAATCCGATGTGAAAGATCGTGGTGCCAAGGGCGAAGAGATTCGTGATGGACGCCAGGGCGAGCAGCGCGAATCCTGCGCCTATCCATCGAGAAGATAGTTCCATTCTCGTGACCGCCATGGGCCGAGCATACGACCATAGGGACTCGGGTCAGGGACGATGACGCCAGCCATCCTTCAATAGCCGAAACGCACGTCGCGTGACACGATCTGTCGCGATGTCGAGAAGTCGTGCCGCTGACAGCGACGCGGGCACGACTACCCGGCGTAGACCCCCGCCGTGTCGGGAAACATGGCGCGTACGATCTTGAAGTTCGAGACGTCGGTCGTGCCGTCGGAGTGCAAGTTGATGAGGGCGTCGCGCATGGCCTTCTCGATCCCGACCTCCAACATCGCGCCATAACCACCATGCAGTTCCATGGCGTTCTGACAAACCTTGACGATCTCGTGCGAGGCGAAGACCTTCACCATATTGCACAACGCGTCGGCGTCAGGTGAGCGCTCGTCCACCGCGAGGGCCGCGTGGCGCAATAAGGCGGCGACGGCTTCGAGCGTGGTCGCCATGTCAGCGATGCGTACCGCGACTGCTTGGTGTTGGATGATGGGCTTGCCCCCCTGCACACGTTCGTGCACGAACTTCACCGTCTCTTCGTACGCACCGATCCCGATCCCGAGACTCTTGGCGGCGACGAGCACCTTGCCCGGACGGAAGTAGATACCCGCCTTGCCTAAGGCATCATTGAGGACCAACAGATGGTCGGCCGGGATGCGAACATTGTCAAAGACGATCTCTCCGTTGTTCATGTAGCGTCCACCCATCGTCTCGTTGCAGCGGGTGACCTCGAGACCCGGGGTGTCACGTGGCACGAGGAAGCTCGACGTTCCTTGCGCCATTCCGACCGAGTCATCGGTGTTGGCGTAGACGACGTAGAGCGTGGCGTCGTAGCCGTTAGAGATGAACTGCTTGCGCCCGTTGATGACCCAGGTGTCGCCCTCGAGCACCGCCCTGGTGTCCATGTTCACCTCGGGTACGTTGTAGGGGAGCCAGCGGTCCGAGGCACCCCGCGGTTCGGTGAGACAGTGAGCCATGAGGAATTGCGGCTCATTCATGTAGCGGTTGAACCAGTACTCCTGGAGGTGCGCGGGAGCGAACTGGGCGATGAGGATTGAGATCTTCCAGTTCTGCACCAACTTGTCCGCCAAGCCGGACTCGCCGCGGGCGATCTCCGTGGCAATGATCGCGAAGGTTTGCGACTGCGTGGCGGGATCAAGATCGATGCCGCCGAAGCGCTCGGGAACACCGAGGTAACGAAGACCTGCCGCATCAGCCTGCTCGAGGATGTTCGGGTCTAGCCGCGCCATGGGATCCATGTCCCACTCACGGGTTCGATTCTGCTGGATGAAGGGAATGACGACGTTGTCGACGTACTGGCGCGTCGTATCGCGCATCATGCGTTGCTCGTCGGTCAAGTATCGGTCTTGAAAGTACATGGATTCCCCCACCACATCGTCGCGTCACGCAGGGCCCCATGGCCCCCCGAGGCAATCATGAATCTAGCCATCGACCAACGAGTCCCCACTGGAGGTGAGAAGTTTTCATGGGCGAATCCCTCGATTCGGCCGACGGCTCTGTTGTCGTTCAATCAGCTGCCAGGTGACGGGTCGAGAGCCGTCGTTTCAGTCGATGGGTGTCGCAGTAGGTCCCCCTGGACCGTGGATTGAGAAAATCGCGAATCGTCGATGGCACGACGTCCCCACGGGACTAGCGGCGACGCTCCGTACGCCACACGAAGCGTAGTCCCGTCCACGTCTCGTCGATGGCGCATACTTTGTTATCGACGAGGCCCAGTGGGAGCGCCACTTCGCGAACGACATGCTCGGTCACGTCGGTGACGACGCCCGACGCTTTCTTGGGCCACGCGATCCACAAGGCGCCGTTCGGAAAGACGAGTTGGCCGAGAGCGCCGACGCCACGTCGCAGCGATTCCCCACGTGTGGTGAACGACACGATCACGTCCGCTGACCCCTGGGCTCGGCGCCGCACGATGACGCCGGGAGGAAGTTCGATCGAGAGATCGGAGGGCGCCCCAAGAAGGATCAAGGTCGTGTCGGACTTGATTCCCAACTTCGTCGCCAACGGGGTACCGGAGTAGCCAACCATTCGAGAAAGTCTGCCATCGCCGAAGGCCCTCGTACGACTCAACTGACTAAGAATCGTCGCCACTATCGACGGTGCGTTGGCGCGGCGATCGTCGAGTCGGGCCAGATTTCGGCGCGAAGTCCTGGCTTCACAGGATATTCGCACCTTGTTACTATTTCGTCATGCTTGTGGCCGACATCTTCAGGCCTGCGCAGTGGAACGATTTCTTTCTTCTGGTCGGAACTGGCGCAGTGACACTGACCGGTCTGGTCTTTGTGGCGATGTCGCTGAACCTCAAAGAGATTGCCATCAATGCAACACATCGTTATCGAGCCATCAATACGTTGACTGGTCTGGCGCTGGTCTTTCTACGATGCGCTCTCGTGTTCTTGGGTGCGCAGAACCATCGGTCGATCGGCGCGGAACTGTTCTTCGTCTCTGGGCTGTCGGCAGCCGTCTTTATCCGTGGCTACGCCAACGCCATCAAGAAGGGCTATGGTCTGCGCCTTACTCGTATCGTGGGTGGAAGCCTCCTGCACGTCATTGAGATGACCGGAGCGGCATTGTTCTTCTTTGGCCACTTGTACGGTCTCTATGTCGCGGCAGCAGCGTTGGTCACCAACACGTGTTACATGATCACCGCCGCGTGGCTACTAGTAATCGGCGTCGTTGATCAACAAGCTGGTGAACGACGACCCGGATTGACGACCATCGATCCTAACTGACTCGACCATTGTCGAGACGATCATCAGAGCGTCGTGGGACCCCTCGCCGGCTCGCGAAAAGTGCCAGCAGCCAGAAAACCAGATTCCAAGTGAGCGCAATCCCGACTGCAGTTCGCCAAGAGGTATCGCCACTCCAATACTGCGCGATCCCAAACACCACCCCGGACACCAGTCCCGCCACGATCGTTCTTCTCGTCGAAGGCCTCTTCCATGGCGATCTGGGGACCGCGAACCATGGCCGGCCATCGGGCAACCTGTAGGGCATAAAAGCCTCGTCCTCTTGAACTACCCAGAAAACTATCTCACGGGTCGTGGAAGAGGTCATCAAACTGGTGTCGAAGACGGGACTTGAACCCGTACGCCCCTAAGGGCACCAGCCCCTCAAGCTGGCGCGTCTGCCATTTCGCCACTTCGACGTGGGTAAAGGAGTCTAGCCGACGGGCGACGTCGAGG
>Ga0182030_10010494_pt1 | contig 18806 bp, 14 predicted proteins | sample 812S3MmetaG_FD_121299 | JGI IMG/M metagenome (GOLD analysis project Ga0182030, IMG submission 121299) | Permafrost microbial communities from Stordalen Mire, Sweden - 812S3M metaG (Illumina Assembly) | ecosystem: Environmental > Terrestrial > Soil > Wetlands > Permafrost | place: Sweden...
GCGCCCAAACCCAGCACCAGCGTTTGTTCTGGCAGCGGGATCGGCGTCGCCCACGTCAAGCCGAAGGTCCCGAAATTCGTCACCGTCGCAATCGAGCCGCCCGTCGCGTCGTTGGGTAATTTCCTCTGCCGCGCCAGCTCCACCAACTCATTGTAACGTCCCGCCAATTCCTTGAGGGGCCGCGTGTCCGCATGGCGCAAAACCGGCACCAGCACCCCGTCCTCCGCCTCCACCGCGAACCCCACGTCAATCGCCGGCGGATGCACAATCTTGTTCCCGATCAGCCGCCCCGCTGGCGCGCTGTTTTCCGCCAACGCCAAGGCCAGCGCCCGCAGCGCATACAACGCCGGCCCCGCCTTGACCGCGCTCGCCTTGCGGTGCGCCATCATCGCCTCCAAATTGCACGGCAGCGCCACCGTCGCCAGCGGCCGCGTCCAACTCCGCCGCATCGCGTCCGCCACCGCCACCCTCATGCTTGAGGCGGAGGTGAGCTTGTTCTTCTCCAACTGCGCCAGAAATTTCTCAAAATCCTGAATCGTCACCCGCCCCGCCGCGCCGCTGCCCGCCACCCCCGCCAAATCCGCCGCGTGCAAATCCAGTTCCGCCATCCGCGCCTTCATCCGCGGCGACATGTAACTCGCCCCCGCCGCGTAAGCCGGCACCGGCAACCCGCGCACCGTCGGCTGCACACTGCGCTTGCGCTCCTCCTCCATCGGTTCGCCGCCCGGCCCAGTGGCGTGGCCCGCCGGATTGGCCTGGCCCGAACCTTGTTCATCCAGGCCCAGCCGTTTCGCGTCCTCCGCCGTCACTTCCAAATAACCCAGCACCGCGCCGACCGGATAACTCTCATTCAATTTCGCCAGCAACCGGTCCACTTGGCCGGGGCACGGCGAGGCGACATTCATCGTCGCCTTGTTCGTTTCCACCTCGATCACATCCTGACCCGCGGTCACCTGGTCGCCGACCGTGATGTGAAACGAAATGATGCTGGCCTCGGCAATCGCCTCGCCCAACTGGGGCATGATAATGGGAATTTGCGGCATAATGAAATCAGGGGTTACATCCGCAACAAATTGCGCGCCGCCGCGGCAATACTGCGCACCGTCGGCCGGTGTACCGTCCAAAGATTGGGATGATACGGAATCGGCGTGTCCTTGGAATTGAGCCTTTGCGGCGGAGCATCCAGCAAACCAAATCCTTCCGTCGCCACGCGCGCGATCACCTCCGCCGTCACCCCGCCCCACGGCCAGGCTTCGCCCACGCACAACAACCGCCCCGTCCGCGCCACTGACGCCACCACCGTGTCGGTGTCCAGCGGCTTGATCGAACGCAAATCCACCACTTCAACTTCCGAACCCTCCGCCGCCAATTCCTCCGCCGCCGCCAGCGAATCCTGCACCATCGCGCTGTAAGCCACAATCGTCAGGTCGCGTCCGGCTCGCGCGATCCTCGCCTTGCCCGCCGGCATCGCTTCCGTCGGGAGGCTCTCTGCTTTGCAATGGTAATAAAGATGTTTGTGCTCGCAAAAAATCACCGGGTCATCAATCGCCACCGCCTCGAGCAACATGCTGTAGGCGTCCTCCGCCGTCGCCGGCGTCATCACAATCAACCCCGGATAATGCGCGTAAATCGCCTCCATGCTCTGGCTGTGAAACGGCCCGCCGCCCGAGGTTCCGCCCGACGGGAGCCGGATGACCAACGGGCACGGCACCTGCGTCCGCCAGTACAGCGTCGCCGCCTGGTTGATGATTTGGTTCAGGCCCGGCGTCGAAAAATCCGCGAATTGCATTTCCACAATGGGCCGCATCCCGTCAATCGCCGCGCCAATCGCCGCCCCCACCATCGCGTCCTCGCTGATTGGCGCGTCCAGCACCCGCCCCGGAAATTCCTTCGCCAGATTCTTCGTCGCCTTGAAAGCGCCGCCGAACGCGCCCACATCCTGCCCGTAAATAAACACGCGCGGATCATCCGCCAGCGCCTTGGCCTGCGCCTCGCGAATTGCTTCAAGGTAGGTGATGCTCACAACGTCTCCACCGGCGGATAAGCCTCAAACCGCTCGCTCAAATGCCGCGACGCCAGCGCGCACCAATTCTCGGTGAAGGGATCCGGCGCCGGCTCCCGTTGCACCATCGCCACCGCTTCTTCTATTTGACGCGTCGCCTCCTGCCGGAAACGCTGCATCGTCTCCGCATCCGCCCAGCCGCGCCCCCGCATATATTCCTCCGCCACCGCCAGGCAATCCCGCCCGCTCGGCGACGCCTTCAAGCGCGCGTCAATATAGTGCGCGTCATCATGCTCGCCATGCCCGCACAGCCGCAGCAATTTCGCCACCACCAATTGCGGCCCGCCCCCGCGCCGCGCCGCCGCCACCGCCCGGGCTGACGTTTTCAGGCAAGCCTCCAAATCCGTCCCGTCCACCTCGTGTCCGGCCACGCCGTAACCCAGCGCCCGGTCCACCAGGCTCTCGCAGGCAAACTGTCGGCTGTTCGGCGTGGAATAGGCAAATTGATTATTGGCCACCACCAGCACCAGCGGCAATTTCTCCACCGCCGCCTGGTTGACCGCCTCGTGAAAAGCCCCCGTGGAAGTCGCCCCGTCCCCGATGCAGGCCACCCCCACATCACCTGTGACGTTGCGAAACCGCCGCCCGATCAACACCCCGTTGACCACCGCGATCATCGCCCCCAAATGACTGATCATCGGCAGCAAGCCCCGGCGCGGATAGCCCCGGTGGACGTTGCCGTCCCGCCCGCGCATCGGCCCCAGCGCCGAGCCGAGATACGTGCGCACCGCGTCCAAAACCGTTTCGCCGAACGCCAGCCGTCCCGCGCCATCGCGGATCAGCGGCGCAAAAACATCCCCCGGTTTCAGGGCAAGGCCCAGCGACACGCTCAACGCCTCCTGGCCCCGGCCCAGAAAAACGCCGCCGTGGATTTTACCCCCGCGATACAGGCTCGCCATCTTCTCATCCAGCAACCGGGCGAGCACCATGAATCGGAACCCCTGCAAGAATTGTTCGCGGAAAGTCGAGGCAGTCTCCAGCGCCTCCGGGCCTTCCAAAGTCTGCAACATGAGTTCTATTTACTCAGGAATCCCCCTTTCATGCAATCTTCTTTCATCACGACCGAACTTTGGAAGTTGGCAACGGTTCGATCCCTTCGCCCCTCCGATGAATCAAGGTCTTTCCAGGCGGCGCGGTGAATTAATGGCGCGCGTCATCTTGATGCGCTCGACTTTGATGAGTTGATGCAGTAGCATCAGTCTGTGAGAACGACATTGGATGCTGAAGATGACGTGCTCCAAGCCGCCAAGGAATTGGCGGAACGGGAAGGCAGCACGGCTGGACGGGTTATTTCCGCTTCGACGCGGCGCGGGTTGATGGCGCCGGGCAAGACAACCAAGCCTTCCCAACCGACCCGAAGGGGCGTTCCGCTGCTGCCCTCGCGCGGGGAGGTGGTGACCCTTGATCATTTCCGGGAGTTGCTGGAGCAACAAGGCGCCTGCACAGCTCGCGGGGAAGCATCAAGGGACTTTGGCCACCTTTGACCAGGCCGTTCCAATTTCGGCCGTTCCGGGGGCGGCGAAGGCGGTCCCGCGGGTGATTTGAGTGACTTTCATTATATGCTGTCAACCGCAGAAATCCGGGCCGCTCGCGTTGAGGCGATGCCGGTGAGTGCGACGAAGGTTCAATTCGTTTCGGCTCCAAGTTCTTGCGTCATCTTGCCGGTTTGGATTGCGGAATCCGGGCTTATCGAACCGTGAAATTCAGCGCCTTAACGCGATTAGAACGCAACGTCCATCGGGCGGGCGAAATCATTGGTGTGCTGGCCAAGTACGGGCTGGCCGATTGGGCCAAGGATCTGGATTACGCCTGGATTCGGGATCGCTTTCGGGGTGTTGACGGCCAGCTTCTTCCCGGCCTCAAATTTGAGGAGCGCGCGCGACTGGCCTTCACCGAGCTTGGCACCACTTTCATCAAGCTCGGCCAGATGCTCAGCACCCGGCCCGATCTGGTCGGCCCCGAATTGGCCGGAGAAATGGCCCACCTGCAAACGGACGCCCCGGCGGATCCGTTTGACACGGTTCGGGCCACAATTGAAGCCGAGTTCGGCCAACCGCTCGACCGACTGTTCCGGGACTTCGCGCCGGCGCCCTTGGCCTCCGCCTCCATCGCCCAAGTTCATGCCGCCCAACTTCATTCCGGAGAACCGGTCGTGGTCAAAGTCCAGCACGCGGGCATTTTGGACAAGATCACGCCCGATCTCGACATTCTGGCGGCCCTGGCCGAGTTGGCGGAAAGGCGCTCCGCGCAACTTCGACTTTACCAGCCCTCGGCGGTCGTCCGGCAGTTCCGGCGCACTCTGCTGCGCGAGCTGGATTTCACCTTGGAACGCCGCAATCTGGACGAGTTCGCGGAGCATTTTGCCGCGGACGACACCGTCCATTTCCCCCGCGCTTACCCGGAGGGTTCCGGGCGCCGGGTTTTGACGATGGAACGACTGGAGGGCATCCTTGGCACCGATTCCGCGGCCCTCGCCGGCTCCGGCGCGGACCTCAATGAATTCGCGCGGCGGGGGGTGAACGTTCATCTCCAGATGATTTTCCGCGACGCGGTTTACCATGCGGACCCGCATCCCGGCAACTTGATGCTCCTGCCCGGCGGCGTCGTGGGGGTGATGGACTGCGGCATGGTTGGCCGCCTGGATGAAGAGATGGCCGAGAGCATTGACGATTTGCTCATGGCCGTGGTCAATCATAACTCGGCGGATCTCGCGGAAGTCCTGCTGCGGATCGGCTCCGCGCCCCCCAACACCCCGCGCGACCAACTTCGCGCCGACCTGACCGATTTCGTGGCCGATTACGTGGGGCGATCCATCCAGGACATGGACGTGAGCGCGGCGTTGAACAGCCTGTTTGAAATCGTGCGGCGCTACAACATCACCCTGCCCGCCCCCCTCTCCCTGCTGCTGCGCACCCTGGTGGAATTGGAGGGGACGGCCCAGCGCTTGAGTCCCCAGTTCAGCTTGGCGGAAGTCTGCCGTCCCTATTACTTGACCATGGTGCGGCGGCGGCTCTCGCTGCGGGGCGCACTGGGGCGGCTGCATCACGCTTACCGCGATTGGGGTCGGTTGGCGCAGACCTTGCCGCGCGACTTGAATGACATCCTCCAGCAGGTGCGCGGCGGGACTTTTTCGGTTCCGCTGGCGCACCGTCATCTTGATCCCGTGATCAACCGGTTGGTGCTCGGGGTGATGACGGCCGCGCTTTTTGTCGGTTCCTGCCTGCTCTGGAGCATGAAAGCGCCGCCGCTGCTGGACGGCGTGTCGGTGTTTGGCGGGATCGGTTACTTGATTGCGGCTTATTTCGGCTGGCACCTGTTGCGGGCCATCAAGAAGTCGGGCGACATCAACTCGAAGCAGTAGGACTCCCGGCGGCGAAGTCTTCGTGGCCGGCATGGGCTGAAGATTCGGGTTGCCTTTGTCCGGTCAATCCATAGGCTCGCTTCCATGCGCCTTGATTCTGGTTTGCAATCCTTTTTTTTCCTTTCCACCCTAACTGTTGCCATGACCCAGCCCGCTTTTTCCCAGGATATTGCCGTCGGCGAGTTTGCCGGGCACACCGATGTCGGCTCGCCCAAAATCGCCGGGTCGGCCGCTTACGATCTCGCCAGCCAGGAATACACCCTGACCGGCGCGGGCACCAATATGTGGGTGGGTCGGGACGAATTCCAGTTCGTCTGGAAGAAAATGAAGGGGGATTTCATCCTGCGCACCCGCGCGGAATTTGCGGGCAAGGGCGCCAACGAGCACCGCAAATTCGGCTGGATGGCGCGGCCCAGCCTGGAGGCGGACGCGCCCTACGCCGATGGCGCGCGCCACGGCGTGGACCTGACCTCGCTCCAATTCCGCCGCGCCCAGGGAAAGCCGACCGAGCAGATCACGCTGCCCATCAAGAATCCCGATGTCCTCCAGTTCGAGCGCCGCGGCTCGAATTACATTTTTTCGGCGGCCCATTACGGCGAGGAATTGGTCACGGCGGAACTGACCAACTTTGACCTTGGGGACGAAGTGTATGTCGGCTTGTTTGTTTGCTCGCACACCGGCGAACAGGCGGAGAAGGCAGTCTTCCGCGACGTGCGGATGGTCATTCCCACGAAGACAAATTTTGTTCCTTACCGGGATTATATCGGGAGCATTTTGGAAATTCTCGACGTCCACAGTGGAAAGTTGGAGGCGATTTACCGCTCAAAGGTTCCCTTCGAAGCCCCGAACTGGACGCGCGACGGCGCCTCCCTGATTTACAACGTGAGCGGAAGACAGCCGGGCTGGGGCGGACTGATGCGCTTTGACCTGGCGACCAAAACCCCGGCTTTGCTTGACACCGGCGACGCCAAACAAAACAACAACGACCACGTCCTTTCCTTCGACGGCACCCTGCTGGGCATCAGCGACCAGAGCGCTTTCCACGGCGGCAAATCGGCGGTTTTCACCCTCCCGGTCACCGGCGGCAAACCCAAACTGATCACGCCTCTCCAGCGCGCGGGCAGCAACCAGACTTCCTACCTCCACGGGTGGTCGCCCGACGGGAAATTCCTCGTCTATGCGGGCCAAAGTTCCTGGCCGGGCCAGCGCGCCAACAAATTTGACATCTACAAAATCGCCTCCGACGGCAGCGGCGAGGAAGTCCGCCTGACCGACGCCCCCGGTGTGAATGACGGCCCGGAATACACGCCCGACGGCAACTACATTTACTTCAACTCCAGCCGCACCGGCCGGATGCAGATTTGGCGCATGAAACCCGACGGCGCCGAACAGGAGCAAATCACCAACGACGAGCACAACAACTGGTTTCCGCACATCTCGCCGGACGGCCAGTGGATTGCCTTCATCAGTTTTCCCAAGGACATGGATCCCGACTCGCATCCCTACTACAAGCAGGTTTATCTCCGTTTAATGCCCATCAGCGGCGGCGCGCCGAAGGTCATCGCCTACGCTTACGGCGGGCAAGGGACCATCAACGTCCCTTCGTGGTCGCCGGACAGCAAGAAGATCGCCTTCGTCAGCAACACCGACATGCCCTGAGCGAATACCTGGCGAACCGCTCAACGCGGGCTGTTTTTTTCGAGGGCGGCGATGATTTTGTCGGCGTCATAGACGCAGCCGGCCCAGGTTCCGCCGCCGGCGGATTGCAAGGCGGCCCATAACCGTGTGTCCTCCGGCAGGGCGGCATTCGGGGCAAGGTCAGGACGAGCCGCGCGCGCGGCCAGAACCTCCACGCCCTGCTCCGGGGTGAAGCGGCGCCCGCCCTCGCCCACCAGGTCCACGGCTCCCTCGAGCTTTTTTCGGTCAATCACAATTTTAATGGTGTCCCCCTCCAAAACTTTGCCAATGGGGCCCCCCGCCAAACCTTCCGGGCCGATGTGTCCGATGCAGGCGCCGGTGGAAAGGCCGGAAAACCGCGCATCAGTCAGCAACGCCACGTGCTTGCCGAACGGGAGGTGTTTGAGCGCGGCTGTCACCTGGTAAGTCTCCTCCATGCCGGTGCCGCGCGGACCGATGCCAGTCAGCACCAGCACATCACCCGCGTGAATCCGCCCCTCTTTGATGGCGGCCATGGCATCCTTCTCGTTGACAAAAACCCGCGCCGGGCCTTCCTTGCGGTACACGCCGTCGGCATCCACCACGGCGGGATCAATGGCGGTGCTTTTGACCACCGAACCTTCCGGGGCGAGGTTGCCGCGCGGAAAGACCATCGTGCTGGTCAGGCCGCCCGCCCGCGCCCGCGCCGGGGCGTAAATCACCTCGTCCGCGTCCACGCCGTCCTTCTGGCGCAGCAATTCCTTGAAGCGCGCGCGCCGCTCCGATTTTTCCCACCAAGCCAGATTTTCGCCCAGCGTTTTTCCGGTCACCGTCAAGGCCTCCAAATGGAGCAGCCCCAATTCGCGCAAGTGCAGCATCACCTCCGGCACACCGCCTGCCAGGAATACCCTCACCGTCGGATGATGAATCGGCCCGTTGGGCAGGACACTGACCAGGCGCGGGGTGCGCTGGTTGACCGCGATCCAGTCCTTCACCACCGGCGGTTTCAGTTTGGCGGCGTGGGCGATGGCGGGAATGTGCAGCAATAAATTGGTCGAACCGCCAAACGCCGCGTGAACCGTCATGGCGTTTTCGATGCTCTCCGCAGTCAATACGTTTTTCATCTTCCGCCCCGCCAGTTCCAATCCCACCAGCGCGCGGGCCGAGCGCCGGGCCATGTCCAGCCACACCGGCTGGCCGGAGGGCGCCAGCGCGGCGTGCGGCAGGGTCAACCCCATGGCCTCCGCCACGACCTGGGCTGTCGCCGCCGTGCCGAGAAACTGGCAGCCGCCGCCCGGTGTGCCGCAGGCGCGGCAGCCCAAATCCGCCGCCTCGGAGAGCGAAATCAGTCCGTGCGCGAAACGCACCCCCAGCGTCTGCACCGTCCCGGCGTCCTCCGCGCTGGTGGCCGGCAGCGTCACGCCCCCGGGCACGACCACGCACGGCAAGTCCCGCAATCCCGCCACCGCCATCAACATCGCCGGCAACCCCTTGTCGCACGTCGCCACCCCCAGCACCCCGGCGCGCAGCGGCAGCGAGCGGGCCAGCCGCCGGAAAATCACCGCCGCGTCGTTGCGATAAGGCAGACTGTCAAACATACCGGTGGTGCCCTGGGTCCGGCCGTCGCACGGATCCGAGCAAAACCCCGCGAAGGGAATCGTCCGCAGCCGCGAGAACTCCTCCGCCGCCGCCTGCACCAGCAGCCCGATTTCCCAATGCCCGGTGTGATACCCCAGCGCCACCGGTTTGCCGTCCGGTGCGCGCAAACCTCCTTGTGTGCTCAAGATCAGAAATTGTTTGCGCCCGGATTCCGACGGATTCCAGCCCATCCCGGCGTTTTGCGTCAGGCCGAAGAGATCGCCGCTGGGCCGGTGCAGCAGCATCTCCTCCGTGATGGGCAGACTCCCGGCCGGGCCGCGCGCCTGCGTTTGAATCTCGTAAATCTCCGGCGAGGCCGAATCCAAAACATCGTCACTGGAACTCATGCCGTCATTGAACCAGCAAAGCTCGCGGAGAAAAAGAAAAAGAGAATTCCACTTTATTTTTCTGACCCCATTTTTCTGACTCGAATTGATGACGCTGACCCGCGAAGAATTTGTCAGAAAAATGGGGGCAGAAATATGGAGTGATCCCGAAGTCAACACTCACAAGGCGGCCCGGCGTGGCGACCCTGCCTGAACCTGACTTGCGGTTGGGGAAGAATCAGTCACTCATTTGGGGGAGCTTAGGCGCAAAACCTCAACCGACAGGCGCTCAAGATTCTGGGCGTTGGCCGGAACGACGATGTGTTCAATTCGGGCAGCCACTTCTGCATTCTCGAACGCCTGCGACCAGGAAACAACCGTTCCCGCCGCCGCCGCCGCCAGCGTGATGGTCAGGCGATACTTTGCCTCGGAGGCGTGTTCCACCACCACCTTCTTGGGGGATTCTATTTCCGCGAACACGTTCTCGTTGGGATAGTTGGCGCCGTTGGGCCCGTGCATGATGAGGGACCAACGCCCGCCATTTTTGAACTCGCAGACTTTGAAAGTATTGGTGAACCCGGCGGGCCCCCACCACCGCGCCAAACGCTCCGGATCGCTGATCGCGGCAAAGACTTGTTCCACGCCTGCAGGGATTTCACGGGATGTATTGAATGTCGTCATCGGCTTCTTTGTGTCGGCGGTTCTCAACAAACGGTGGAGAATTTACACTCGCTCGCCTGCCTCCTGGCTCGCTTTCGAGTAATTGTCACGCACCCTGCTTAAACGTAAGTGTTGAATAAATAGAAACTCCAAGCGCCCCGGCGACACCACCAGCTGCCACCTCGGCGACTCGAACAGGCCAACCCGCCAATGCCATAAATAACAACATCACCAAGCAGCCTATCACCAGGCCAGCAATAAAGCTGGCTGGCCTTGACAGCCGACGTTGTGTGCGTCGCAACCAAACAAAACTTGGCGAAACGAAAAGAAGAAAAGCCGATGAAACGATGCAGGCAGCGAAAAATAGGATGACTGGAAATTCGGCGAAGCGTCCGAACGACGACGGATGCCAGATGGCGAGGTAGCACTGAAGCCATAGTGAACCAACCAATGTCGCACTTAAAATGGATACGATTGCTCGCATGGTGAGGGAAGCCGACAATTATGCGACTTTCTATCCGCTAAGATATTGCATCATGCAAATTGCTGATGCAATTCGTTTAACCACTGAATCTCGCGAGCAAGCGCCCCGCTGTTCTCATACGCGGCATTGGCATGTTTAAGTACTCCTCCCCTGCTGACAACGGAGCTGAACTGGAATGAGATTTTACATTTACCACAAAACAACCCGGTCGTGACGCCCCTCCGACCCAATCGGCACATTGCCAGCACCCAAACCGAAAAGGACGACGGATTTCACGGATGGCACGGATGAAGAATCCCATCCGTGAAATCCGTGTTATCCGTGGTCAATTCCGGATCTTTGATGCTGGACGAAATTCAGATCAGGGATCTACCCCACTGGCAGGGTGACGATGAATTCCGATCCCGCTCCAATCTTGCTATTGACACTAACTTGCCCGCCGTGGGCCTCAATCACCGCCTTGACCACACTCAAGCCCAGCCCCAATCCGCGTTGCGAGCGGCTCTTGTCCCCTCGGTAGAGCCGGTCCCAGATTCTCCCCTGCTCCTCCGCCGGAATGCCAATGCCCGTGTCGCGAAAAACCACCACCGCCTGTCCGTCGCGCTGCGCCGCCGAGATTGTCACCGCGCTGCCCTCGGGGGTGTACTTGAGGGCGTTGTCCAGTAGATTGGCGAAGACCTGCCGGATGCGGTTCGGGTCAACCGAGGCCTCGCACACGGGCGGCAGATCGGCGGTGACGGCGATTTTCTTTTCCTCGGCCACGTATTCGTAAATTTCCACCGCCTCGCGCAGCAGCCGGCAGAGGTCCACCCGCTGGCGTTGCAGGCGCAGTGTGCCAGCCTCGGCTTCGGCGATGTCCATCAGCGTCGTCACCATGCTCAGGACGCGCTCGGATTCCTCCACGCAATCGGCCAGCGCCTCGCGCGCGGCGGCGGGATCGGGATTTTGCTGGAGCGCGGTTTCGGCGGAGCTGCGCAGGCGGGTCAAGGGTGTGCGCAAATCGTGCGCCACGTTGTCCATGGAATCGCGCATGGCGCGGATGAGCGCCTGGTTTTTGTCCAGCATCGTGTTGAAAAGCTGCGTCAACTCGCCCAACTCATCCCGCGACGCCCGCTCGGGCACCCGCGCGTCCAAGTTGCCGGTGCGGATGATGTCCCGCGCCGTGGCCACAATCTGCCGCACTGGCAGCATGGCGCGATGGGCGAAGACCGCCCCGCAAACCAACCCCACCAGCGCGATGGCCAATCCGACCGGCAGGGCCGTTTGTCGAAACGGCTCCCACAAGACCGCCCGCGTGTTGGCCAGCCGCCCCACCAGCAGCGTCGCGCCATCCGACATTTTGAGTTTCGCCCAGGCAAAATCCTTCTCCGCGTTTTTCGGGCTGCGGTTGATTTCAAATTCGTGCCAGGTTTCCACCAGATTTTGTTGAAACGGAAAGCCGCTCCAGTCATTGGGCCGGATCACCGTGACGAGCGAGCGGTCCGGGTAAACGAGGTCCACGTAAAATGAATTGGGGTCCGAAGGATTGTTTTCCAGCTTGGCCCGCTCGTGCAACGCCTGCGCTCCGCCCGCCTGATAGACGGTGGCGTATTGCTTGAGCTGCGAGAGGATCAGTTCCTTGTCCTTCCCCTGAAACGCGTTGGCCATCACGTAATAAAACAGCGCCAGCAACACCGTGGTGCTCAAGGCGAATATAAACGCGTACCACAAACTCAGCCGGAACGCGAAATGCCGGGCTAAATTATTTAAGAACATAGCCCACTCCGCGGATGGTTTGCAGGCGGGTCTTTTCCGGGTCCACCTTGGCCCGCAGCCGGTGCATCAGGACATCCACCACGTTGGTTTGCGGATCAAAACTGTAATCGAAAATGTGCTCCAGAATCATCGTCTTGGTCACAGGGCGGCCAAGGTGCCGCATCAAGTATTCCAGCAACGCGAATTCCCGCGCCTGCAATTCCACCTTCTCCCCGCCACGCGTCACTTCGCGCGTGAACAAATCCAGCGTCAAATCCCCCGCGGTTAACCGGCTCGGCTCCGTCGCCTGGGACGACCGCCGGATCAGCGCCTGCACCCGCGCGGACAATTCCGAAAAGGCAAACGGCTTCGTCAAATAATCATCGCCGCCCGCCTCCAACCCTTTCACCCGGTCATCCACCGACGCCTTCGCGCTCAGGATGATGATGGGGGTGCGGATTTTTTTGCCGCGAATGCGTTGGATCAGGCTCAAGCCATCAAGCTTGGGGAGCATCAAGTCAACAATCGCCGCGTCGAAAGCCGTCGTTTCCGCCAGGACCAGCGCCTCCTCGCCATCGGCGGAGCGGTCCACCGCGAAGCCGGCCTGCTTCAGCCCTTTGACGATGAACGAGGCGATTTTATTGTCGTCCTCAACAACCAGAATGCGCATGGCGGTTTCGAGCATAAGTCAAGGCGGGGGGGGCGTCGAGATTGAAGGGCGGGGACGGTAGGGCGAGACTCCGTCGAGCCGTAACTCGATTGATGAGAAGAAAGTCACGGCTCGACGGAGTCTCGCCCTACCGAGGAATCAACCCAGAAACCCTCCCGTATCCGCGAGACGAATACGGGAGGGCGCGTCACTATGTGGTCCGGGAATCAGCCCAGTTTGCTTTCGTCCACCACCACATATTGGCTGCTCCCCTCGGGAGTGCCGCCATCATTCCTCCACACGTGGAGTAAGGTGATCTTGTCCTTGGCGTTGGTGGTGAGTTTGACCGCGTCATCGGCCGATTTGACCGGGTGCTTGTTGATTTCCAAAATGATGTCGCCGGGTTTGAGTCCGACTTCCGCGGCGGCGCTTCCAGGCACGACCTCCGTCACCAGCGCGCCCTTGATCTTGGCCGGCACGGAGTATTGCGACCGCGCCTCGCTGGTCAAATCCGTCACGCCGACCCCTTGCAGCGTGTCGCTGGAATTCTCCGGCGACTCGGCTTTGTTCTTGGCCACCGGCCTGTCCGAGATCTCCGGATTCACCACCACCTCCACCGTCTTGGGCGCGCCCCCGCGCAGGATATTAATCGGAATCTTCTCGCCGGCGGGCGCTTCGCCCACCTCCACCCGCAATTGGAGCGGGTTGGCCACGGGCCGGCCATTGAATTTCAGGATCACGTCCCCGCTCTCCAAGCCCGCCTTGGCCGCCGGCGTGTTTGGCTCCACATCGGTGATCAGCGCGCCCTTGTTGTCCTTCAACTCAAACTGCCGCGCCAGCGGCGGCGTGATGTCCTGCACCTTCACCCCCAGCACCCCGCGCGTCACCTTCCCGGTCTTGACCAGGCTCACCATCACCTCGCGCGCCAAATCCGTGGGAATGGCAAAACCGATGCCCTGATTGCCGCCGCTCCGGCTGTAAATCGCGGTGTTGATGCCGATCAAGCGGCCATCCGTGTCCACCAGCGCCCCGCCCGAATTGCCCGGGTTGATCGCCGCGTCCGTCTGGATGAAGTCCTGGTATTTCAACCCCATGGCCGCGCGGCCCGTCGCGCTGACAATCCCCATCGTCACCGTCTGGCTCAAGCCGAACGGGTTCCCCACCGCCAGCACCACGTCGCCCACTTCAATCTGCGAACTGTCCGCCAGCGTGGCCGCGGGCAAATCCTTCGCGTCAATCTTCACCACGGCCACATCGGTGTCCGGGTCCTTGCCAATCACCTTGGCGGTGAACTCCCGTCCATCCTGCAACGTCACCCTTACCTTGTCCGCCCCGTCCACCACATGGTCGTTGGTCAGGATATAGCCGTCCTTGGTCACAATCACCCCCGAACCAAGGCCGTGTTCCGGCGGTGTGACGACGCGTTGCTGCGCCCCGCCAAATTGTTCGCCAAAAAACTGGCGGAAGAACGGATTGGCAAGCGCGGGATTGTTCATGGTCGTTTCCTTCGCCACCGTCTCGATGTCAATTTGCACCACCTCCGGCATCACTTTTTTGAGCACCTCCGCGTAACTCACCCCCGCCCGGCTCTCGCGCGCCAGCGGATGCTCATCCACCGTCAGCCCGAGTTGGGCCGACTTGGTTGGTTCACCGGCGTGGGCGTTGAGAATCACGCCCAGTCCGGCCGTCAAGATCGCGCCGCCGGCCAAAGCCGCCGCCGCATAATTCAGAGTCTTCATATTTGTCATAATGTGTTTGTTAAACCCGAATTCCGAAATTCAAACCGGCAAGATGACGCAAGATCTTGGGGCAGATTGCCGGTTTCAATTTCGGATTTCGGGTTAATCTGTTGTTCACTGCAAGCGTTCATCGCGCCTAAAGACTCGCACAGGGGCATAACCCCACGCTTACCGGAAAGTTACAAATTGGTAATGTGGCCGACGTCCTGGAGGGGAAGTTGGCAGCGTCGGCGTCCCGCCGCGAGAATCCAGTTTGAAGAACGGGCGCAGCCTTGAACCGGCTCAAAACTCCGCCGACAGCAGGGCCAGCGCCTTGAGCAACTGCGCGTCCCCGCAATCCTGGAGTGTCTCCGCCGTGAATTTCGCCGCGTCATCCGGCCGCAAGGGAGGGGAATTCGTGGAGGACGCCACCGCCGCGTCCGGCTTGATCCCCTTGTGCCAGAAAGACCGCCCGCTCGGCGTCAGCCATTCCGCCACCGCCAACAAGAGCGACGACCCATCCGCCAAGGGAAAATTCTGCAACACCGTCCCCGTGCCGAAAGTATTCGTTCCCACCAAAACCGCCCGATGCGCGTCCCGCATCGCCCCCGCCACAATTTCCGACGCGCTGGCCGATCCGCCGTTTATCAGCACCACGAGTGGTAAATTCGTGGCCACCCCGCCCGCGATCACCGGTTCCGGCGTGATTTTTCCCTGCGCGTCCCGCTCCAGAAAAACATTGCCGCCGCTGAGGAATTCGCTCGCCACCGCCACGGCCTCTTCCACCGCCCCGCCTGGGTCGTTGCGCAAATCCAGAATCACCCCTTTGGCGCCTTCCTTCTGCATGGCCAGCAGCGCCTTGCGCGCCTCCTTGCCCACCCCGTCGCTGAACATGGCCACCCGCAAATGGGCCGCTTTCGTCCCCGGCAGCATCCGCCACGTCACATCGGCCACTTTGATCGAGGCCCGCACGATTGTGAATTGCTGTCGTCCATTCACCGGGTCCAGCACACTCAGCCGCACCGGCTCCCCTGAGGGTCCCGTGATTAAATCCCGCAATTCTCCCAGCGGCATCCCGGTCACCCCCTGGCCGTCCACCTCCAGAATCAAGTCCCCCGCCCGCAACCCCGCCCGCCAGGCCGGCGAACCATCCAGCGCCGCCACGATCACGGCCTGCCGGTTCTTCATCTGCACTTCCACCCCGATACCGCTGAACTTCGCCCGCATCGCCGAATCGGCGTGGCGCCGCGCCTGCGGGTTGAGGTAGGTGGTGTGTCCGGTGTCGCCCAGCGCGTCGGTCATCCCTTGAATCGCCCCGCGCGTCAGGTTCGTCGCCGCCAGGGCCGACCGGTCCACATAATGGCGCTGGATGATATTCCAGGCCTGGGTGAAAAGGACAAATTCCCGTTCCGCCCCGCGCGGCATCCCGGCCATTAGCACCATCCGGTCAAACAACACCCCCCCGTACAACGCCGCCGCCAGGCTTAACGCCCACAAATAGCGCCGCCGGGGCAGCCGCCAGGATAACAGCGTCAACTTCTCTTGACTCTCATTCGTCATACCATTGCCAGGCGGGGCTGGGTTTGTCCCGAGGCTGGAATCATCGCGAGATGAGGGTTAACCCCGGCCACGGGAAAAAGCTTCCTCTGAAAGCTTAATCACTGTGCCCGACCTGGGCTGGTCACGCCAGTGCTTTCTGTGGAATCGGAAGAAAGAAGGGATCGGAGATCACGAGGGGAACATAGCCCGGTCTGTTTTGGGCAAAAAAAAGACGCCCCAAAGGCGTTCTGTAAATCTATTCGGTCAGTTTGATAACACCCAACCCGCGGCCTGCTTGGTTCCTTCGTGGGCGCATTGCTTGGCCCGCGAACAAACCCGGTCCGCGCTTTGGCGGTTACCAGACGTTCGGATAGGTCGCTTCCTGACCGCGCGGTTTGGTGCCAGTGTGAAACCCGTCCTCATCCTGGTAGCCCATCGGCATCTCGGCTTCGATCATCGAGCGCACTTTGGCGGCGATGGCGGCGAAAACGGTGGTGATCAGTCCAATTTGAACTTCCGGCAGTGTTTTAGTTATACTCGTCATATAAGCTCTCATAGCATCGGCAATGCCAACCGGAAACTTTAGCCCCCAAATCACCCGCTCCCCCGCATTTCCACCTCATGCGGCCCACAGCGGCCCCCTCCCGGCACCCTTCGCTGTCCAAAATCAAGGCACTGTCTTCCCATTCCCGTGCAAAACCTGCCCAAGACACCTGGCAAAATGGGCACAAAGGCGGCGCGTGTCCTGCGCAAGTTCCATCCGGGTTCGGGCCCAAAGTAGGCCCCCCTGCCAAGGATTGCAAACCCTATTAAAGCGTAGAGCCTGCCTGAAAAACAGGAGGGGTTCCGCGGCAATGGATTTTGGCCGCAGCCTAGGCGGCGAGGCCGGAGAATCCCCGCAGCGGGCTTTGACGGCCGAGCCAACGACGGCTGCGGCCAAAATCCATTGCCGCGGAACCCCTCCTATTTTTCAGACAGGCTCTTCATCAAGGATTGCAAATACCCGCCCCGAAACCACGCGATCGCCTCCGCAAACGCCTCCCGCGGCGGCGTCTGGGGCAGCCCCAGTTCGCGGATGGCCTTGGCCGGGTTGAAATACATTTTATACTTCGCCATCCGCACCCCCCCCAGCGGCGCCTTGGGTTCCTGGCCGGTCACTGCCGAAACCGCTTCATTCACATAAGCCGCAAGCAACGCCACGGTGTAAGGCACACGCATCTTTGGCGCGGGGACCCCGCTCAGCTCCGCCAACACGTCCAGCGTCTCCCGCATCGTCCAATTACCCTGCGCATTCCCCAAAATGTAACGCTCCCCCACGCGCCCCTTCTCCGCCGCCAAGACATGCCCCGCCGCCACATCCCGCACATGCACCCAGTTCAACCCCGTGTCCACATAGCCCGGCAAATTCCGGTTGATAAAATCGAGTATGATCCTTCCCGTCGGCGTCGGCTTCACATCCCTGCCGCCGACCGGCGCGCTGGGATTCACGATCACCACCGGCGCGCCTTTGGCCGCCAATTCCCGCGCCACCACTTCCGCCTGCCACTTGGAGCGCTTGTAATGGTTGCTCATCTGCGCCGCGCCCACGGGCGTGGCTTCATCGGTCGGGGTAATTTGACCGTTGCTTTCGCGGGGCAAACCGATGCAACCCACGGTGCTGGTATAGACGATGCGCTGGCAGCCGGCCTCCGTCGCGGCCTCGATCACGTTGCGGGTGCCTTCGACGTTGGCGGCGTACATCGGCGCGTAATCCCGCAGCCAGAGGTGGTAGCTGGCGGCAATGTGGAAGCACCAATCGCAGCCGCGCATGGCCTGGGCCAACGCGGGCCGATGCGTTAGGTCGCGATGGGCCGCTTCATATTCCACCCCCGCGAGGCCGCGCAGGTCGGCGCCGGGGCGAAGGAGGGCTTTGACTTGGTGGCCGCGGGCGGCCAATTCATGGACCACGTTGGCGCCGACAAAACCGGAGGCGCCGGTGACGAAACATTTCATGGTTTGAGAGAACAGGCTGCGCGGCGAAGTTCCAAACACAAAATCACCCTATTTTCCGGCCGGCTTTTCCGCAAAAAAGAATTCGACATCCGCAAAATCCCGTTTAAGTAGTTCCCGTGCCTAAAGCGCCCAAGAAAAGCGGCAGCGCCCGGAGAAAACCGACCCCGGAGGAATTGCGGGGTCTGGATGTGGAAATTGCTTTCATGGAGGGGTTGGTCAAGCGGGACTCCTCCCATGAGGAGGCGCTCCTCATTCTGGCGGAGGATTACACCCGGCGGCAGCGCTTCGCGGAAGGCTTGCGCATTGACGAGCGGCTCAGCCAGCTCCGTCCGCAAGACCCCATGGTGCATTACAATCTGGCCTGCAGCCTTTCCCTGACCGGCCAAATTGAACTGGCGGTGGACACGCTCAAGAAGGCCGTCAACCTGGGCTTCGCCGATTTTGCCGCGATGGCCAAGGACGCGGACTTGAAGAACATCCGCGAGCATCCCGAGTATAAGAAGCTCCGGGCCAAGGCGCGCCGTCTCTCCGTCCGAGAAACCTGAACCGGCCCGGGTGGCCCCTGTTGTTGATGAACATCAGCGTTCAAGGACGTTCCCGGCCCTATCGAACCGTCACTTTTGACTCCGCCGCCAACTCCGTTCTTCTGATCGAACAGCGCCTGCTGCCGCACCAATTCGAAATTGTGGCAATGCCCGACTACCGGGCCACGGCGCGCGCCATCCAACAGATGGTCGTGCGCGGAGCGGGGGCGATCGGCGCGACCGCCGCATATGGGCTGGCCCAAGGCGCCCTGGCCTTTCGCGGCACCAGCCTGGAGAAATTCGCCGCTTCGCTGGAGAAGATTTACCAAACTCTCAAGTCAGCCCGGCCCACAGCGGTGGACCCGGTCAACGCCATGGACGCTGTGCGTCGCGCCATGGACGCCGGCACGACCGTCGCCGAGAAACAGGCCCTCGCCCTCGCCGCCGCCGAGGAATTCGCCAA
>Ga0182030_10010495_pt1 | contig 18804 bp, 15 predicted proteins | sample 812S3MmetaG_FD_121299 | JGI IMG/M metagenome (GOLD analysis project Ga0182030, IMG submission 121299) | Permafrost microbial communities from Stordalen Mire, Sweden - 812S3M metaG (Illumina Assembly) | ecosystem: Environmental > Terrestrial > Soil > Wetlands > Permafrost | place: Sweden...
CAAAAGTAGCACTACCGCCGGCGCCTGTCAAGGGGGCATACAATAAAACTTGCAGACACCAACTTCGGTTCGCCGGTTCGCGCGCTACGCCTGGGGCGTGCTGGCGTTCAACATCGCCGTGGTGCTGTGGGGCGCCTTCGTGCGCGCCACCGGGGCCGGCGCCGGGTGCGGCAAGCACTGGCCGCTGTGCAACGGCGAGATGTTGCCGCGCTCGCCGAGCTTGAATACGATTGTCGAGTTCACGCACCGGGTGACCAGCGGAATCGATCTGGCGCTGGTGGCGCTGCTGGTGTGGTGGGCTTTCCGGGCGTTTCCGCGGCGGCACGCGGTGCGGCTCGGGGCCGCGCTTTCCGGTGTCTTCCTGATGAGCGAAGCGCTGCTGGGCGCGGCCCTGGTGCTGCTGGAGCACGTGGCGAAGAACCAATCGTCGGCGCGGGCTTACTCCCTATCGGCGCATCTTTTGAATACGCTGACCCTGTTGGCGTGCCTGACGCTGACGGCGTGGTGGACGGCGGGGAAAGCGCCGGCGCGGCCGGGCGGGCGCGCCGTGTGGACAGCCGCATTCAGCCTCGGCGTGGTGATGATTCTGGGGATCAGCGGGGCCATCGCCGCGTTGGGCGACACCCTCTTCCCTTCCCGTTCCCTGGCCGAAGGCTGGGTGCGGGATTTCGACCCGGCGGCCAACATTTTCGTGCGGCTGCGCATTCTGCACCCGGCCATTGCGGCACTCGCCGGAGTCTGGCTGGTGTACTATGCGGGGGCCACGGCGGGACGGCGGCCGGATCTGCGCCCGCGCGCCTGGCTGTTGCTCGCGATGGTTGCCGGGCAGATCACGGCCGGGGTGGCCAACCTGCTATTGAGCGCTCCGGTGTGGATGCAGTTGGTCCACCTGCTGATAGCCGACGCCCTGTGGATTTCTTTGGTGCTTTTGTGCGCGGGGACACTAGAGCCGGAGCGAGTTTTGGCCGATAAGCCTGTGTGACGTTTTTTCTCTGGGTTTTATTCGCCGGCGCCGCCCTGGCGCAGACTGCGGCGACGCCGGCGAGTCCGAGTACGGCTCCGGCCCAGACGGCGGACAAGACTCCGGCTCCACCAGCAGCGGACAAGACTCCGGCAATACCACCAGGGGCCGACAGGGCTGCTCCCGCGGCGGCCCAGACGGCGGATAAAGCTCCGGTGGCCGCCAAACCGCCCGAGACGTTCCAGTCCGCCATGGCCAGGCAGCGCGCGGCCGTCGCCGCGCAGCGCGCCGCGGTTCGCCAGCAGATGCAAATGGCGATGGAGTGGCAGTTGGCGACGCCGGGAAGCGAGGCGCCTGCCGCGGATTGCGACCCGATCGCCGATCCGGAACTCGTCCCGTTGATCGATCGCGCGGCGCAACAGCACCAGGTGGAGCCCAAACTGCTGCGCGGCATGATCGAGCAGGAATCCGGTTTTCGCCCCTGCGCGATTTCCCCCAAAGGCGCGAAAGGGTTGATGCAACTGATGCCGGCCACCATCGAGCAGTTCAAGGTGGACGACGTATTCGACCCGCAACAGAACATTGAGGCCGGCGCGACCTTTCTCCACCAGTTGCTGGAGAAGTACAAGGGCGATCTCAAGCTGGCGCTGGCGGCATACAACGCCGGACCTGGTAGTGTCGATAAGACAGGCGGGATTCCGGATATCAAGGAGACTCAGGACTACGTCGAAGGGGTGATGAAAAAGATAAAGTGAGGGCGGGGCGCCTACAACGCGCGGCCGGCCACGGCGCCGGAGGCCCACGCCCATTGGAAATTGAAACCGCCTAACTGGCCCGTCACATCGGCCACTTCGCCGATGAAGTAGAGGCCTGGCACGTTACGGCACTCCATCGTCTGCGACGACAACCCGGCCGTATCCACGCCGCCGGCGGTGACTTCGGCTTTCTCGTAGCCTTCGGTTCCGGCCGGCTGGACGCGCCAAGCGTGCAGGGCCGCCGCCATCTCCGCCACCTCGCGATCGCTGCACGCGATCAGGGGTTTCACCATGTCCTGTAGCTGGCACCAGCGGTCGGCCAGACGCTTCGGCAGGTACCGCGCCAGCACGGTGCGCACCTCCGCGCGCGTACCGGCCGCCCGGCATGCGGCCAGCACCGCCGCGAAGTCCACCCCGGGCAGCAGATCGATCTCCACACACTCCCCGGCGCGCCAGTAGGACGACGCCTGCAAAATCGCCGGCCCGCTCAAGCCGCGGTGGGTGAACAGCAGCTTTTCGCGGAAAGAAGGGCCGGAGGCGCGCGCCGTCCCTTCGGCCGTAACCTTCGCCGCCACGTCCGCCGCGACTCCCGCCAGGCCCCCGAAGCGGCGGCGATCCACATCGTCGAAGATGAGCGGCACCAGCGCGGGGCGGCACTCCACGATGCGGAGCCCGAACTGGCGCGCCACCGTATAGCCGAACGGGGTGGCCCCCAACTTCGGAATCGAAAGTCCGCCGGTGGCAATCACCAGCGCCGCGCATTGCAATACCCCGCGGCCCGTCTCCACTTCGAACCCGCCGCCCTCCGTCCCGGCGGGCATCCCGCCAACACGTCCCACGGCACACCCCGTCAGGATGCCTACCCCCGCCGCCGCGCACTCCGCCTCCAGCATGCCGACGATATCGCTCGCTGTACGGTCGCAGAATAACTGCCCGAGGGTCTTCTCGTGGTAGCGGATACCGTGGCGCTCCACCATGGCGATGAAGTCGCGCGGCGTGTATCGGGCGAGCGCGGATTTGGCAAAGTGCGGGTTACGGGAAACGAAGTTCTCCGCCGTGGTGTGCCGGTTGGTGAAATTGCAGCGCCCACCGCCGGAGATGAGGATTTTGCGCGCGATCCGCGGGTTGTGCTCCAGCACCACCACGCGGCGGCCGCGCTTGCCCGCCTCCATGGCGCACATCAGCCCGGCGGCGCCGGCACCGACCACCACCGCGTCCACGGTTTCTCGCGCCATCCCCTACCATTCTGGCAGAGCGGCGCGGTATGCTGGCTTCGGATGACCCGCAAGGTTCTGATTATGACCGGTGACGGCGGCAATAGCTATGAAGCCATATACGCCTGCCAGAGATTCCAGGAGGCCCATTGGGAACCGGTGATCGCCGCGCCCGCGCGGCGCCGGTTGCATCTGGTCTTCCACGATTACGAGCCGGGTTGGGATACCTACGTGGAATATCCCGGCCACTCGATGGAGGCGCAGATCGCCATTACCGCCGTGGCGGCTAAGGAATTCGCCGCCATCGTAATCCTGGGGGGACGCGCGCCGGAGTACCTGCGCAACGATGCCAGCGTGCTCTCGCTGGTGCGCGAGTTCGCGGCCCAGAACAAGTGCATCTGCGCCATCGGGCACGGCATACAGGTGCTGGTGGCGGCGGACCTCGTCAACGGGCGCACGGTCACCGCGCACCCCAACGTCTGCGTGGAAGTGGAACGCGCCGGCGGCAAGTACAGCGAGAAGCAGGCGGTTCGCGATGGGCGCATGATCACGGCGCAATCCTGGAAGGTGCACCCCGAGTTTTACCGCGAAATCTTCGCCTGCCTCGAAGCCCCGAAATGAAGCGCTTTCCGCGCCGCTGAAGCGGGCGTGGCGAGTGGCAAGGGTGGATGCGGCGCGGGGAGGCGGAGGCGGCGCGGGGCGGGCGCTTGTAAGCCGCGCGGATTGGATGTACCGTTATTCAGGAGGAGGATTGCCATGCCACACCCTCCGCACGAAACAACGGTTGCCGGCTCCACCGGGCAGCTTTCCCTGGAAGAGCGTGTTCACAAACGAGCCTACGAACTCTACGTCCTGCGCGGCAATGAATCGGGCTCGGAGATAGACGACTGGCTGCAAGCCGAGGACGAAATCCAGGAAGCCGCGGAACAGAACGCGAAACGTAAATAGCCGGACGCGGCCGGAGGCGTCTACTTCGCCGCTTTGCGGAGCACCATGGGACCAGCCGCCTGCTGGCCACGCCTGCCGCCGGCTGCGCCACCCGTCTGGGCGGCGATAAAAGCCGCGTTCGAGGGATCGCTTCCGTCGGGCGGAGGCCCCAAAGCCGGAGGCGCGCTGCCCGCGGTCTGCCCCAGGGCGACAATCGCTCCCGCGGGCGGAGCGGGCGCGCCGCCCGGACCGAATCCGCCGCCGCGGCCGCCGGCGAAGCTCCTCTGCAATTGCAGTTGGTCGCGCTCCACGGTGCCGGTGTAAGTCGTCGTGCCGGCCCGGAAGGACAGGTTGTTGCCATCCACCTTGCCGTCCTCTATCGCCACCGGCTGGTCGCCGCCACCGCCGCCGCCAGGGCCGCCGGCGCCTTCCACCGTGCCGGTCAGCTTGCTTCCCTCCTGTTTCAGCGTGAACAGGCTGTCCGCGCCCATACCGAAGAAGCCGCCGCCGCCCCCCGCGGGCACGGCCGGCGGAACCGGCCGCCACAAGCCCGTGATGCCGGGCCCCACCGGGATTTCTCTACGCCACTCGGGGACCGCCGCACGGAATTTCGCCGCCTTGGCTGCGATGGTGACCGAGGCCGGGGTCAACCCGGGGGAAGTCACCTCCACCGTCACGCTGCCGGCCTCCCGGGCAGCCTGCACAATTCCCATGCACAACCCGCAGAACGCCTTGCGCGTCGTGCCTTTGTCCGATTCGAGGCTGGATGGCTGTCCGTTGCCCACGCCGATCAGGCGCCCCGATCCCGCAACCTTGAAGGCCACGGCGTTATCGGCCAGCGGCGCCACGCGGCCCTGCGCGTCCTGCACTTCGACGGCGAACATGGCCACGTCTTCGCCGTCGGCGGCGATCTCCTGGCGGTCGGCGCGCACCACGAGTTTCGCCGCCGGCCCGGTGGTCTCGCGCTTCGCCGTCTGCACCTGCTGCCCGCCTTTGAACCCGCGCGCTTCCAGCACTCCGGGCGCGTAGGTGACGCGCCAGGCCAGGTGCCGGTCTTTCTGCATTTGCTGCGCGCCGAGGCTCTTGCCGTTGAGGAACAGCTCCACCTTCTCCAGGTTGGAGTGGACCCACACCATCACGTCCTTGCCTTCCAGACCCGGCCAGTTCCAATGCGGGAACAGGTGCAGCACCGGTTTGGCGCCCCACCACGCCTGGTAATAGTAGTAGGTGTCCTTGGGGAAGCCGCAGGTGTCGATGATGCCGTACTGCGAGCTGATATTCGGCCAACCGTAGGGAGAGGGCTCGCCGCGATAGTCGAAGCCCGTCCACACGAAGCCTCCCGAAAGCCACGGCCGGGCGTTGGTGAAACTCCACCAGCCCTCGGCCGAAGCGCGCCCGGTGATGGTCCAGGGGTCGTAGGAACTTACATAGCCGTGGTCCTTGTCGATCTGGTAGATGCCGCGGGTGGCCACGGCGCTCACCGTTTCCGTGCCGATCACAGGAAGCTTGGGATTAGCTTCGTGGAAGCGCTCCGCCACAGGGTCGGCGTAGTTGTAGCCTTGCACGTCGCACGCCAGGAAGCCGCCGCGGTTCATGTTGTTGCCGCCCAGCGGCGCGATGGTGACCAGGCGCGAGCCGTCCTGCTCCATGGCGACGCGCTTCATGGCGGTGAGAATGCGGAAGCCGCGCTCGGTGGCCGCCTCGCCTTCCTCGTTGCCCATGGACCACAGGAACACGCTCGGATGGTTGCGGTCCCGCCGCACCAGGCTCTCGAACTGGCTGAGGCCTTCGGGATTCGACGACATCATGCGCGTCTCGTCGAGCACCAGCATGCCCAACTGGTCGCAGGCGTCGAGCAACTCGGGCGTCGGCGGGTTGTGGGAGCTGCGGTAGGCGTTCGAACCCATCTCCTGGAGCGTGCGCACGCGGTAATACTGCACCGCGTCGGGCAAGGCCGCGCCCAGCCCGGCGTGGTCCTGGTGATTGCACGTGCCTTTCACCTTGACGGACTTGCCGTTGAGGAGGAAGCCTTTCTCGGGGTCGAATTCGAGCGAGCGGATGCCGAAGCTGGTCTCGTAGCGGTCGACTACGGTGCCCGCCGATTCCACCTCGGTCACCAGCTTGTACAAGTTCCTCTGCTCGAGCGACCACAAGGCCGGCTGCTTCACCGCGATCTGCTGTTCGAAGGTGTGGCCGTCCCACTCGGCAACGGGCGCAGGAGGCGTCGCCGCCTTGGCGGCCGCCTTGCCGGAAGCATCGAGGATGGTGGAAATCACGCGCGCGTTCTGCCTGCCCTTGCCCTCGTTATCCACCTCCGTGCGGATGGAAAGCGTGGCCTCGCCGGCCCGCACCTGGGACCGCACCAGCGTGCCCCATTGCCGCACGTGCACCGGCTGCGTCTTCACCAGCCAGACGTGACGGTATATGCCCGCGCCCTCGTAGAACCAGCCGTCGCTCAGTGTGGCGTCCACGCGCACCAGGAGCACGTTGCGCGCGCCGGGGGTGGCGAAGTCCGTCACGTCGAAGCGGAAGGGCGCATAGCCGCTTTGGTGCTCGCCGATGAAGCAGTTGTTGAAGATCACCGTGGCGTGCCGGTAGACGCCGTCGAATTCAATGGACAGGCGCTTGCCGGCATCGGCAGCGGGGACCTCCAAGACTCGCCGGTACCAGCCGATACTGGTCTCCGGATAGTTGCGCCCCAGGGGGTAGAAGCCGCGGCTCTGCAAGGCCGGATCGTTTTGGAAGGGCAGATCCACGGCCCAGTCGTGGGGCACGTCCAGCGCCTTCCAGTCGCTATCGTCGTAGTTCACGCGGCCCGGCGGGACGAAATTCCCGGTCTTGGAAAATGTTCCGGAGCGGCCGAAATTGAAGTCCTTGGCCGAATCGTTGGCGTGGCCGAAATGGAAACGCCAGCCGGAGTCCAACAGCAGGCGTTCCCGATGGGCGCCCCCCTGCGCGGTCTGGTTGGTAGAGTTCCCGCCCCCCTGTTGCTCTTCGCGCGACAGCGGCATTGCGGCAGCGGCGGCGGGCGCCACCATGCCAGTCTTCAATACGTCCCGACGACTCCATTCGGCCATGCAATCCTCCCTGACTAAAGCGAACGCTCAGTGTAATCGCGCGCACGCGAACAGACAAGGGGAGTTGAAGGCCGAATTTGCGCCGCAATCCGGCTTCGCCGGGTCAGGGAGCGGCTGCTTCCACTCCTACTTACCCACGCCGGCAACCGCGGCGAAGGGCCGGAACCAGCCCAGGCCATCGACCGTCTTGCCCGCCGGACGATACTCGCAACCTATCCATCCGTCGTAGCCGATTTCGTCCAGCAGCGCGTACAGGTACTCGTATCGAATCTCGCCGGTGTCGGGCTCATGCCGCTCCGGACAGCCGGCAATCTGCACGTGACCGCACTGCGGCGCGTAGCTCCGGATCTTGGTCGCCAGGTCGCCCTCCATCACCTGCATGTGATACAGATCGAGCTGCATTTTGAGGTTGGGGGCGTTCACCGCCGCGCAGACATCGTACGACTCCGCCTGCGTGTTCACGAAGAAGCCAGGCATGTCGCGATTATTGATCGCTTCCAGCAGCAGCATGATGTTGTGCTGCGCCAATTTTCCGGCGGCGTACTTGAGGTTCCCGATCAACGCGGCGCGGCAGGCCGCCCGGTCGGCGCCGGCGCCCGGAATCCCGGCCATGGCATGCAGCCGCGTGACACCCAAAGCGGCCGCGTACACCAGCGCCTTATCGACGCCCGCGCGGAACTCCTCTTCCCGGCCGGGAAGGCTGGCGATGCCGCGCTCGCCGGCGGCCCAGTTGCCCGGAGGCATGTTGAAGAGAATGTTTTCCAGGTGGTTCTCGCGCAGTTTCCCCGCCACCACTTCCGGCTCGTAGTCGTAGGGGAACAGGTACTCCACTGCCTGGAATCCGGCGTCGCGAGCGGCCGCAAAACGGTCGAGGAATGGCACCTCGTTGAACATCATGGAGAGATTGGCTGCAAATTTCGGCATTCTATGCACTCGCTTTCATCTTAAAGGTTGCCATGATGTCGGCGCCCTGGGTCACCACTCCGACCCGCGCGGATTCGCCATGGCGCAACAGCACCGACTCTAACGCGTCGGCAAAAACCGTGGTGGCGGTAGCCCCGATCTTGGCGGCTTCCGCGCCCGAAATGCCGTCGGTAACCAACGCCACATGGATCCGCCGGCGGGTCCGATCGTATGCCAGGTAAGTCGCCGCCGCCACTTCGTCGGCCACCTTGCCCGCTGCCACCAGGGCCAGCACTTCCTCTGCCGGAGTGGTGCCGAAGTCCACCAGTTGCATGTGGTCCGGCGCGATGCCTTCCGGCGCCGGGATCAACAGGATCAGCGTCCCGCCATCTTTCACCAGCATGCCGCAATTATTGACCGGCTTGAAGCCTTGCCACAAATCGCGGTCGGCCGGATGGGAGCTGGCCACCACAATGTCGGCCTTCTCCGCCAGTTCCAGCGTGTAGATGGGGCGCGCCATCTCAACCCCCGCGCGATGCGCCAGTACCACGTCCCCGGCGACCACCGCCGCCACCTGTCCGGACGCGTCCAGCACCACGTTGAGAATGAACTTGAGCCCGCTGCGAATGGCGATATCTTCCATCTCGCGCCGCACCGGGTTGTCCACGTTACCCAGAATTTCGTACACCCGCGGACCGGCAATCAGGTGCGTCCTGCCAGTGGTGAGAGCGCTGGTGACTCCCGGTTGCACCATCTTCGCCCCGCCCGCCCAACCGGCGTACATGTGCGGGATGATGTTGCCCACCGCGATCGAGATCTGCGCTTCCAGGTACTGCCGGCTCACCTGAATGGGGATGCCCAGCGGGGTGACGCCGAGATCGACGAAGTCTTCCGCCTTCTGCGAGAGATTGCCCACCGCCACGCGCCCGAAAACCGCCGCGCCCACGCGCGCGATCAATTCGTCGCGGCTCATCGCGCGGTGCGTGCCGAGCGCCACCACGATGGAGATATCGCTATCGGCGACACCGGCGGCGTTCAACTCGTCCAGCAGGATCGGCAGGATCAGCGCCTGCGGCGTGCTGCGCGTCCCATCGTCCACCAGGATCAGGGTCCGTGTGCCGTGCCGCGCCACCAGGTCGGCCAGCGGCGGCGAAGCGATGGGATTCCGGATGGCCGCCTGCACCGCCGCCTGCAAATCTCCCAGCGGAGGCGCGGTCTTGGGCCCCGCAACCCACGCCAGGTTCTTCTCGGGGATCTCGATGGTTTTGGTTTGATGCCCGTACGGCAAAGTGATTTGTCTGTTCATGTGGCTATCGCCGCTCCCGCCTTCCGCGCCATCGCGCGCTTCGCCGCCCCTACCATATCATTTACGCTCATTCCGTAGCGGTCCAACAAGTCCGCATAAGGTCCGCTCTCGGCAAACCGGTCCGCGATACCCACCCGCTCCACGGGCACCGGATGCGTTCCCGAGAGGTGCTCGGCGACGGCGCCTCCGAGGCCGCCGACAATCGAATGCTCTTCCACCGTGACCACCGCGCCGGTCTCCCGCGCGCAGCGCTCCACCAACTCTTCGTCGAGCGGCTTGATGGTGTGGATCTCGACCAGGCGCGCCGCCACGCCTTCGCTCGCCAGCCGCCGCGTAGCCTCGATGGCGCGCGCCACCAGGACGCCGCAGGCCAGGATCGTCACATCGTCGCCCTCCACCAGCACGATCCCCTTGCCGGTCTCCGGCTCGTACTCCGCCGTGTAGATCCGCGGCACTTCGTTGCGGCACAGCCGGAAGTACACCGGACCTTTCCACTCCGCCACCTGCGGCAGCAGCCTCGCCACCGCCAACGGATCGGCCGGGATCACCACCGTCATGCGCGGCAGGCTGCGCATAATGGCCACGTCCGTGATGGAATGATGCGTCGGCCCGTCAAACGAATCCGACAACCCGGCATAGGCTCCGGCCAACTTCACGTTGGCCTCTCCGAAGCACAGATGGGTGCGCACCATTTCCAGCGCGCGCGTGGCGAAGAAGCACGCGAACGTGTTGGCGATCGGCACCCGTCCGCTGTTCGCCAGCCCCACGGCGCAATCCACCAGCGCCGGTTCGGCGATCCCCACGTTGAAAAACCGGTCCGGGAAAGCCTCCTCGAAAAGGTAGCTGAAGTCCGAGCTTTGCACGTCGGCGCTCAATACCACCAAGTCTTGGCGCGCGCGGCCCAACTCCACCAGCGCGTCCCCATACGCCTTGCGCATCAATACCGCATCCCCGAAGGGATGGCGAATCAGGCTTGCCATAGGGCGGCTCCTTTCTCCAGTTGCACGAGTGCCGACTGAAACTGCGCCTCATTGGGAACGCCGCCGTGCCACACCGGCGAGTTCTCCATGAAATCGACGCCCTTGCCCTTGGTGGTGCGCGCGATAATCACCGCGGGCCGCCCGTGGACCTCGTCCGCGAGGTCGAGCGCGTCCAGTATCTCCGCCATATTGTGGCCGTGAATCTCCGTCACGTGCCAGTTGAAGGCGGCCAACTTGGCGGCGATGGGCTCGGTCGGCATCACCTTCGCCGTGGTGCCCGTCTGCTGCACCCCGTTGTAGTCCACGATGACCTTCAGGTTGTCCAGCCCGAACTTGGCGGCCAGCATCATGCCTTCCCAGATCACGCCGGCATTGAGTTCGCCATCGCCCAAGACCACGTAAATCCGCCGCCGCGAGCCGTCCATGCGAGCGCCCAGCGCCATTCCGGCGCCGATTGCCACGCCGTGCCCCAGCGGCCCGGCGGGCACCTCCACGCCCGGCGTCTTGGCCGGCTCCGGATGCCCTTGCAGCCGGCTGTCCAAAGCGCGAAACGTCATCAATTCCGCCACCGGAAAATAGCCGCGATGCGCCAGCACCGTGTACAGCATGGCGCAGGCGTGTCCCTTGGAAAATACCAGCCGGTCGCGATCTTCCCAGCGCGGATTGTCCGGGTCGAGCCGCAGTTGGTGGAAGTACAGCGCCGTGAGGATTTCGGCGGCGGAAAACGCCCCGCCCAGATGCCCCGTCTTGCGCTCATACACCATTCGCAGCACCTGCGTGCGGTACTCATATGCCCGGCGCGACAGATCGATAATCATCTCCGGCGTGTGCCGTGTGCCGTATGGGTAAGTGCGCGCCCGTGCCGCGCCCACTAAGCATTCGTTCATCTTCGTCTCCTGGGCAAGCTAAAGCATGCCCCCCTTACCCCGCCATCATCTGCCGGATGCGCCCGAACCCCGTGGTGCCGCTGTCGTACACCGGCACGCGCGTCTTCGTCAGGAAAGGCGCCAGCGCGGACATGGACAACTGCGCCATCACGATGGAATCCACTTTCCCGGAGAGCTTCTCGATCTCCTCCAGCAGGATCGCGTTGTGCGTTTCCGCATCGCCCTTCTGAATGGCGCGGAAAGCCTCTTCGCGCAGCACCGTGGTCACTTCCACCTCTTTCTTCTGCTCCGCCGCCACGATGCGCAGCAGGCGTTCGCTCGACGGCACCGTGGTAGAGAGCGTGGCCAGCAGGCCCACCCTGCGGCCCTGACCGACGGCCAACTCCATCATCGGCCGGTCGATCTGCATAATCGGGATATCGATCATCGGCCGCGCCAGTTCGGCCGCGTAGTTGAAGGTGGAGCAGGCCAGCAGAATCATATCCGCTCCCGCTTCCTGCAGGTTATGCGCGTACTGGGCGAACTTATAGTAATTGGTTTTGGGAATTACGCCCACGCCGGCGCGGATGTTATCGCGTTGAATGGTGTCGTCACAAAGGTGCACGACTTCGATGTCCGGGATGTACTTTTCCAGGAATGGCTGCATCGCCCGGATCGTCAGGTTGACGGCATGTATGATGCCAAGGGTCTTTTGTGAATCTGCCATAGTCGTTTCTCTTACTAAGTCATCGCTTCCATCGGCCGGACCGTTCGCACGGTCAGGAGGATTACGCAGAATGCCAGCACATGAAAGGTGCCGACCAGGCCGAACACCAGGCCGTATCCAAATCCATGATCGAGCAGGTAGCCCACCACCAGCCCGAATACCACGCCCCCCATTGCCCCGCCGAAACCCACCAGGCCGGCCACCGAGCCCACCGCGCGCCGCGGAAAGATATCGGCGGGCAGAATCATCACCAGCGTGGACCACGATTGCTGGCCGGCGAACGCGATGCTGAACAGCACGATGGCGATCTGCACCGGCGCCCTGGTGACGAAGAAAATCAGCGGCATCACCGCCGCGCTCAACCCCAGCGCCAGCTTGCGGGAGAAGTCCAGCGAGCGGCCGCGCCGGATCAACCGGCTGGAAAACCATCCGCCGGCGAGGCTGCCGATGCCCGCCGCGGCATACGGTATCCAGGCGAAGGTTCCCACCTGCTTGGTGTCGAAGTTACGCACGTCGTAAAGGTACTTGGGTAGCCAGAACAGATAAAAGTACCACGCGGCGTCGCTGAGAAACTTGGCGAACACCAGGCCCCACACCTGCGGATAGCGGAACAGGCCAATCCACGAAACGCTCTGTTCGGCCTGCGGCCGCAGCACCTCCGCAATTTCACCCCGCTCGCGCTCGCTCAGGCGCGGGTGCGCGGCCGGCGCGTAGTATCCGCGCATCCACCACACCGTCCATAGCAGGCCCGCGGCGCCCGACAGGAAGAAGACCCACCGCCAGTTGAGCGTGGCCAGGACAATGGCGATCAACGGCGGCGCCACCACCGCGCCCACCGATGTGCCGGCGTTGATCATGCCCATCGCCGTGGAGCGTTCCCCAACCGGGAACCACTCCGCCACCGCCTTGGTGGCCGCCGTAAAGGCGCCGCCTTCGCCCATGCCCAGCAGGAACCGGCTCACCGCCAGCATGCCGAACGTAGCCGCCAGACCATGGCTGGCGCAGGCCACACTCCACCAGAGCATGATGGCGAGGTACCCTTTGCGCGTCCCCAGCACGTCGATCAGCTTGCCCCCGCCCGCGTACATCAGGGCGTAAGCCGTGAGGAATGCCGCCTGCAATTGCGAGAACTGCGTGTTGGAGATGGGGATTTCGGACTGGATCGCCTTGATGGCTACCGGGAGCGTCTGCCGGTCGAAGTAACTGATGGCAATCGCCGCGCCAATCAGGACGGCGATACCCCAGCGGACACGACGGCCGCTCACCGAAATCTCCGCATCATGTGACTCCGCGTGTCATTCCCTCAGCGCGCCAGCAGCACCACCGTGCATCTCGGGTTGACGATGTAGTGATCGCCGGGATCCACGCGAACCTCTTCTCCGGGCTCCGCGAAATCCACTCCGTCCGGCAGACTGCTATCGATGGCGCGGTACCAGGCGCGCACCGGCCCCAGCGGCGGCAGTTTCACCCACTGCGATGCGAAATCGCCGTTGAGGATGAAGTATAGCCGGTCGACGCCCATCCCGTCGCCATCGCCGGCGGTTTCGAGCTGGAAGCACAGCGTGCGCGCGTTCTGGTCCCCCCACGCCAGATCGCCCAAGTCCGGTGAAAACCATTCGAGGTCGGGGATACCGTCGGCGTCCAGATCCTCGCCGAGGAAAAACTTGCGGCGCTGCAGCACCGGGAAGCGGCGCGTGAACGCAATCGCCTTGCGGAAGAACTCCACCAGGAGACTGTTGCTCTCCGCCAGGCGCCAGTCAAACCAACTGATTTCGTTGTCCTGACAGTACGCGTTGTTGTTGCCTCCCTGGGTGCGCCCGAACTCGTCGCCCCCCAGCATCATCGGCGTCCCGCACGCGAACATCAGATAGCAGGCGTGGTTCTTCACCGTCTGTCCGCGCAGCGCGAGAATCGCCGGGTCGCTGGTTTCGCCTTCCGCGCCGCAGTTCCAGGAATTGTTGTCGTCGGTTCCGTCCTGGTTGTTCTCGCCGTTGCGCTCGTTGTGCTTCCCGTTGTAAGAGACCAGGTCGCGCAGCGTGAAGCCGTCATGGCAGGTGACGAAGTTGACGCTGTTGTAGGCGGAGCGGCCATCGTTGCCGTAGAGATCGGCCGAGCCGGTGAGACGCCAGCCCATCTCGGCCAGTTGCCCGGGGTCGCTCTTCCAGAAGCGCCGCATGGTGTCCCGGAACCGTCCATTCCATTCGCTCCAGTCCACCGGAAAGTTGCCCACCTGGTAAGTCCCGGTGTCCCAGGGCTCGGCGATCAGAATGGCGCGGCACAGCACTGGATCCTGCGCCACCGCGTCGAAAAAGCTCGCCGTCTGCCGGAAGCTGCCGTCCTCGGCGCGGCCCATCACCGAGGCCAGATCGAAGCGGAATCCGTCCACCCCCATCGTCTCGAACCAGTAGCGCAGTGAATCCATCACCAGCCGGATCACCGGAGGGTTGTTGAAGTCGAGACTGTTGCCGCAGCCCGTATAGTTCATGTAGTAGCCTAGCGGCGCATCCGCCGGGCCGGTGAGGCTGTAGTAGGAGACGTTGTCCACCCCCCGAAAGCTCACGCTGGGACCCATCTCGTTGCCCTCGCAGGTGTGGTTGTAGACCACGTCCAGGATGACCTGTATGCCCGCCCGGTGGAGTTCCCGCACCAGCGTCTTAAACTCGGCCACCTGGCATCCCGGCCCGCTCCGGCTGCTGTAAGACGATTCGGGCGCGAAGAACCCGATCGAGTTATAACCCCAATAGTTGGTCAGGCCCCGCTCTACCAGAAAGTCGTCGACGTAATATTCGTGGACCGGTAGTAACTCCACCGCGTTCACGCCCAGCCGCGTGAGATGCGGGATCTTCTCGATGAACCCGAGGTACGTCCCCGGCGCTCCCACACCGGAAGAAGGATGCGCCGTAAATCCTTTGAGGTGCACCTCGTAAATAACCAGCGCTTCCAGGCCGCGATCGGGCGAGGGAACCCCCTGCCAGTCGAAGGCGTCGTCCACCACGATCCCTTTCGGCACGATGCCCGTGTTATCGCGCGTGTCCGGTACCTGGTCGCCCGCGCCCGGCCGCGGGTCGTATGCCAGCAACAGGTTGTCGGTATTGCGGAACTTCCCCGTCACCGCTTTCGCGTACGGATCGAGCAGCAACTTGGCGTCGTTGAAGCGCAGCCCGAGCTCGGGCCGATACTCGCCGCTAACTTTATAACCGTAAAGTTGTCCCGCTCTCAACCCCTTGACCCGCGTATGCCAGATCAGCTTGTCGCGCTCCCGCAGTTGGATTACATCCGTCGGCGCCCCGTCCGGTGTATCGAACAACAGCAGGAATACCTCCGTCGCGTGTTTCGAGTAGATGGCAAAGTTCACGCCATCCCCGGCCAGCGTCGCGCCCAGTGGAAACGGCGAGCCCTGCTCCACCGTTTTCGCGGTACTTTGCACTAGCTTTATTCCTCCCGCCGCTTGAACATTTGCGTTTGAAGCCATCCGATCCCCTCGCTTTCCGCGCCGCTCCAGCCTCCAGCCGCGGCGCCTGCTTACCTATTCTCCCAGAGATGCCGCGGCCCGTCGATCCGCTATTAATCGTTCTTTCATGCAAACCTACCGACACTTTTCCGCCGCCGCTGGGTTTCTCCCCTCGTAAGGACAGAGGGTTTCATGAAGCAACTTCCCGTTTTCTTCGCTCTTGCCGCCGCGTTCTGCGCGCCTCGGATGGATGCCCAAACCGCCATCGTGATTACCGACCGGGCCGCCGCCCGATTCCTCGATCAAGCCGCCTGGGGGCCTACGGCGGCATCGATTGCGCAGTTGCAGCAGGCGGGAATCGCCAACTGGCTCAAGGCGCAGTTTGCCCTGAATACCTCGGATCTGCCGGACCAGCCCATTCTCGGCTCGGACGGCAAGCCCAACCGCGTCCTGACGCCCATCCAGGCCGCATTCTTTCAAAACGCCGTCGCCGGCCAGGACCAGCTCCGCCAGCGAGTCGCCTTCGCGCTCTCCCAACTGTGGGTGGTATCGGCCGTTGCCACCAAAGAAGCCTACGCATTCCCGCCCTACTGGCGCCTGTTTCGAGACAACGCCTTCGGCAACTACCGCGACATCATGCGGGCCGTCACTCTTAGTCCGGCCATGGGGAATTACCTCAACATGGCCAACAATAACAAGGGCAATCCGGCCGCGGGCACGTCCGCCAACGAGAATTACGCGCGGGAACTCATGCAGTTATTCACCGTCGGCTTGACCCAGCTCAATCCCGATGGCAGCGCCGTGCTGGATTCCAATGGTAACCCGCTGCCCACTTATAACCAGAGTGTGGTAACTAATACCGCCAGGGCGCTTACCGGATGGACTTATCCCACCGCGCCCGGCGCCAAGGCGAAGGCCAATAACCCGGCTTACTACGTCGGCCAGATGTTCGCCGTGGATGCCGAGCACGACACCACCTCGAAAACCATTATTGGAGGCGCGGCCGTTCCCGCCGGACAAACCGCCCCACAGGATCTTGAATCGGTGCTGGACGCCCTGATGGCGCAGCCGGCCATCGCTCCCTTCGTGAGCAGGCAATTGATCCAGCACCTGGTCACCAGCCACCCCAGCCCGGCCTACATCCAGCGCGTTTCCGCCGTGTTCCTGAATAACGGCGCCGGCATCCGCGGCGACCTGAAGGCGCTCGTCACCGCCATCCTGACCGACCCCGAAGCGCGCGCCGGCGACAATGCGGGCGCGGCTCCCAACCCGGACTTCGGCCACCTGCGCGAGCCGGTCTTGTTCATGGCAAACGTTCTGCGCGGCCTGAACGCCACCCTGGGAGCGGCGAGCGCCATCAATAATTACTCCACCGAACTGGGAGAGGATGTGTTCTATCCCGCCACCGTCTTCAGTTACTTCTCACCCTTATACACCCTGGAAAACGGCGAGCCGGCCCCCGAATTCCAGATCTACTCCGCGCAAACCGCGGCCGATCGCGCCGATATAGTCAACACGGTTCTTTACGGCGCCCTGGATAAGAGCACCACCGTCGATCTCACGCCATTTCTCCCGGCCGGGAGCGATATAAGTTCCATGGTCGATTACATCAGTTATGCCTTCCTGCATCACGCCATGTCGAGCGATCTGCGGGAAGCCGCGATTAGCGCGGCCTCCGCGCCCACCACCGCCAGGGCGCAAGCCCAGGCCGCCCTTTATGTCGTACTGACTGCGAGCGAATACCAGATAGTCCAGTAGGAGAGATAAGATGCTTTCAAGAAGAAACTTCATTCACCTCGGAACCGCCTCGCTGGGAACGCTGGCCTTGCGGCGCTTCGCCGAAATCCCCGCACTGGCCCAGACGGGACCGGATTATCGCGCCCTGGTCTGCGTATTCCTCTACGGCGGCAACGATTCCAATAACACCATCGTCCCCATGGATGACGCCCACCTGAAGGCTTATCTGGCCACCCGCGCCAGCCTCGCCATTCAACCCACCTCGCTCACCCCGGTGCAAAGCGCTGCCGGCGCGCCCTACGGTTTCTTCGCGCCCCTGGCCGAAGTGGCGAGCCTGTTTTCTACCAAGGAACTGGCCGTGGTCGCCAACGTCGGTTCCCTCGTCCAACCGCTCACCCGCGCCCAGTATCAGGCCGCGCAGTTGCCCATTCCTTCCAATCTCTTTTCGCACGCCGATCAGCAGCAGCAATGGCAAACCTCCATCGCGCAAGGCAACAGCCCCACCGGTTGGGGCGGCCGGGTAGCCGACTATGTGAAGGCGCAGGCCATGAACTCCTCGCCGTTCCCCACCTTCCTTTCGGTGGCCGGAAACACCCTGGAAGGCGCCGGGGCGAAGACGCAGATGCTGGCCATCGCGCCCGGCCAATCGCTGGCGCTCGCCGGCTTCAACAACTCGGCCGCTTCCCAGGCCCGGCTGAACGCGCTCACCAATCTGTTGACCCTGAACAGCGGCGTGTCGCTGGCGCAGGCGGCCAACTCCACCATGTCCATGAGCATCGCCGACGCCAAGGCGCTCGCCAGTGCGCTCGGCAAAGCCGCCCCGCTCAAAACCCAGTTCCCCACCACCACCCTGGGCAAGCAATTGCAGCAGGTGGCGCAGATCATTCAGGTGCAGGCCGGCCTCGGCATGCGCCGCCAGGTCTTCTTCTGCTCCGTCGGCAGCTTCGATACGCACACCGGCGAGTTCCCCACGCTGAACACGCTCTATCCCGAATTGAGCCAGGGCCTGGCCGCCTTCTACACCGCCACCCAGGAACTCGGCATGGCGCAAAACGTCACCACCTTCACCGAATCCGACTTCAACCGCACCTTCCAGGCCACCACCGGCGACGGCAGCGACCACGCCTGGGGCGGACATCACCTCGCCCTCGGCGGCGCCGTGCACGGCGGCCAGATCTTCGGCGCCTTCCCGACCTTCGAACTCGGCGGCCCCGACGACACCGACACCCGCGGCCGCTGGATCCCCACCACCTCCATCGATCAATACGGCGCGACGTTGTGCTCCTGGTTCGGCATTCCCGATAGCGCCCTGAACTCGATATTCCCCAACCTGCCGAATTTCACCTCCCGCAATCTGGGATTCCTCGGCTGAGTGAGCGCGAAGTAAAGGCGGAAGACGGAACGGCATGCGGGAACTCGCACCTTCTCCACGGTGTCTACTTCCCATGCTCGAAGCCCTCAATCTCACCAAGACCTTCATCGGCCCCCCCGCCGTGGATTCGGTCAGCTTCACCATCCGCCCCGGCGAGATCCTCGGCTATCTCGGCCCCAACGGCGCCGGCAAAAGCACCACCGTCAAGATGCTCACCGGCCTGCTCGAACCCACCAGCGGACGCGTCCTCTTCCACGGCCAGGACATCCGCCGCGATTTGAAGGGCTATCAGCGCTGCCTCGGTTACGTCCCCGAGGAACCCCACCTCTATCCCCACTTGAGCGGCCGCGAGTATCTGCAGCTCGCCGGCCGCCTGCGCGGCATTCCGCGCCGCCCTCTCGATTCCAAAATGGACGAACTCCTCCGCCTCGTCGGCCTCTGGGACGATCGCCACGCCTCGCTCGCCTCTTACTCCAAGGGCATGCGCCAGAAAATCCTGCTGCTCGCCGCCCTGCTGCACGATCCCGA
>Ga0182030_10010497_pt1 | contig 18803 bp, 17 predicted proteins | sample 812S3MmetaG_FD_121299 | JGI IMG/M metagenome (GOLD analysis project Ga0182030, IMG submission 121299) | Permafrost microbial communities from Stordalen Mire, Sweden - 812S3M metaG (Illumina Assembly) | ecosystem: Environmental > Terrestrial > Soil > Wetlands > Permafrost | place: Sweden...
CAATGAGGGTATGCGGACCTCTGCCCCAGAGAAAGCAATCTTCGATAATCCCAAGGCGCACACCAAGCTCGATCACGCCTGCACCACTGCCGTTGCCCTTGCTCAACTCGCGCTCTATTCCGGCGACCGCGTGGGCTTGCTCGCTTATGGCCAGGGAATCCAGCAGCGGCTTCTTCCCGGTCGCGGCGCGGCTCACCTGCGCCAGTTGATTGAGTCGCTCTCTCAGCTTCGCGCTGAAACCAGTGAGGCCGACCACATCCGTGCCACCGCAACCCTCAGCCGCCTGCAACCCCGCCGCTCTCTCATCCTCTGGGTCACCGATCTGGCGGAAACCTCCATGCGTCCCGAAGTCATTGACGGAGCCGCGCAACTGCTGCGTCGCCACGTGCTTCTCTTCGTCGCCATGGCCCAGCCTGAAGTTGAATCCATCGCCCACTCCCGCCCCAAAAACGTTGAGCAGATGTTCCGCGCCGCCGCCGCGCAAGAGATGGCCGGTCGCCGCGAACTCCTGCTCGCCCGCCTCCACGAGCAAGGCGCACTCACCCTCGATCTCAACCCCGAAACCCTGACCTCCGCAGTCCTCAATCAGTACCTGACCATTAAGGAACGCGCTATGGTGTAGCAGCGGTTGAGAAATTCCCCGCAGCACCCGCGCCCAGAACCCCATGCGTTACCATAGATACAGGATCGTGGAGACCTCAATGTTTGTCGTTGTCTGGCAGTTCGAGATTGCCGAAGAAAAGATTGCTGGCTTTGAGGCCACCTACGGGCCAGAGGGTGCCTGGGCGCACCTCTTTCGCACCTCGCCCGATTACCTTGGCACCGAGCTACTCCGCGACGCCTACGTCCCCGGCACCTACCTCACCATCGACCGCTGGGCCAGCGAAGAGGCCTTCCGCAGCTTCCGCAAAGACCACGACGCCGCCTATGAATCCCTCGACCGCTCCAGCGACGAGCTAACCAGCCGCGAAACGCGCATCGGAGCCTACACGGTTTAAGTACGTCGCACAGCGGCTCCGCCATCAACTCACAAATCGCTCAATATCAACGTCATAGACGACAACTTCGCATCTTCTCTTTTTCTTCGCTATTTTTTTCTGGCCTTGTCTCTCCAGCCCTGCTACAATCCCATCGAAATACATTTCAAGCCACCGCGCATATCCTGCTGAAAAGCAACGTTTCTGCAAGGTGAGCATTTTGAGGAGCACTCCCAATGGCCTTGGCCGAAGACCGCACGAAAGCCGTAGAACTCGCCCTTGCACAGATCGAAAAACAATTTGGCAAAGGGTCGATCGTCCGGCTCGGTTCCAAAGAAGCGCTGATGCCCATCGCCGTCATCTCCACCGGCTCCATCAGCTTTGACGCAGCACTCGGCGTCGGCGGCGTTCCGCGTGGCCGCGTCACTGAGATCTTTGGCCCTGAGTCTTCCGGCAAAACCACCATCACGCTTCAAATTATCGCTGAGGCCCAGCGGCTTGGTGGCCTTGCCGCGTTTGTCGATGCAGAGCACGCGCTCGATCCCGGCTATGCCAAAAAGCTCGGCGTGGACGTCGACAACCTGCTTGTTTCGCAGCCAGACAGCGGCGAACAGGCGCTCGAAATCACTGAAGCCCTCGTGCGCTCCGGCGCCATTGACGTGCTCGTCGTGGATTCCGTGGCCGCTCTGGTGCCGAAGGCCGAACTCGACGGCGAGATGGGCGACTCGCACATGGGCTTGCAGGCCCGCCTCATGTCGCAGGCCCTCCGCAAGCTCACCGGAACCATCTCCAAGTCCCGCACCGCTCTCATCTTCATCAACCAGATTCGCGAGAAGATCGGCGTCATGTTCGGCAACCCGGAGACCACCACCGGCGGTCGCGCCCTCAAGTTTTACTCTTCAGTGCGCGTCGACATTCGCCGCATCGCCGCCATCAAAGAAGGCGACGTAGTCACCGGCAACCGCACCAAAGTCAAGATCGTCAAAAACAAGGTTGCAGCGCCTTTCCGCGAGGCCGAGTTTGACATTCTCTACGGAGAAGGCATCAGCCGCGAGGGCGACGTGCTCGATCTTGCCGTAGCCAACAACATCGTCGAGAAATCTGGCGCATGGTACAGCTACTCCGGCGAGCGCATCGGCCAGGGCCGCGAGAACACACGAGGGTTCCTCAAAGAGAACAAGGACACCTTCGCCAAACTCGATGCCGAAGTCCGCAAGAAGCTCAACATCGGCGGCATCAAAGCCGATGTCCCCGATGTCCCCGCCACCGGCCCCGCCGAAGCCAAAGAAGCCGTAGTGCGTGGCCGCAAAGGCTAAGATTGCGCGGCTGGCGAGATTCCCAGGCCCAAGGATTTGGGCCTGGGAATCTCGAATTTGTCGAGGAGGAGATGAAAGATGGATCGCATAACAGGCAAAATACTACTGATCATTGTTAGTGCTGTGATTGGTGCCGTAGTAGTTGAATTCATACGACATTTTGCCGAGTATGTTAAACGGATTACACCTAGCTGGCTGTGGCGGAAGTCTCATTGCTTGCGAACCGCCGCCACCACCGCTTCCTCCGCCGGGATGCCAGAGTAACCCGGATGCGTGTTCTGGATCTGGCGGGGCTGGTGTTTCTAATGCACAGGAAATCGCACAATCTATCATTAATAGTTCGCAGAATTATCAGTGTGTTGCTTGCGCAAGTACACTCGCTTCTGATTTTGCATCTGCTGGATATGAGGGACAATACGTGTATGCTCAAACTTCCTCGCAATATATTATTTCTGACTTTGCCCCGACAGGTGAAGCAATTTCTGAAACGGGATTCCATCAGGCAGTGGCATTGGATATCAACGGTGAGCAGTTTGTCTTTGACAACTTTGCTAACGGAGTACCTTTGGCAGAATGGGAATCTTCACTTTTCGCCCGTTCACCGATAACATTTACGTTCGGCCCGTGGTAATTGGCCATGGTTTCTTCAAGAATGAAGGGGGAGAGATTTCATGCATCCATTGTTGATAGCCATTCGAGACAACCCGCATAAGTATCTTCCTCGACCGTCGCTGAAATCATTAGCAGCATTTCGAGAAGGATATTCTTCCAGATTTGCGATGGAAGATCATAATGTGAATTGGCAATATGATCGCAGAGATTTTCACGATTGGTTGAGCAGGCAATTCCAATTGAAATTCGCTGAATCTCTAGCAGACTCAACAATAGTGGAATCGTTTTTTGCTTCAGAGGAAGGGGCATTTCAGAATTATTTTGTTTTGCTTGAGGAGTTCCTGCATTTAGAAAGTCGAGCAAAACAATCGAAGAACCAAATTCTTGAGAATCAGAACTTTGTTCAGACGCTGATGTCGCTTCGTCAATCTCCGGCGCTCTACCTTGGGTATCCGACGTTTCTTGGCTGCTATTCCTACCTGCGTGGTGATGAGCAAGCGCATCTGGACCTAGGGTTGCCACCGGACGAGGGCCGGGAGATTTTTCACAATTTCCAAGAATGGGTGGAAAAGGAAAAAAATCAGGCAGGACAGAAGCGGCCCTGGTTCAAGGTCATCGAGTTCTGGAGTGGCGGGATCGATTGCGGACACACTGCATCCGGCGCTTGGTCTCTGTTTTGGAAATGGCTCGATCAGTACACAAAGCTTATCGGCAAAGAAGACTTGTTCGGAGTGGCGGGTGGCGCAGGTTTGAATAACCCAAAATGATTGGGTGGCCCATGTCTGGATTTTCAGACTTTGGATTCCTCCGAAGTTTCTTGTTCCGCAGATTCGTCTGTATTTGCGGTTGAGATTTGGGAAACTTCCAGAATTGAACTGATCACATTGATCTCTGAATAAATTATTCTTGCTCCCACAGTGGGAGCAATGTATTATAAGAACTGTGAGAGTGATTGCGCGTGGCACTTTGAACGGTTTTGTCAGAAACCGGGTTGATCGCAAGCTGCAAAAGATGGTGAAGGGTCACCTTGATGCCTGGAATGTCGAGGCTGTAAAAGCCTCCTGGGAAACTTCCGCAGCACTGAAAATGCAATTTGGCTCTGCAAGCATCCTTTCTTCTGAACGTGTTGTTTTCAACATCAAAGGCAACGACTACAGACTGATCGTTGCGATCAACTATCACTATCAGGTGCTTCTCATTATCTGGATTGGCACGCACAAAGAATATGACCAGATTGACGCTGGAAAGGTGGAGTATGACAAACGTCGCTATGCGGATTCATCCGATTCGGACTGAGCGCGATCATGAATTGGCGGTTAAGCGGATTGGAAAGCTCATCGGCGCAGCTCCCGGCACTGTCGAGGGAGATGAGCTGGATATTCTTGCCACTCTCGTGGATGCGTATGAGGCAAAACACCATGTGATGGATGCTCCAGACCCTGTCACCGCGATACAATTCCGCATGGAGCAGCAAGGATTATCCCGCAAGGATTTAGAACCTTTGATTGGCAGTCGAGCGCGAGTCTCTGAAATCATGACGCGCAAACGGAGCCTCACGTTGAACATGGTTCGCCGTCTAAGCTTCGGTCTCGGCATCTCTGCTGATTTACTGATCGTTGTGAATCCGCCTCTCACCAAAAGACATGGAAAAATCTGCTCAAGGACTATTCAAAACCGGAATCCTGGCTTGAGTTCGCAGCGATAGACGGTGGTTTTTTCTTCCTCGCTGTTGGTGCGAGAGGTGCAGGTAGCCCAGCTTAAGTAGAGTTCCGGTCCTAGCGGAAAGACCATTTGGGCGCCGCCGACCTCGGCTTCGAGACTTACACCCTCCTCGGTTGCCGGGAGGGTGAAATTAAGTGCTCGCCCAAATACGACAGGATACGACTCACGCACATTTGCACTGACTGCGGTGTGAAAGACTTCTGCTTCCAGCAAAAATGTGGTGGTGTCTGACCAATTCAAAACCGAGACGCTGACGTTGCGCCCCCCCTTCTCGAAGCCGCCTGAATCAATTTGGGTAAATGGGCACGGTCCTGCAATGCATGAGGCTCTCACATTTCTGAATTCATTGCCGTCGCCTGCGTCCAGCGATGCGGAACTGGTCGAGGCTTTCCAAATTCCATCCGGGGAGCAGGGTGAACCGCGGACGCAGGGAACATTTCCTCTATTGACGACTTGAAAGGTCTTGACCGCGCTGCCAATATTTACCACCGTGGGGGAGTTCACCGTGTATCTCACCCTGATGTTGGACACGAGGATCGGAGGGGTGCCTCCATCTACACCTGTCTGTTCATGCCTGGGCGTCATTCTTGCGATATACAGTTCTTTGGCCGACAGCCGGAAACTGGATTGCAGTTTGATATCGAGAGGTTCGTAGTCAGGATGTCGAAAACTCAGAGTCACGATCTGGCCCGACCAAACGTCTCCCTGATACGGAAGGTTGAAGTACCCCGAACCATTCGACTGTGTAGCGGCGGTCGTCGCGCCGTCCGATGCCGTTACCGCAACGTCGGCAATCGGCAATTCCTTTCGGCTATCGTCGTCACGAAGAATTACGGCACCTTTTATTCTCGCTGTCCCCGCGCTCCAGCTGTGCATACGAACAGCAAAGACAGCCGCCGTTGCACCCGCAACGACTGCAATGATAGCCCAGATGACAATTTGTCTCCGCTTCACTTCAGTTCCTTGACTGTCAGTCCCTTGCAAATTCGTTTGATGCATCCTTAGGCAAATTTGCCGTCCGGTGCCGATTCATTTTTATTTGATTCTGCATCTAAACCAATAGGCTCGTAATACCGCAATCGAGTTTTTCAAGTTCTAGAAAAACGCCAACAGGCCCGGAACTGAATGTCCGCAATCTCACTCTGTTTCAATGGGCTGTCCGACTTCTCCCCCCCGTAATCTTCGATTTACAGCGGTAGTACCGTGACGGATTCTGCTCGGAATCGAGTATATTCTCAACAAGAGCACGCGGGAAAGATAAATGCGAGTAGGAGAATTGATGAGATCGATCGAAACTACGAAATGAAATTGCCGGGGACTCAAAGAATCGTTCAGCATCGAGACGGTGAAAACACTCGTCGCAATTTGCTGCGCCAGATGGCCTGCATCTCCATGTCTCTGCCGCTTGCACATATGAAAGCTCTGCCTTTTCTTGCCGAGGCCGTGGCACAATCCGAGAAGACGCCGCCGCATACTCGCCCCGCAGCACCCCCTGCGCCAACTTCTCTTTCGCCCCAGGATGAACAATTTCTGAATGAGCTTGAGCACTGCAACTTCCTCTACTTTTGGGAGCAGGCCAACCCGCAAACTGGATTGGTCCGTGACCGCTGCAATGTTCGCAGCAGAGAAACCAGCATCGTGTCGAGCGTTGCGTCCACCGGTTTTGGCTTGACCGCAATCTGTATCGGAGAAAAGCGGGGCTTTGTGAGCCGCGCGGATGCTCGCTTGCGCGTGATCGCTTCGCTATCGTTTTTTTGGCAGAAGCTGCCTACGCATCGTGGGTTCTTCTATCACTTTGCCAATATCAATTCGGGTGAGAGGATTTGGGATTCGGAAATCTCCTCTGTCGATACAGCTATATTGCTCTGTGGCATTCTGACCTGCTGCCAGCATTTTCAGGATGAAACGATCACGCAGTTGGCTCATGCAATCTTTGACCGGGTGGACTGGACCTGGTTGTCAGAGGACACAACCCTGCTGCCTCAGGGTTGGACACCTGAGTTCGGATTTCTGCCTTCCAAGTGGGACTTCTACAGCGAATTGATGATGATGTATCTATTAGGATTGGGATCCTCATCGCATCCGCTCGACATCGAGGCATGGTCTGCGTGGAAACGGACCGTCTTTGAATATGATGGGTTGCGCTACGTGGGGTCATTTGCGCCGCTGTTTGTGCACCAGTATTCCCAGGCATGGTTCGACTTCCGCAACAAGAAGGACCGGTATGCGGACTACTTCGAGAACTCGGCAATCGCCACCGATGTACATCGCCGGTTCTGCCTGGAGCTGAATGAACGATTTCCCGACTACAGTAACGACCTCTGGGGCATCACGGCTTCAGACTCAATTAAAGGCTATGTGATTTGGGGCGGGCCACCGGCCATGGGCCCCATCGATGGGACTATCGTACCAGCCGCCACGGGGGGCTCATTGCCGTTCCTTCCGGATGCAACCATGCGTGTATTGAGGACCATTTACGACCACTATCCGAAGGCATGGAGCCGCTATGGATTTGTGGACGCTTTCAATCCGCTGGCGGACTGGTATGACACAGACGTGATCGGCATTGATACCGGAATTACCATGCTGATGGCGGAAAATGCGCGCACCGGGTTTGTCTGGGATACCTTCATGAAGAACCCCGAAGCACAACGGGGAATGAAGATCGCAGGCTTCAAGCCCTATCACAACACTATCTATAAGGGCCGATGAGTGGTAACCGGACGGTCAATTCTGACCAGAGTTCAGGCCGCTTTTCTCTAATAGTATAGAGTTAAGCCTGACTCCCAGTGCGCCAGCAACAGAAGTTGAGTAGGACTGCCGGGATCCTTGATTTGCCATTTAGGGTCTTATCACTTTTCTGGAACCAAAGTTCTTGAAGGAACGCTGAGAGGTGCATGTCCCCAACCGAGAGTGACCCCAAGTCCACCAGCGAGTCTGCTGAGCAACAAACCGATCACGCGCAAAGTTCCAGCAACGCCTGGAGCGACCGCGTTCGAGCGCTCAAAAACGTGCCTGCTGTTCTGCACTTTGTGTGGGAGTCTGGACCCAGGATCGTCTTCTGGAACCTCACCCTCCGCGCTCTCGTTGCCTTGCTGCCCGTGGCAATCGGCATCGTGGGCCGCTTCATCATCGATGGGGTCAACAACATCCGCCTGCACCGCCCATTGCCTCAGCACTTCTGGTGGCTGGTGGCTACGGAGTTGGCGCTGGCGGTGCTCACCGGCATCCTCTCGCGGGCGGTGGACTACTTTGATAACCTGCTCGCGGACCGCTACACCCATCACGTAAGCGTTGAGGTCATGCGCAAGGCTGCATCTCTCGATGTCACATCCTATGAGGATCCCGTCTTTTATGATCGTCTGGAACGTGCCCGCGTGCAGGCCACTGACCGGCTGGCAATGATCCAGCAGATGGGCAGGCTCATCCAGCAGACCCTTACCGCCGTTGCATTTTCGGCCGTGCTCATCCGGTATTCCCCCCTCCTGTTGTTGTTGCTGATTGCCGGTATCATCCCCGCGTTTCTCGGTGAAAGTCACTTTGCCTTTCTCACCTACGCCAAGAACTTCCGCCAGACCCCCTGGCGCCGCCAGATGGATTATCTGCGTCAAGTGGGCGGAAGCAAAGAGGCTGCCAAAGAGTTAAAGCTCTTCAATTTGAGCAACTACCTGACTGGCCGCTTTACGGAACTCTCTCAAAAGATCTGCGACGAAAACGTGGCCCTTAACCGCCGTCGGCTTTTCTGGGGCGGCCTGCTGGCCATCCTCGGCCAGCTCGGTTACTACGGCGCCTATGCTTATAGCATCTACCGCACCATTCAAGGCCGCTACAGTGTTGGCGACCTCACTCTCATCACCACTGCCATCATGCAGTCCATGGCCAATATCCAACAGGCCTTCTCCACCGCATCCGGCGTAGCCGACCAGGCGCTCTTTCTCGGCGACCTGATCGCCTTTTTCGAGATGAAACCGCGGGTCGAATCCAAACCCGGAGGCATTGCTGCGCCGCACCCTGCAAGGCGAGGTTTCGAGTTCCGGAATGTTTCCTTTGTCTATCCCGGCACCAACCGGCGCATTCTCAGTGACTTCAATTTCTCGCTCCGCCCCGGAGAACGTGTGGCTCTGATTGGTGAAAATGGCCAGGGCAAGACCACCATGGTCAAACTGATTACGCGCTTATATGACCCAACCGAAGGTCAGATCCTGTTGGATGGCGTCGATCTTCGAGAATATGACCTGGCCGCACTGCACTCTGAAATCGCTGTCATCTTTCAAGACTTCATGCGCTATGAAATGACCGCAGGCGAGAACATTTCCGTCGGGCGCATCGAAGTGCCGCACACTCAGCAAGAAATTGAATACGCGGCGGACAAGAGCCTTGCTGCCGGAGTCATTGCCACTCTGCCTGGCGGCTACAACCAGATGCTTGGCCGGCGCTTCGAAGGCGGTGTCGACCTATCGGGTGGCGAATGGCAAAAGTTGGCTCTGGCCCGCGCCTACCTTCGCGATGCACAACTGCTCATTCTTGACGAACCCACTGCCGCACTCGATGCCCGCAGCGAATTTGAAGTCTTCCAGCGCTTTGCCGAACTTACCTACGGCAAAATGGCGCTTCTTATTTCCCACCGCTTTTCGACCGTCCGAATGGCTGACCGCATCGTTGTACTGGAAGGTGGGCGATTGGTGGAAGAGGGCAGCCACAATGGACTTGTAGCTCTCGGAGGCCGTTACGCTGCCATGTTTGAGATGCAAGCCGCGAGTTACCGGTGATTCAAAATGATAGATAGCGCCCCAACTTCGGAGCCAATGCAACCGCTAGCCAGTCAGGTGCTGGAGCGTATGCGCGACACCGCGCGCGTAGCGGCATCGTGGAATGTAGTAGACAGACCCAGCACCATGAGTTCTTTCCCGGCGCGGATAAAGGCGGCCCGGAACGCGCTCAAACTCCTGGAGACGAAACTGGCTTCGCTGCCCATTGCAGTTGCAGTAGAGGCAGATTCCAGCCCGGCAAGGGAGAAATCTCCCTTGCTCGTGCTGCAAGAAAACTTTCGTCTGCTTCGATCAGCTATAACCACCGTGTCTGAAAGCCCTCGGGTTGTGGCCCAACTGCCGCGCATCATCTTCGATGCGAAACGGGACGAACCCCGCGCCGCTGTGACCGCCGAGACTTATCTGCGAGCCGTAGATGGAGATTTTTCTGCGCAGACGTTCTGTACCTTCATCAACGAGTTGCAGATTCACGAATCTCTTACTGTGGGAGAACTGTGGAACGTCGTTGGCTTTCTCAAATTTGTTCTCCTCGAATTGGTGCTGGCCGAATCAAGCACATTGCTACGCGCATCCGGCACCGCTCAGCAACCACTGACTTCAGTCCTCATCAGGAGCCTTCGAGTCATCGGCCAATCCGACTGGGTCTCGATCATTGAGCCGCTCATCGCATTCGATGCCACGCTCCGCCAGGATCCTGCCGAGGCCTATGGATGCATGGACTTTGAAAGCCGCGAACTCTACCGCAATCGCGTCGCATTCATTGCCCGGCATTCCGATTACTCAGAGTCCAGGGTTGCGCTCACCGCCCTTGAGCTTGCCCGCGAGGCTGTCCATCTCCCATCGGACGACCCGCGCATTCATCGTCGCCGCACCCATGTCGGCTACTACCTCATCGACAAAGGGCTTTCTCTGCTCGCCGCACGAGCCGGATACCACCCGCCGCTCGTCGAACGTGTTCGCATCTTCATTCGCGCTCAGGCCAACGACGTCTACATCGTGAGCATCATGCTCCTCAGCATCTTCTTCATTGCCGCAGCGCTCTTCCCGCTGCTGCCCAACCACTCGATCAGCGCCTTGGCCCTTGCCATTGCCCTCTTGATGCTGCCAGTCATGCAAGATGCCGTTGACTTGGTCAACAACGCTGTCACTTTTATTTTTGGCCCGCAGCCGCTGCCCAAACTCGACTTCAGCAAGAGCATCCCTGTCGACTTTGCCACCATGGTCGCCGTGCCCAGTATGCTTTTGAACCAGGAGCAGGTGCGCAAGCTGGTTGCCGATCTTGAAGTACGATTCCTCGCCAACCGTGACCCACACTTGCATTTTGCTCTGCTCACTGATCTGCCGGATTCAGTGAGCAAACCACACGAGAACGACTCTCACCCACTTGTTGAACTCGCCGTCCAACTTATAGATGAACTCAATGCAAAGTACACTTCGCCAAAATCCGGGTCATTCCTCCTGCTCCATCGCCATCGCATCTTCAACACCCGCCAAGGCGTGTGGATGGGTTGGGAACGCAAGCGAGGCAAACTTCTTGATCTAAACAAACTGCTCGTGGGCGGCGACGACGCATTTCCCATCAAGGCAGGCCCGATCGAGACACTCGGACGGATTCGCTACATCCTCACTCTGGATTCCGACACACAACTTCCCCGTGGTACTGCCGTGCAACTGATCGGAGCCATGGCTCATCCGCTGAACCAGGCAGTCATTGACCCGAAGACGCGCATCGTCACTGCCGGCTATGGCATCCTGCAGCCGCGCATAGGTATCACTGTCCAATCCGCATCGCGCTCCCGGTTGGCGACCATCTACTCTGGCCAAGGCGGCTTCGACATTTACACGCGCGCCGTTTCCGATGCATACCAGGACCTGTTTGGCGAGGGTAGCTTCACCGGTAAGGGAATCTATGAAATCGCGGTCTTCAACACTGTGCTCGACCGCCGCTTTCCGCGCAACGCCCTGCTCAGCCACGACTTGATCGAGGGTGCCTATGCCCGAGCGGGGTTGGCAGCCGATGTCGAACTCATCGACGATTACCCCTCCCACTACAGTGCCTACGTTCGCCGCAAACATCGCTGGGTGCGCGGCGACTGGCAGATCGCGCAATGGATGTTTTCACGCGTTCCAGAGGAATCTGGAATCTGGGTAACTAACCCTATCTCTGTGATCTCCCGCTGGAAGATATTCGATAACCTGCGCCGTTCACTCGTCGAGCCTCTTACCTTCATACTGTTCGTTGCCGGTTGGCTGGGCCTGCCGGGCGGTCCGCTTTATTGGACCATTTTGCTGTCCCTGTTACTCGCCATCCCTGCATTCATCGTGCTTGGCTTTGGTCTTTTCGGTGCGCTTGCCAGCGACCAGAAAGGCGGTGTCAGCGAGGCATTCTCAGGCTTTGGCAAGGCGTTCCTCATCGCTCTCCTCGACCTGATCTTCCTCCCTCATCAGACACTGCTCTCGCTCGATGCCATCGTTCGATCTCTTGTCCGGCGGTTCGTAACCGGTAAGCGCCTTCTGGAGTGGGAGACCGCAGCCCAGACTGAATCTCATTCCAACAGCCGAAGACCGGTCGACCGCTATCTTGCCTTCATTCCATTCGTGGCCTTCGGCTTGGCTATCCTGGTCTACTTTGCTGCACCGCAAAGAGACGCCATACTTTTCGCCGCGCCCACCCTTCTGCTTTGGGCCCTCTCTCACAGTGTTACTGTGTGGCTCAACAGGCCTCCGCGCGAAGAGCACCACCGCTTGGGTCCCGCCGAAGAGGACTTTCTACGCGCACACGCTCTGCGCACCTGGCGCTACTTTCACCAATTCGGAGGCGAGCGCCACAACTATCTTGTCCCTGACAATGTTGAGGAACAGGGACTGTTTGAAGCCGCTCGCGTCTCGCCCACAAATCTCGGCCTCCTGCTCAATGCCCGCCAGGCAGCGTGCGAGTTTGGATTCCTGACCGTGCCCGAGTTTACCGCGCTGACGCGTCGCACCCTCGCAACAGTTGAAAAACTCGAAAAACACCGTGGCCATCTCTACAATTGGTACAGCACCGAATCGCTCGAACCCTTGCCGCCACTTGTTGTTTCTTCTGTTGATAGCGGGAACTTCGTCGCTTCACTCTACACCGTCCGCGCAGGAACGCTCTCTCTGTGCCACGAACCCTTGGTTAACCATCGGCTTTTTGCCGGATTGCGCACACATTGGCAGTTGCTACAGTTACAGAATGAGCCATCGGCTCAACTGGCCCGGATCTCTCTACCTGGTCCCGCCGCCACCGGTGCGGAATGGATCCTCTGGCTTGCTGCCGCGCACGCTGCTCTCTCTCAGGCTGCGGCCACGAACACCGGCGACTCTGAGAGTCTTTGGTGGCTCGCGGAAACAAGCCGTCGCGTCGCATCCATCCTCACCCTGCTCCACGACTACACGCCTTGGCTTTTGCCCGAATACGTGCCGCTTCGCGAGTTTCCTCAACTGGATCTCATGCAGCAAGCGGATTCGTTTTCCATAGATGCTGCAATTGCCTTTTCTGAGTTGCTGGGTTCGCGTTTAGACACTGTCAAGATTGCCAGCGATTCTCCGCTCCTTGTTCTTGTAGAACAACTGCGCGCATCTCTTCCACACGCGAAGCGGAATCTTCGTGTCCTTGCTGCCGATCTTCGCGCCATTGCTCACCAAATCGAGATCTTCGCCGAAGAAACTGAATTCAGTTTTCTCGTTGATCCCGACCGCCATATGCTCTCTGTGGGCTATGACGTGACAGAGCAAAAGCTCCATACGGCATGCTATGACATGCTCGCTTCAGAGGCCCGCATCGCCGCATTCCTTGCCGTTGCACGGGGTGACTTGCCCCAGCAGAGTTGGCTCAATCTCGGCCGCAGTCATACGTGCGCATTCGGCCAATTCCTGCTTCTCTCCTGGACAGGAACCATGTTCGAATACCTGATGCCGGCTCTTTGGATGCGCAGTTATCCTGACACTCTCATCGCGCGCACCCAGACTGCCTGCGTCCAGGTGCAGCGAACCTTCGCCCGCTCCCTCAATATCCCCTGGGGCATCTCGGAATCGGGCTTCTCCCGCAAGGATGACGCCGGTCACTACCAATACCACGCCTTCGGAATCCCGCAAGCTGCGCTCAGATTCGACGCTACCGCCGGACCAACAGTCTCTCCCTACTCCACTTTTCTGGCCCTCAGCGTCGATTCGCGCGAAGCCATTCGTAACCTCCGCCGTATGGCGGACGCTGGATGGGTTGGTGCCTACGGCTTTTACGAGGCCGCTGACTACGCGCCCTCACCTGAGAAACCAGTCATCGTACGCGAGTGGATGGCCCACCATCAAGGTATGTCCTTGCTCGCCATTCTCAATTTGCTCCACGGAAACATTGTGCAACGGTGGTTTCACGCCAACCCTATGGTCCGATCAGCTGAGTTGCTGCTCAATGAATTACCTGCCCGCAATGCCGTTCTCGGAGCGATGGCAAAACAGTTCGCCCCCATCAGGTACGGCGCTGGCAAAACTGGCTGACCAAAGCGTTTTCGATTCTGCTCTTTACAGAAACCTCAAATTACCTTGGTGCAACAGAGACACTATAGCGGAAGGCACAACAAAACCCCGTCCGTGTGGGGACGGGGTCTGCGCCAATCTTGAAAAATCAATTTTGAAACGAAAGCAACAAGAGCTGGAAGCCAGAAAAGCCTTACGCCTTGGTGATTTTGCCGTTCTTGATGCAGCCGGTGCAAACGCGGATGCGCTTGGAGGCTCCGTTGACCAGAGCCTTGACTGCCTGCAGGTTGACGCTCCAGCGACGGCGGGTGACGTTGTGCGCGTGAGAGATGTTATTGCCAAACTGCGGGCCTTTGCCGCAAATATCGCATACCTGTGCCATTGTTCTGCTCCAAACTTTTTCTTGTTTTTCTGTGCCGCCGGGATCAAACCCACTCGAGCGTCACTGAGCACACTGCTTGCTCAAGTGCACCGGGGCATCTACAGAGACTCAACCCCTCGGCTCACCGAATCTTCAGTATACCCGAAGTTGGCCCCTGACCCAAAGCCCGGCTGACCAAAATGCGGCTCGAATGGAAAATTTGAATGGAAGTTGACATCTTTTGCTGCCAAGAGGATTCAGTGTCACAGGCAGTGCAGAAAACACGCCAAAGCAGCGGGATACGATAGAAGTATCCCGATGGCGAACGAGCATCACACATCGAACGCTCGGCAAAAGGCAGCGACGGCTGCTTCAATTGCTGTGGCCTACGGGTGCGTTTATTTTTTCTGGGGCGCGACGTTTACGGCGACTCGCGTTGGAGCAGCCGAGATGCCTGCGCTGCTGATGTCGGGAACCCGGTTCTTGATTGCTGGCGCGATACTGCTGGGTTGGTGCCGTTGGCGCGGATTGCGGCTGAGACAGTCGGCCAGAACGATGGTGACGCTTTGCCTGGTGGGGTTGTTTTTGCTGTGCGTGAACAACGCGCTGCTGATCTATGCGGAGAAGACGGTGCCAAGCGGGCTGGCATCGCTGGTGATGGCGATTATTCCGCTACTGGTGGCACTGGCGGAGATGCTGTTGCCTGGGGGCGAAGCGCTGCCTGCGCGGGGTTGGCTGGGCATGGCTATGGGTTTTGCAGGGCTGGCTGCGCTGGTGTGGCCTTCGCTGCGCAGTGGATGGAATGGGAATGGCGCGTTGTTGTGGGCGATTATGGCTCTGCTGGCCGGGGCAGTGGCATGGATGGTGGGCAGCATTCTGGCGCGACGATCACGGTTGCCAGTGAATAGCTTTGTGGCGGCGGGCTGGCAGATGTTTGCGGCGGGGCTATGCAACAGTCTGTTAGGAACTGCGCTGGGCGAGTGGCCACAGTTTCATGTGAATTCCGCGTCGATTGGCTCGCTGGCATTTCTCATCACTGGCGGATCGCTGATCGGGTATAGCTCATTCATTTATCTGTTGGAGCACGTGCCGGTGGCACAGGTCTCTTCGTATTGCTACATAAATCCGGTGGTGGCCGTGCTGCTGGGAATCTTTGTGCTCCATGAACGGCCTGAGCCAGCAGAGTTCGTGGGTATGTCTGGCGTGATAGTGGCAGTGTTTTTGATTACGACGGCGCGGGTAAAGCCCAAGTCGATGGAAGAGTTGGAGCCGATACCGGTGGAGTAATGCAGCGGTATCGGCACGAAGTTTACAACGGCTTCTTTACAAACGCATCGGCTGGAACCAGCAAGGGAGCGGTCTCGCCGTCGAGGGTGACTGCGCCGTGCTCGAAGGTATCAAGCGCATCGGTATTGGCGGCCATTGCCATCCAGCAGACGGCTGCTTTTTTGAGAATGCTGCAGACCGTCTCGACAGTGAACTTGGAGTCGGGGTGGCTGATCAGCGATCCTTTGGCGCGTTCGATCCAAACGCTGTGCGTGCCGAGCGAGTAAGCGCCATAGTTCGGGTCAGTCAGATCGAAGCTCTTTTGCAGTCCTCCAGATGTGCCAGAGGCAAATCCCGGCAAATCCTTGTCGGTCATGGTCTGGCCAAAGCAGGCATAAGGCAGCGCGACAACGACCACGACGGATGGCGGCGTGCCATGCCGAGCGGTGAGCGCAATCTGCACGCAGTCAATGCCCTTTTTTTCGTCTTCGCTGGTTGCTGTCTTTGCCGCTTGTTGCTGTACCAATGGAAGTGTCGATGCTACGTCCACCACCTCCCAATCAGACGGAATGCTGTATGAGAAGCCGATCTGGCTGGTGTGGGCCTGTGGCTGGGATTGAGTTGCTGGCAGCGCGGCTGGCGCTTGAGCCAATAACGGCGCAGCAGCAGACAGCAAAGTTGAACAGAGTAGGACTTTCATTTGCTCGCCAGTCTAGCACGATGAGAAGCGGAATGATAGGAGCATGGCGATTGAAACCTTTGCGGCGTTTTTCTGAGTTATTGATAGAGCCTCATTTATTTCTTCCCCCATGCCCCCCTTTTGTGGCACACTTTTCCCATGGGAAGCAAAGACAAAGGCAAGAAAGAAGTCAAGAAGGCGCCGAAACCCAAGCCAAAACCGGAACCCGGCCGCAAACGCGAAGGGTTCGCTCCGGCCCCGCCGAAGTAGGCGTTTCGCAATCAACCCGTCAATCGTTTCTGCCCGGGCGGATGCAAGTGGTTCTCACTTGATGTGGGAGTTGTCTCGCATCCGCAAGGCTTTTGTCACGCTCGGTTGCTGGTTCTGAGATTTTCTGCTGTTCCCTCAAACGCAGACAAGCCCTCCCAAACGGGAAGGCCTGCGTGCAAAATGACTGCCAGGACTGACTTACGCGACGACTTCAATGCCCATGGAGCGGGCTGTGCCCTTGATGCTCTTGATGGCCGTCTCGACTGTGGCGGCATTCAGGTCGGGCATCTTCTGCGTGGCGATCTCGCGTATCTGCTTTTCTGTCACCTTGCCGATCTTTTCTTTGTTCGGCGTGCCTGAACCCTTGGCGATTCCGGCGGCCTTCTTTAGCAGCACCGCTGCCGGAGGCGTCTTGGTGATGAAGCTGAAGCTGCGGTCACCATAGACGGTGATGACGACTGGAATGACCAGCCCTTCCATCTCCTTGGCCGTGGTGCGCGCGTTGAACTGCTTGCAGAACTCCATGATGTTGACTTGCGCCTGACCGAGCGCGGGGCCAACTGGGGGAGCGGGCGTGGCCTTGGCAGCCACAATCTGCAACTTGACGTATCCCGTAATTTTCTTTGGAGGTGCCATGATTCTGTTCCCTTTTGAACCAACAGCAAGCTTCTGGCTTTGAGCTTTTGCCGGTCATTTTCTGATGCAATTTTGGTGTTGCGCTCTTGCGTTCGCCTGCAACCGGTGGCCGCCAGATGGCCAAACCGGCTAGAAGCTGGAAGCTAGTAGCAAAAAGCTGCAACTACTCAATCTTTTCGACTTTGCCAAACTCCATTTCGACTGGAGTGGAGCGTCCGAAGATGGTCACCATGACCTTGAGCGTCTCGCGATCTTCGTTGATCTCATCCACCACGCCGTTGAAGTTGGCAAACGGGCCTTCGCTGATGCGAACCTGCTCGCCCTTCTCAAACTTGATCTTGAACTGAGGCTTGTCCTTGGTGGTCTCGGAACGAAAGAGAATCGAGCTGACCTCTTCTTCAGAGAGTGCCACAGGCTTGTCGCCCGTACCCAAAAATCCCGTCACCTTGGGCGTGTCTTTCAACACGTGCCACAGGTGGTTGTCGAGTTCCATCTCAACCAGCACATAACCAGGAAGAAAGACCCGCTCGACCGTGCGCTTTTTGCCGTTGACGATCTCCGTCACCGGCTCGGTCGGGATCATTACGCGACCCACCCTGTCCTTGAGGCCAAAGGCTTCAATGCGGCTCTCGATCGACTCGCGCACCTTGCGCTCAAAGCCCGAGTAGGCGTGCAGAATGTACCACTTGAAACGCTCGTTGCGCTCAGGTACAACTTCTTGCTGCGGCTCGACTTGCTCGGAGGGTTGTTCCAGTTCTTCTGCCATCTTGTGCTCTCGTTTCGCGCCTTACTGCTGCAAGCCGCCCAGCTTGCTCAGCAACTGGTGCATTCCATAGGAGAAAACCGAGTCCACCACGGCGAAGTACGCTCCGAAGATGAACACTGCGACGATCACTACAATGGTTGTCGCCTGCACTTCTTTGCGCGATGGCGTAACCACCTTGCGCATCTCTGCGCGAACATCGCTCAAAAAGCGCCGGAATTCATTCCACGTATCGACTACGCTATCTGCATACTTCGACATAGAATTCGGCTCCTGACGCTTGACCGGCGACGACCGCTCTTTGTCGTTGACGAGTGCTGCCTTGGTTGCCATGCTATTGTTCCTTCGCGCCCGGGCTTGCCGGACGCATTCCTACTCAATCTGGCAGGGGCGGAGGGATTCGAACCCCCAAGTTCGGTTTTGGAGACCGACAGTTTAGCCGTTGAGCTTACGCCCCTAAAAAACAGTTGTCAGTTGTTAGTCCTCAGTTCTCAGTTTAAGTATCAGCGGGAATAGTCATGAGACTAAACCGGCCAGCATAAAACTGAAAACTGTTCACTGAAAACTGTCGTTGTTACTTCGTTTCCTTGTGCGGATGGTGCTTGCGGCAGCGGTTGCAGAACTTCTTGAACTCGAGGCGGCCAGTGGTCGTCTTCTTGTTCTTCGTCGTCGTGTAATTCCGCTCCTTGCACTCAGTGCACTGCAATGTTACGATCTCGCGCATTTCTCAATCCTTCCAACACTACGTTTTTCTGAACAGTTCACAGTTCTCAGTCTTTTTGTCCACTGAGAACTGTTTGCTGAGAACTCTCACTTGGTAATCTCACTCACCGTGCCGGCGCCCACTGTGCGGCCGCCTTCGCGGATGGCAAAGCGCAAGCCTTTTTCCAGTGCTACCGGCGTAATCAGCTCAATTGCAAGCTGAACGTTGTCGC
>Ga0182030_10010498_pt1 | contig 18800 bp, 16 predicted proteins | sample 812S3MmetaG_FD_121299 | JGI IMG/M metagenome (GOLD analysis project Ga0182030, IMG submission 121299) | Permafrost microbial communities from Stordalen Mire, Sweden - 812S3M metaG (Illumina Assembly) | ecosystem: Environmental > Terrestrial > Soil > Wetlands > Permafrost | place: Sweden...
AAGTGCTCAAGGCGTGGATCGACCCGGCGCAGAAGAATCCGAAGACGATCCACCATCACGGGAATGGCAGGTTCGCTGTGGATGGCGAGATGATCAAGCTGAAGTCGAGAATGCCGTAATCGGTATACGTCAAGAACGCATTCGCATGGGACTGACGTCAATGGCAAAACTGGTGGGAAGGAGTCTCCCCCACCCGAGTCCGGCCCGCCAGCATCAGCACCCGTTTGCCGGCGGGTGACAGGTAGATGGCGCAGGCCAGCCCATTGTGCCCAGCTCCGGCGACGATGACGCCCATGAACGGGATGCAAGCTCGCGAACAGGAGCCGGCAGTCCAATTTCACCGAGTACAGCGGCAGTCGGTGAGGTCGATGGATTTCTCCCTTATACCCCTTAAGCCGGAACCACAACGCGGTTGGTGCGAAACTAGCTGTCTACCTTGAGGAATAGCTTTTCGATGGGAATGGGTGCGGGAATCATGTACTGCTCGTACATGTAGGTGACCAGCGCTTCCAGCGTCGCCCGGTTGGCCTCGACGCCATAAGGGTACGGGTCTCCCCCCGCGAAGGTTTCGTCGATTTCATCAACTTCAGCGGTCATCCAGGGCAGCATGTAAGGCATGGCGCCAAGTTCGTGCATTCTAGCCAGAGCGCGCTTCTTGGAATGCCCCATGGCGTTGAACAGGCTGGCTGCAATGAAAGGATGAAGTTCGTAAACATCGCGACGAATCACCACCAAGTGCATGATGGGGAAAATCTTTGTTCGCTTGTAATATTCCCGTTCCACAACAGCATAATTCGGAAACAGCCGCTGAATATCGGGGTTGGTGCGGATGGCGGTGGGCACGCCGGCGCCGATAACGGCGTCTATGGCACGTTCTTCGAGCAAACCGCTCAGAGACTTGTTTGCATCGGCAATCTCGATGGAGACCGGCTTAAGAAGTGGCAAAACTGTGGGGCTGCCGTGCGCCCCCGGAGCATTCATTTCACCCTGAACCCAATGTATCTTAGACAGATCGACCCCATACTCGTGCTGCAGGAGACCGCGGATGAAGATTGCGGCGGTCTGCGTATAAAGAGGAACGCCCACTCGTTTACCTTCCAGATCTTTGGGCTTGGTGATGCCGCACTTGCGATTGACCGTGATGTGTCCATGGCGGAAAACGCGCGAAGGAAAAACAGGAATGGCCACGAAGGGGCATGGGCCGGCGCTAAATCGGGTGATGAACTCGGAGCTGGAGAACTCGGAGGCATCGAAGTCCAACTGGCCGCCCATACGGTCAAAAATCGCCCGGGGCTCATCCATGGCTAGGAACTTGAGATCGATGCCCTCCGGACTCACCTTCCCGGAATAGAGCGGCAGCATACGGTCATACAAGCCGCAGGCAAAGGTAAGGGGCAGCTTGTCGCGAGCATCGGAGGCCTTTTCGCAGGAAGGACTTGGGGTGGCCTTGGCCTCCGGTTTTTGCGAAGCGAGGAGAGGGGTGGTGTGCCCCAGCGCCCAAGCTGATGCAACGCCGGCTACCCCTGTAGTTAGAAAGTTGCGTCTTCCCAGCGACGACCTATTTTCCTTTTCCATATGAACATTTCTCCCTGGAACGCTAATTCGAAGGTGCCTTGCCAGTGTATTGCAGAATGAACAAGCCTCCCGTAAGCCTGCCGCACGATCACTACTGCTCCGCCGGTTTGATTATGGTCTCTACCCGGAACTTGCGGTAGCTTGAGAAATGATCGAGGATGCGCTCATGTACGGATTTGAACAGCATGAAGCGAGCGTCCAAGCTAAAGTCGAGAAGCGACGGCAGCCAGACCTCGCCGTTGACACGCTCCTGTTCGACGATCAAGTCTGATCCTTTCTTGACGGAGGCCAACAGCCCGCCCACAACTCGGTAATCGTCGATAATGCGGGCCTCCAGTCGCGCTACCTCTATGTCCTGCGCATCGATCCACACGGTTCCAACCAACTTGTTGGCGAGACTCTCGGCGCGGCTGTGCGGCTGAAATTGAGAATTTGGCTCGAAGTCATAGACCAACATCTCGCGTCCCCGGTAAGTCTCGTAGCGCCCATTCTTCATCACCGTGGCATGCAGGATATGGTCGATGCGCACCTCATCTGGATTCTCATCTTGTTTAGCGTGTTTTTCGGCGAGCTCTCGATCCTTCTTTATTTCCTCGTCGACGCGCTGGCCTTCCTTCTGCGCCTCATGCTCGTCCAGCGGTTTGCCCGCTTTGCTCACTTGGCGAGCGATGGGGTAGCCGCTGTCGAAGAACAACTCGTATCCTTTCGTCTCCGTTTTCTTCACCGCGCCCTTACTGTCCAGGGTGCGGGTCTCCTCAATGAACTCACAAATGTAGTCCTTGCGCCTCTCCTCGAGCTGCTTTTGATTGGCCTTCAGGCGACGAACAAGTTCGACGGGATCCGGCAGGAAGCGAGACGTCGCCGGGGGAGAAACCGACTCCACCGACTGGCCGTCGGGGCCAGGAGGATCCGCTGCCCGCGTCTCATGTGCACAGGCTATTGCAGCGACTAGGAACAACGACAAAAGCCGGGTAGGCCTCATGTGAGGATGATGACGTAATGGCGATATCAAGGCAACTGGGAACCGGCATCGATTTTGTTATTCTTGCCCGGGCAGCAGCGGAATCATCGTTCCCTGGGAATTTCGAAACAAAGGTTACATGCGGCCGAGCAGCGGTATGTTCGGGAGCGGAAGGAAGGATCGCATATCTGAGTACGAATGATATGAAAGTTACGAGAAACAGCCTCCGTAACGAGGTGCAGACCGGCCCTCGAGACCTTCAAAAGATCCTGTTTGAATGCGAGTTACTGTGTCCCGTTGTGGCAAGAGACCTCCGGCGACTTTATTGCTATTTTCGATTGCGATCATATTCCCACGCGTTCCTTCCTGCAGATCACCATGGGCTGGTTCCAGAAGGACCAGAAACTAGGCATGCTGCAGACTCCTCACCACTTCTACTCGCCCGATCCCTTTGAAAAAACCTCGGCCAGTTTCGCAAGATGCCAAACGAAGGGGAGTTGTTCTACGGCATTGTTCAGGATGGCAATGACTTCTGGAATGCGACATTCTTCTGTGGTTCCTGCGCCGTGCTCCGCCGCTCTGCGCTGCTGGAAATCGGTGGTGTCGCCATAGAGACGGTTACCGAGGATTGCCACACCGCTCTGCGCATGCAGACGAGGAAGCGGAACACCGCTTACATCAACATCCCGCAGGCTGCCGGATTGGCCACGGAGAGTCTCTCCAGCCACATCGGCCATGCGTCTTTTGCAGCAAGCGCGATGGCCCTATGAAGTCATGCGCAAGCAGCCGCCTGCCGATCTCGATATTCAGCTCGCCTGGAGTTATCTCGACACCAGGGGGCAGGAGAAAGAGCTCTACGGGCTGCTAACTTCGGTCAATCTGCGGGGCGATCTCACTCCCGGCGAGCGCGATGACGTGCCTAAGATCTGGTCCACCTGGAGCCTGCGGCGTTCGCAGCAGGCTCTGGATGCGGCCGGCGACCAGCGCGCCATTGCCATCCTTGAGGCCGCCGCGCAGGCTCTCCCGCAGGACAATAAAATTCGCGCTGGACTGGCGGGGATGTTCCTCCGCACCGGTGACAAGCGACGCGCCCTGCTGGTCTATGAAAAGTGGGGGATGTGGATGCCGAAGTGGACGATTACCTCGGCGCAATTGGTGCCGCAATGAGCGTCCAGGCCACCCAGCGCCGATCTGCCGCTTAACTCGATTCCTGACTGGAAAGGCGGGCAGCTTTTCCGTCTGCAATAAGCAACGCCCTGCCCGGAGAGCATGCAAAGTTGTGGGCTGGCTCCCGTCTCCGCTCATATCGCAACCGACGCGGTGAAGCCATCAGCACATCCTCCGGAAGACTCTCATGCGCTATCAGGTGTTATCCACGTTCAGGTTTCTTTACTCGCATTGTCGTAATTGCCACCACGCTGACCAGAATAAGCAGAGTGCCTAGAATTGTTCGTCGGCCAAGCGTTTCTCCGCCCAGAAAATATCCAATCAAGACAGCCACAACCGGATTCACATAGGCGTAGGTCCCGGCTTTTGTCGGCGATTCATTATGAATCAGCCACACGTAGGCGGTAAACGCGATAATGGATGCCGCGACAATCATATAGAGTAGCGCGAGCCACGCTGCGTGAGAGACGGCCAACGGATGAAAGTTGCGAAATTCTCCCTGCCAGGCCGATAGAAGAGTTAAAAACATCGCTCCGGCCAGCATCTGCGTCCCCGAACTCATGACTCTGGATTCCGGAAGCGGCAGCTTGGGCATCAGCGCGGTCGCCACTGCCATGCCCAACGACGCAACGATCAGCGCCACGGCGCCCGCCCTGTCAATCGCTGCCCCGCCGATGTTCAACGAATTGCTCGTCAGCACCGCCACTCCTCCAATCCCGGTCAGGAGCGCCAATGCCAGGCGCCCGGTAAGTTTCTCCGTTCGCGTGACAAAGATTTCCAACAGCGCTATGAACACCGCAATCATGGCCATCATGACTGCGGTCATGCCCGAGGGCACGTGCTGCTCGGCCCAGAACACCAGCCCGAAATCGAAAACGAAGATCAGCAGTCCAAGCAGAGATGCCGACATCCATTGCCGCCCGCTCGGTGAGCGTTCGCCCCGCGCGATCATCCAGCCGTAGAGGACGAGTCCCGAAATCAGGAACCGTATTGCCGCGAGAAGGAATGGCGGAACTTCGCGGATGCCAACCCGAATTGCGAAATACGTGGAGCCCCATACAAGATAGACAATCGCGAAAGCCAGCAGAGTCTTCCATACCGGGTGATGGCTTTTAGCTTCCATAGCAGAATCCTACTATCGCCCAGCCCCGTTCTCTCGCCCTATCGCTCATATCTTCCGAGGCACTGCCCACCCCTCCCCGATCCGGTTATGCGAGAGTAGCCAATCCGCCCATGACACGATTCCTCATGGATGTCACCGAGTGCCGCTGGAAGACCTTCGGCGTGACCATCGACTTTACCGTGCTTGAGCTCGTCATGCAGATGGGCATGGGCCGTATTTGAAAGGGCACGGCTTCAGCCGTGCCGCAAGGGCAATCGAATCGACGGGATTTAGCCCCTGAGGTAGCGCAGTGAACCGACTCTGGCGCTGGGAATAACGGAAGCTCTTTCCGGCGCACTACGCTAGTTCAGGGCGCGTCGCGTTCACCAGAATTGTCTTTGCCGTAGGGAGCAAAGACAATTCAATTTCACGTTGTGCAAACCTGCCAGGGCTAACGCCTCAACCTCTTCTGCGTCCAGCGCTCTAGAAATCTACCTTCGCGTTTGCCGCTGCCATAATGGCGTCTACGATTTTTACATATCCGGTACAACGGCACAGATTCCCCGAGATCGCCTCGACCGCCTCTTCCCGCGTCGGGTTAGGATTGCGATTCAACAACGCGCGACTGGACAGGATCATGCCTGGCGAACAGTAGCCGCACTGCACCGCCCCATGCGCAACAAACGCTTCCTGCAGTTCGTCCAGTTGTCCATCTTTCTCCACTCCTTCGATCGTCGTGATTGCCCTTCCCTCGGCCTCCACCGCCAGCACCAGGCAAGAGTTCATCGGCTCCCCGTCGATCAACACCGTACAGGCTCCGCAGTCTCCCGTCTCACAGCCCACCTTGGTGCCCGGCTGCCCTAATTCATCCCGCAGCAATTCCAGCAAGGTTAAGTTCGCCTTCACTTCCGCCACCCGTTCTTTGCCGTTCACCGTCAACGCGACCTGGTAGCGCTGCACTTCCGCTTTCGTTTCGGAGATCACTTTTACCCCCTCGGGAACTGGTCCCGCGTTCCGCTCAGTTTTTCGCTCGCCGTTTTTAACTCGTCCGCACACCGGGCACTAGCTGTGGCCCTTTTCGATCGCCGCCTGCAGCGAATCGCGCGTCAGCACCGCAACCATATGCCGCCGATACTCGGCGCTTCCGCGGATGTCGGTGATCGGCCGCGACGCCGCCGCTGCCAACTCGCCCGCCTTCTCCAATAGCTCCGGCGTCGGACGCTGCCCGCGCAGCGCGTCTTCGGCTGCCCGCGCCCTCATCGGCACCGGCGCAACCGCTCCCAGCGCAATCCGTGCCTCTTTGATCGTGCCGTCCGCCATGGTCACTGCGCTCGCCACACCCACTACCGCCAGCGCTTCCGCCTTCCGCAATCCGAACTTGATGTAGTTGCTCCCTGTCGTCGCCTGCTCCGGGATGATTAACTCGGCCAGCATTTCTCCAGCCTTCAGTACTGTCTTCCCCGGTCCCACAAAGAACTCCTCCAACGGCAAGTGTCGTTCGCCCGCCGCACTCACCAGCCGCACCTGCGTGTCCAGGGCAAGCAGAATCGGCGGCAGATCCGCCGACGGCACCGCATTCACCAGGTTGCCCCCGATTGTCCCCACGTTGCGTATCTGGTAGCCCGCCATGCTGGCCGCAGCCGCACTCACCGACGGAAACAAAAATCTCAATACCGGACTAGCCACCAGCCCGTTGTGCGTCACCCGCGCTCCAATGATGACCCCTACCCCACGCTCGTGCCGGATCCCGTTCAGTTCCCCAAGTTTTTTCAGCGACACCAGATAGCTCGGCTTCAACAGCCCAGCCTTCATCTTCACGATCAGGTCGCTGCCCCCGGCCAACACCCTGGCCTTCTCTCCGTACTGGCCCAAAAATGCACAGGCTTCCGCCACTGTCTCCGGCACCAGGTACTGAAATTCTGGCACTAACATGTATGCCTCCTCCCGCCGCGGATGGTTCCGCGGCGTTCTCATTGCTGCTCGTCGCTATTCTTTACTTTCCCGCCGCACTCGCGCTCTTTTTTTCTTCTGCAGCCTTCTCTTGCAGTGCCTTCCATACCCGTTCCGCGGTGACCGGCAATTGCTTGATTCGAACCCCCACCGCATCGTAGACCGCGGCGGCTACGGCTGCGGCGGTCGCCACCATTCCTGGCTCGCCGACACCCTTGGCGCCGAAAGGCCCTTCTGGATAAGGATCCTCGACCACTACCGGCACGATTTCCGGAACGTCGGCAGCCGTAGGGATCAGGAAATGGGCCAATGACGGATTCATCACGTACCCGTTCTTCAAGATGATCTCCTCCAGCAGAGAATAGCCTAGGCCCATCACCACGCCACCTTGGACCTGGGCGCGCACAAGTTCGGGATTCAGCGCCCTTCCTACGTCCTGGGCAGCAATTACGCGCTTCACTTCGACCTCGCCCGTCTCGGTATTAACCTCGACTTCGATGAACTGCGCGCCATAGGCATAAATATGGAAAGGATTGCCCTGGGCCGTTTCGGGGTCGATTTTGATCTTCGGAACGCACCACCAGCCTTTGCCGATAAGCTTCCGTCCGCATTTGTACGAATAGAGCAGAACATCCTTCGGGGGAAGAACCTTCGAACCGCCAATCTGACGGAATTGGCCGTCAGAAAGCTCCACTTGTTCGAGCGGAAGATCCATCAGGTCGGCGGCCATTTCAAGCAGCGTCTCCCGTGCCTCTTTGGCGGCCCGGATTATGGCATTGCCGCCCATGATCGTGCCGCGGGAGGATACGGTGTGCAGGCTATCCTGATCCACTGCCGTGTCGCCGACCTTCGCCATCGCAAAGTGTTCGAAAGGAATTCCAAGCGCCTGGGCCGCGACCTGCGCAAGCACGGTTCTCGAACCCTGTCCCAGCTCCTGGATTCCGGCCCTCACGATGATTGTCCCGGTGCGGTCAATCTCCATCTGGGCATTGCCATACTCCGGCCACAGTCCTGGCGAAGTCGCAAAGACGAACGAGCCGAGCCCCATGCCGCGCCGGATCTTCCCCGTGTCCGGATGTTTGGCCTTATCGGCCCGGAACTGCTTCCAGCCCACCGCTTCTGCGCCGCGGATAATGCTCTCTTTATAGCCAACGCTATTTTCCAATAGCTGATTACTGCATGTGCGTGAGCCCGCCTCCAACCCGTTCAGCAGTCGAATCTCGACCGGATCCATCCCCAGTCGGCGAGCCAGCTCATCAATCTGCGATTCGTAAGCGAACGTGGCCTGCGGAACCCCGAAGCCACGGAAAGCTCCGCCGGCTGGGCAGTTCGTGTAGACGTTGAACACATCGACTTTCACGTTCGGGATCACATAAGGTCCAGCCGCGTGGTAACCGGTCTTGTTGGTCAACCCGCCTGCCGGCGGCATGTTCAGGCCGACGCTGGAATAGGCTCCCTTGTTCAGATAGACCCGAACCTCTACGGCCTGCAATCGGCCGTCCTTGGTCGCACCGGTCTTGTATTCGATAAGCGACGCATGCCGCTTGGTGGAACTAATGATGGACTCATCGCGGCTGTAGACCAGCTTCACCGGCCGTCCAGCTAGGTGCGAGAGTAGTGCAGCTCGGCAACTGGCGTCAAAACCGGCATCGTCTTTGCCGCCGAAGCCGCCGCCCGCGTTCGTGTTAATGACGCGAACCCGCTCGAAAGGCAGGTTGAGCATGTCGGCCACATTGTCGCGCGCCTTGAATACGTATTGACACCCGACCCACACCGTCATCGATCCATCGGCTTCCTTGTTGGCGACAGCGCCTTCCACTTCGAGGTAGGCGTGCTCGACGGATTGGGTACGGTAGGTGTCCTCGATGATGATGTCGCAGTTCTTGAAGGCATCGTCGGTGTCGCCTTTGCGCAACTTGAAGTGGCGCAGGATATTGTCCTTGGACTCCTGGTTCTCATGGACAAGAGGCGCACCCGGAAGCATGGCTTCCTTGGGCGAGAACACTCCCGGCAGTTCCTCGTACTGAACGTCGATCAACTCCAGCGCGTGCGCGGCAATGTCGCTTGTCTCGGCAGCCACCAGCGCCACACCGTCACCAATGTAGCGCACCTTATCGTCACAGAGGATTGACTGATCGCGCATACGCCCCAGCGCCCGGACACCAGGGATGTCCTCGGCCGTAGCCACCACGACTACTCCCGGCAGAGCCTTGGCGCGTGACGTATCGATGCTCAGAATTCGCGCATGGGGATAGAGGCTGCGCTTTACGCGCCCGTGCAGCATGTTGGGCAGAGACAGATCTCCGTAAAAGATCGCCTCTCCGCGAACTTTTTCCCGCCCGTCGGCCCTGCGAACTGACTTGCCTATGGGCCCTTGCTCAACCTCTGTTTTCCGCTCTTCAGTGTTTGGCGTACTTGTAGACACTTGCTCCTCCTCCAGGCCCGTGAAAAACTCTCTCAGTCCTCGCTGTCAGCTTAGCTATCCCGCAAAACCGCGGTTTTCGCTGACTCTGGGACCACCAATGCTAATCGTCCGTACGATGCTGGTGCCAACATCAGTGACCGGCGGCCACTCCGGCTTCGGCTCCCACCTCGGTCGTAATTTGCTCCAGCGTTTGCTTGCGGGGGTCGAACCGGATCACGAACGCCGCCAGGATCGCTGCCACCAGCAACGGCGCTGCAAAAAAGTAAATGACGTGACTGATATCGGTCCCGAACGTCAGGAACAACCCCAGCGCAAACGGCCCCAGCACAGCCCCGAAGCGACCCAGCGACTGTACAAATCCAATCCCCAGGCTGCGCACCGGAGTCGGAAACAATTCGGCGCTCAGGGTATAGAGAATCGTGATCACGCCCTGCACTGCCAGCGTCTGCAGTAGTTGCACGGTCACAATCGCCTGGATCGGCCACTTGTACTGGAATGAGAGTCCGAACATCACGAACAACACTGTACCCACCGTGGTCAGCAGCAGCATCGCCCACTTGCGATTCATCCGCTCCTGCAGCCACATCGCGATCAAGTGCGAAAGCGGCGTCACGCACAGGATGATCAGCGTATAGGAGAAACTCTTCGCCAGCGTGAAACCCTGTCGCACAAAGATCGTAGGCAGCCAGGCGTTGATCCCCCAGGTCTGGATGAAGAAGCAGAAATAGACCAGCGCCAACACCACCATCGGAGCCCACAGCGAACGCAGCATCGCGAGTTGTTGCACGAAGCTCAATTTCACCTGGCCCTTTACCGGTAGCGGAGGAACCAGTTCGAGATTGGTGCGGCCGGCCTTCCTTGCCAGCTCCTCCACAATCTTTCCCGCCTCCTCTGTCTTGCCCTTTGACAGCAGGAATCGCACCGACTCCGGCAGAAACCAGCGCACGCCGATAATCATGATGGCAGGAATAACACCGGCCCAGAAGAGAGACCGCCAGCCCCAAACGGGCACCATATAGATCGAGAGCACCGCCGCGACGATCCAACCGATTGACCACACCAGCGGCACCAGTGCGATGAAGATATGCCGGCGTCGTAAGGGCGCGTACTCCGCCAGAATCGCGGCGCCAATCGGTAACTCCGAGCCAATGCCGAGACCGGCGACAAAGCGCGCCGCCAGCAATGCGTTGTAACTGGGCGCCAGCGCACTCAGCAAACTTCCTAAGGCAAAGCAGAATAGCACCCACTGAAAAATCGGCTTGCGTCCGACCCGGTCGCACAGCAGCGAAAACAACGTGGCGCCCACCATCAGGCCGATGTTGCCGGCCGAGGAAATGGCGCCCGCCTGAGCCGCGTTGATGTGAAATCCTCGGATGATCCCCGGCATGGCAAAGGCCGTCATCTGGAAGTCCATGCCATCCAGGATCTCGGCCAGCAGCACGCCGCACAGCAGCAGCCATAGAAATTTCGTCATTGGCTGATGGTCGAGGAATTCGAGGTACGTCATCCTTGTCTTTTTTTCCAATGGAGACCTGGCAAGGACCGGCACTTCTGTTATCTGTTCAGGCATGTCGAGCTTCCCTCCCGGGGGATCAATCGATCATTGCGGCACGCAGCTTCGCTTGCAGAATCAGAAGATCTTTAATAACCGAACATGTTCGGATTTACTTGGTCCTCTAGTATTGACCGAGTTAGTATGGCTGTCAATAGCCCATTGCCAAATCGCCAAAACAGCGCTCTCTCGGCAATCTTAGCCGCCGTCGGCGCAAGTTGCCGCCCGCTCCCGCAAAACCCGCGCCAGGGAAATTGCCAGATAGATGGGCGCGTGTACCGCGCCGTCCGGGCCAGAGCACGATGGTTGCGTTACTATTAATTTGTGTATCGCCTTCTAGTCTTAGGCGAAGCGCTCCGGTGGTAACCTTCGCACAGCCGGCAGGAAGCGGATTTCAGCCCTGGCCTGACCCGGGGATAAGGACCAAATTTTGATGCGCACACGGGAAGCAAACAGTCCAGTCATGAAGCCGGATTCATCTCCGAAAGAACTCGGGCTTCGAGAACAAAAGAAGCTGGAAAAGCGATTGCGTATCCGTGCCGCCGCACGCGAACTATTTTCCAAGTACGGTTATGATGCGGCCACTCTCCGTCAAATCGCAAAACGCGCGAATGTCGGCCTGGGTACTGTGTTCGCTTATGCGAAGGATAAACGCGATCTTATTTTTCTGATCGCTAACGAGGAACTCTCGGCAATCCTCGATGGTGCTCTTCGGCGTCCGAATTCAGACCAGTCTCTCGCAGATCAAATCCTTGCTTTGTTTGACCCGCATTATCGATATTTTGGCAAGGATCCTGAACTTTCCCGGCTTATCCTGCGCGAGTTGGTGTTCTATTCGGACGGAAAACAGGCTGCCCCGTTTCATCTTGTACGTCGCCGTTTCTTGTGGGCAATTGAGGAACTCGTGCGCACGGCTCAGCTTAAAGGAAGTATTCGTGCGCCGGAGGATCCCAGCGCCCTTGCCCGTTACATCTTCTACCTGACTTCAGGCGAGATTCGCCAGTGGATTGCAACTCCACATCCCAGAGCAACTCCGGGTCTCGCTGAATTACGCCATGTCATCCAGCTGTACATAGACGGTCTTCAACCAAACGGGCAGCCCACCACCAGCAGTCATGGACCCGGCGGTTTCATGGACGCGCGCAGCTCCAACTTAAACCCTAAGATCATGCGTAAGGTGCCGCCGGGCCGCACAATAACTCGACCTAAGCACTACCAGCCAAGCTAAGGTGTCGGGAGCGGGATGCCGCGGGAACTGAGAAACTGTTTCACCAACAGCGCTTTAAGAGCCAGGCGCTCTTCATTGACATCATTGTTGCCCAACCGTATTATCGGAATCCATCATGCCTGACATTCTCACTAAGCTGAATGGCGCAATCCTCGATATCACCCTCAATCGTCCAGAGCACGGCAACGGTGCAACCGACGCTATGGCGGCCGAGCTTACGCACCTGATCAACGAGGCTCCCGACGGCACGCGATGCATAGTCCTGCGCGGCGCCGGCAGCGACTTCTGCGTCGGACGCGCCGTCGCAGGGCCGCCACCGGCAGCCGAGGCGCTCGCCATGAAGCGCGCCTTCGACGTCGTGTTCAACTGCTATGCGGCTTTCCGTAACTCGCCGATCCCTGTGATTGCTGTCGTGCAGGGGCGCGCGCTGGGCTTTGGTTGCGCCATCGCCGCCGTCGCGGACATCACTCTTGCCAGCGATAAGGCGGAATTCCAAGTGCCGGAGATGGCACATAACATTCTTCCGACAATGGTCATGTCGTCATTCGTTGACCGCGTTCCGCGAAAAGCCTTTACCTATCTCGTCTATTCCACGGCTGTAATCAACGCTGAACGCGCCTTAAGCTTCGGCATTGCCAGCGAAGTTGTGGCCGCCGCACAGCTTGAGGAAACCGTGGAGAAGGTCGTGGGCGCAATTCTAAAAGCGCCACTCCCGGCCATTCGCGCCGTCAAGGAATATACGCGCACCGCCTTTGACATGCCAACCGCAGGGGCAATTGATTTCGCGCGTAATATCCACGCGGTGACCAACTCATCGTCCGACATGCGGAAACCGAGCTAGGACAGCTCTGATTAAGTTCCGTATTCCACAGTGTCTTTGGACGCTAACGAGCAAACGGCGTGTTGGCGGATGGATGAATAGGCCTTCGTTCTAGAGGTGGTCTCATAAATCGGCTTTGAAAGGGCACGGCTTTAGCCGTGCCGCACCAAAGGCCCGTTTCCCGCGGCTTTAGCCGCTGAGGGAAATCCCTTCATACACCTGTCGGCCGTTCACATCTTGAAGAGCTGTTCCGCGTTGCCATGCGCGATGCGTTCCCGGTCAGCGGCGCTGACCGGCAGTTGCTCCAAAAATGTCCGAGCTTCCGCCATGGGAGCGTAAGGATAATCGGCGGAGAACATGATCCGATCGACGCCTACCTGAAGCATCAGGTCAAGGAAGTTCTGACTGAAATTGAAACCACTGAAGGTGTAGTAGAGGTTTTCCCGCAGATAATCGCTGATCGGACGCTTGATCTTGGTCGTCTGCAAGGACATGGCTTTATCCATGCGCGGCAGCATAAAGGGAAGCGCCTCGCCCATATGTCCGACCACAATCTGCAGCTTCGGGAACTGGTCGAAGACTCCCCCGAGGACCATTCGCACTACATGGACCGCGGTTTCAATGTGCCAGCCCCAACCTGCAGTGGAAAACATGTAGGTCACCTCTGGCGAAAACCCCGCGTAGTAGACATCCGTGATCGCCTTTGGAGGTGGAGTCGGATGCAGATAGATCGGCGCATTGAGGCTTTCAGCGCTTTCGAGCATCGGCCAGAAGAACTTGTCGTCCAGGTAGCGGGCGCGGGTATGGCCGTTGATGATGGCCCCCTTGAAGCCGTGCTTCGTGACCATACGTTCCAGTTCCTTCGCGGCTTTGTCCGGGCTCGCAGTGGGTAAGGTCGTGAAGCCGGCCAGGCGCGTGGGATATTTTGCGATGCAATCCCGCAGATAGTCATTGGTCTCGCGAGCCAGGGCCAGTTGTTCTTCCGCCTCAACCTGCTCAATTCCCGGAGCGTGCGATAGTATCTGCACGTCAATGCCTGCTTCGTCCATCAGCGCGATCCTATTCGCGCCGAGATCGTACGCCAGGTCGAACGTTCTTACGATTTTAGGATTTATGGACTGCTTAATTGTTTTCCCCGGACCAGCGATAAATGCCGGACTGAAGTAATGCTCTTCCATGGTTATCGTTCGCATCTTAGAGAACCCGTTCCTTTCCGCTTTGGATGCCTCGTCTGCGGCAGCCGCTTTTGCAGGGATGTTCTGCGTTGCTCCAGCTGCGGCAACGCCCAGAATGCGGTCGCCGGCAACTGCCGTAGCGGCGCTCGCGGCAGTTGCAACAATGGTTGCCGAGATAAACTTCCGACGATCCATGCGCTCTCCTCTATTGTCCTTTCGAAATGGCCTCTCTCGAGTGCAACCATTTGCTCTTACCGGAGACCATTCGATATGGATACTCTGCCAAACTGAGTTCTACTTCCTGTCGATGCTTTGCCGGACCTGAAAAGCAAGCAACAATGCATCGCTTCGCTTCGACAGATGAATTCTACTCCCAATACCGGGAACCCTATTCGCCAAAGTTCTTCAACAATGTCGCAGGGTTAACTGCCTTGCGTGGTAACGAAGCACTCCTTAGCATTGGCTGCAGGCCCGGATTGCTTGCCATTGCTTTCGCCCCTTTTGCGGACCGGGGAGTCACAGACGCAGCATGGGTAAAATGTAACTCACGATTACCAACCCATCTGGCGCATCCGCTTGAGAATAATTGCGCTGTAGTTATTCATGCGCTCGGGATGCCGCTTCAGCGGAGCCGGCAGAATCGCAGCCAGTCGTGCCGCCTGTTCCCGGCCGATATTCCTGGCTGCGGTTGCGTCGTAGTAACGGCACGCCGACTCTGCGCCATAAATACCAGGCCCCCATTCCACCACGTTGAGGTATATCTCCAGAATGCGCCGCTTGCCGAGAACAAATTCGGCCACCGGTACCAGTACGAACTCCGCGCCCTTGCGCAGGAAAGAGCGGCCCGTTCCGAAGAACAGGTTTTTTACCAGTTGCTGCGTAAGGGTGGAAGCTCCGCGGCTGCGGCCGCCTTCCAAATCGTCTTCGGCGGCGATTTCGATCTGGTGCCAGTCGAACCCATGATGCTGGTAGAAGCGCCCATCCTCTGCGGCGATTACCGAGTGCTGGAGCTCGGGCGAGATTTGGCTGAGCGGAATGAATTTGTAGCGTTCGTGATACGGCCTGTGGTGAATCCAGGCCTGCCAGCGGCGCTCGATATGCACTGCGGTTGTCGGTGGGTCGATCCACCGCGCGGCCGCAAGCATCAGCGCGGCAAGCACCCAAACCAGCACCACGCCGGTGATAACCCATCGAACAAAGGATCGGAGAAAACCCTTCCGAAGCGTTGTCTTAGGGAGAGTGTTTGACCTTGGAGTCACATTTCAGAATAACAGCCTGGCTTGGGTTTTCGCTTACTGCTGATTTTGCCCCTGGAAGCTGTTTTATAACCCAGTTTTGAAAGGGCATGGCTTCAGCCATGCCGCCAGGGAGCACGAAGATCGCGGGCTTCAGCCCCTGAGGGAAATCCCTTCCGACGCCTCAAGCCATTGATGAGACCGCTTCTAGCATCCAGACAATTCCAGGAAATGTACCCCATACCTACCCTTCCTGCGGGTATGATAGGCCTGCCTGGGTACAACGTGAGTCTACCCGGATTCTTGCATACGCTTCAGTCCCCAGGGCACGACAGCGAGCTTACCTCCGTGAGGCGAGCTGCCCACCGGAAATTAAATGGAAACCCCCGCATAAAGGAGAACCGAAAATGGTGAAAAGCAGAAAAGCGACCGCAACGGATGCAGACATCTGTATGAAGCTCTACGAACTGCGCCGCGAAGCGGAGATGCGCAAGGCGCGTGAATTCGTCAACTTCCAATTCCAGCCTCATGGCATCGATGACATCCTCAAAATCTTGCAGGCGATGGGCACGAAGGAGAACGCCTGGGCACGCCAGGTTTTTTCCTTCTGGGAGAATGCAGCCTCGCTCGTCCTGAACAAGATCGTCCATCCCGGTTTATTCCTCGCATGGAATGGCGAAATGGTTTTCGTTTACGCCAAGTTCAAGCCATATTTGAAGGAAATGCGCGAGCAGATGAGTAACCCAACTTTCCTCGCTGGGGTGGAAAAGGTTGTGAGCACTTCGCCCGAGGCACGCAAGCGGGTGGAGATGATTCAGAAGCGGATGGCCATGATGGCCAAGAAGGCTCAAGCCGCCAAAGCGAAATGACGCGGAAGAGCCCTCAATAAAGGCGAAGGTTCTGTCGAGGGTATGCCAGTTGCCCCACATCCGCCCGCCGATGGCGAGTGTGGGGCGAGTCGGCTGAGGCAACCATTACCCACCCAGTCACCCCGCTCTCGCTCAATGATTACTCAGTGTGTACTCCCCGCACCTCTTTGCCGCTGGCGAATGTTGAACCGAAGGACTTCAACCATTTACCAATCAGTTACCGTATGTCAAAACATTAATGGCAAGGAAGCCAATCGTTTCAAAACTCCAAATGGATGTACCATCCGGTACCCCCCACCCCTGAAACGATTATCAGATCAGTAAATCCTTGCTTCCAGACATTTGAGCCGGACGTGCGGGTGCCCCACCTTCGACGCGCTGTTTTTGCGCGCCTAAGGTGGGAAAGGCAGCTGCAAGCGCGCAATCCTCTTCACCAGGCGCTGGAAGATCTCTCCAGCCGCTTGCTGATAACAATCCCGGCGGCCGCAGCGCCGACAATGACAACAGCGAAGAGCAATAGCCAGCCCCAGTATTGGCCCGGATGCCGGACGGCGCGCACAAAATGACGTCCATATTGCTCGGCAAGGATGGCAATCAGCGAATACCTCGCAGCCCGGCAGAGTCCGACTACGATGAGGTATTTCTTCACCGGGTACTTGGAAGCGCCTGCGGCTGCAAAGAAGACGCTGGTGGGCGTGGGGAAAGGAACGGCAGCGGAAACCGCAAGAGCTCCCGTACCCCACTTCTCGAATAGTCTCGATATGGTTCGGACGCGGCTCTTTCCAAAGTGTTTGTCCATAAATATGTGACCTGCCTGCCGCGCCAGTTTGAACGTAATGAATGCGCCAAGCAGCGAGCCCGCTGTCGTTACTGCTGATAGTTCGTACCATGGACTTTGATGTCTTGCGGCGAGGATGGCAATCAGAATGTCTGGGCCACCAAATGTCGGAAACGGCAAACTGTCAACAATGGCCAGGAAAAACAAGCCAAACACGCCCAGATGGCGCAGCGTGAGAGCAAAGCTCGTGCTGCGCTTCCTCGTTGTTTTCTGAAAAACGTCAATAAGCATCAGCACTGTTTGAGTGACCTATGACTGCATTCTCAACTATGGTGCGGCAAAGTTCCAGCGCCCCTCGCCACAGTCGTCGTCAGCGCGCCAGCTCTCCGCGTCGTAACCGCTTGTCTCCCGCAAGACAGGCCTTCAGATCTTTTGCGGCGGACAAATTTTGCCGACTTCTGCATCCCATCGATTGTTCTTATAGTATCCCGCGAAACGCGCGTCGTTCTGCTCCGCCAAAGAAAAACCCCACTCCGGATCGCAAGTGACACGATAGGAGTGGGGCTGAAACTTTTTCCTGATTGCTTGAAGATTACTCGTCGCTGTCCTTGAGTTTGCTGATGACGGCGAAGTCTTCCAGTGTGGTGATGTCGCCCTTGACCTCGCCACTCGTGGCGAGTTCGCGGAGCAGGCGGCGCATGATTTTGCCGGAGCGCGTCTTCGGCAGTTGCTCGCTGAAGCGGATGTCATCGGGCTTGGCCATGGAACCGATTTCTTTTGCAACCCAGGCCCGCAGTTCTTCTTTCAGTGCGGGCGTAGGTGTGACTCCGCCTTCCAGGGTCACGAAAGCCGCGACTGCTTGGCCCTTGATATCGTCCGGCCGCCCAACCACGGCGGCTTCGGCAACCTTGGGGTGAGCGACCAGCGCGGATTCGATCTCCATGGTGGACAAGCGGTGACCGCTTACGTTGAGCACGTCATCAACGCGGCCCATCACCCAGATATACCCATCCTTATCGATGCGGGCGCCGTCTCCGGTGAAGTACACGCCGGGAATATCCGACCAGTACTGCTTCACATAGCGCTCAGGGTCACCAAAGATAGTGCGCGCCATGGCAGGCCAGGGCTTCTTGATGACGAGATAGCCGCCTGAGCCGAGAGGAACTTTTTCACCGCCGCGATCGACCACCTCGGCGATGACTCCCGGAAATGGAAGCGTTGCAGAGCCCGGCTTGGTCGCGATCGCGCCAGGCAGCGGAGAGATCATGATGGAACCGGTCTCGGTCTGCCACCATGTATCGACAATCGGGCAGCGCTCCTTGCCGATGACTAGGCGATACCACATCCAGGCTTCCGGATTGATCGGTTCGCCCACCGAACCAAGCAAACGCAAACTGCTCAGGTCATGACGGTTGGGATACTGATCGCCCCACTTGATGAAGGTGCGGATAGCCGTTGGCGCCGTGTAGAAGACATTCACTTTGTACTTCTCAACCAGCGCCCAGAAGCGGTCCAGGTCAGGCTGATTCGGCGCGCCCTCGTACATCAAACTGGTCGTGCCGTTCTGCAAGGGACCATAGACGATATAGCTGTGCCCGGTGACCCAGCCGATATCGGCGGTACACCAGAAGATGTCTTCCTCCTTGATATCGAAAATCCACTTGGTGGTGATGTAAGTTCCCACGGAGTAGCCGCCAGTGGTGTGAACTATGCCTTTGGGCTTTCCAGTCGAGCCGGAGGTGTAGAGGATGTAGAGCGGGTCTTCGCTGTCCTGAGGCTCGGCAGGACAGTGGGGAGCGGCCTTCGCGGTGAGTTCGTGCCACCAGTGATCGCGCCCGGCCTGCATGTTCACCTCTGCCCCCGTGCGCTTGCAGACCACGACGGTCTTGACCGAAGGACAATTGACAAGCGCTTCATCGACCGTGCCCTTGAGCGGGAATTGTGTGCCGCGCCGCCACGAGAA
>Ga0182030_10010500_pt1 | contig 18798 bp, 15 predicted proteins | sample 812S3MmetaG_FD_121299 | JGI IMG/M metagenome (GOLD analysis project Ga0182030, IMG submission 121299) | Permafrost microbial communities from Stordalen Mire, Sweden - 812S3M metaG (Illumina Assembly) | ecosystem: Environmental > Terrestrial > Soil > Wetlands > Permafrost | place: Sweden...
AACATGTGCAGAAGCTGGTGCTGCCCTCGCTGACACTGGGCATCATCCAGGCCGCCTACATCACGCGGCTGACGCGCTCGACGATGTTGGAGGTGCTGCGCCAGGACTATGTCCGCACCGCCATCGCCAAGGGCGTCGGACGCATGCAGATCTATTTCGTGCATGCGCTGCGCAACGTGTTGATCCCGGTGGTGACCGCGATGGGCCTCTATACCGGAACGATCCTCGGGGGCGCCATCCTGACCGAGACGGTGTTCAGCCGGCCCGGCCTCGGCAAGCTGCTGGTCGGTGCGATCGCGCAGCGCGACTACAACCTGATCCAGGGCGGCGTGATCGTCTTCGCGCTGATGATCATGGCGGTAAACCTGCTGGTGGACCTGAGCTACAGTGTGATCGATCCGCGGGTGCGCCATGGCTGACGCGGTCGCCGGCGCGCCGGCCGAACAATCCCGCCTGTCCCGGCGCGCGGGCATGCTGCTGCGCGACCGTGGCGCCAGCGTCAGCGTGGTGCTGATCGTGCTGCTCGTCACCATGGCGGCGCTCGCGCCATGGATCGCGCCATTCGATCCGACCGCGCAGGACGTCTCGGTTGCGTTGCAAGCACCGGACTGGACGCATTTGCTCGGCACCGACGATTACGGGCGCGACATCCTGAGCCGCATCATCTACGGCACGCGCCCGGCGCTGGAGGTCGGTCTGTTGTCTGTCGCGTTGGCCGCCTGCGTCGGCACGCCGTTCGGGCTGCTCGCCGGCTATGTCGGCGGCTGGCTGGACAATGCGATCAGCGGTGTCGTCGACGTGCTGCTGTCATTTCCCATGCTGCTGCTGGCGATCCTGGTGGTGACGCTCGCAGGCTCCGGCATCGGCACGGTGATCGTTGCTATCGGCGTCGCGCAGATCCCGATCTTCGTGCGCCTGGCCCGCGGCTCGGCACTGGTGATCCGCGAACTGGACTATGTCGCCGCCAGTCGCAGCTTTGGTGCGCGCGGCTTTCGCATTCTGCGCCGCCACATCCTGCCCAATGCGTTCGGCCCATTGGTGGTGATGCTGACGCTGGGCATCGCAAGTGCCATCCGCGAGGAGGCGGGACTGAGCTTTCTCGGCCTCGGCGTGCAGCCGCCCGCGCCGAGCTGGGGCAATTTGATTCGCGATGGTGTCGCCAATATCCTTGATGCGCCGTGGCTCGCCCTGTTCCCCGGCCTGTTGCTCACCATCAGCGTGCTGGCGTTCAACCTGATCGGCGATGCGGTGCGCGACATTCTCGATCCGCGCGACATCGTCGGCCGCGCCGGCCCACGGGTGCCAAAATGACCGCCATGCTGCTGTCGGTGCGTGACCTGTCGCTGGCCTTGCGCGGCGATGGTGCTCACACGCTGGTCGAACATGTCTCGTTCGACGTGCCCGAACGCGGCGTCCTGGGCATCGTCGGCGAATCAGGATGCGGCAAGAGTGTCACGGCGCTGTCCATCCTGCGCCTGGGGGAGCCGGTGATCGCGCCGACCAGCGGCAGTATCGCCTTCAATGGCGAGGACTTGCTGACCGCCTCGCCGCGTCGCATGCAGCAGGTGCGCGGCGGCGAGATCTCGATGATCTTCCAGGAGCCGATGACCTCGCTCAATCCGGTGCTGACGGTCGGGTTTCAGATCGGCGAGGCCTTGCGCGTGCACCAGCGGCTGGGTCGTCGCGCCGCGCGCGCCGCGGCGATTGAGCTGCTGTCGATTGTCGGCATCCCGCTGCCGGCGTCGCGGATCGATGTCTATCCGCACCAGATGTCGGGCGGGATGTGCCAGCGCGTCATGATCGCCCTGGCGCTGGCCTGCCGGCCGAAACTGCTGATCGCCGACGAGCCGACCACGGCGCTCGATGTCACCGTGCAGGCGCAGATCATCGACCTGTTGCGCCGCTTGCAGGGGCAGTTCGGCATGGCGGTGATCATCATCACACACGACCTCGCGCTGGTGTCCGACTTCGCCGAAACGATCGTCGTCATGTATGCCGGCCGTGTGGTGGAACAGGGACCGGCCGCGGCGCTGTTTGCCCGGCCGCTGCATCCCTATACGGAACGATTGCTGGACAGCATTCCCCCCGTCGATCGCGATGTCGATCGGCTGGCGACCATTCCGGGCACGGTGCCACCGCCCTGGGCGATGCCGCCCGGTTGCCGCTTCATGGACCGCTGCGGCTTTGCCACCGACCGCTGCCGCGACGTCGATCCGGTGCTGCGGACGCTGGGCGATGCGCGGTTGGCGGCCTGCCACCATCCGCGGCATGTCCGCGACCACGCCACGGTCGGCTGAGCGCGCATGGACTCCGCGCTGCCAACGCCCGTGCTGTCGGTCGAGAACCTGAAGGTGCACTACCGTGTGCGCGGCACCCGACCGTGGCAGCGCCACAACGTCGTCCGCGCGGTCGACGACGTTTCGTTTACGATCGGGACCGCGGAGACCTTGGGCCTGGTCGGCGAAAGCGGCTGCGGCAAGTCCTCCGCCGGGCGCGCGATCGCACAACTGGTCGCGCCGACCGCCGGGCGGATCATGCTGGCGGATGTCGATCTCACCGCGCTGTCGCCGCGGCAGCTTCGCCGGCACAGGCGCGACGTACAGATCGTGTTTCAGGATCCGACAAGCTCGCTCAACCCGCGCATGACGGTTGCCGAGCTATTGTCCGAACCGCTGGAAATCGCCGGGTTGTCGCGTACCGCGATTCGTCAGCGGGTGAACGAGCTGATCGATGTGATCTCGTTCGCGTCGTACCATCTGTCGCGCTATCCGCATGAATTCTCCGGCGGCCAAAAGCAGCGTATCGGCATCGCGCGCGCCCTGGCGCTGCAACCGCGCGTGCTGGTGTGCGATGAGCCGGTGTCAGCACTCGATGTTTCGGTGCAGGCACAGATCGTCAACCTGCTGAAGGACATCCAGGCACGGCTGCATCTGAGCTACCTGTTCATCGCGCACGACCTTGGCGTGGTGCGTCAGGTATCGGACCGCATCGCGGTGATGTATCTTGGCCGTATCATGGAAATCGGCCGCAGGGACCAGGTCTATGCGCGGCCGCGGCATCCCTACACCCAGGCGCTGCTGTCCGCCGCGCCACGGGTTCGCCGCGCCAACGAGGTGGCGATCCCGCGCACCATCCTGGCCGGCGATTTGCCGAGCCCGATCGATCCGCCCTCAGGATGTCCGTTCCACACCCGCTGTCCAAAAGTACAGGCTGTCTGTATGGCGGCGACGCCGGAACTGCGCGACCTGGGTGATGGACGGCGCGCCGCCTGCCATTTCGCCGAGACAGACCAATGATCATGCAGGGTACCCCACCGTGAACGTCAACCAGATCAAGGCGCTCAATCTGCTGGTGAAGACCAGGTCCGTCAGTGCGACGGCAAGGTTGATGAACGTATCGCAGCCCGCCGTCAGCAAGATGGTGCGCTCGCTGGAAATCGAGATGGGGATCTCGCTGCTGGATCATGTGCGCGGCAAGGTCCAGCCGCGCACCGAGCTCGACGCGTTGCTGCCGTTTATCGAGCGCATCACCCAGGAGTTTTCCGACCTCCGCGCGCTGACCGAGGATCTGCGCACCGGTGCGACGGGCTCGCTGGTTGTCAGTTGCTCGACGATGGTCGGCATGTCGCTGGTGCTACCGGCGTGCCGTAACCTGCTGGCGCGGCGGCCCAGCCTTCGCACCTCACTGCTCGTACGCGGCGGAAAGTTCAGCGTCGATGATGTCGCGCTCAATCGAGCCGATCTGGCTGTGGAACAATTGATCGACAAGCGACCGAATGTGGTGTCCTGCCTGGTCGCCAAGAACCGCATGGTTTGCGTGGTTCCACGCGGCCACGCCCTGCGCCGCAAGCGCGAAATCCGCCCGGAAGACCTGTCGCGTCAACGCGTGGTGCTGTATCCGACAAACACGGTCAATGGTGCGCGCATCCATGCCCTGCTGCGCGATCGGTCCATCGACTATGAGCCGATCGTGCAGACCGACTCCAACGTCCTGGCGTGCCGACTGGTGCAGGAACTCGCCGTCATCGGCATCATGGATCCGTGCCCGGAAGTGTCGGCGCAGTATCCCGACCTGGAGATCCGGCCTTTCACGCCGCCCGTCGCCTTCGAGCTGCATGCCATGTGGAAGGCGCGGGCCATGCGGCCGGCATTGCGCTCCCTGGTGGACGAGTTGATCGAGGTCGGTCGACACGTCACCAGCCATGCGGCGGCGACAACCGCGCTGCCGCGAACGCCCAGGTTGGCCTGACGTCACGCCGATACCCTGATCGGATACCTCGGGGCGCCGTTTGTCATTTGTTTACGGTTGCCGTGCCAAACCCCTCAGGCAGGACACCACCTGGACAGCCGCGCGCGCTGGACGGATGGCGAACCGCGATCTCGGCAACCGCCCCCATGGCTCACAGCACCCCGCCCACCAGTCCGCCCTCGACCCGATGCCCACGCAAGGATCCTATCATGAGTCAGCATAACGCAGTTACGTCGCTGTTCGTGGACCGCAAGATCAGCACCAAGGTCGTCCTGGGCTTTGTCTGCGTCCTGGCCATCCTTGTTGTCCTGTCCGGCATGTCCTATTCCGCATTCAAGTCGTCGGCGGGGGGGTTCGCCACCTATGCGCAGCGCGTCGCGGTCGTAGGCATAGCACGGGACATCGATCGCGGTTTCATCAACCTGCGCCGTTTCGTTCGCGAATATGCCTTTACCGGCGTTGCAGCCAATGTGGATGCCGCGAAGCAGGAGCAGGCGTCGCTGCATGGGCTGTTGGTCCAAGGTCTTGACCTGATCAAGAACCCGGAGCGCCATCAGCGGCTTGAGGATAGCGCGCGTTCGATCGACGCCTACGAGAAGGATTTCGACCTTGTCGTGACGCAAACCCGCAACCTGACGAAGCTGGAGGGGACCCAGCTCGACCCGCTGGGTGCGACCCAATTGCGCAATTTCGAGGCATTGGTTGCCGCCACCACCAAGGCCGGTGACACCAGCGTGGCCGTGCCAGCCAACGAAGCTCTGAAGCACTTCATGCTGGCGCGCCTCGGCGTCAACAAGTTGCTCGGTCGGCATGAGGCATCGGCGGGCGCGGACGCCGAGAAATCATTCGTCGATCTCGCCGCTGTCATGCAGGGACTTGATGCATCGACCAAGGGCGTCGAATACCGCGCAATATTCGACGCTTTGCAAGCTGGCATAGTGTCGTATCGCGACATCTTCCACCAGGCCAATACGCTTGAGGTGGCGACCAACAGCCTGGTCAACGGCGCGATGGCGGATCTGGCAAAGCAGGTGCAGGCCGGCACGGAGGCAATCAAGGTCAGTGGGATCGCCGAGGAACAGCAGGAAGAGCACAGCACACTGGCAACGATGAATTGGGCGAGTACGATGATCCTCGGCCTGTCGATCGGCGGTGCGCTGTTGGGCGTGGCTCTGGCTTGGGTGATCGGTCGCGGTATCGCGGGCCCCGTGGTGCAAATATGCACGGCGATGCGTGCGCTCGCCGGTGGTGACAAGACCACTGATATCCCTGGTCTTGGGCGCAAGGACGAGGTTGGTCAGATGGCCGACACTGTCAAGATATTCAAGGACAACATGATCGAGGCGGACCGGGTGCGGGGGGAACACGAGCAACACAAGATCGAGACCGAAGCCGCGCGCAAGGCCGCCATGCTTCGGCTTGCCGATACGTTCGAGGCCAGCATCAAGGGCGTCGTCCAGTCGGTCGCCGCGCAAGCCACCGAAATGCAAGCGTCGGCAACGACGCTCGCCAGCGCGGCGGAGCAGGCCACGCATCAGGCGACCACGGTTGCTGCCGCCGTCGAACAGGCGTCAGCCAACGTGCAGACGGTGGCGAGTTCGGCGGAAGAGCTGACTTCGTCGGTGCTCGAAATCGGTCGGCAGATGGAACAGTCGTCCAAGATCGCCCACCAGGCCGTCAGTGAGGCCGACCGCACCAACACCGTCGTTGAAGGCCTGAGCAAGACCGCCCAACGCATCGGCGAGGTGGTCCAGTTGATTCAAATGATTGCCAACCAGACCAATCTGCTGGCGTTGAATGCGACGATCGAGGCGGCGCGCGCCGGCGACGCCGGCAAGGGGTTCGCCGTGGTTGCCAGCGAGGTGAAATCCCTCGCCAACCAGACCGCAAAGGCCACCAGCGACATCAAGACCCAGATTGACGACATCCAGGCGACCACGGGTCATACGGTAGAGGCAATCCGTACCATTGGTGGTATCATTCGCGAAATGAACGAGATTGCCACCGCGATCGCCTCGGCGGTTGAGGAACAGGGTGCCGCGACCCGCGAGATCGCGGCCAACGTGCACCAGGCCGCGCAAGGCACGAGCGCCATTGCCAGCAACATCGAAGGTGTCAGCCGCGCGGCCGGGGACACGGGGGCCGCGGCGACGCAACTGCTCGGCGTTGCCGGTGGCCTGTCGAAGCAAGCCGACACGCTGAGCAACGACGTCGACAGTTTCCTCGCGACGGTTCGGGCCGCCTGAGCCGGCGTCGAATCACGCCAACCAGAAGCGGCATCGCATCGTAGGGCGGAAGAGCGAAGCGTCATCCGCCACTGCGGCACCAAGCAGCCAATGACCCTGTGCTCTTCCGCCTATCGCGACACTGGTGGTACTTAGATGACCGAGACAACCCCGGCCATGACGACTTGGATGTTCCGCGCAATACGTCAATCATTCCGCTACCCGGTATTATACCAAGTGTCGAAAATTTTGACCGATGGAAACGGCCGCACGACTTCGTCGTCGCCAGGATAAACCATTCCGCTATCAGATATAGACCTTTTCCAGAACGGACGCAGGCGGTCGCCCCTGGTTCCCCAATCGTGCCCTGTTCCATCATCGCACCCAAGATCCAGGTCCGCATCAGGGCGTTCTAGTCGCCCTGCAGTAGATCCATGAAGGGTGGGAACGTCAGCAGGAGACCGCCCGCCAGCATGACAAAGGCGGCGATGTTCACCCATCGCAGGCCAACGTCCCGCCGGGACCAGCGGCGGCCCAGCAGGTACCAGGCGATCAACCATACCAGGATCGCCGCGGTGCTGACGCCGGACAGGGGTCCGCTTGGCGTCCAGATGTTGAAAAGCCCGCGGATCGGTGGCGAGGCATCGCCGGCAAAGGCAAAGACACCGAGCGCGAGGGAGCCGATCCCAGCCGACAGGACCGCGGCCGCGCCTGGCCCGTTGGGCATGGTTTGGGGCATGGGGTCGGGCAAGGTGGCGTCGGGTGGTGCGCCGTCGCGCGTGGTCATTGGCGGCATGTCAGCCCTCTGGTCGTTCTATTTGAGATGCAGCAAGACGATCTCGGCACCGCCCCGCACCGGCGCGAACTTGTTCAGGAACGCGCCGCACAGGCCGGCGACACCGGTGGCGATAAAGGCCACCACGGTGAAGCCCAGCACCGCGGTGCGCAGCTGGCGGAAGCGCGCGAGGTTCGGTCCGTATTTGATGAAGACGTAGGCGACCATGGTCATGGCGATGGGGGTCAGCCAGGCCACGTGCTCTTTCCACTCCATGCCGTAGCTGTGCCAGCCGGCGGTCAGCGGGCTGGAGAGCAGCAGCCGCTGTGGATACAGGGTCAGATCGGTAATGCCGGTTGGTGGCACCGCGCGATACCACGGGTAGACGACATAGGCGCCGGAAATGACCGTGAGCCACGCAAGGATCGCCATGCTGATCAGATAGAAGCGGAACATCCGGCTGTCGCTGGCACCCGGTCGCCAGCGCGCGTCGGTAACGGCGGTCGCGTAGATCACGCCAATCGCGCCGGAGAAGGCAAGCATGAACAGCGTGCCGAAGCCCATGCCGTGCAGCACTGTGACCAGATCTCGGACGCTGATTTCCATGCAGGATCTCCTCGGCTGTCGTGCGTGACCGTGACCTTTGCGGCGCCGGTCCCGATTGCACGGGTCGACGCCGCCGCCCGGTCAGAACGCCAGCCAGGCGAAGGCGAGGAACGTGTTGTTGTCGCTGGCGTTGCGTCCCGATCCGTCATAGTTCGAACTGCCGCCGTTGAATTGGGTATAGGCGGTGTATTGCAGCCCCAGCTTCAGGTTGATCCAGGGCCCCATCCAGGAACCGTCCTTGCCGAACGGCACCCAGTCCGCCTCGACGACGAATGCGTTGCTGTTCGGCTTGCTGTTGTTGCTGCCGGTGAGCTCCGCCGGTTGGTACAGCACGGGCGTTGCGGGTCCCCAGGTCCGCTGCCAGCCGAGCGTCAGTCCGTAGGTGTTCTGATACCAGTAGGCGGCATTCAGCCTGGTCTGGTTGAGCGAGGAGCTCGACCCGAAGCTGGTGCCGTTGGCCGCGTTGAACGCGGCTGTCGTGCCCTCCAGGTTGCGGTCTTCGTGGGTGAAGATGCCCTGCACCGTGACGATGTGTGTGCCGTCACCGAGATACTGATAGCTCGCATCGACCGCATAGTCCGTATAGTGGTCGACGCCCATCGACCCATCGGTCTGGAATGCGATGCCATTGGGTGGATTGACGTCGGCGTGCATGAACAGCGCACCGATATGCGCCGCCTGGTCGTTCCAGTCCCATTCATACGCGGCGCGCAGGTAGGGCGCCGGGCTGGTCGTCGCGCCGATGCCGTAATCGTTGCCGAAGCGGGTGAGGGTCCACGGGCTGAGCGTGTTGTAGGCGCCGGCTTCGACGTAGAGACTTTTGTCATACCAGCCATACACCGTGTAGCCGATGGTGTTGCCGCTGAAGCCGGTCGCCAGCATCGGATTGGCCGCCGGTGTCGGTGCAATCGCCGACGAAATGAACGGGAAGCCCCAGGCGTAAGTCGAATTGTAAGGGTCCTGCACGGTGGGCGCGTTGTTCAGTGTGGTCCCAATGCGAAGCTGGTGCTCGCCTAACGACAACACGGTGGTGAACGGGCGCAGGTCGGTGTTGTCGACATGCGCGGTGTTGGTGACGGGCGAATACGTGAGCTGGATGAAGCCGCCGGTATACGGCCCGACCCCGCCGGCGATGAAACCGCTGACCTGATCGATCGAGAAGTTGTTGTTGGCCGCGTAATGATGCGGAATCTGATCCGCCGGCAGGTCGCTGCTGGTGCGGGTGAACGAGGATTGCACCATCAAGGACAACGGCACCTCGCTGGGCAAGCCTTCGCCGCCGGTCTGCGTATAGCCGCCGATCTTGAAGGCGCGGCCGAACGGGGTGAGCTGCGGGCCGAAGCTGCCGACATGACACATCATGCAAGGTTGGCCGGTCTGCGCGGCAAGATCGGGCACCGCTTCCGCGCGATGGCTCATCGCCACGGCGAATAGCCCGATCAGCACTGCGGGAAAGATGGATTTTCCTGTCGGCGTGAGCGTCAACATGACGAGGCCCCCCTTTTTGGACCTTGTCAGACTGCGACCCTCGCAGCCGCACCACATTGATATGGGTCAAACGCTGGGACATGGGTCAAACACTGGGACATGGGTCAAGCACTGACCGCCGATCGGGCAGCACGAGCGGCGTGCCATCGATCCGATCCACCGCCGGCCTGGATTATTTGAGTGTTGCCAGAAAGGCGATGACGTCGGCGCGCTTCTTGTCGTCCTTGAGACCCGCGTAGGTCATCTTGGTGCCTGGGACCATCGCCCGCGGGCCGGTCAGGTATTTGTCGAGTGTTGCCTCGTCCCAGGTCACACCCAAGGCCTTGAATGGCGGTGAATAGTTGTAGTTGGCAATCGATGCGCTAGGGCGTCCGACGACACCAAACAGTGCCGGCCCGATCGCGTTCCGACCTGCCTGTGCCGAATGGCAGATGCTGCATTGCTGCTCGAATACCTGTTTACCCGCCGCGGGATCGCCCGCGGCGGCGGGATTGCTCGCGATCGCCAGCAGGACGCCGATGCCGGCACCGAGGCACCAACCGCGAGCGGACGGCGCAGCCACCGTCATGGCTCGTGGCGCAATGACGAGTGCGGCTCCGCAACGATGCTTCGGCATGCGTCGAACTCCTGTTCCACTTGCAACTGCTGGCCGGCAACTACTGGCCGGGGGGCAGCTTCGCCCGAAGATAGTCACCGATCAGCAGGACCATCGGCTCCAGCAACTCGGCGTCGTTCAACGAGTCGCCAACCGCAGCTTCCGCGAATTCTTGCGCGACCTTGTCGTGTGCGGCGCGCGCCGCCACGGCCAGGGCGTTCATTGCATCGGTAATCTGCGTGTGTTGCTGGAAAATCTGTTCGCGCTCGGTCTTCACCCGGTCGGACATTGCCAGGGCCCATTTCATGTCGGGTGTGACCTTGCCGTCGGCCAGTTCGGGCAGCAGGGTCAATGGCGGCAGGATGAACTCGCTTTCGCGCGCGATATGGGCCTTGAACAGCACCAGTGCCTTGCGGGCCTCGGCGCCAACCGCCCCGGGACGGTGCGTGAGAATGGTCAGGCGTTCGAGCGTATCCTCATGCTCGATCTGCAGCGACTGCGGGATCAGGTGTGGCGGTGCCGGTTGCTGCGCCACCGCGCTGCCCAGGGGGCCTAAACCCTGGGCACCCAGCCAGGCCCCCACAGCAAGCGCCACCAGGGAGCCCGTTATAGCCGGTCGAGAGTGCATGATTTCCCTCCCATCAATCCCTGGTCGTCAGGGCGATCGCGTCTTCAGCAGCCTTGGCGTCGACGACCGCGCAGCCACGCTCGCACCACACATGCGGTATTGCTTCGAATGAGCCTGACCTGCGGCGACCTATCTCGCAGCCTGTATGTGCCGGGGTCGCCCGTCGTCCGACATTGATCCAGATCAAGGTCGGGCGATCGGCGACGATGCCGCCAAAGTGCGGCGCTGGGCGAGGGGCTACGCGGCTTTGGCTTCGCGCCGCCGCGCGTGCAGGATGAACTCCGTGTAGCCGTTCGGCTGCGCACGCCCTTTGAAGATCAGATCGCAGGCGGCGGCAAACGCCACCCCATCGAATCCCGGCGCCATTGGCCGATACAACGGATCGCCCGCGTTCTGCCGGTCCACCACCGCCGCCATGCGTTGCAGCGTGCTTTTCACCTGCGCCTCGGTGGTGACGCCGTGATGCAGCCAGTTGGCGATGTGCTGTGAGGAGATGCGCAGCGTCGCGCGATCCTCCATCAATCCGACGTCATGAATGTCCGGCACCTTCGAACACCCCACGCCCTGATCGATCCACCGTACCACATAGCCCAGGATGCCCTGGCAGTTGTTGTCCAGCTCCTGCTGGATGTCATCCGGCGACCAATTGGGGCGATCCGCCAGCGGAATGGTCAGCAGGTCCGCGAGCGGCGCGCGAGGCCGATCGGCCAGCGCCGCCTGGCGGGCGTGCACGTCGACCATATGATAGTGCAGCGCATGCAGTGTCGCAGCGGTGGGGGAGGGGACCCACGCGGTATTCGCGCCAGCCTGCGGTTGGGCGATCTTCTGCACCAGCATGTCGGCCATCCGGTCGGGCGCGGCCCACATGCCCTTGCCGATCTGCGCCTTGCCGCGCAGCCCGCATTGCAGCCCGATGGTGACGTTCTGATCCTCGTAGGCCTTGATCCAGGCGCTACCCTTCATGTCGCTCTTGCGGATCATCGGGCCGGCTTCCATCGAGGTATGGATCTCGTCGCCGGTGCGATCCAGGAAGCCGGTGTTGATGAATGCCACCCGATCCTTCGCCGCGGCGATGCACGCCTTGAGGTTGGCCGAGGTGCGGCGCTCCTCATCCATGATGCCCATTTTCAGCGTGTTGTCGGGCAGGTTGAGCAACGCCTCGACGCGGCCGAACAGCGTGTTGGTGAAAGCGACCTCCTCCGGGCCGTGCAGCTTCGGCTTGACTATGTAGACCGAGCCGGTGCGCGAGTTGCGAAACGGTCCATGGCCCTGAAGGTCGTGCAGCGCGATCAGTGAGGTGATGGCGGCATCGAGGATGCCTTCCGGGATTTGCGCGCCGTCGCCATCCAGCACGGCGTCGGTATACATATGCAGCCCGACATTGCGGATCAGCATCAGGCTGCGACCGGGCAGGGTGATCGTGCCGCCCTGCGGCGCGTTGTAGACGCGGTCGGTGTGCAGCCGGCGGGTCAACGGCTTGCCGTTCTTCTGGAAGGTCTCGATCAGTGTGCCGTTCATCAGGCCAAGCCAATTGCGATAGGCACTGACCTTGTCGGCGGCGTCGACCGCGGCGATCGAATCCTCGCAGTCCTGAATGGTGGTGACGGCGGCTTCCAGCAGCACATCCCCGATGCCGGCCGGGTCGTCGCGGCCGATCCGATGGGTGCGGTCGATATGCACCTCGATGTGCAGGCCGTGATGGCTGAACAGGATGACTGACAGCCCGGTGACGTCGCCGCGATAGCCGACGAAGGCCGCCTCGTGCGCGAGGGCGGTGTGCGTGCCGCTTTTCAGTGTCACAAGCAGGCGGCCATCGATGAGTTGGTAGCCGGTCGCGTCGGCGTGGCTGCCACTGAACAGCGGCACGGCCTGGTCGAGGAATTCGCGCGCCCGGGTGATCACCAGCGCGGCGCGGTGCGCATTGAAACTCGTACCCGGGGCGGCATCGCCGTCCTGCGGGATCGCGTCGGTGCCATACAGCGCGTCGTACAGGCTGCCCCAGCGCGCGTTGGCGGCGTTCAGGGCGTAGCGCGCATTGGTGACCGGAACGACAAGCTGCGGGCCGGCGATCGTCGCGATCTCGGGATCGACGTTCTGGGTGCCAACGACGACCGTGTCGGGTTCAGCAACGAGGTAGCCGATCTCGCGCAGGAAGGCCTGATAGGCGGCAGCGTCGATCGGCTGGCCGCGATGCGCCACGTGCCAACCATCGATCGCGGCCTGGATTTCGTCCCGTTTGCCGAGCAGCGTCTTGTTGCGAGGTGCCAGATCTCGGACCAGCGCGGCGAACCCGGTCCAGAATGCGGCCGGATCGATGCCGGTGCCGGGGATCGCCTGGCCGACCACGAAGTCGTGCAGCACCTGGGCAACGCGCAGGCCCCCAGCCTCGATGTAGCCAAGCCGCAAGCCGGTCTCGACGTGGTCCATATGACCTCCCATCCCATGCCGCGCTGCACCATAGACTCATTCGCGCGGAGCCGCATATGGCGATTGTTGCGCCGCAGCGTAGGTGGGATCGCGGCGATTTGCTGGTTTTTTGCGCGAGTGGGACCGAAGCCGCCTGCCGCGAAGCGTGCGGTGGCACCGTGGTGTAGCCGGGCTGCGTGGCAATCGCGTGAATGTCGGGAAGGCCGGTGATTGGCCGGTTGCTTCACCCGGCTGCCCCTGGGCACGCGTGGCAAAACGGTTGCGTCCGGTGGGCCGACGGAGCAGCGTCCGGGTTCAAACGCCATCGAAATGGGGAATATCCGCTTCCATGTCCGTATCAACGAAGACCCGCACCGGCATGGATGCGGCCGACATCGTCACCCCTGAAGCGCGCCGGGCCTTGCTGGGCGCCGCGCTGGGCTACGCGATGGACGGGTTCGACCTGCTGATTCTCGGCTTCATGCTGCGCTTCATCGCCGCCGACCTGCACCTGACGCCGGCACAATCCGCCTCGTTCGTGACCGCGACCCTGGTCGGCGCGGTCCTGGGCGGGTTGCTGTTCGGCATGCTGTCGGACCGCATCGGCCGGGTGCGGGTGCTGACCTGGACCATCGTGCTGTTCGCGGTGTTTACCGGGTTGTGTGCCTTCGCTCAGGGCTATTGGGACCTGCTGCTGTACCGCACCATTGCCGGGCTCGGCCTGGGTGGTGAGTTCGGTATCGGCATGGCGCTGGTGGCCGAGGTGTGGCCCGCGTCGAAGCGCGCCCGCGTGTCGTCGTATGTCGGCCTCGGTTGGCAGGGCGGCGTGCTGGCCGCGGCGGTGCTGACGCCGATCCTGCTGCCGCAGATCGGCTGGCGGGGCATGTTCGTGCTGGGCATCTTCCCCGCCGCGGTCGCCTGGTACATCCGTCGCAAGCTGCATGAACCCGAGGTGTTCGTCGCGCGCACGGCGCATCGCTCGGCGCGGTCGTCGCTGGCACTGCTGGTGGCGGACGGCGCCACGACGCGCATCAGCCTGGGGATGGTGATCCTCTGCTCGGTACAGAATTTTGGTTATTATGGCGTGATGATCTGGTTGCCGAACTATCTGGCGACGCGGTTTCATTACGGTCTGACGCAATCGGCGGTATGGACCTCGGTGACCATCGCCGGCATGGCGGTGGGCATTTATGCATTCGGCCAAATCGCCGACCGGGTCGGGCGCAAGCCGGCCTTCACCTTCTACATGGTGGGCGCCGCGGTGATGGTGGTGGTGTATTCGCGGCTGGTGGATCCCTCGGCGCTGCTGGTGGGCGGAGCGGTGATGGGGTTCTTCGTCAATGGCATGCTCGGGGGCTACGGCGCACTGATGAGTGAGCTGTATCCAACCGCGGCCCGCGCCACCGCGCAGAATGTGCTGTTCAACATTGGCCGCGCTGTCGGCGGGTTTGGTCCAGTGGCGGTTGGCGCGGTGTCGGCCAGCCTCGGCTTCGATACCGCGATCGCGCTGTTGGCGGTGCTGTATGTGATTGACCTGGTTGCGCTGGTGCTGCTGATCCCGGAGCGGCGGGGCGTGGCCTTGGTGTGAGCGCCGCCATGATTGATCCGGGGGCGGTTGATGCGATGGCGGTCGATCCGGCAACGTTCCATCCGCGTGCGGTCGAGGAGACGGCCGAGGTCATTGCCAACCGCCTGGTGAATGCCGAGTACCGGCACCTGGTGGCGCGATGCAGCGCCGTCGCGGCCGCGGCAAAGCCCGGGCAGTTCTTTCAGTTGCTGTGTCCCTCGGCCGCCGGTGAGGCACCATTCCTGCGTCGGCCGATGAGTGTTTATGAAGCCGCCCAAGATGCGTTGCAGGTGGGCTTTCTTTATAAGGTGACCGGCGCCGGCACGCGCGGTCTGGCCACGCTGGCGCCAGGCGATGGGATGGGACTGTTCGGGCCACTCGGACATGGGTTCGCGCTCCATCCGCGTTGGCGACATGTCGTCGCGGTGGGACGCGGTGCCGGCTTGGCGACGCTGGCCCCGCTCGCGCGTGTGGCGCGGGAGGCCGGGATCGGCGTGACCGCGATCCTCAGCGCGCGGCGGCCGGCACTGATGCTGTCGGACGATGTGTTTCGTGCCCATGGCGCGACGGTGCTGACGGTGACGGACAGCGAAGGCACCAGCGGGCCGGCCCACGTCGAACGATTGCTGCGCGGGCTGGTCGCGGAGGGGCGGTGCGACGCCTTCTTCACCTGCGGGTCGGCGCGGCTGCTGCGGGTGCAGCAGCGCCTATCGCAGGAGCTTGACGTGCCTGGGCAGGTGGCGATGGAGCAGCAGATGGCATGCGGGCTGGGGATGTGTTTCTGTTGCGTGCGCGATTTCAATGTGGACGGCACGATCGTGCACAAGCGGGTGTGTTGGGACGGTCCGGTGTTCGATATGCGCGAGGCGTTGGGCTGAGGTCCTCACCGTCCTGGGCTGCTTATGGTCCGCAAGCAAGTTGTTTAACACGGAGAAGATAAGGTGAGGACGAAGAGCTCACGGAGGAGATCAGTATGGCGCTCCGCGCGGTGTGTGATCGGACACCGAAGCCTGGGTCTCGACACAGGTGCCGGGTTGAACGCCGCGCGAAGCGCTGAAAAACCTGCTTCTCCGTGATCTCATCGTCCTCCCCTTTCTTCTCCGTGTTAAACAACTTGCTTGCTTGGCTTTGTTTGCTGGGCGGCCATCAAGGCCTCGGGTCACGCCAGCCGACGTCGCACGAACGTCAAACCCGCCGATGTCTGCATGCCGTACGCTCAAGCTAGACCGTGACGCAAAAAGAATGAACCCTGATGACTGACATGCGCGTGCAACTTGGCAGTCTGACACTGGCAAATCCCGTGATGCCGGCATCCGGCACCTTCGCCGAAGGCCTCGCCGAGGCCATCGATCTCAACCGGCTCGGCGGGCTCGTGACCAAAACAATCACGCGTGAACTCCGCGCCGGCAACCCGCTGCCCCGCGTCGCCGAAGTCACCGGAGGCATGCTCAACGCGATCGGCATTCCCTCGAAGGGCGTGCCGTATTTCCTCACCGAAACATTGCCGTTCTACGCGCGATGGAACCCACCGCTGGTCGTCAGCATCTCGGCACCCACCGCTGAGGGGTTTGCCCAGCTCGCGGCCGAGGTCAGCGTTCCCGGCGTCGCCGCGATCGAGGCCAACATCTCCTGCCCCAACATCGAGGAGGACGGCCGCGCCTTCGCCATGCGCGCCGCCTCCACGGAAGCGGTGGTGCGCGAGCTGCGTGCCGCGACCGCGTTGCCGCTCTGGGTGAAGCTGACGCCGAACACCGGCGAGATCGCCGAGGTCGCGCGTGCCGCGGAAGCCGCCGGCGCCGACGCCCTGGTGGTGGCCAACACCATCCTCGCGATGTCGATCGATCTGCAAACGTTCCGGCCGCGGCTGGGCAACGTGATGGGCGGCCTGTCAGGACCAGCGGTGAAGCCGATCGTGCTGCGCCTGACGTATCAATGTGCCCGCGCGGTGCGCGTGCCGGTGATCGGCTGCGGCGGTATCATGACCGCCGCCGACGCGGCAGAGTATATGCTCGCGGGTGCCGCGGCGGTGCAGGTGGGGACCGCAACGTTCATCAGTCCGCATGCGATGCTGGATGTGATCGACGGGCTTGATCGGTTTTGTGAGGCAAGGGGAATCGCACGCGTGGCCGACCTGTCCGGCGCGCTCGCGCGCGAGGAAGCCGACGAGGAGGACATCAACTGGCTGACTCCTGCAACGTAATTCGAACGTTCCGCCTGTTGATCGTCATGGCCGGGCTTGACCCGGCCATCCGTTGCGGCACGGTCGTTGCGCAGATGGCCGGGACAAGCCCGGCCATAACGTTCAGGTCAAGGACGGGCGTGGCGACGGACGTAATGTTGGTGCGCCGCCGATGATCGCGCTTGCCCAACGCCTGTTCGACCGGTTGCGCGCGGATGGCTTCGACGGCACCGGCATCACGCGTGACAGTTTCGGCGCCGGCGAGTCCCGCGCGCTCGCGATCGTCGAGGCCGAGGCGCAATCCCTCGGCCTCGCCACCGAGCGCGATGCCGGTGCCAACCTCGTCGTCACCCTGCCAGGCACTCACCCATCGCTGCCCGCGATCGCCTGTGGCTCGCACCTGGACAGCGTGCCACAGGGCGGCAATTACGACGGCGCGGCAGGCGTCATCGCTGGCCTGCTCGCGCTCGCGCGGCTGCGCACCGACAACATCACCCCGCGTCGCACCATCCGCCTCTACGCCCTGCGCGGCGAGGAAAGCGCCGCCTTCGGCCGCGCCTACATGGGCTCCTCCGCGCTGTTCGGCCAACTGAGCGCGGCCGATCTCGCCTTGCCTCACCTCGCCACCGGCCGCACCCTCGGCGACTGCATGCGCGAGGTCGGTGCCGACATAGCGCGCATCACACGCGGCGAGCGCCTGCTCGATCCCGCCTCGCTCGCCGCCTGGTTGGAGCTGCACATCGAACAAGGTCCGGTGCTGACCGCCCGCCGGCTGCCCGTTGCCATTGTCACCGGCATCCGCGGCAACTTCCGCCATCGTAATGTCACCTGCCTCGGCGAGGCCGGTCATTCCGGCGCCGTGCCACGCTGGCTGCGCCACGACGCGGTATTCGCGGTGGCCGCGCTGCTGACCGAGCTCGATCGCAGTTGGCAGGCCGTGCTGGCGGCCGGCGACGATCTGGTCGTGACCACCGGCGTGCTGGGCACCGATCCGGCCGAACACGCGCTGGCACGTATCCCAGGCCGCGTCGGCTTCAGCTTCGAGGCACGCAGCCAGTCGCCGGCCACCCTCGAGGCATTCCACGCGCTGTTCGTCGACGAATGCCGCCGGGTGGAGGAGGAACGCGGTGTGCGTTTCGTGCTCGACCGCCGGATCGATACGGATCCGGCGCAGATGGATCGAACATGGATCGAGCGCCTGTCAGCCATCGTACGCGACCTGGGCCTGCCGGACGAGCCGATGCCAAGTGGCGCCGGTCACGACGCCGCGGTGTTCGCCAATGTCGGGGTGCCAAGCGCAATGATCTTCGTGCGCAACGCAAACGGTTCGCACAACCCGCAGGAGGCAATGGCGATGGAGGATTTCATGGCCGGCGCGGAGGTGCTCTACCGCGCCGTGGTCGAGGGCGCCGCCACATGAGCGATCCGCATATCGGCGCGGCCACCGCGCGCTTGCTGCTCGACTCCGGCGCCGTGCAGGTCAGCCGCAATCGGCCCTTCATGCTCGCTGCCGGCTGGGCCAGCCCGGTCTATGTCGATTGCCGCCGCTTGATCGGCGAGCCGGCCTGGCGCCAGGAAATCACCGCCCTCGCCGCGACGGTGATCAAGCAACGGATAGGCGCGTCCGCATTCGACGCCATCGCGGGCGCGGAAACCGCCGGCATCCCGTTCGCTGCCTGGCTCGCCGACCGGCTGTCGTTGCCGATGCGCTATGTGCGCAAACGCCCGCTTGGCATCGGCCGCCACGCGCAGGTGGAGGGCGGCGCGGTGGACGGCCTGCGCGTGCTGCTGGTTGACGATCTGGCAACTGACGGCGGCAGCAAGACGGCGTTTGTGCGCGGTCTGCGCACTGCGGGCGCGATTGTCACCGACGCGCTGGTGATCTTCCACCACGGCGTCTTCCCGGGCGGCGCCGAGCGGCTTGCGCAGCTCAATCTGACGCTGCACGCGCTTGCCACCTGGACCGATATCCTGCTGCTCGATGCGGCGACACACCGGCTCGATCCTGCCGACCGCGCGGAGATCGAGCGCTTCATTGCCGATCCAGCCGCCTGGTCCGCCGATCACCACGGCCGCGGCGG
>Ga0182030_10010501_pt1 | contig 18798 bp, 14 predicted proteins | sample 812S3MmetaG_FD_121299 | JGI IMG/M metagenome (GOLD analysis project Ga0182030, IMG submission 121299) | Permafrost microbial communities from Stordalen Mire, Sweden - 812S3M metaG (Illumina Assembly) | ecosystem: Environmental > Terrestrial > Soil > Wetlands > Permafrost | place: Sweden...
CAGCTACAAGGGCCAATCCGTGGGAGAATACTTTGCCGACATCCTGGTGGAAGACATTCTGGTGGTCGAGTTGAAGTGCGTCGAACGCCTTGGCAACGAGCATACGGCACAATGTCTCAACTACCTGCGGGCCTCCGACCGGAGGGTTTGCCTGCTGGTGAACTTCCAGAAACCCAAAGTTGAGTGGAAGCGGATTGTTCTTGGATAGTTTTTGGCATCGAGAGACCGAATCGTAGCCGCGAGAGGTTTCCATCTGCGTTCATCTGTGTTCATCTGTGGCTAATGTGTTTGGGTTGGTCGTTCCAATCGGGAATACCGTGGCGGTGGTGTGCTTCGGGGTGGCCGGCCAGGTAGTATGGCGGGTGGCGCTGGTGACCATGGTAGCTGCCGCCGCCGGCGGATATCTGGGAGCGCGTCTCACGTTGCGGATGCGGGCCGCGCACATCCGCGCGGCGATTTGTGTGCTGAATTTCGCGATCGCCGCGGTGTTTTTGTGGTCCAAGCTATGAGCTCTCGTAAGCTGGAGATATGGACGACGTGAAGCTGATTACCAGCGGACTGTTCGACGAGGTGGCCGATCAGGCCGCCACCTCACCGCGCCGCCGCATGAATCGCAATTTCCATGAGTCGGCGGGCGACAATCCGCACCGCTTCTTGAATGTGCTGCTGTGTGGAACTTACATCCGGCCGCATCGCCACTCCGCGCCACCGAAGTCCGAGACGTTCGTGGTGTTGGAAGGCGTGGCCGAGGTAATCCTGTTCGACGATGAGGGCTCGATTACCGCACGCCATTCGTTGGGTGCGGAGACGCCCGAGGGCCGCATATGGGGCATCGACCTGCCACCGGGTCTATGGCACACCGTGCTGCCGCGGACGGACCGCGTGGTCTGCTTCGAAGTGAAGCCCGGCCCGTGGAATCCCGCCAACGACAAGGAGTTCGCGCCGTGGGCGCCGGCCGAGGGTTCGCCGGAAGCGGCGGAATACTGCCGGAAGTTATTGGGTGGGGCGTAGAGCGGGTCAAGCAATAGCATGCGGCGACCTCTCTTCTGGCCGCGGCCAAAGGGAGCTACTCGTGGGGCAGACTTCAGTCTGCGGAGGGCTTGAGCCCTCCGTGCGAACGATTGTGAAAGCTGAGACGGGCGGACTGAAGTCCGCCGCAGGCTGAAGCCTGCCCCACGGTGATGCTCAAGTCCATTCGGATAAGTAAGTTATTCCTTAACGAGTCCTAAGACTGAGCGCCCAGCGGGCGTGTTCCGCTACCACCGGGTCCTCAGATGCCGCGAGCTTCTTCAGTGGCGCGCGAAATTGTGGGAGTCCGCGATTGCCCATGGCGATCGCCACATTGCGCAGGAATCCCGAGTAGCGCGCTCGTGTGACCGGTGATCCGCGGAACATTGCGCGGAATTCCGGCTCTGTGAGCGCCGCCATGTCCGCGAGCCGCGGCGCAAACTGGCGGGGCGCGAAGGCTGGGTCTTCCGTCACCGGCGCGCGGCGATTCCACGGGCAGACACCCTGGCAAATGTCGCAGCCGAATACGTGGCCGCCGATGCCCGCGCGCATTTCTTCCGGCACTGCGCCGCGCTGCTCGATGGTGAAGTACGAAATGCAGAGGCGCGAATCGATCCCGTCCGGCAGGATCGCCGCGGTGGGACAGGCGTCGATGCAGCGGCGGCACGTGCCGCAGCGATCCGGCGGGGGAGTGTCGGGCGCAATCTCGAGTGAGGTGAGTAGTTCGCCGAGAAAGAACCACGAGCCGCTTTGCTGATTGATGAGGCAGGTATTCTTGCCGATCCAGCCCAATCCCGCGAGCCGCGCGTACGATCGTTCGAGCAGCGGGGCCGTGTCCACACAGATCTTGTACGCGGGCGCGCCGAGCCGCTCCGCCAGCCGCTCCAATCCGCGCCGCATCACGTCGTGATAATCGTCGCCCCAGGCGTAGCGCGAGATCCACGCGCGATCCTCGTCATGGAATTGCGTGGTATGCGGCCACGGCGTCTGATACAGCTTGCCCACGCAAACGAGGGACCGCGCCGACGCCAGCAGATTGCGCGGATCTTCGCGGACCGCGGCCCGCCGGTCGGTGAGGTAGCGCAGGTCGCCGGCATGGCCCGCATTGGCCCACTCGCGGTAGCGCGCCGCGTCCGGTATCGGCTCCGCCCGCGCCACGCCCGCCAACTCGAAGCCGCACTGGCGCGCCAGTACGCGGATGTCTTCTGCTGTCAAATCTCCAGCCCCATCGATCGCATCAACTCCAGCACGTTGCTCGTGCGCGCCACGCCCGCCAGTTCGAACCCGCACTCGCCCGCCAGTGCGCGGATGTCCTCTGCTGTCAAATTTCCAGCCCCACCCATCGCATCAACTCCGGGGCACTGCGGGTGCGCGCCACGCCCGCCAGTTCGAACCCGCACTCGCGCGCCAGTGCACGGATGTCTTCTGCTGTCAAATCTCCAGCCCCACCGATCGCATCAACTCCAACGCGTTACTCTTGCGCACCACGCCCGCCAGTTCGAACCCGCACTCCCGCGCCAGCGCGCGGATGTCCTCTGCTGTCAAATTTCCAGCCCCACCCATCGCATCAACTCCGGCGCGTTGCTCGTGCGCACCACGCTCGCCAGTTCGAACCCGCACTCGCGCGCCAGTGCGCGGACTTCTGCCGGCGTCAAATTTCCAGCCCCACCGAGCGCATCAACTCCAGCGCGTTACTCTTGCGCACCACGCCCGGCCGCATCGCGTAATCGAACAGAATCTTGCCGTCTTCCACGCGATCCTCGAAATGCACATTGGCGGCGCGCTCTCCCAAGCTGTCGGCGATGTCGGCCAACGCCAGATCGTGCGTGGTGACCAGGCCGATCGCCCCGCGGTCCACCAGTCCGCGCACCAGCGCGCCCGCGCCGATCCGCCGATCGTGCGAGTTGGTGCCGGCCAGGAATTCGTCGATCAGGAAGAGCACCGGCAGCGCGCCACCGGTCAAGCTCAGAATCTGCCGGATGCGCAGGATCTCCGCATAGAATCGCGACACGCCGCCTTGCAGCGAATCGCTCAGCTTAATCGACGCGCCGATCGCCAGCGGAGTCAGCCGGAAGCGCTGGGCGCGCACCGGAGCGCCGGCCTGCGCGAGTACGGCGTTGATTCCCAGCGTCCGCAAGAGGGTGCTCTTGCCCGACATGTTGGAGCCGCTGACCATGAGCACCTGCGGCGCTTGGCCCAGGCGCAGGCTGTTGCGCACCGCGGCATCCAGCGGGATGAGTGGGTGGCACATGCCTTCCGCATCCACTGATACGGCTCCTTCCACGAACTCCGGGAAGGGGTCGGCCGGATGGTCAAACGCGTAGCCAGCGAGCGTGCAGAGCGCTTCGATTTCGCCGGTCGCGGTCAGCCATCGGCGCACTGCCGGTCCGCAGCGGCGCTGCCAATTCTCCACGCCCACCGCGTTATGCATGGTCCACAAGATGAATGGCTCGAGCACCCGCACCGCCACGTTGTCGCGCGAATCCAGGCGCTCCACCAGCTTGTTCAATCGTGCGATGTGCTGCGAGGGCGGCTCGCCATCGGAATCGAGCGACTGCCGGAGTTTCGCCAGCATGCCCGACGGAAACTGCTCGCGCTCCAGCCGCATCAGCACTTCGGAAAGCAATCCCAATTCGTGGGCCGCTTCCTCGACGCCCGCGATCGCCGCGGTGGTGTTGGCCCGATGGCGATGCAGGAAGAGTCCATTGATGAGCACGATGATCAGTGCCGCGTCACGCGCCGCGGATTCGAGGCGCGGGGACAGGTGGACGAAACCGGAGGTCGCCACCAGCCAGGTGACGAGCGCCGCGAATCCGATCGCGCCCAGTCCGGTGAGCAGCGTCATCATAACCCGCAGACCGTCCTTGGCGATGGCCGCCGGCGCCTCGCCCCACGCCGCCAGCGAGATGGGGTCGACGCCGGTGCGCGCCTCTTCGCCGGCCACCGCCAGGTCTTCGCGCAGGTCGACTCTCGAGCGCAATTCGTCGACCGCCCGATTCCGCTCGCGCACAATTTCCGGCGCCGCCGGGGACATGAGCCAGCGCGCCAGGGTGTCCTCGCCGATGTGGGTGCGAGCGGTGCAGAGCAACTCGAAGAGCGAGCCTTTGCCGAACAGGTCGAGGTCGGCGGCGTAGGGGTGCTCCGCCGTCAGGTAGCGGTCGCCGGTTTCGCCGGTGCCGGCCCACCGGCCGTCCAAGCGGCCCAACGCTTTTTCGAAAAACGCTGCCGCGCGCCGCTGCCGCTCCAGCTTTTTCAGAGTCTGGTCGTGGACCACCATCAGGGCTGCGAACACCGCGCCCGGCACGAGCATCCACGCCAGGGAAAGCGTCTGCCATCCGAGGGACAGGATGGCGACGGCGGCGGCTGCGGCCACCGCGGCCAGGCGCCCGTACCCCAACAGGCGATGCCGATCCTCGCGCTGCGCGATCTCCGCGCGCCGCTGTTGCAGCAGTTTCGAGTACGCTTCGCGCGGTTCGGCCATGGCCCCGTTCATCGTTAACCCCATCGATAACCCAATGATATACTGCCCTTTCATCCCCCATGCGAACACTACTCTGGATCGCTTGCGCGGCGTTGCCGCTGGCCGCGCAGGAGCCCGTGCGCTACGCCGTCAGTTTCCCTAACGCCGCCCACCACGAAGCCGAAGTCCGCGCCACCTTCACGGGCGTGCGCCAGCCGGTGCTGGAAGTGCTGATCAGCCGGTCGTCGCCCGGCCGCTACTCGCTGCACGAGTTTCCCAAACAGATCTACAATCTCAAGGCCACTGACGGCCAGGGCCACGCGCTCACCGTCACGCAGCCCTTCGACTATCAGTGGAACGTGAGCGGCCACAAGGGCACCGTGATGGTGGAATACACTGTGTTCGGCGATCGCGCCGACGGCACCTTCGACGGCATCGACAGCACCCACGCGCACCTCAACATGCCGGCGACGTTTGCCTACGCGCACGGCTTCGAAAAGAATCCGGTATCGATTCAGTTCACCGTTCCGGAGGGCTCGGGCTGGAAGGTGGCCACGCAACTCGCGCCGCACTCCGACGGTACCTGGACCTCGGCCAACATGGATCGCATGATGGACAGTCCGGTGGAGCTGAGCGATCTCACCATGGTCGAATGGAAGACCGGTAATGCGCAGTTCCGCATGGCGCTGCACCACAAGGGCTCGGCCGAGGAAGCCGCCGCTTACGCCAAACTCATCCAGTCGGTGACCGCCGAGGAGGAGGGCGTTTGGGGCGCGTTTCCGCAGTACGACAACGGCAATTACACCTTCCTGCTCGACTATCTGCCGTACGTCAATGGCGACGGCATGGAGCATCGCAATTCCACGGTGATTGCGGGCACGCGCGACTTGAAGGATGCCGCCTCGCAACTCATCGGCACGGTGGCGCATGAGTTCTTCCACTCGTGGAATGTCAAGCGCGTGCGGCCCAAATCGCTCGAGCCGTTCGACTATGAGAATCCCAATATGTCGGGCGAACTGTGGTTCGCCGAGGGATTTACGAATTATTACGGGCCGCTGGCGCTGAAACGCGCGGGGTTGCAGAGCATCGAGCGATTTACACGCTCCATGGGCGGCGCGGTGAGCAGCGTGATGACGGCTCCCGGGCGGCAGATTTTCAATGTCGTCGATATGAGCCGGCACGCGGTATTCTTCGACGGCGGCGCGTCTAACGATCCGACTAATGCCGCGAATATCTTCATCTCTTATTACACTTATGGGCAGGCGATCGCTCTCGGGACCGATCTCGCCATCCGGGCTCAGTTTCCCGGTAAGAGCCTGGATGACTGGATGCGCGCCATGTGGAAGGAGCATCCCGACACGCAGAAGCCATACACGCTCGACGACCTGCAACAGACGTTGGCGTCGGTGACGAGCAAGGAATTCGCCGCCCAGATCTTCACCAATCACGTGTACGGCAAAGAACCCATGGATTATGAGAAGCTTCTGGCCCGCGCCGGCATTCTGTTGCGTAAGGCAAGCGCTCCGGCAGTGTGGACCGGGGCGCAGGGGTTGACCTTCTCGGAGCGCGGCGCCGACATTACTACCACCCTACGCGGGTCGCCGATGTATAACGCGGGGTTGGATCGTGGCGACCGCATCGTAGAGTGGGACGGGAAGGCGATTAAGACGCAGGGAGAACTTACCGCGTTCTTAGACGGCCATAAACCTGGCGATCGTATCGAATTACAAGTGGAAACGCGTGCCGGTAAGAAGGATGTCGAAATGGAGCTAGCTGGCCCTCCCGGATATGAGCTCGAACCCTACGAGATGGCAGGGAAAGAACTAACTCCCGAGATGAAGGCCTTCCGCGAGGCGTGGCTTTCGTCGAAGGCGATTCACCCCGCGCCGGCGCCGATGAAATACTGCTCGGTGTGCAAGCGATCGTTGGCCTTCGAATTCACTAACTGCCCCTACGACGGCACGGCCCTCTCGTTCATCGCCGGCGATCCGCCGGAGCAGGCCGCGCCAGGGCGGGGTGGGGCTCCCGATGCGGGTCGCGGTGGACGCGGCGGCCGGAGCGGAAGAGGCGGACAGTAGCGCGGCGGACGTGGCGCGGACACTCGTGTCTGCAGCGCCGAGACTCATCTCGGCGTTTCCGGCGCTTGCTGTAACTCCGAAGCGTCAATGTTGGCGCTTCGTGTGGCAGGCAATCTTGCCTGCAGGCGGCCTTTCAGGCCGCCGGTCGGGCTGGAAAGCCCGCCTGCAGCCACGATTGGCTGCCACACAACAGCGTTGCGGATCAACTCAAACCGGCCGCCAAACTCGCCGTTGACGACCTCGACAGTTCGGAGACTCATCTCGGCGTTTCCCGCGCTCGCGGTAACTCCCGAAAAGGGTCGAGACGAGTCTCGACCCGGCAGGCAAGAGTGCCTGCGCCACGAAAGCGGGTTCAGGCCACCCCTTCGCAATCGTTGGTGACGAAGCCGACGGGCGCAGAGCCCGCGATGCGGGTAGGTTTGGCTCGCGCGTAGTTCAGTTGGTTGGCGCGGACCGTGTCGATGGCTTCGAGGAAGTAGTCGTCGATGGGACGCGGCGAATCGCCGGCCGAGACGTCGTGGGCGAAGAGCAGTTTGCCGTCTTCGACGACTGCCTTCAGGTCGGCGCCGGTCAGGCCGCGAGTCGATGCAGCGAGCAGTTCGATGTCCGCGGCATCGATGGGCGACGGCAGGCCTGCCAGGAGCCCCGTGAGGATGGCGACGCGCGCCTCCACATCGGGCAGGCGCGTTTCGAGCCAGAGTTCCACCCGGCCGGAGCGGACCATAGCGCGCGGCAAACTGCCGACGTTCATGGCGGTCATCATGACGCAGACGCGGCCGGCGCTGGCGCTTTCCAGACCGTCGAGCATGGTCAGCAGGTAACGGTAGAGGCCATGCTCCTCTTTGTTCTCGAAGATCACGTCGCTGTCGTCGATGAAGATGATGGATGGCGCGTTCTTCTTGGCGGCCTCAAAAATTCCGCGCACCTCGTGATAGAAGCGGTCGGTGCCCGCGATAACGGTGCCGTCGATGAGGAAAAACTTGCTCTTCAAACGGTGCGCGAGCGCGCGTCCGATGGTGGTTTTGCCGGTTCCCGGAGGACCGGCGAGCAGCACGCCGCGCTTGGGCTTGAGTCCATATTGCGCGGCGAGCGCGTCGTTCTCCAGGGGCAGCGCGATCTTGGCTTCGAGCGCGCGGATCACGTCGTCGACGCCCTTGAGGTCGCGGAGGTCGACTGGCGCGACTTCGTCCAGTTCCACGTTGCTCGTCAGGTGGTGCTCGCGGAGGTAGGTGATCAGGTCGTCGGTATCGGTCGCGGCATTGTCGGCCAGCCAGAGGCAGGCGCTTCTCAGTTGATGCGCCGTCAGGGCAGGACCGAAGCGATGGACCTTCGCGAAATCGATGCGGTCGGCGATTTCGGCTGGCAGCCACGCTTGGCAAACGCAAACGTAGTCCTCGGGCGTGAACTCCGCAATTGCGAACGTGTAGGCGCGGCGGCTGACGCATGAGGGTTCGTCATCGTCGGTACCGAAGATCAGCTTCTTATTGCGCGCAATGGCGTCCGTCAGGATGGCGGTAAGCGCCGCGTCGAGGAGATGCGAGCGGGTATAGTCGCAGTTATTGACGACGGCAGTTACCAGATGCAGGTCGTCCACAATTACTAAGTTGTGGTCAGCCAGGGCTTGGTCGAGCATGGCTAGGAAGGCTTCCTCGATGGCTTCCGGCGCGCGAGCGGTTAGCTCGTTCAGGAATTGGCGGATGCTCAAGAACACGCCGCCGACGATGGAGTGTATATGCGAAAGCACAGTGGTCCGGCCCATGCCGGGCTCTGCCCGCAGAACAAGGATATTGCCTTTAGAAAGGCCGCTGGACAGGCGGTCCACAGCATTTTGCTGGGCCGGCGCCAGCCGCGTTTGGCTCATCATAATGGCTCTTGGATAGAGAGACAGCGCTGGAGACATCATGGACTCAAGCGGCTAGATCAGGTTGTAGGTGGGGATCAGGCGAACAGGCGGGAGGAAAGCAGGCCACCCCGTAGCGCGTCGGATTCCGGATTGCTTGCGAATAAGTAATTATCGATTTGCAAAAAGGTGCCTCCTTTCCGAAGAACTAAGTCTTCGCTAAGATAGCATGGCGGGATACGGGAGGCAAGAGCTTTTCGAATTAAATCGCATTCATGTCAAAAGACGATCGGTTTCCCGATCTTTAAGGAGACTTCGACGAGCTCCGACATCTGACGTTCAAATCGGCGGACGAACCGCTCGTCTCCCGCGTCCTGGCAGTGAACCTCCCGGAGTCGATCCAGTTCGGGACGGAGGCGGGCCGCCTCGTCGAGGCTCAGGGCGCCTCCTGCGTGAGCGCCACTGTAAATGACCTTGGCAAGGAGGACAGGAAAACACTTCTCTGTTTGCGAAAGGAGGTGTCGAAGAAAGCCTATCCCCGAGATATTACCGAGGCGATGCGAGACGATTTCACCGAGCGGTCCGTGGTCGCAGGCCTCTTCGAGCCAACTGTAGAAAGCGTGCTGGTCCGCACCGGGTATCTCCCACTTTAGGGAGACTTGGCCGTTCTCGTCGACATAGACCAGTTCCGGTTGGGGCGGCGCTGTGCGCATCAAACCCTTCTCATAACAATCGCAGTATACGCACGCATCGAGGCCCATTGTTGTTAGCTCATATTAGCGCCCCACCGCCTCGCCTGTCTGACCCGCCGCGGCCTTAGACAGGGTGGGCACCTTGGCATCTGCCGTCAGAGTCGGACGGCGTGTATGCCAATCAGTCGCTTTCTGATAGGCGTGCGCCAGGGCAAGCACGTCCTGTTCGCGCCAGTTGGCGCCACTGATCTGCAGGCCGATTGGCATGCCGGACTTCGAGAATCCGCAAGGCACCGTGATGGTCGGCAGGCCGTAATCGTCGAGCGCACGCGTATTGCCAGGCTTGGGATTGCGCGCCCGTGCGTTGGCGGCACGCGTCAGTTCGTCTTCGATGCTCCAGGCGACCTCGCGGATGGTCGGCGTCACGATGAGGTCGACCTCCTGCTTGCGGAAGACTTCGATGTCCACAGTCCGCCGCACCAGGCGCAGCGCGCGCCACTCCTTGATATAGTCGACGGCGCGCGAGCTACCACCGAAACCGCCGCCACCACCAACTCCGCCGCCTCCGGCCGATTCCGTTTCGGCGCGCACGAAGCCGTTGCCCAACTCCTCGCGGTACACGCCGCCTTCGCTGTTGGCGCCGGTGCCGAGAATCGACGGCATCTCGATCTCCTTCGCGCCCTTAGTCATCTTCACGAGGACGGCCGTCGCGGCCTCTACCGCATCGGCGACGCCAGGATCGAGGCCATCGTAGAACTGTGGCGAGACGCCGAGGCGGAATTGAGCCACGGGCGCGCCAATGGCGCCGATGTAATCCGGCACGGAGTAATCCACCGATTGCAGGTCGAGACGATCGTAACCGGCGATGATTTGCAGCATCGTCGCCGTGTCTTCCACCGTACGCGCGATGGGGCCGCAGTGATCGAGCGACCACGTCAGCGGGACGATGCCGCGAATGCTGACGCGGCCATACGTCGCCTTGAAGCCGGTGACGCCGCACATCGCCGAGGGAGTGCGGATCGACCCGCCGGTGTCGGTGCCGAGCGCGGCGTAGCAGTGATCCATCGCCACCGCGGCGGCCGATCCGCCCGACGATCCGCCGGCGATCATTTCCAGATTCCAGGGATTGCGGACCGGTCCGTAATAACTCACCGCGGAGGTCGCGCCCGAGGCGAAGATGTGCATGTTGGCCTTGCCGACGATCACCGCTCCGGCGGCGCGCAGGCGGCGCGTCACCTCGGCATCGGCTTTCGGAATATTGCCGGCGAGCGTCTTGCTGCCGGCGGTGGTGCGCACGCCTTCGGAATCGATATTGTCCTTGAGGCCGATGGGGATCCCGTGCAAGGGGCCGCGCCAATGGTCCGCGGCCAGTTCCTTATCGAGCGCCCTGGCCTGCGCCAGCGATTGCTCGCGCATCACTGTAATCCACGCGTCGATCTTAGGGTTGAAGGTAGAAATGCGATCGAGGCAGGCTTTGGTGAGTTCCTCTGAGGTGATCTTGCGCGCGCGAAGATTCTCGGATGCCTGCTTGAGGGTCCAATAGATAGGGTCGCCTGGGTTCTGCATCGGGGTTCCTTTGGGCTAGCCGCCGGTCTGCTCGGACGCGGTCTTGGAGAGCATGGGTACCTTAGTGTCGGGCTGGAGGCCGGGCTTCTTCTTGTGCCAGTCGGTCTCGCGCTGGAAGGCGTGGGCGAGCGCGAGCACATTGGCTTCGCCCCACATGGGTCCGGCGATCTGCAGACCGATGGGCAGGCCGTCCTTGGAGAATCCGCAAGGGATGGAAATCACCGGCAGGCCGTAGCCGTTGAAGGGGCGGGTGTTGTCCTCGTCGTCGAGGGCTGCGCGCGAACTGCCGCCGTTGCCACCACCGCCGCCGCGTCCGGTCCCGCCACCTCGACCGCCTCCGTCTCCGCCGGCCGCGGCACCGCCCCCGGCGCCGGTACCACCCCCGGCCCCGGCCCCGCCACCTCTACCGCCTCCGTCTCCGCCGGCCGCCCCAGCACCGCCACCGGCCCCAGTACCGCCGCCGGTTCCGGCACCGCCGCCACCTCCGGCACCTCCGCCCGCGCCACGTCCGCCACCTCCAGGGCTGCCACCGAGTTCTTCTTCAATAAGCGCGGGAAGATGGCGGACCACGGGCGCCACCAGAATATCGACACTCTGCTTGGCGAACACCTCCTCGTCGACGGTGCGGCGGACCATGGTGAGCTCGCGCCATCCCTTGATGTAGTCGACGGCGCGCGGGGAGTCCTGCGCGCCTGGGAAGACACGCGCGGTGGAAGCCTCAAAACCGCCACCGTTCACCCCGCGGAGATTCTCATGGTACGCGGCGATCTCAGCCGTAACTCCGGCGTGCAGCAGCGAAGGCAAGGCCACTTCGTGCGAGCCTTTGGTCAGCTTATTGAGGACGCCGAGAGCTTCTTCCACGGCCTTGGCGACGTCGTCGTCGAGGTGATCGTAGAACTGCGGAGCGATGCCGATGCGGAACTGCCCGATGGCGGTCGACAGGGCGGCGGCGTAGTCGGGGACGGGCTTGTCGAGACTGTCGATATCGAGGTGGTCGTACCCGGCGATCTGTTGGAGCACTAGCGCGGCATCTTCCACGGTGCGCGTCAGGGGGCCGCAATGGTCGAGCGACCAGGCGAAGGGCACGATGCCGCGCAGGCTGACGCGCCCGTAGGTGGCTTTGAGACCCGTGACGCCGCAGTCCGAGGCCGGGATGCGGATGCCGCCGCTGGAATCCGTGCCCAACGCGGCGAAGCAGTTGCCCATGGCGACGGCGGCGGCCGATCCGCCTGACGGTCCGCCGGGAATGCGCTCCAGGTTCCAGGGATTGCGTACCGGTCCCCAATAGCTGACGGCGGAGGACGACCCGGCGTCGAACTCGTGCATGTTGGCCTTGCCGACGATCACCGCGCCCGCGGCCTTGAGGCGGCGAACCACCTCAGCGTCTTCTGAGGGGAAGCGGTACTCGTAGACCGCGCTGGCGGCGGTGGTGCGGACGCCGATGGTATCGATGCTGTCCTTAATGCCGATGGGAATCCCGTGCAGGGGGCTGCGGATGCGCCCGGCGGACTGCTCGTCGGCGAGGGTTTTGGCCTGCGCCAGGGCCTTTTCGCGCATCACCGTGATCCAGGCGTTGATCTTCGGGTTCCAGGTCTTGATGGAGTCGAGGCAGGCCTCGGTGAGATCGACGGGGGAGAATTTCCTGGCCCGGATGCCGTCGGACGCCTGCTTGAGGGTGAGCGAGCAGAGGTCGGAGGGAGCCTGGGCGAAGGAGAATCTGCTGGTTAGGGCTCCGGCGCTGGCGGCGAGAAAGAGTCGCCGGGAGGGGTTTTCCATGTTGTTTTTTACCGCGATGGGGATCCGATTGTCAAACTTTCGAAAAAAGTGCGATTGCGGCCGATATGTTTTTCGTGAGAGGTTTCCTGCAACAGGCCGAAGACATTCTGGACGTCGCCACCTCCGGCGATTCCAGCATGCAGGACATCCTCATCGTGATGGATCGGCAGGGCGGCATGAGAATGCTCGAGGCTGCCGGCTGGTCCTTACCGGCTCTCAGTGCGGAATACGGCGCCACGGCGGTCTACAAGGTGGAACGGCGCGGTTCGGCGGTCCGGGTGGAAGGCTGGAACGGCTTCGAGCGCTGCCTGGTGCAACGCGATCTCTCACAGAAGCGGCTCTTCCAACTGCCGGGTATGGGTGGTTCCAGCTATTGCCCCACGATGATGCTGCTGCCGGCCTAGCTCCAATACTGTTCACTTAAGCTAGGGTCTGCGCGAGCTTCAGTGAGGCAGCCCTCAGGCTGCGGCAGCCTTCAGTCCGCCTGCCGCAGTTTTCTCATGGTTCGCCGGGTCGGGCTGAAGCCCTCCGCAGACTGAAGTCTGCCCCACAGCTCAAAGTGAACAGCATTGGGCCTAGCTCAGGTGGTTGATCTGCGAGGCTAGCAGGAAATCCTGCTCCGTCAATCCGCCCGCATCGTGCGTCCAAGTCTCGATCTCTACTTTCCCCCAGGATAGGTGCACGTCGGGGTGGTGCCCCTGTCGCTCGGCAATTTCTCCCACGCGGTTTACGAAATGGAGTCCACTTTGGAAATCGGGGAAGGTGTAGGCTCGCGCCAGTTTCTTCCCGTCGACGATCTTCCAGTTCGGCGCCTCGGCGGCGTGCTGGTGCATTTCCTCAGGCGATAAGAGTTTTCGAGATACGGCCATATCATTCATGAGTTTACTGGTTTTGCGACCTCCCGTATTGGCTTGCGTGAGGAGATATGGCTCAGAACAGAGACGAGCTTCGAGACATCGAGCGGCTTTTCCAGGTAGTCGTCCATTCCCGCGGCCAGTGTCGACTCACGGTCGCCCTCCATCGCGCGCGCAGTCATAGCGACTACCGGCAAATGCTCGCCCGACACCTCTTCCGCGAGGCGGATTCTGCGCGTGGCCTCCAGTCCGTCCATCTCAGGCATCTGAATGTCCATCAGGACCAGGTGGAACTTTTCGCGGCCGAGAGCGGACAGTGCTTTCTCGCCATTCTCCACAACCACTGGAGCGTGGCCGAGCTTGCGCAGTATGTGCTCGATCAGGAATTGATTGACCTTGTTGTCTTCGGCCACCAGAATTTTCATCGCTCTCGCCGGTTCTTCCTGGGAGTCCGCCGGCTCTGGCGGTGGAGCGGCGACGGCTGGCGCATCGATGGCAAACGAAAATGTGCTGCCGCTTCCGGGTTCGCTTTCGAGCGAGATTAGTCCGCCCATCAGATGCACCAGCTTGCGCGAAATCGTAAGCCCTAAACCGGAGCCGCCGTAGCGTCGCGAAGTGGAATTGTCGGCTTGCCGGAAGGCATCGAAGATGACCTCCTTCTTATTCGCGGGAATACCGATCCCGGTATCGGCCACGGAGAACAGCAGTTGCCCCGGCGCGCCGCGAACGCTGACCGTAACGTTCCCTTTCGCCGTGAACTTGATGGCGTTTGCCAGCAGGTTGATCAGTACCTGGCGAAGCCGGGTATCGTCGGCGGAAACCCACTCAGGCGTCGACGGGTCCACCGCGCTCTCGAATGCCAGCCCCTTGCGCGACGCTTCCAGTTCCATCATCAGGCAAAGATCCGCCACAAACGGGCGCACGGCGAAGGGCGCGCGAACGATCTCCATCCGTCCCGACTCGATCTGCGAAAAATCCAGGATGTCGTTGATCAGGCTCAGCAATCCCTTGGCGGAGAGCTGCACGATTTGCAGTTGGCGTACCACTTCGGGTTGATTAGTCGCTTGCAGCGCCAGTTGGGTCACACCGATCACGCCATTGAGCGGCGTCCTCATTTCATGGCTCATGTTGGCCATGAACTCGCCCTTGAAGCGGCTAGCCTTTTCGGCGCGAGCCGTGGCGGCGGCCAGGTCACAGGTTCTCTCCGCGACCGCGGCTTCCAACTCAGTACGAATGGCGCTCTGGCGAAACAGACGCCACGCCAACCACACTAATCCGCCGAGCAGCAGCGCCCAACCCACCTCGGCCGGCGTAGAACGGTACCAGGGTGGACGAATGTGAAACTCGAGCAGCGCCGGAGTACTCCACACGCCGGGCGCCGCCTCGCCCTGGACCTCGAACCGGTAAGAGCCAGCCGGCAGTTCGGCGAACCGCACCTCTCTGGTTTGCGAGTATACCCACGCGCTGGAGTTGCCGCCCACGCGGTAGCGGAACATTGCGGTTTGCCTCCGGTAGGACAGCATGGAGAAGCGCAGCGCAAGGGAATGGGTGTGGGAATCGAAGTCCATGTCCCGAACGGGAAGATCGTTCCGCAAGACTGAAGTGACCAGCGCCGTTGGCAGAACGGGCGTGACCAGTTCGGTGGGATGAAAACGCGCCAGGCCACCGCTGGTGCCGAACCACACCGTACCGTCGGCTTCGGCGAGAAAGGCGTGTGAATTGCAGTCGTTCCACACCAGACCGTCGGAGGTGTCATACCGGATCCATCGGTTGCCCTCGAGCACGGCGACGCCATTGTCGGTGCCCACCCAATGGCGCCCGCTTGCGTCGAAGAACTGCGAATAGATGACGTTGCCCGGCAGGCCGTTATCCGTCGTAAAGTGACGAAGCTCCACCTGGTTCTCTTTTACTTCCACGCGGGTGATTCCCGAAGCCGAGAAATACCCGAGCCACAAGGCACCGTCTGGCGCGACCGTAAGCGAGAGGACGAAGTTATCCTTCAGTCCGTCGGCTACTGTCAGCAAACGATGCACCTGGCCTTGTTGGATGTACAGACCGTTCTTACTGCTGACGAACAGGCCTTGAGGCGTCGACCGGATGGCGGAGACAGCCGCGCCGTCCCCAGGCAGGGGCACCGGTTCGATGGTCTTGGCGCCGGGCGTCCAACGCATCACGCCGCGCGGACCGGCTACCCAGACATTTCCGCCGCGGTCACATTCGAGCTCGTCGATGGCAAAGCGGGGCGGCTGTTGGGAGGGTGGATAGAGCTGCTTTTCGCCGGTCCGTGGGTTATATCGTACGAGTGCCTTCGCCCCGGGCTGGAAAGTTCCAATCCATAACCACCCATCGGAGTCCGCTGCCAGCCCGTACACGGTCAATTCGCCGATCGCATCGCATCGCTGGAACCGCCATTTGCCGGCGTTTTCCGTGCCTTGGTAAAGGCCGCGGCTGGTACCCACCCAGAGGCTGCCCGCCTGATCCCGCACGATGCGCCAAATTCCTGGATTGCCGAGACCTTCCGTCTCACCGAAACTCTGCCACTGTTTGCGCCCCAGCCAGCGGACCAAGCCATGGCCGCTGTACCCGATCCACAAGGAGCCTTCCCGGTCCTCCAGGGCGGTCAGTACTTCGGAGCGCTGCAGGCCGCTTTCTACCCCGAAATCGCGGCAACCGCCGGCGTCGCAAGTGGCCAATCCCGAATAATTCGGAATCAGCACCTCGCGACGAGTGGTTATCAAGGGCGCGTTGCGCGAAGAGTCCAGTTGGGGCAAGCTCGCCACAGCGTGAAAAGCCCCGGAACCCGGGTCGCGCACCAGCACCCCATCGCCGGAACGAATCCAGAGCCGTCCCGCGGCGTCTTCGACAATGCTCTTCCATGGACCGTCGCTGACGCCCCGGCCCGCTCCCCACTCGATTTCCCGGCCGTCCTGCAGAGAACAGAGCGCCATCCCGCAGCCGAACCATATTGTGCGATCGGACGCCACAAAGACGCTCGATGCACTCTTACCCGAAACCAGACGATCTCCGCCCTGCCCAGCCAGGGAGTGGGCGCGAAGGCCGCCCGCCGTGGCCACGTACAGGCTGGCGTCGTCGCTCGCAAGCAGTTGCCCGCCCTCCAGCCGCTGCCCCTCGAGGCCGGCCACCGGCACGAAGCGATCCCCGGAGAAGCGGAACAGTCCGGCGCTCGATCCAGCCCAAAACTGACCGTCCGCCGAACTGTGCATGGAATAGGCGGGGCCGGTCCTGGTCCCGGATTTTGCAGGAAACAACCGAAACCGATCGCCGTCGTAGCGGAAAATGCCACCTTCCGTGCTGACCCAGAGATATCCTTCGCGATCCTGGTGAATAGCCAGGATGGTCTGATTGGTCAGCCCAAGGTCGGCGCCATAAGTCTGGAATGTCCAGTGTTGGGCTGCAGCCGGCAATCCACCCAACAGCCACCACAGACCGGCGACCCGCAGCCAACTCGTCTCACTCATCCACCCCCCCTTATCGACCGAAACGGTCGAGATTAGAGTGGCGCGAGACCTTACACTAAAATCAATCCCATGCTGCCGTCGCTACCCACAGCGCGATTGCTCCTGGCGCCTCTGGCGGAGCACCACCTGAATCCGTTTAGGAACGTGGCCGGGGAACGATCCGTCGCGGACACCACGATTTCGGTTCCGCATCCGCTGACTGAAGCGGCGGCGCGGGCGTGGATTCTGCAGGCGATGACGGAATCTGCGGCCGGCCGGGGCGTGCACTTTGCGGTGCTCCTCGGCCGCGGGGACGGCGCGTTCATCGGCTACGCGGGCATCAGGGGGATCGACCGGGAACACAACGCGGGAGATCTGAGCTTTTGGCTGGGGGCTGCCTACGGGGGGAACGGCCTTGCTACCGAGGCCGCCCGCGCCGTGGTTGACTTCGGTTTCGCCGATCTCCAATTGAACCGAATTTGCGCGTATCACATGGTTCGCAATCCGGCGTCCGGGCGGGTGCTGGCGAAACTCGGATTTCAGCGGGAGGGGTGTTTGCGGCAGAAAGCTCGCAAGTGGGGCGTGTACGAGGATGTGCTGGTGTGGGCGCGGCTTAAGGACGATCTTGCAGGATGAATGCCGGGATGAATGCCGGCGCTGCGGGACGGCGGCTGGCTGCGCGGGCGGATTATCGAGCGGCTTCTCGGGTACGGAGGGCTGGGCTGCGGGTGGCTTTTGGGCTGGTTCTGCTTCTGGTTCTGGGGCTGGTTCGACGATGGTTTGTGCGGGGCGTCCACGGGGGCGGCGGAGACGCTCGAACTCCTCGACGGCGCGGCGGTAGAGCCGTTCGGCCTGCGCCTGATAGCGGAGGAACCACTGCCAGTTGGACGTCTTGTTGACGTCGACGAAACCGGCGGCCATCCAGAAACTCTGCTCCTGTCCGGTGGTTGCCGGCGGTTCGGGCCGTTCCGGGTCGTGTAGGAGGCGCGGCACGCCAGGAACCTGGAGAGCTTTCTGCAGGCCGTAGCTGACGAGGCCGCTTTCCATGCGGTAGGTGCGGAGCAGGGAATGGCGCGCGAGAGCGATGCGCTCGACGGCGAAGAGCTCCTCGGAATTGGCGGGCTGGTAGAAGTCGACGAGGCCGGCTTTGATCTGCGCGATGGCGTCGACATCTTCGTCGCGGATGGCGGTGAAAGCGGAAGGGTCGAAGGTATCGCGGGGGTTGTCGGGTGGTTGGTGGTTGGTGGATTTGCGGACCATGATTTCGTGTACTGCTCTACCATGCGGGGTCGGCGGGGTTGGGACGGGGATCGGATGGGGGTTGGAAATAAAGGGAATATAGGCGAAAGATTCTTGAACTGGGTGGGCGGAGAGTGGCGGGGACCGGCTCCCGCTGAGTTTCTGGAAGATTGTGACGCGGCAAGGACTGGGGAGCAGTCGGCCGTCGGCGCAGAATCAAGTTGGCCACGGAAGTGGCTTTCGGCACTGGGCCGAATCACGAGCTTTGTGTCGATCTGCGTTACTGCTTCAATATCCCAGTAAGGGCGCCAGTCTGGACCGAACTTCGTCGACTGCCTCGGCTGAACAGCGTCCAACCCTTTCCGCGCGGCGGGCTTTCCAATCAACGCTCTTCACGTGATCGGCCAGGATTACACCGGTCGCGCCGTTGGCGGGGGGAACGGCCACTTCGAAGGGGTAGCCTTTAGCCTGATTCGTGATCGGACAGACCAGCGCCAAGCCGGATTTCAGGTTGTATGTTCTGGGGCTCAGCACCAGCGCCGGGCGCCGCCCCGCTTGCTCACGGCCCGCTTGCGGGTCGAACGTCAACCAAATGAAGTCACCGGTCTCTGGTACGTACTTCGTGCTCACCAGGATTCCTCACCCTGCGGCTGTCCCCAGTCCGTTTCCCGATGACGATTCTTGGGCGTGATCCGCGAGACCAGTTCCGACAGTTCGTACCGCCGCCGGGCCGGGCGCAAGACGATGCTGCCGCCACGGTCTAGATTCAACAGCAGGCAGTCTCCCTCGCTGAGACGGGCCTCCTTGGCGATCGCCTGCGGAATCCG
>Ga0182030_10010502_pt1 | contig 18797 bp, 18 predicted proteins | sample 812S3MmetaG_FD_121299 | JGI IMG/M metagenome (GOLD analysis project Ga0182030, IMG submission 121299) | Permafrost microbial communities from Stordalen Mire, Sweden - 812S3M metaG (Illumina Assembly) | ecosystem: Environmental > Terrestrial > Soil > Wetlands > Permafrost | place: Sweden...
CGCGGAACGCACCTTGCGGGCGCGCAGGGTATCGAGCGCCACCGAGAGATTTTCGAACACTTCGTGGCGGGTCATCCGCGGGTCACCCGGCCTCCGTTCTGAGGGCATTCACCGGGTCGAGATTGGCAGCCTTGCGCGCCGGATAAATGCCGAAGAAGAGTCCGATGGTCGAGCTGATCACCAGGCCGAGGATCGCGACCCAGGTCTTCACCGACGCCGGAAAGGAGGTCAGCTGGCGCAACGCCAGCGCGCATCCGAAGCCGATGCCGATGCCGATCGCCCCACCGATGAGGCATTGCAGCAGGCTCTCGGTGAGGAACTGGCGCAGGATGTCGTTCTTGGTGGCGCCCACCGCGCGGCGGACTCCGATCTCGCGGGTTCGCTGCGTGACGCTCACCAGCATCACGTTCATGATGACGATGCCGCCCACCACCGCGGAGATGGAGCTCACCATCACGAACACCGCGAAGAACGATCCGCTGATACTCTGCCAGAGCGCGATGTAACTTTGCGAGGTGCCGATGAAGAAGGTGTCGTCTTTGCCGGCGAGGTCGTGGCGGCGGGCCCTCATGATCACGCGGGCTTGGTCCTGCGCGGCTTCGAAATCCCTGTCGCCGCCCGCGGCTTTGATTTCAAGGGTCAGGCTGGAGCGCGAGCCGCGAACTTTCAAGTAGGTATTGAGAGGAATGATGACGAAATTGTCCTGGTCCTGGCCGAGCACGGAACCGAGTTTCTGAAACGTGCCGATCACGGTGAATTCCAGGCTGCCGGTGCGAATGGTGTGGCCGATGGGATTCTCGTGGGGAAAGAACTGATCGACCAGGGACGAGCCGATCACGCAAACGTACGCCGAGTGCTGATCCTCGGCGGGAGTAAAGTAACGGCCGCTGTCGAGTGTGCGCGTGTCGATGTCGACCATGTTGGGCGTGTACCCGATGATGGCCGTGTCGTCGGTCTGCTTGTTCTTGTATTGCACCGAGAGCGTGCCGCTGGGGGATGCGCCCACTTCCTGGCAAGCCTTGCAGAGTTCGGCGACCGCGCGGTAGTCGGTGATGTCGATGTTCTTGTTCTTGAGGGCCTTCACCACGACGGTGAAATCGACCACCGCGAAGGGTGTCTTGGCGACGCGGAAAACGTTGGTGCCGAGGTTGGCGATCTTCTGCTCGACGTAGAGATTGGCGCCTTGCACCAGGGTCATCACGGTCATCAGGGTGGCGACGCCCATGGTCAGGCCGAGCACCGTCAGCGCGGCACGAAGTTTGTGCGCACTGAGGGCGTCGACAGCGATCCAGAGGTCGTCCCGCAGGTTCACCATGATGCGTCCCCTGTTTCCCGTCTCACGGCGAAGTGCCCCTATTCGACCGGCCGAATCAAGCTCGGATCGACATATACAAAATGGCCCTTTCCGGGGTTTTCGCCGAATTCAAGTTCAGCGCGTCCCCAGCTGGTGATCTCGTTGAACTTAACCGGTTTTCCTATCACATCCCTGATGGCGATCTGGTTTTCGATGGGCAGGTCGTCGAGGAAGCCCGGCGGGAGACCTACGAGCACGACCATGTCACCTAGTTTCGGTTGCTTGTCTTCGATACTCATCAACGCAGTACCAATCTACGTGTTTCGGCAAGGTTTCACGCCCGCTCCAATTAACTGCTCACCCCTACCCAAACGGCCGGTGTGGCGCGCGGCCTCGGCGCGCCATTATGAAATCACAGGAGATTTCATGGTAAACGATTTGACGGCTCTTTCGACAGAATTGGCTGAGTTGGTGGGGAAGGTGGGAAAGTCGGTGGTGGCCGTGGATGCGCGTCCGCGGTTCGGGTCGAGCGGCGTGTTTTGGCGTCCGGGGATTGTGGTGACGGCCGAGCATACCGTGCGGCGGGAGGAAGAGATCGAACTCGCATTGCCGGATGGCACGAAAGTTTCGGCGAGCGTGGCGGGCAGCGATCCGGGCACCGACCTCGCGGTGCTGAAGGTGGACGGGCAGGCGGGCGAGGCTCCGGTAGTGGCGGCCGGCGATCCGGCGCCCGGCAATCTGGCGTTGTCCATTGGACGCTCGCCCGATTCGGGTGTCAACGCGACGATGGGGATCATTAGCGCGGTGAGCGGCTCATGGCGCACGTGGCGCGGGGGAAGGCTCGATCGCTACATTCGTCTCGACCTGACGATGTACCCGGCGTCGTCGGGCGGCCTGGTGGTGAATACCAATGGTGAGGCGATCGGCATCGCGACGTCGGCGCTGTCACGCATCGCCGGGTTGGCGATTCCGGCGTCGACGGTGGACCGCGTGGTGGACGAGATTCTCTCGCGCGGGCATGTGGCGCGCGGCTATCTGGGAGTGGGGTTGCAACCGGTGGAACTGCCCGATCATCACAAGGGTCTGATCGTGTTGTCGCTCGAACCGGACGGGCCGGCGGCCAAGGCGGGCGTGCTGATCGGCGACGTGCTGGTCTCGCTAGGCGGCAAAGAGGTTGTCGATACCGATGACATCCAGAGCGTGCTCGAAGGTCACAAGGTCGGCACCAAGATAGAGGCGGGCGTGGTGCGCGGTGGCGTGGCGGCGACGATTGGGGTAGTGATTGGGGAGCGGTCCCGGAGGAACTGACATGCACGAATTCGGAGAGGTTGCCGAACGCTTGCGGCGTTCAACTGTGCAGGTGTTTTCGCACGGGCACGACGGCGGCGGCTCGGGGATAATCTGGAGTTCCGACGGCCGCATCGTGACGAACTCGCATGTGGCGCGGGCGGAGCAGGCTGACGTGGTGCTGTGGGACGGCAGGCGGCTTGCGGCGCGCCTGGTGTCGCGCGATGGCCTGCGCGATCTGGCGGAGCTGAAAGTGTCGGAGTCGGGTTTGCCTGCCGCCACCGCCGGCGATTCCGACAAACTGCGGCCCGGAGAACTGGTGATCGCAATCGGCAGTCCGCTGGGATTCGCAGGCGCGCTGTCGACGGGCGTGATCCACTCGGTGGGATCGATCCCGGGGATGGGTCGCGAGCGCTGGATCGGGGCGAGCGTGCGGCTGGCGCCGGGTAACTCGGGCGGTCCGTTAGCCGATGCCCGGGGCCGCGTGGTGGGCATCAACACGGCGATCGTCAACGGCCTGGGGGTGGCCGTACCGTCGAACGCCGCGGCCGATTTCCTGCGGCGCGGGGCGCGGCCTTCGCTCGGTGTGACGCTGGCGCCGGTGCCGCACGGGATGCAAATCATGTCGGTGGATCCGAACGGCGCGGCGGCCGCGGCGTCGCTGCGAGCGGGCGACGTTCTGGTGGGGACGCATGAGCGTCTGCTGGAGATGCTCGATTCGGGCATAGACACGCTGCGGCTGCCGTTCTTCCGCGACGACCTGACGCGCCTGCGCGAAGCGTTCGTGCGGGTGGCGCCGCGGCGGGCGGAGGCGGCGTGATCAAGCTCGCGATCGCGGCCGAATCCGCGGTCGTACGGGCCGGGCTGGAGTCGCTGGTGGCCTCGCATCCCGGCATCGATCTGGCGGGCGCCTATCCGGACCTCAGTGCTCTCGAAGCGCTGAGGCCGGATGTGGTGCTCGCCGCTTTTTCACTCGATGAGTTGTCGCCGCCGAGCGACGGCCACGCGCCGGCGGTAGTTCTGCTCACCAGCGAGCGGCATCCGGTGTGGACGCAGGAAGCGGCGCGGCTGGGAGTGCGGGCGCTGCTCTCGCGCGACGCGTCGGCGGCGGAAATACTGGCGGCAGTGGAAGCGGCGGCGGCGGGTATGGCAGTGGTGGATCCGCGCGAGTTGGAGAACTGGCTGGCGTCGACCTCATCTACAACGGTGGCCACGGAAACGCACACGCTGACGGCGCGCGAACTGGAAGTGCTCCGCATGATGGCGGAAGGGGCGGCGAATAAGACGATCGCGTGGAAGCTGGGGATCTCCGACCACACGGTGAAATTTCATGTGGCGTCGATATTGGGGAAGCTGAATGCGGCCAGCCGGACGGAAGCGGTGACGATCGGGTTGCGGCGGGGATTGATCTTGCTGTGAGGGGCGGGACATGCTTCAGCTTGTCCAAGAAAGGCGGCGTCGACATGAGTGTCGACGCTGCAGACACGAGTGTCCGCGCCACGTCGGGAGGAAAGTCTCAAGTCGGACGGGGCCGCGCCGGTGACACGGGCACGGCACCGAACTCCATGGCGCAAAGCGCTAATCTCAGGAGCGGCCTGGAAGCCGCGAAAAAAACTAACCTCTAGACGCGGCTGTGCTGCGCAGGGTGCTCGTGAGTCTCTTGATCTGCCTACTTCTCTTGCACCTTATAGTCTTTGAAATCCTCCAGGACCGCTTTTTCCATGGCGCGTGCGGCCTTCACGAGCCAGCCTTGCGGACGCTTGTTCAGGTCCGCGAGGAGGGCTTTCGCCTTGCCGGTTCCCAGGTGGATATTAGCCGTTTCCCAGCCCATGGCGTGCAATAGCCGCAGTTCGTCGCGCTCCTTGGGTAGCGCCGACAGTTCGATGCGCGAGCAATCGGGCGCCAGTCGCCGCACGATCCAGCGCTTTTGCAGGCGGACAAACGGGTCGCGGCAGCGGATCGCCTCATCGAGCATTTCCTGATAGAGAATGGGCGCGGTACCCTTACCTTTTTCGGCCCATAAGCACGCCGAGGGCGCCAACGCTTTGGCTTCGCGGGCCACCGAGCCGCCTCGCCAATCGGCCAGCGCTACGAAGCGCTGGCGTCCCAGACTGCCCAACCCAGCCACGCGATGTGCCGCGCGCCAGCGCATGCCGCGCTCCGGCATCATGTGGTCGAACGCTTTGTTGGCGGTGGCCGGACCGGCCTCTGTGGACTCCTGCAGCGCGTGCAGTTTCGCCCAGTACGCCTCGGGGTCGTGGAGGCGCGCAGTGGCCATCTGGCGCAGCGCGGTATGGTGTTCGGCCAGGACGAATGGCCGTCCGCCAGCCTCCAGCGCCTCGCGGTATCCATTCAGCAAGGCGCTCAAGCCGACCTTCTGGTCGCAGGTCATCTCCGCCATGAACGCGCTGGTGGCGAGGCGGATCAAATCGTTGGTATATGGCAAGCGCCAAACTTCGTCGAAATCGTTGATGCCCCAGATCAGGCGCCCTTCGATATCCCGCCATGTCCCGAAGTTCTCCACGTGCAGGTCGCCCACCGCCAGCACGCGGGGAGCGTTGGCAGCCGCCCCGCAAACCTCGGCCCAAGTCTGCGCCCAACGGTAATAAGTGGCGCGTAAGAAAGGGAACGGGGCGGTGCGCATCTGTTCGTGCTTGAACTCGAGGTCCGCATCCACAATCCGCAGGTGCCTGGCCAACCAGGCCTCGTATTTTTCAGTGGCTTTTCGGATGTTCATAGGGCGTCATGCCGTCGCTGGCGTCAGCATCCATTTCAACACACCTTTTGGCTCAGGCCCGAGACGATCGCAATCCACGCGAACTAGCGCCGCCTTTTTCATGTCCACGACGAGCCCTGGGCTAGCCAAAAGAAATGCTGCAAGGGAACTCATCAAGGGCTCGTGGCTCGCCAGCAGGATGGCGGACTCCTCCGGCCGTTTGCGGATCTCCTCCCAGGCGTCGAAGGGCGATGCCTCCGGGAGGAGCGCCCGCGTCTTCACCACCTTGCCGCGATAGCTCAGCACTTCGACGGCGACCTCGGCGGTCTCGACGGCGCGGCGGTAAGGGCTGGAGAGGATGAGGCTCGGGGAGACGTCCGCGGCGCGTGCCCGGGCGAGTACGCGCCGGAGCTTGTCGCGGCCTTCGGCAGTGAGGGCGCGGTCGGAATCGGGGGCGGTGTTCTCGGCGATGCCATGGCGGAGTAAATAGAGCTGCACGAATGGATTTTAGCAGGGGGATTCCGATTCGTTGTGGGCCCCGCGGCAATTGCATGATTCACCACAGAGACACAGAGTCACGGAGAAAGACAGAATCAAGACCGGAGATCACGGAGGAGACAGAGAGCACTGAGGGGACTGCTGGCGCTGCGAGGCTGAGGTTGGCGTTACAGCCAGAATCGTCGCGGCGCCGGCAGGCAGGAGTGCCGGCGCCACGCCGGACGGGGAGTCTCAGGCCAACTCTGCCTCCGGGGAGTCGGGATTGTACGATCTGTGACCGCTCATTCGGTCACGGCTCGACCCACGACCGGTTTAGTCTGAAGTCCCTGGCCAGCGGTGACTGAAGAACGGGCGAGCTGCGCTCGCCGGACAAGCTAAAGCGTGTCCTACGGGACTGACTCGTGGCGGCGCTCGTTCCAGCGGAGGGCGATGTAGAAGCCCATCGCCATGGCTAGTGCCGCGCCCAGTAGGGGCCAGGCGTTGCGACGCAGGAAGTCCTCGGCGTGGGGCCCCAGGTTCAAACCGAGCCAGGCCTCGCCGAAATAGCGAATCATGCGCGCTGCCACTACCACGATCAGGAATTTGCTCACTCGCGTGCGCAGCATTCCGGCCGACATCACGAAGACCTTCAGGGGAAACGGAATCACCGGGGTGACGCAGGGAACAAAAACCGTGAGCATGCCGTAGCGCTCGAACCATCGATGGAATTTCTGAGTGCGCGGTGAGGGCGCGGCGTCCTTGGTGAGCCAGCGGCTGCCATGACGCACGGCCCAAAATAGGGCCATGTTTCCGATGGTGGAGCCGACCACCGCCATGAAGGCCGCCAAGTAAGCGCGCTGCGGTTGAGAAACGGCGGCGCTATCGACGGCGATGGTCAGCACCAGCAGGTCGACACCGGCAGGAAGGGGAACCACGAATGAGTCGAGCAGGGCAACCAGCAGGATACCGAACGGCCCGAAGGCCAGCAGCGCGGCGGTGAGTTTAGCTCGCAATCGTCGACTATCCTAGATCATGTCCGCGAAGGACTTCCTCAGCTTATAAAACCAAGCGTGGCCGAGGACAAACACCAGGATAGCCAATAACGAAAACTTCCACAGCGGGCTGAATGCGGGCGGCAGGCCATCCAGGAAAATGGCGCGATAGGCGTGAACCAGCGTGTACATGGGGTTCTTGGTGAGCAACGGGGCTCTCTCCAGGAGTTGCTGTTCGGGATAGCAAATCGGCGTCATGAAGAACCAAATGGTAAGCACAAACCCGATCACCTGACCCAGGTCCCGTACAAATGCGCCGAGGCCGGCCAGGAACCAGCTGACACCCAAGGTGAACAGAACCTGCGGAACGATGAGCACCGGCAACCACAGAAAAGTCAGCGGGATCTGGTGGCGGATGACCAAAAGGAAGCCGCAATACAACGTGACGGCGAACAGCTCCGTGACGAGCCCCGACACCACCAGGTCGACGGGGAGGGTTTCCACCGCGAAAACCAGCTTCTTCACAAAATTGCGATGCTCCAGGACGACCCCGGGCGCGCGTCCCGCCGCTTCGCTGAAGGCCAACCAGGGTAGCATCCCAGCCAGGAAGCGGAGGGCCCACTCGGAGCGTGTCCCATGCGCGGGGTCATAGAGGATCACCCCGAAGACAATGAAGTACGTGAGCATCAGGAGCAGCGGATTGATGACCGTCCAGAACGCCCCGCCGAACGAGCCTTTGTAGCGCCCCAGAATGTCGCGGCGCACCATCACGCGAATCAGGCTGCGATTGCGCCAGATGGTGGTCACCGGATACACGAAGGCGCGGCCCACCGAGCGCAATTCACGCTCGCGGCGTAGCTTTTCGCGATCGGTCACGCGCAGGCGGCCGAGGGTCGCAGCGCCGTCTTTGACGTGGGCATCGAGCGCTACGAACTCCCAGCCCTTGTCGTAATACCAGCAGACGTTTTCGCGCATGGGCGACAGGCGCACCTGGTAGCGGCCGTCCTCTGGGGGCAGGTCGAAATCGAGCACTACGTGGAGCGACTCGCCGGGCGCGATGTCGCGGGCGGGATGCATGCGCGCGCCGTCGACAATCAACGTGCCGGTTTCGGCATCGAAGAGGTGGTGGCCTACGCCGAAGCCGTCGGCCGCGCGCCAGGGCTCTCCGGTGTCGTTGCGGATGTCGAACTCCACGTGCACCGCGCGTCCTTGCAACGTTACGCGCTGGTTGCTGTACGCGGCGTTCATGAATAGAGCCACTCGGGGTAGCGGTCGCGCACCGGTCCCGTCTTGCGGCCCACCGCGTAGATGCCGTCGCCGCGATAGTCCGTCTCCAGACGATAACGGCGCAGCAGATGCATCACCCAGCCGAATTCAGGATGCGGAATATCGCGAAACTCTCCCGTCTCCAGCAGGGCGACTTCGAAGCCGGAGTTCTCCAGCAGCTTATGGATCTCGCGCGCGGTATATTCGCGATTGTGGCGCGCGTCCACTTCTCCCGATCCCTCCGCCGGCTTGATGTAAGCGTGGAAAAATCCCGGGTGGTAACCCTGCAGGATGGCCGAGATGCCGCGCAGCGCCGCAATGTTCGGCGTGGTCAGCACGAAATGGCCGCCGGGCTTGAGAATGCGATTCACTTCGCCCATCAGATGCATGGGGTCTTCGAACAGATGCTCGATCAGCTCTCCGCAAATCACTGTGGAGAAGTACTCGTCCTCGTAGGGGAAGCGATCTTTCTCGGCGTCGAAATGGTCGATGTCGCAGGTGAAGGTCTCGCCGTCGGCCGATGTGACGGTGCGATGGTCGACGCGCCCGGCCGGGCCGTAATAGCAGCCGCGCACCTCGCCGTAGCCCAGCTTGCTGCGCAGCGCGGGCGTGATTTGCAGGTACGCACCCATCTCCAGAATGCGGTCGTCGGCGCCGCCGGGCGGGGTGATCGCGAGCGTCTTTACGAGGCGGGTCTGGTGCGTGTGGAGGTACACGCCGGCTTCCTCGCTGACGGCCCAGCCGCGCAGGTACGATTCGAGAGCGGGTCCGCTGACGGCGGGCGCGGCAGCGCTTGGCGGGGCCGCAGAGGGTGCGGCAGCGGCCGGCACGCCAGCGGTCGGCACGGCAGCGGTTGGTGCGGCAGCGACCGGCACGGATTTCGAACCGAGCCACTCCTTGCCCGCGACCACAGCTTCCATGAATTCGACGTATTGCCGGGCGACTGTGGCCCAATTGCATTCCTGGGCGACGTAATCGCGTGCGCGTGCTCCCAGTGCTTGCGCCACTTCGGGGCGCGATACCAGCAGGTTCAGGTACTCGAAGATCAGATCCTCTTCGCCGACGCCCACCGGCACCTTCAGGCAGACGTCCTCGGGGAATTCGGCGAACGACCCGATCTCCGAAACCATCACCGCCTTGCCCAATCCCAGCGACCGCAGCAGCGTACCGGAGCTCTCGCCCACGGTGGGATAGCGCAAATTGAGGACGATGTCGCAGGCACCGAGATATCCCACAAAATCCTCGATGGGCGCGAAACCCAGGATGCGCACATGGGCGGAGAGTCCCATGGTGCGGATCATCGGTTCGATGGGGAATTCGGGATGCGGTTCGCCCACCAGGATCATGCGAGCGTTGGGCACCAGGCGCACCAGGCGGCGAAAGGCGCGGAGAGATTCGGCGATACGCTTGTAAGGCTTGAGGTAGCCGAATACTCCGACCAGCGGAGTGACCTCGTCGAGGCCCAGCTTGTAGCGCCAGGTGTTGCGGTCAGCCTCGGGAATCCAGGCGCCGTGGGGAATCACGGCGATGGGGCCCTGGTACCCGGCGGCGCGGATTTCCGCCTCCATGAAGTGGCTGTGGACGATGACTCCGCGTGCCGATTCCAGCAGGCGGCGCGTCATCGGCAACCCTTCGTAGTCGGGCCCGACTTCCAGCTTTCGCACCCGCTCGGCGAAGGCGCGCGCGGGCTCGCCGCCGTTGTAGGCGCACTCGGCGACGTAGGCGTCCCAGTTGTCGCGACGGATGGTGAGATCGGAAATCAGGTGGTGCAGGTTCGATTCGTGCATCACCACCACGCCGGGATGGCGCAGTGCGGTCTGGTACACGAAGTCGTGATAGCCGTTGTTGCCCACTTGGTACAGGGCCACATCGCAGCGTGCGGGGTCGAACGATTGTCCCGCGCTGGAGATAATCTCCAGGTCCGCCAGACGACGGAGCGATGCGATGAGGGCTTCGGAATAATCGGCGATGCCGCTACGTGCGGGCGGCAGAGGAGAAAGAAACGCTACGCGCATTTCAACGGGCACATTAGCGCACGAGCTCCATCGACAAGGTTCCCACCGCTTGCGGGATCTTGATGAGGAGTGGCGTACGCGCGGCGTCGCGGGCGAAGTAAACCTCGACGCTGAATTCGGATTTGGGACCTTTCACGGTGAAGGCCAGATGGTCGGTGACTTCGGGCTTCTTATCGGCCAGGGTGATATTCTGGGCGCCTGTGTAGGATTGCGTCACAGTGTAGGCCGATCCGAAATAGATCACCTGCGGCGGGGGAACGCGTCCCTGGCCTAGTTCCTTGCGGGCGAAATAGAGAAACGAGATGGCGTCGCGGCCGCACGCGCCAGTGCTCAGGTCGGAGTAGCCTCCATCGTTGGGAAACTCGGTCTGGCGATGCGCGGTCTGCTTCTCCTGATCGAAAGTGGTCTTCTCGCGATTGGTTTTGGAGCCGTGGATGGTGTCGCGCAGGAACTCCGTGGAGCAATAACCGCCAACCATGGAAGCGGTGTACTTGTCTTTGATGCTGAAGCCTGCAACGGCGGCATCGAGCGACACCGTGAAATCCCAACCGTTGGCGGTTTTGTGCGCGGAAAGGTTGCCATCTCCCAGGCTGAGGCCGCTGGAGTAGTTAATGGTGTAATGCAGCGACTCGTTTTGAAACGGGAATCCCGTCTGAGCGGGAGCCGTGGAAACGAGGCACAACAATGGTGTAAACGTGAGGATAAAACGCCGGATATGATTCATCGATGGGTCATCATCTGAGAAGCCATGCGTTCGACTGCGGCGCGCGGCTCCTCTACTACCTGATGGAACACTTCTACAGTCTTCTCGGCCGTCTTCTGCCAGCTAAAATGCGCGGCCCGCTGTATTCCCAGACGTTCCATACGCCCGCGCAGTTCCGCATCGAGCAGTACGTCCGCGATGGCGCGCACCATTTCGTCAATGGCGTAGGGGTCGAACAGGATGGCCGCACCGTCCACCACCTCGGGAAGCGCCGAAGCATCCGAACAAACCACTGCCCGTCCGCAGGCCATGGCTTCCAGGGCCGGGAATCCGAAACCCTCGTAAAAAGACGGGAAGACGAAACAATCGCACGCGTTGTAAAGCTGCAGCAGGTCGGGATCGGAAACGAAGCCAAAGAACTGAATGCGATCTTCCACGCCGCTCTCGCGCGCGGCCTCCTGAATCTTCGGAGAAAACCACGTGGGTTTGCCGACGAGGACCAGGTTGTGGGTCAACTGTGGGTAAGCTTTGACCAACCTCGCGAAGGCGCGGATGAGGCCGATATGGTTCTTGCGCGGTTGCATGTCTCCTACCGACAGAATAAAGGGACCGCCGATGGAATACCGGTCCCGCACCGTGGTCACCGCGGCTTCCCGCGAGATCGGCCGGAATTCCGGCGCCGCGGCCAGCGGCACCACCACCACTTTATCCTCGTCTAAATTAGGATAGACGCGCAAAATCGCATTTCGTGCATGCTCAGTTCCGGTGAGTATCTTGGCGGCTTGCCGAACGGTGCGGCCCACCGTAAGTCTCAATTGGAGCGCCCGGTCCCAGGTGAAGTACTCGGGATGTTCCAGATAGCTGACGTCATGTACCGTGGTGACCACCGGGCAGTTACAGCCTACCGGTGCGGTGTATTGCACGTGCAGCACGTCGGGACGGTCTTTGCGGACGCGGCTAGCCAAGTCAAAGCCCAACCGCAGGAAGGGGTTAGCGGCTACGCGCCGGACCCGTATGTGCTCCGGAACCGAAGCGCGAGCTTCCACGCCGGACACGTAAGCCAGGATGTCGCGATCCTGATTGTGAACGGCGAATGCGTTCAAGAGACTTCGAACGTAAACCTCGTTGCCTGTGAGGTGTCTGCCGATGGCATGGGCATCAATGGCGATGAGCATTGATTGTTCCAGTATAGCGGACCATATTGACCCTCCGGTGTGTCAAAAGTCCAAAATCTATCCCAGGCTCACTTCCTGTAAACTCCTCAGCGCCAACAGCCTGCCAACATGGCACCGATCGGCTCCGAGCATGTATAGCACGCCGGTAGCCACGCATAGGATGTGCCCGCGAGTCTGCCGGAATCTCGCAATTGTACGCGTGATTGGGCAAATCGTTCGAGAGGCTTCGAAAGTATACTGCGGTCCCCGTTAGTCGCCTGCCGATCGCTTGTGCATCGATGGCGATGCGCATGAGTGGTACCAGTATACCGGAGGGTCACCCGGCGCGACTCTTCACAGGTTCAAATTTTTCCAAGCGGCGTCCCAGGTAAATTCCCGCTCCAGTACGATTCTGCCCGCCTGTCCGAGTTCCCGCCCGAGATTCGCGTTTTCCAACACGCGAGTTACCGCCGTTGCAAACCCCGATCCCCCATCGGCAATCAACAGATTGTCACCGTCGCGAGCCGGTAGGCCCTCCGCTCCGATGCTGGTGGAGACCACCGGCAGTCCGGCTGACCAGGCCTCGAGAATCTTGAATCGCGTCCCGCTGCCGGCGAGCAGGGGAACCACGGCGACCCGCGCGCGGGCCAATTCGCGGACTGCATCGTCCACCTCGCCGGTGACTTCAATCCGCGGGTCGCCCGAGGTGAATCGACTCACCGCGGAGGGATTCTTACCCACCAGCCTCCAAACAAGGGCGGGCCAGCGCTGGCGTAAGAGCGGCCAGACTTCGGTCCTGAAAAATCGCACGGCGCTCACGTTGGGGTGGTATTCCATGTTGCCGGAGAAAACTGCCACTTCCTGGTCGGCCCGCTCGGGTTGCGGAATCCAGGGCAGCGCATTGGGGTAGACTGCGACATTCGCGGTGGGTGCGATAGCCAGCGCGGTGGCGGCATCGCTGGCCGAGGTGGTCAGTACCTGGGAGAATCGCGGCAGCCAGGTTCGCTCCAGGGCGAGCGAGGCGTCGCGAAAAATGCGGTGCGCGAATGCGGTGGCCGGACCTTCGACGGCGGCACAACGGGCATGCAAGGTTGACTCGATGTTGTGCAGGTCGAGGACGGTCCGTCGACAGGCGGGCGCAAGCTGCTCCCAGTAAGGCGCGCACCAGGAATGCTCGATGAGGCCGATCTCATAGCGCGCATCGCCGATCGCCAGCAGCACCTCGCGCTGGAAGCCTGCGAAGCGATGTACTAGAGGCGGGACTCGGCGGACCATGCGGGCGCTATTGCGCACCGCTCGGGCGGTCTGGCCGCGGCCGGTGGCCGGCAATTGGATCACGGAGGCACGGCGGATCAATCCGGCGGGCAGTTGTGCGCTCGGATCGGGTGCGCCGGGCTGGCGGAAGAGGATGAGGTCGACTGGGCGGGTGCGGGCGAGATATTGGATGAGCGAGGCGGTCCGCAGGGCGCCGCCGCCCACCAAGGGATAGGGGGCTTCGGGCGCGAGAATGAGGGCGGGTTCATTTATGTGGGACATGCTTCAGGTTGTCCAGAGATCATGTGGGGCAGGCAATCTTGCCTGCAGGCGGGCTTTCCAGCCCGCCGTTTTCGATGTGCGGCGAATTTCTCGCGTCTTCTGCACCGCGCACCGGCCAAAGGCGAAGCCGAAGAAATTCGGGCTGAAGCCCTCCGCAGACTGAAGTCTGCCCCACGAAATGGCCAAAGGCGAGGAGGCGGCCTGAAAGGCCGCCTGCAGCCAGGATTGGCTGCCACACAAGAGGTCCAACGCCACGGGAAACACGTCAATCCCCAAAGCGCCTCCGTGCCTCCTTGTACACCTCATACGTCAGGCGGGCAGTCCGTTCCCAGGTGAATTCGCGCGCGCGAGCCAGGGACAGAGCGCCGCGTTCGGCCGGCCACCCCGGCTGTTCCACCGCCTGGCACATGGCGCGTGCGAGCGTTCCAGCATCGTCGGCATAAACCGCGGCATCGCCGCCAGCTTCCGCGACTGCGCTCGAAGCGATCACGCCGGTACCGCACTGCATAGCCTCCAGCACCGGCAAGCCGAAGCCCTCGTATAGGGACGGGCAGACCAGAGCCAGCGCCCCGGAGTATAGCTCGGCCAGCCTCTCGTCGGGGACTTCGCCGATGAGTTGCAGTCCCGGTTCCTCGGCGATCGCGGGGGCGTCGGCGCGCTTCCGTCCGGCCAACACCAGGTCGACCGCGTGGCGCCGGCGAAGTTCTCGCCAGGCGTCCACCAGCATCGACAGATTCTTGCGCGGCTCCAGCGTCCCGACGAAGAGAAAGTAGGGTGTCTCTCGCGGCGGTGGATCGACGCGCCGCAGCCACGGGGCGGCCGCCTCCGGAACGGCCACCACGCGATCGGGCTGCAGCCGGAAGTGCTCGATTGCCTGCCTGCGGACAGCGTCGCCCGGCGTGACGATCATGGTGGCGATGCGGTCGAGCAGCAGCGGCGTGCGGCGGCGCACGCGTTTGGCGCCATGATGCCAGCGCGGGTCCATCCACGGGGAGAGATCGTGCAGCGTGAGCACGCTGGGGCGGCGAGGAATGTAGGGCACCGCGAAATCCGGGCCATGAATCAGGTCGACGCCGAGACGATGCATCTCGCGGTCGAGCCCCCAGATCCACCAGCGGCGTTCGGCGGCGTTACGCGGGCCGCCTCCGCGTTTCAGATTGGCTGGAGCCCCCTCCGGCATGCGGAAAGGCTGGTCGGAGAGCAAGAAAAACTCGTCGTCCGGAAAACAGCGCGCGAGGGCCACGCTGAGCTCGCCCGTGTACCGCGCCAGGCCTCCACTCGACAGGCCGAGCGATGCGGCTTCCATCGCCACTCGCATGGGGTCAGTTTACCCCTTGACGGTCTCGCGATGGCTGTAATTCTTTTCGTAATAAGTGCGGTAAGCGCCGCTGCGCACGTGCGCGATCCAGGCCGAATTGCCGCGGTACCAGTCGATGGTGCGCCCGAGGCCGGTCTCGAAGTCCATCAGCGGGCGCCATGAGGTTTCGTGCATCAGCTTCTCGCTGGAGAGCGCATAGCGAACGTCATGGCCTGGGCGGTCGGTGACGTATTGGATCAGGCTCTCCGGTTTGCCGGTGAGGGTGAGAATCTTGTGGACCACATCGAGATTCGGCAAGGAGCGATTGCCGCCGATATTGTAGATTTCTCCGTCGCGCCCGCCGCGCAATACCGCGAGGATGCCGCGGCAATGGTCGTCGACATACAACCAGTCGCGCACCTGTTGGCCGTCGCCATAGACCGGAAGAGAGCGATCCTCGAAGGCGTTCGAAATCATCAGGGGGATCAGCTTCTCGGGGAACTGGTAAGGTCCGTAGTTATTCGATGCGCGGGTAATCAAGACGGGCATCTTATAAGTGACGAAGTAAGAGCGGGCCAGCAGGTCCGAGCCGGCCTTGGACGCTGAATACGGACTGCTGGGGTTGAGCGGGTATTTTTCATCGGCCTCGAGCGGGGCTTCCAGACTGCCGTAAACCTCGTCGGTAGAGACGTGCACGAAGCGGGCCAGGCGATGTTTGCGAGCGCCTTCGAGCAGCGTGAACGTGCCGCGCAAGTTGGTTTGAATCACCGGCTCCGGGGAAAGAATACTGCGATCCACGTGCGATTCGGCGGCGAAATGCACGATGGCGTCGGGTTTTTCCTCGGACAGCAGGGAATCGACCAGGGTCTGGTCGCAGATATCGCCCTCGACGAAGCGATACCGCGGGTCCTTTTCGATGGACGTCAGGTTCTCCAGATTGCCGGCATAAGTCAGCTTGTCCAGATTGACTACGTGCAGGTCAGTTTCGCCGATCGCCATGCGGACAAATGCCGAGCCGATGAACCCGGCGCCGCCAGTAACTAGAATTTTCACAAGTTCTCCAAACTAAGCTTGAGCCACTGATGAACGCAGATGGACACGGGTAACGCTCTATCCCTAGTGCTTGTCAGCGAACAACCGCTCCCTTTGGTCGCGGCTCGGAAATGCTGGGTGCCGATACAGAGCCGCGACCAAAGGGAGCGGTTGCCACAAACGAGCACTGTCACTTTGTGCGAGCGATTATCCGTGCCCATCTGTAACTTACTTCTTTTGCGTTTCCCAATCGTAATTGATGGACGGGTCGTCGAACGGAATGCGTCCTTCGTCTTTGGGATTGTAGAACTGGTCGGTCATGTAGACCAGCAACGCATCCTGCGTGCCGATGATCTTGTACCCGTGGGCTACCCCCGGCGGAATCAGCACCTGCCAGGGCCGCATCGGGCCGAGGTAGAAGGTATTGCGCGCGCCGAAAGTGGGCGAGCCGACCCGCAGATCGGCCAGCACTACCTGAAAAAGTCCCGAGACCGGCGTCCAGCAATCGGTTTGATGCAGATGGAAATGAAAAGCCTTGATGGTGCCTAGATAGTTCATGGCAGCCGCCACCTGGCTGCGCTCGGGCGGGAAACCGGCAGCCAGTCCATGGCCGATACGCTGCACTTCCAGGAAGTAGCCGCGGTCGTCGGGGTAGACGCTGAGAGACTGCACGCGCACGCCCGCGATCAAGTCGGGAGAATCCACGCGGCCGATCACGGCGCCGATCCCTTTGGGATTCTCGGGGTAAGCGAGCTGCAATTCGCCGTGGGAGGCGATGATCCGGGAGGGAGATTGGGAAGCCATCAGGCGCTCACCACCGGTTGCCTGGCAGCTACCGACTGGGCCACCAGATTAGCGGCGCGCAGCAGGGATTCGAAGGTGCCGGCGTCGGTCCACCAGCCCTGCAGGTAAGAAAATGTCATGGTTCCTTCCTCGATGTAGGCGTTATTGACGTCGGTGATCTCAAGCTCGCCGCGGTGGGAAGGCACCAACGTTTTGATCTTATCGAACACCGTAGCGTCGTACATGTAAATACCGGTGACGGCGTGGTTCGATTTCGGCCGTTTGGGCTTCTCTTCGATCCCAACCACCTTGCCGCCGGCGACTTCCGCCACGCCGAACCGCTCCGCATCCTGCACTTCCTTGAGCAGAATATGAGCGCCGGATTCCTGCGCCTGGAATTTGTCGGCGGCATCGCGGATATTGTGCTCGATGATGTTATCGCCCAGGATCACGCAGATCTTCTGGCCGTCGGCGAAGTGCTCGCACAAGCCGAGGGCGTCGGCGATGCCGCCCTCGCCTTCCTGGTAGGTGTAATTGATATGCTTCAGCCCGAATTCCTTGCCGTTGGCCAGGAGGCGCAGAAAATCGCCGGAGTTTCTGCCGCCGGTGACGATCATAATATCCCGTATGCCGGCATCCACCAGCGTCTGAATGGGGTAATAGATCATCGGCCGGTCGTATATCGGCAGCAGATGTTTGTTGGTGATTTTAGTAAGCGGAAACAGCCTGCTCCCCGTCCCGCCCGCAAGTACGATGCCTTTCATAACCCACCATCATACAATACCGAATTCGATACAGATCCGGAAGGCCGTGGAAAACGGGTGCCTAACCGATCTGGGGAAAGTCCGTTACCGGTGAGCGCTCCCTGACGGCCTCGGCTCTGTAACCAATTGCAAACACGCGGGCACTCGTTACAGAGCCGCGGCCGTTCAGGGAGCGTATTCCGCGCCTGAGCCAAGAAATCCCCAAATCGGTTAAGCACCCGGTTAAAATATCCGCTAATGACCCACTACGACTGGAATCAAATCACCGCGGAACAACTCAATCCGCACGTCACACGCAAGGCCATCCACAGCGGCAACATGACCATCGCCCGGCTGGAATTGCGCAAGGACGCGCAGGTGGCCGAGCACAGCCACCACAACGAGCAGATCACCATGGTGGAGCGCGGGGCGCTGAAGTTTGCCATCGACGGCGGCCACAAAGTGGTGCGCGCGGGAGAGACGCTGGTGATTCCGCCCAACGTTTCACATGGCGTGGTGGCGCTGGAAGATACCGTAGTATTCGACGTTTTTGCGCCGCGGCGCGACGACTGGCCCCGCTAACGATGAACCCGGCTGCCCTTCTTACCAAAGCCCTTTCACTCGCGACGCTGTTCCCCGTGATGGCATTCGCCCAAGCCAATGGGCCTGATGTTGCGAAACGCCTTGACGCCCTCGAAAAGGCGACCCGTGCTGCGCAGATGTCCGGCGATAACGCCTGGATGCTGACCTGTTCTGCGTTGGTGCTGATGATGACGGCTCCCGGCCTGGCGCTGTTCTATTGCGGGCTGGTGCGCCGCAAGAACGTGCTCTCCACCATGATGCACGGGTTCGCGCTGATGGGTGTCGTCACCATATTGTGGGCGGTAGTGGGATATAGCCTGGCATTTTCGGAAGGGTCGCCAGTGGTCGGCGGACTACGCTATTTCCTGCTGCACGGCGTGGGCGCCGATCCCAATCCCGATTACGCCGCCACCATTCCGCACCAAACCTACATGGTGTACCAGTTGATGTTCGCGATCATCACTCCGGCGCTGATCTGCGGAGCATTCGCCGAGCGTATGCGATTTTCGGCCATGTTGTTGTTCATGACGCTGTGGATGTTCGTGGTCTACTTCCCCATGGCGCACATGGTGTGGGGCAAGGGCGGATTGCTGAACGGCTCGCTGGGCGGCAGGTTTCCGGCGTGGGATTTCGCGGGCGGCACGGTGGTGCACATCACCTCGGGCGTTTCGGCACTGGTCTGCGCGCTCTATATGGGCAAGCGCACCGGGTATCCGCACGAATCGATGCGGCCGCACAACCTGGTGCTGAGCGTGATCGGCGCGTCTATGCTTTGGGTGGGGTGGTTCGGCTTCAACGCCGGAAGCGCACTGAGCGCGGGACCATTGGCGACCAGCGCCTTCGTGGCCACGCATTTCGGCGCGGCGTCGGCGGCCCTATCGTGGCTGTCGGTGGAATGGTGGGTCACGGGAAAGCCGAGC
>Ga0182030_10010503_pt1 | contig 18797 bp, 21 predicted proteins | sample 812S3MmetaG_FD_121299 | JGI IMG/M metagenome (GOLD analysis project Ga0182030, IMG submission 121299) | Permafrost microbial communities from Stordalen Mire, Sweden - 812S3M metaG (Illumina Assembly) | ecosystem: Environmental > Terrestrial > Soil > Wetlands > Permafrost | place: Sweden...
GGCTCACTACTGGGGAGGCAAAGATCCAACAATTTCGCACCGTTCATCGCTATGAGGCACGATGTCGGCATGACTCCCGCCCATCCGTTTCGATTCGCCGCCCAGCTGAGCACCACCCCCGAAGGCACGGCTCACGCTTGGGCCGAACAGGCGCGTCGAGCCGAGGACCTGGGCTATTCCACCTTGCTCATGCCCGACCACTTCGGCGACCAGCTGGCCCCGGTGCCCGCCCTGGCCGCCGTCGCGGCCGCCACCACCACGTTGCGCATGGGTTCACTGGTTTTCGGCAATGACTACCGGCACCCATTCGTGTTGGCCAAGGAAGCATCCACGCTTGACGTGCTGAGTGGAGGCCGCTTCGAGCTCAGTCTCGGGGCCGGGTGGATGAAGACCGATTACGAAGAAGCCGGGATGACCTACGACACCCCTCGAGTCAGGGTTGAGCGCTTCGAGGAAGCGGTGCAGGTGCTGCAAGGTTTGCTCCGCACCGAAGGACCCTTCTCCTTTGACGGCGCCTATTACCAAGTGCACGGCCACACGCTGTTGCCCCGCCCAGTACAGCAACCTGGACCACCTCTCATCATCGGTGGCGGCGGCAAGCGGGTGCTTTCCTTCGCGGCACAACATGCGGACATCGTCAGCATCAACGTCAACCTGCGAGAAGGTACAGGTGGAGCCGAGACCGCGGTCAATGCCTCGCCAGAACGCACCCGCGAGAAAGTGGCGTGGGTGAAGGATGCCGCGGGCGACCGCTTCGGGGACATCGAACTCAATGCGCTGATCGGATTCGTGCTGATCACCGACGACGCCACCAGCGTGGCCGAGGCCATGGCTCCTCACTTCGGAATTGACGCCAAAGATGCCCTTCACGTTCCCCTCACCCTGATGGGCACCCTCGATGAGATGAAGGAAGAACTTCAGTGGCGACGAGAGGAGTACGGCATCTCCTACTGGTCCATTGAGGCCGACAGCTGGGAAGCTCTCGGCCCAATCGTGTCCTCGCTCTCAGGCACATGACCATCACCACGAGCACGGGATGGGAGGCCATCGGCCGACGCCGAGAACTCGGTGGCTACCAGGTCTTCACGATCGACGCTCCTTCGATTGGTCCCGAAGTCCACGAGCCGTTGCTCATCCTGCACGGATTTCCCACTTCATCCTTTGACTACGCCGCTGTCTTGGATTCGTTGCGCGCTGGACGCCGAGTCCTCCTCATCGATGGCTTGGGGTATGGACTCTCCGAAAAGCCGGATCAGCACTACACGCTGGCCCTGCAAGCCGACCTCGTGATGGCATTCGTCACCGAACTGGGTCTGACCGCGCTGGCGCTACTCACCCACGACGTCGGTGACACCGTCGGCGGCGAACTGCTGGCTCGTCGCCAAGAGGGTGCCTGGGATGTCGAGGTGACCCGGCGGGTCATCACCAACGGCAGCATCTACATAGAGCAGGCACATTTGACCAACGGTCAACAACTCCTTCTCAGCTTGCCCGACGAGAAGCTCTCCCCCGACATGCCGCTCGACGCAGAATCGTTGACCCGCAGTTTGCGTGAAACATTCAGTCCCCAAGTGGAACTCCCAGAACCGGGATCCCACCAGGACCTGCTGTCACCGACGGTGGAGCAAATCCTCCGCGACGACGGACACCTCGTGCTGCCCCGACTGATTCGCTACATCGAAGAGCGACGCCAGAATCAAGCCCGCTTCACCGGCGCCATTGAGCGCGATCCTTCACCTCTGCACATCGTCTGGGGCATGGACGATCCGATTGCCGTGCCGTCGATGGTCGACACCCTGCTGGCAGCCCGTCCCGACGCGTCAGTGGTGCGCCTCGAAGGTGTCGGCCACTATCCAATGGTCGAAGCGCCGACGCGCTTCTTAGCGGCCACGCTCCCGGGTCTTACTGGCTAATTGCGCTCATCAGGCCGGGGCCACGACTTTGAGGCTGCGGACTTCGCTGGGCAAGCTGTCGTAGAGGTCCGTCACTAAGTCATCGCGCAACGCCTTGACCTCGGCGTCGTCCCACTTGTTGTCCCACTGATGGGGATCGTCGGTCACGTGGTAGAGCTCCCCGGTGGCGATGCCCACGCCTCCCGGCCCGGTACTCGACTTCTCGTAGACCACTGGACAGGGGGTGAGCACACCATCGCCCCACACCTCTTCGAGTCCGTTTGGTTGACCTGCCGTAGATGGTTCGTACACCGTGCACACCCAACCGTCGCGGTAGATAGAGCGCAGATGCATCCCATAACCGGGGAATTGGCTGTCCCATTCACACAGCATCCGTTCCCGACCCGGAGCACCGTCTTGGCGTGGGAGCGCGTGACCCTGCATCCACTCGGCCGGTGCGATACCGGCAATCTCGCAAAAGGTTGGAGCGAGGTCAACCTGGCCGACCGGGTCGTTCACCGTGGCCGGCGCAATGTTCGCCGACGGAGCGGGACGCCAAACGAACGGCAGTCGCATCAACGCATCGGTGTGATACGGACCCTTGTACAGCAGGCCGAAGTCGCCCTGGAGTTCGCCGTGATCGGTGGTGAAGATGACGTCGGTATTTTCCACCCAGGAGCGCTCGGCAATGGTGGCCAGCACCCGACCACAGGCTTCATCAATCATCTCGTTCATGATGTGCACCTTGGCGTTGACCTCGCGGATCTGATCATGGGTCAGCCGTTGGGGCACAAACCCTGCCGGACCCCCCTCCATGTTGGGAAACCGTCCATCCCAATATGCCAACCAATGTGGCGGCTTACGCTCCAAGACGGCACGGATGTTGTCGTCGGATCCGGGGTGCCCGGCTGGCAAGTCCAGATCGCGCCAGTCGACGCGGTGATTCTCGGAACTGGGCGGATCCCAAGGGTGATGCGGATCAGGAAAGGACATCCAGCAGAACCAGGGGTCCGCATCGCCCAGCGAGCGCAGCCAATCGATGGTCAGATCGGCCACCCAATCGGTGTGATACCACTGGCGCGGAATCGGATTGTCCTTGGTCTCCGGGGCCAGGGTGTCGCCGCCGGGTTCCGCCTGGAGCAAGCCAGCAAAGCTGTGCATGTGTTCGGGGTGATTCGCCTTCAACCAGCGTCCGTAGTGGGCAATGGCGTGATCACCCCAGGCCGCCGCATGCATGGCTTGTTCGGATCGCTCGAATCCTCGCCACGGGCCCGTATCGCCCCGCGCCACCCGAGCACTCTCTTCGAAGCGCAACTCAGGATCGAACCCCGGCTCGAAGTGCGCCTTACCAAAGAGGGCGGTTCGGTAGCCCCCCACTTCGGCCAAATAGGCCGCAATTGACGGGGCGTCGGTCGGCAGGGCGATCCCGTTGGCCACCACACCATGTGTCCGCGTGTATTGACCAGTCAACATCGTCGATCGTGCCGGCATGCAGACGGTGTTCTGGTTGTAGGCCCGACGGTAGTTGATCCCCTGCGCCGCCAGCCCGTCGATGACCGGAGTGCGAGCGACGGTCCCGCCGTTACAACCAAGTGCGTCAAAGCGCTGTTGATCTGTGGTGATGAAGAGAATATTTCGACCGGTACGGTCGCCCTGGTCTGGCACGTGATGCCCTTTCAGCTCAGGGCCAGCATACGAAGGAGATCTTGCTCCACCGCCTCGGCCAATGCGATGAGATGTTTCAATCGTGCCATCGTGCCATCCGCACAGAGCAACTCTTGCGCATCCATCAAGTTGAGTGGAGCCTGCGCACAGAGCTGCCAGCACGCCACGTCAGGATCCTCGTCATATTCGATATCGGGCGACAAGGCTGCGTTTGTCCCGGCTTCCGACAACAGCCCCCGGGTCCGGCGCACCGTGACGATCGCCTTTTGGAGCATGGCGTCATCCACCGGGTCAGGTTCCGCTTCAACCGCCAGATCCTCCACCAACGCTTGCGGGTAGGGGTCGTCGTCGAGCCAGTCCACGACCCGCATGGGGGCCTCGCCACGCACCATGATCAACGAGCGCCCGTCGGCCAATGTGGCCGATTGGAGAATGACCGCTTGGGTGCCGACGGCTACCCGCTGGTCACTGCCCCCGACCTCCGAACCGCGCGAAATGAGGACGATCCCGAAGCGTGCGTCTCCGGCCAGACAATCGGCGGTGAGGGCCCGGTACCGAGGTTCAAACACATGCAAGGACATCACGGCATGGGGAAACAGAACGGTTGAGAGCGGAAACATGCCCAGCCGCCTCGGCTCCATCAACTCGTTGCCTGGTCCCTTCATTGACTCCAGACTGCCACGTCTCGTCTAGGACCTAGATGAGCGAGCGGCCAGGCCGATACCGCCACTCGCGAGAGGGACCGGCGACGAGGCCGGTCCCAATCTCGATGTTTCATGTATTTAGCGCACAAATCACTCGACGCCGATGGTCGGCGCAGTGGGTGCGGGGGACAGCCGGATCGGCCAGTCGGCACACGCACCGGCGCGAGTTCGGCCTCATTCATACGCCGAAGATCTCGCCAAGTGACCTGCTGCGGACCGTCACCAGTTAGGAAACCGGTGACGTCGATTCAACCAGGCGGATCGCCTTCCTCGGTTGAGTGTGTCGAGGGCATCGGCAGCTCCTTTCCACTTAAGGCAACAGGTGAGGGCCTACTGCCGTACTGCTTCCAGTATCCGCCTCCGTCCTGCAAATGTGAACCCCACCTGAACTGGCACTTCGCGAACATGCTGGTGAGCAGGTTGGGCGACACACAATCTTCACAATGCAAGCCTTCGCGTGATGTGCGTCAGGCATAAACGGGCAATCGCCCATGAAGCCAACACACCCCTAGGCTTGACCTCATGCCACTTCCCACCCCCAGAGAGAACTCCACCGCGCTGGTCACCGGATCATCTTCGGGCATCGGCGCCGATATCGCCCGAGAGTTGGCCCAAAGAGGTCACGGTGTCACGCTGGTCGCCCGACGTGAAGATCGACTTCGGGCCTTGGCCGACGAGCTGGCCGGCAAGCATCATGTGCGCACCGAGGTCATCGCCGCCGACCTGACCGATGCCGATTCTCGCGCCGCACTCCCTGGCCAGCTCGAAGCTTTCGGCCTCACAGTCGACGTCCTGGTCAACAACGCCGGGTTCACCACGATGGGTCCGGTGTACAAGGCAAACCGCGACGCCGAACTCTCGATGGTCCGCACCAACGTCGAAGCTGTCGTGGATCTGTGCACGCTGTTCTCCCCTGGCATGGTGACCCGGCACCGCGGCGCCATTCTCAACACGGCATCGACCGCCGCCTTCCAACCCCTGCCCGGCCAGGCCGTCTACGGCGCGTCGAAGGCCTTCGTGCTCTCGTACGGCCGAGCGCTCGGTACCGAGCTCAAAGGGACGGGCGTCACGGTGACCACACTCTGTCCCGGGCCAGTGGAAACCGGATTTGCCGAGGCGTCCGGACTCTCCGACGAAGAAGCCAGTGCTGCGCTGCCAAAGTTCATGTGGATTCCGGCGGCCGACGTGGCCAAGGCGGCGGTTTCTGCACTGGCCGCAGGGCGGCCTGTTGTCATACCGGGCGCGGCCAACCGTGCGGGCGCCATCGCCGCACATCTCATTCCGAATTCGTGGATTCTGCCGATTCTGGCCAAACAACATCCGGCACTGAAAGACACGGCCTCCTGATTTGACCAGCCGAGTGACAGGGAACAAGCCACCTGGCTAACCTTCGTAGCGTTCGCCCGGCGCGGGGAGATGGCATGACGCCACAACTGGTTCACGAGCTCGAGCTCCCGGAGCTCAACACCGTCGGCCTCGAGCGGATGAAGGCGCTGGCTGCCATTGAGGAAGCTCGCTCGCTGAATTGGTTGGCCAAAACCGAGATGGGCTATTGCGTCATGCATCTCAGCGATGTCACCGCAATACTGCGCGACAAGCGATTCCATTCCGCCCTTTCGATCCTGCCCCAGATGGCCGGTCTGCCCGACACCGGAAATGCGGGCCGCCGCCGACAGTCGATCCTCTCGATGGAAGGAGACGGCCATGCTCGCCTCCGTCGGCTGGTCGCTCCGGCGTTCACTCCCGCTTCGGCCAATCGACTGCGCCCGACCATGCGCAACATAGTGACTGACCTCGTCGATGCAGTGATCGGTGAAGGCCAATGCGAATTCGTCACTGACATTTGCGAGCCGTATCCCATCCCCATCATCTGTGAACTGCTCGGTGCCCCACCCGAAGACTGGAAGCTCTTTTCCGCCTGGGCCACCGACATCTTCCGCATCTTTAATGGCATGGTGGCCGAAGATCTCCCATTCATCGAACGCGCGGCCAATGAACTCACTGCCTATGTCAGTGCGATGATCACCGAACGTCGAGCCGAGCCCCGTCAAGATCTCTTGAGCGACATGATTGCTATCGAAGAAGGGGGCGATCGGCTCTCGACCGAAGAGATGTCCATGCTGGCCGAAGCCACGCTCATGGCAGGCACCGACACCACGCGCAACCAGTTGGCCTGCAGTGTCGCCCTCTTCGCCGAACATCCGGATCAGTGGTCGCTCCTGGCCGAGCATCCCGAACTGGCGCCCCGAGCTGTCGAAGAGTCGATGCGATACCTGGGTGCCGTGCGGGCCACGGTGCGCTTCGCTTCCGAAGATGTCGTCTACCGAGACGTCCTGTTCCCTCAAGGCACCATCGTCTCGACGTCGCTGGCCGGCGCCAACCGCGACCCCGACGTGTGGGACGCCCCCAACGAGTTCGACATCACTCAAGAACGCGGTGCGGCCCAGATGACATTCGGTTCGGGTATCCACTTTTGCATGGGGGCCGCACTGGCCCGAGCCGAGCTCCAAGAGGCACTTCCCCTGCTAGCCCAGCGCATGCCCGGATTGACCCTCGACGGCGAAGTGATCTGGAAACCAGCCACCTTCGGCATTTGGGGTCCGGCCCGGCTGCCCATCCGTTTCGACGCGGCCTGAGCTTGAACCGAAGCTACGTCGCCGATTCGACCCAGTCCGATTCGAATCGCTTCGGCGTCACCGCTCTCGGGCGGCTTCCAAAATGGCGGGCCACAGCCGCGGGTTGATCCAGCGAGCGAACTCCCCTACCTGCGCCAGGGTGTTGGGATCATGCAGTGATGGATTCTTGCCCGAGTAGGGAAAGTGCACGCCGTCGGGAGCGCGCACGGTAAGTCCCCCAACGGTGGTGGTAAAGGTGCCCTTGGGAGTGAGGAGCCGGTGCAAATTGACCACGGCCACCGATGTTGGATTTTCGCGTGCCACTTGAGCGAGCAGGTGGTTGTAGATGTCGACTCGTGAAGGTTGGTCCTGAGGTTGCGGTTGTCCATTGGGTTGCGGCGGGGTCGAGAAATACGGCGCACTCAAGAGCACGACACGGCTTCCATTCGACCGTGCGATGGTCACAAATCGCTCAATCTCGCTTTCCACGTAGCGGGCATAGCTCGCGTTGGTGATGTTCGTGACGTGGCCAGCTAGGTCGGTGCGGTCGTAGGTTTCCCATCGACCGGCCAGGAGCACCACAATCTGGGGTCGATACCGGTTGAGTTGGCCCTTCAGGAGCGCCGGCCATTGGGCAGAGCTGGGCGCGTCGACGTTGCACTGCGGAGGGAAGATGTCAGTGACGCCATTCCATTCGTATGTGCTCCCTTCGGCAATTCCACACCCGACCATGCCCTCATCGAAAAGGCTCACGTGATAGCGGATTTCTGCCCCGAGGTTCCCCAGCGAAATGCCCAAGGTGAGCGCAGTGGAGTCCCCCACCAGCAACACATGCGTGTATGTGCCCTTTGGCGGCGTGGGTATATGGGAGCTACCGATGACCGACGGGATCGTCGATGCTTCGGCCGCCGTGCCACCGATCACCACCGCCACGGTGGCCCCCATCAGGACGACCGACGGAATGATGGCTTTGATTGATCGCCAGAAGGTGCCGTACATGACTGGGCGCTCAATGAGGTAATAGCTGGCGGTGGCCAGCGCGAACGTGGCGGCAAAGCGCAGCACCAAGAGCCAGAATCCGTGGGCTCCGGATTGCGAGCTGCTGAGATACACAAAGACCGGATAGTGCCAGAGATAGGCCCCGTAGGACACCGTACCGATCCACACCATCGGTCGGAGCGACAGACCCCGCGCCAGCACGCCCGAGGGCACACAGATAGCACCGACGATGATGGCTGCTGCCGACAGGGCGGAGAGCATGAAGCCGCCCTGATAGTCGAACGCGGTGGTACCCGTCATCGTCTTGGTGAGCAAGAGTGTCCCGGCCACACCCGCCAAGCCCACAGCCAACAAGAGCCCTCTGAGCCACCGAGCATCAGCTCTCGGCGCCATGCCTTCAGCGCTCCGACGCATCTGAATCAAAGTCATGGTCGACGCCAACGCCGCCCCAACCAAAATCGATTGCGCATGGGTGTCGGTCCCGAAATAGAGCCGAGTGATGTTGGCCGTCGGGCTATAAAGCAGCGCCATCTCGAGCGCCGACGCCACCGCGCCAACGACGGATGCGACGAGGAGGACACGGAGCCCACGCCCGAAGGTGCGGCTGAGCTTCATCACCATGATCACGACCAGTGGCCACACGAGATAGAACTGCTCTTCAACGGCCAGCGACCAGGTGTGAGTGAGGGGGGACACAGCCCCGGTGCTCACGAAATAGTTGCCGGACGCCGCAATCTGCCACCAGTTAGAGAAATAGAAGAGGGCAGAGAGCGCACTCATCCGGAAATCCACGTAGAGGCCCGGAGTGGAAACGAAGCGCACCAGCAGGGTCACCGACACCAGCACCACGAGGAGCGCAGGCAGGAGACGTCGGGCTCGACGCAACCAGAAAGCCGAGAGCTTGATGGCGCTTCGCTTGCGGTACTCGTTCACCAACAATCCCGTGATGAGGTATCCGGACAGGACGTAGAAGATGTCGAGACTGAAGAATCCACCCCCCAACCACCCGACACCGAAGTGGTACCCCATGATGATCAAGAGGGCCAGAGCTCGCAGGCCGTCGAGTGCATCGATCCGCTCTTTGCCAGTGGCCGAAGAACGGGCGGCCGTCTTGGCGATGTCGTCGTTCAAGAGAAGCCACCAGTTCCAGCTCGGGTCAGAAGAACGACGTCACGCTACTGCGAGAGCTCACTGCATACACGGGCCACACCATCACAGTGAGGGTACGCAAAGCACGACGACGAGATGACGAAGCGGGGGTCGGACGTCCATCGGTTTGGTCTCATTGCAACTCGTTGCTTGAGGCAGCTTCTAGGTGGTCAGAAGCGTCCCGTTCCAGCGAATCTCAACACCACCAGCCAGAACCCGAAGACCCGTTCGTGTTAGCCCTTGCTTGGCAACACAGCGGTCGCCTCGCCCACCAGCTTGTCCTCGCCGTCGCCGTTGGACAGGACGACGGAAAGATCAATTAATTTCTCCCCATCGTCTTCGCGCTTCGCGGTCACGACGATCTTTGAGGAGAGCACTTCGTCCGGCCAGGTCTGCCGGGCAAAGCGAACCTGGTACCTCGTCACATTCCCCACACCCACAAAGTCCGTCAGGGCCGAGCCCAGAAGACCCATGGAGAACATGCCGTGACCGAAGACGCTGGGTTGGCCAGCCGCTTGGGCCGCCACCTCGTCGTGGTGCATCGGGTTGAAGTCACCCGAGGCGCCGGCGTACTTCACCAGGTCGGTCCTCGTCAGCTTGTGTGACGTGGCCGGAGCCTCGTCACCCACCGTCACATCTTCAAAGAACAGTTTCTGCTCACCCATCGTGTCGACCCCCAGTCGAATTCTCGTCAGCCGCAGCATCGTTAGCCACGGTCACCATTGTCACTGTGTACATCCAAAATCGCTCACACATCTCAGGCCCCAAACAGGTGGAGCAGGTGGTCGATCGACCAGATGTCCCACGCGTGCGTGCCCAGCACGACCACTGAAGCCAGGATCATCATGTAGTTCTGACCCTGCTCAGCCCAGTCGTCGATCATCAAAATGAAGTACATGATGTTCAAGAGGATCCCGGCAATCGCCGCAATGGGCGACAGGAACCCCAAGATCAAGCCCAGTCCGATGGCACCCTCTCCCAGCACGACCACGTAGGCCATGGTTTTCGGGTGGGGCAGCACGACCGACTTGAAACTCTTCCCCACAAAAGCCCATTTGTGCTTCTCGGCGACCGATTGGCCCCAGCTGATGCCAGCGCCCCGCTTGAACCAGGCCGCCTTGTCCTTGTGCCAAAAACTCTTGAACCACCAGGCGCCCAGGCCGATTCGAAGAACGGCCATCCATTGCGGGCCGGTCAGCCAAGTTGTCCCGTACGCGGTAGAGAAGTGCACCTTTGGCTACCCGACCCTACGAACGGTGGATCAGGTTGAAGCGGGCCGTGACCACCGGCTCGCCTGTCGCATCGTCGGTCCAGCTGGTCTCGCTCACGATGAACGTCATCGTCTTGCCCTTGGACTCCTTTTGGTAGGCGTCGGTGATCTTGCCTTCGCTCACCAAGACGTCGCCGACCAGAACCGGGCGGTGGTAGATGAATTCCTGCTCACCGTGGAGGATGAGCCCGCCCTTGGCCATCAACGGCCCCATGGCTGCCATGAGTGGATTTCCCTTAGGGGCGTCCGCCGGCTGGATCTCCTCGAACTTGCCCGAGAACTCCATGGCAAAAGGAAACGTCGGCGGAGCTGGGATGGCGTCGAGTCCGGCCGCCTTGGCAGCCTCCGGGTTTCGGTAGATCGGGCTGGTGCTCAACACGGCCTCGGCGAAATGCGTCACCGGGCCGCGCTCCACGACCACCTTGGCCTTGCCGGTCGGCTGGCCAATGATCCCCTTCAAAATCTCTTCCTGCGATGCGGTGTCGTCAGCCACCGATTTCCTCCTTGTCCCCCTCCGCCGTTTTTGTGATCCACGTCTTCATGGCGGACACCAACCCATCGCCGGTGCAGGGCACAAGGTAGCGGCTCGCCAACATCAGGCCCAATCCGTTTGCCTTCAGCCCACCGTGACCAGCCCAAAAGGCCACTTACATTGGGGGCGCAGGAGACGCCCCCTCAATCAGCGGGTGACGTAGTAGATCCTGTCCTCGGTGCCCTGGGGATCGGTATTTGGCTCAGTGGAGAAGCTGACTTCGCCCCCGGCCGCCTTGAAGATCGATCGGACATCATCGTCGGGTATGGCAGTCATCGTCATTTCAGGCACCCAGTCCAGATGGCGGTAGAGGTAATCAGGACTGACCCGCCAGTGTCGAAGTTCCGAACCAAGACGCTTCCGAAGCCCTGCCTTCGTGTTCCAGGGCGGCAAAGGCGGCGGAGTCGGCACCCGAGCGGGGAAATTGACCACCAGCGCACCTCCGGGACGGAGAATCCGTACAAATTCGCTCATGTAGCGCTCCATCAAGGCGCGAGAGGGAAGGTGCTGCAGGACCAGCAGGGAGACAATGAAATCGAACGATCTCGACGGGTACATGGCCAGATCATCGTTGAGGTGAACGGAGAACTGGCACAGATCGCCATGCGTCTCCCTCGCTCGTGCAATCATGCTCCCGGCCACGTCGAGTCCAACGACGCCGTCGAAGTACGCCGCCAATGGAGCGGTCAATCGGCCAACCCCACAACCGAAATCGAGTGCTTGGCCGCGCGTCTGGGCGATGCCGAGACGATCACACTCGGCGATCACGTCTCGGATGGTATTTCGTCCCGATTCGTAGAATTCGTCAAGGTCACCGCCTCCAAATCGAAACTGCGAGTTGGTCAGGATGGCGTACATGGGGTCGACGGCTCCCCAGTCCTCCCAGCTCTGACGATTGGTTGTCTCGCTCAAGTCCCCTGCTCCTTCGCATTTTCGCCAGCTCAAAGGACCGTCGGCCCATCACGGCAAGTGAGGAGATCCTAGTCCTGCTGAGATCGGTTCTTCCGAAGAGAGCGTTTCTCGATCCACTTGTGTTTGCCCAGCTCAGCGACTAGTTGCAGGCTGGCGGTTTCCTCACTTGTGGAACCCCCGCTCCACGCCGACGTGACTCATTGATCGCCCTTCACTACGCCAATCCCCCGTCGCCTCATGGTCGCCAGATGGTAAGACAGTTCATCCATGCCTGACTTCTTCGACGTCGTTCTCACGCAACGAGCCGCTCGCTCTTTTTTACCCGACCCGGTTGCGGACAGTGATGTGACTCGCATCCTGACCGCCGCCACCCATGCTCCAAGCGCCGAGAACAGCCAACCGTTCGTCTTCGTCGTCGTGCGCGATGCCGACCAAAGAGCCGCCATCGGCGCCATCACGGCCCGGCTCTGGGAAAGCAGTGCAAAGGACCTAGAGGCCGAACGCCTCTCTCCCGCCATGTTGCGCGAGGTCGATCAAGGCGCCATGGGTGGGGTGGCCGGAGCCCCGGTCCTCATCGTGGTCTGCGGCGATACTCGACTGACCTTCCCCGGTGCCATGGATGCCTCGATCTTCCCGGCCGTCCAGAATCTCCTCCTGGCGGCCCACGCACTGGGGTTGGGGTCCACCCTGACCACGCTGCCCGTGCTCAGTGGCAGCGAGCTCTCGGCGCTCCTGCATCTGCCGCCCCAGGTCGTACCGGTTGCCGTCGTGCCCCTGGGCCACTTGCCCAAGCCGCTCGGGTTACCTCGGCGTCAGCCGCTTTCGGAGAAGGTCCACTTGAACCACTACGGGACGCCGTTTCCCTGATCTGAGTTAGGACACCGTCGGCTTGGGCGCCGACACTTTGTAGACCAGCCATCCTTCGGCCACGACCTCGTGGTCGACCGCTCGCTTGACTTCCGCCTGACAAAAGGAGATCGAACGACCGCGCCGGGTCACCCATCCCTCGGCCACCAGATCAGTCTCTTTCGATACGTCGAGGAATCGGATCTGCAGGTCGATCGTCAGCATGACTGGAATCTCGTCGTAGGCACTTCCCACGGCCGGGACAATGACCGTGTCGATGAGGGTGGCGATCGCTCCGCCGTGCACCATTCCCTCCGGCTGGCGCAGTTCTGGACGGTACGGCAACCGCATCCGGCCGTAGTCCACCCGAACCTCTTCGAGAACCAGACCCACCACGTTCGGAAACAGCGGCTCTCCCCATTGGCCGAATGTGGACCAACGCGCCAACCTGGCTTCAGGCAGTGGCTCGTACTGATCGGCCCGGTTCGAACTTGCCGCTGTCGTCATGCCTCGACCATATCGGCCCGGCACAAGTCCCCCGCCGAGCGCCCAGGATCGGTCGGTTCCGGCGCATCGGGCGATATGGTGACCTGGTGCAGGAACACCACTACTTCGTCGACATTGCGGCCACGCCCGACGAACTGTGGTCGCTTTTCTGGTTCCGGGCCCCGCACTCGCAATCCGGCGACGTGACCATCGACATTCTCCACCCCGGCGATGCGGTTGGGGAAGGGTTGGTCCGCCACTGCACCTTCCGGGTACCCCGCTACTTACTCTCGGGCGGCAAGGGCCAGTCGTGGGAATGGCTGACCGAGGTGACCCCGACCGAGTCGTGGAAGTACAACGCCATCGGCCGCCCACTGTGGTCGACGGCCGAAGGACGTACCCGACTCGAAGATCTCGGCGACGGCAACACCCGCGTCCACTTTTCCGAGACCTACCATGCCTTCAATCCCATCATGCGAGCCCTCTTTGAGAAGCGGGTCCATCGCTTTATTTCGAAAGACAACGATCAATTGATTAAGGACTCTCTCACCAACGGGGTGCAGCGACTTCGGGCGGCACGCGCCAAAGCCGAAGCCAGAGCCAACCCCTCTCCTTCATGACATTTGATGACGATGCCACTTGGGGCAACCAAGACGACATGACCATTGACGTCGAGAGCCAGACTGACGACGACACCATGACCGGCGGACACGCCAATACGCTGACGGTGGTCGACCTCTGGGTCAACGCCCTCAGCGACCAGAGTGCCCGTGACTTCACTTCCCAAAGCGGAAATGAAAACGTCAGCGACCTTCTCGGCGGCGATCTCTCGGCCGCCACGACGCTCGACAAGCTCATCGCCACGATGGATGCGTGCGATGTCGACCACGGGGTCATCGCGGCAGGCCTCTCCGCTCCCGAAACCGAAGCGTTGCTCAACGATGTGCTGTCGTTCCCGACGCGACTCAGCGTGGCCCTGGTGGTCGACCGGGCCGATCGCCCGGTGAGTCAATCCACCCGACTGCGGACCTTGGCCGAGCACCCGGCTGTCTCGCTGGTCCGGGTTACTCCCTTGGTGCAGCAGTACCCGCTGAACGACAAGCTCTACTACCCGATCTACACCGCCTGCGCTGAGTTGGGATTACCCGTGGCCATCAATGTCGGGGTCCCCGGACCTCAAGTGCGTTCGGCCTGTCAACACCCGAGCCTCCTGGAAGATGTGCTGATCGACTTCAAGGGCCTCACCGTCATTGGTGCCCACATGGGTCACCCTTATGAGTCACTCCTGATTCAGTACATGCTCAAGTGGCCTGATCTCTACCTCTCAAACTCCGCCTACCTGGCCAAGTACATGGACCCCCAACTGGTTTCGTTCATGGACTCGTCCCGGGGCGTTGGTCGAGTGCTCTATGCCTCCGACCACCCGTTCCTTCCCATGGAACGGGCCACGGAAGCTGCGCGCGACCTCCCCCTCAGTCTCGACGCCTCTGACGCCTTCATGGGCGACACGGCGATGCGACTGCTTCGCCTGCCCTAGCTCCTTCAGCTAGCCAGCCCGCTCAGCCAGCGCATCCGCCAGGGACCGGAAAGCTCGGCCCCGATGCGAGATGTCGTGCTTCTCTTGCGCTGTCATCTCGGCGAAGGTGCGCCCATCATCGTCGAGTGGTGCAAAGACTGGGTCATAACCAAAACCACCTTGGCCGCTTGCAACTTCGGTGATCGAACCCTCCACCACGCCCTCGGCCCACAGTTCACTTCCGTCGGGGAAGGCCACCAGAGCCACCGTGCGGAATCGGGCCCGGCGAGCGCCGCCCGCATCGGGCTGCTTGGCCAATTCGCTTAACAACTTGGCCACGTTGTCGGCATACGTGACGTCCTCCCCGGCGTAGCGGGCCGAGTAGACCCCCGGTGCACCCCCGAGCGCGTCGACCTCCAGTCCGGTGTCGTCGGCGACCGCCGCCAATCCGGTGGCGGCCACGAGAGCCACCGCCTTGAGTCGAGCATTATCCAACAGGGTGTCACCGTCTTCCACCACGTCGGGCACCTCGGGCGGGCGCGGCACGAGGTCCACATCCAGTGAGTCAGCCAAGATGGCCGCGATCTCAGCCGCTTTGTCTGGGTTGGCCGACGCCAAGACCAACCGCATGGGACCGCCCGCGCTCAACGAGCTGGTGGTGGCTCAGCCAACACAGCCGCCTGCAGAGCGGTGAGCTCTTTGATACCGCCTTCGGCCAGACCGAGCAAGCTGTCCAACTCGCCGCGGCTGAACGCCATGCCTTCGGCCGTCCCTTGCACCTCAACGAACCGACCACTGCCCGTCATGACGACATTCATGTCCACTTCGGCCCGGGAGTCTTCGGCATAAGGAAGGTCGAGCATGGGGACTCCGTCAATGATGCCGACTGAAATGGCGGCCACCGAGTCCGTCAGCGGGTGCTGGGACAACGTGCCGGCTTGCTGGAGGCGGGTGAAGGCATCGTGCAGTGCCACGTAAGCCCCGCAAATGGAGGCCGTCCGAGTCCCACCGTCGGCCTGGAGGACGTCGCAGTCGACCGTCACTTGCACTTCACCGAGTACGACGAGATCGCACACGGCCCGCAAGGAGCGAGCGATCAGCCGTTGAATCTCCTGGGTTCGCCCCGACTGCTTGCCTTTGGCCGCTTCACGGCTGGCCCGCTCGGGCGTCGAACCCGGCAGCATGGAGTATTCAGCCGTGACCCACCCTTTGCCACTGCCCCGCATCCAGGGCGGGACCCGATCTTCGACCGAGGCCGTGCACAACACCTTCGTTTGGCCAAAGGCCACCAACACCGAGCCCGGAGCCATCACTGTGTAATCGCGGCCGAAGCTGACCGGCCGCAGTTCGTCGAGGGTTCTTCCATCGCCTCGAGCCGTGCGGGCATCGCCCTTGGTCTCACTTGCCCCGTTCTGTTCGGACATCTCGTTCCTTTCGGCGCCGATCCTCGGCGCAACTCACCAATCGAAGACGGCACCCACGCTGGCCTGATCTGCCGGCCGACCAAAGGCAACCTCCGCCTCGTGACGTAGAGCGTCGGCCGACACCGTAGGCCAACGATGCGTCAGGATCAGACGACCGACCCCGGCCGCTCGAGCCATGGTCCCCGCTTCATGGCCACTGAGATGCTTGAGCGGCCCTTCATCCTCTCGGGTGTAGGTCGCTTCGCACAAGAAGGTGCCGATGTCGGGTCCCAATTCCTCCACCGACCAATCGGGACCCGAGTCCGCCGAGTAGGCCAAGGTGGCTCCTTCGTGGCACAGACCCACGGCCAGCGTCGGGGGTCCGTGGTCGGTGGCGACGAAGCGCGCCTCTATGTTCCCGATCTCGACCACTGCCGACGGTGCCAGTTCCCGCCAATCGATCCAGTCGGCCCGGTCAAGATGCGACCATTTGCGCAGACCCGGCGGGGCATAGACGGGTAGCGCCCCATCCACCCTGTCTCTGAAGCGGGATCGCCCTGGTCCAAATCCGGCCCAGGTCCCCAACGACTCCAGATCGGTCCAGTGGTCAGGGTGCTCGTGGCTCAACACGACCGCGTCCAACAGGGACGGGTCGGACCACTTGCAGAGGTTGGCGAAGGTGCCCGGCCCGGAATCGAGCAGGAGCATCGTGTCGTCCGCTTGGATCAAGTAGCCGCTGCCAGCGCCTCCCGGACCGGGCCAACTCCCGTCACACCCGAGTACCGTCAACGTGCGCGCCAATGAATCAGTTCCCGTGTTCGATTGCCTCTGGATACGAATGCGACGAGATCTCCAACGCCGCCGCAACATCAACGTAGGTCTTGAACTCCAGCACGTTCCCGCTGGGATCGGCGATCTTGGCCTTCGTCTGCTCCAGCGGTGTACCGGCGTCGTCAGTGGTCACCGGAACGACCCACTTCACTTCATGGTCACCGAGGCGAAGGATCATCTCGTCAAACTCATCCCGGGCTAGCGACACGCCGAAGTGGCGCGACGAGCTGTCGCTCGGCGGGACGGAAGCATCGGGACGATCCTGCAGCGTGATCTGCATGCCGTAGAACCACACGTCGACAAATCCTTCCCGCGCCCTGGCCGCCTGGCAGCCCAGGGTCTCGACGTAGAACCCCCGGGCTTCGGTCAGGTCCCGAACCGGAATGGAGAGGTGAAGTATCGGTTGCACCGAATCAGACTACGCAGCAATCCGGGCAGGCGGAAGTTTCGGGTTCTTCGGACTTCTTCGGGTCCGTTGCACCCAATGAAGTGCGGGTGAGGGTCGGGGATGGCTTCAGGGCCGATGACGAAGGCTGCGTGAGCCCGCCGTGTCTCTTCGGTGGACCTTTCCCAAACTGTTTCACTGGGGCGAACCAATTTCGTGAGCACATCACGGAAGAGAGCGTCCGCCGACCGGATCCACGAGCCCCATCCCCATCCCCATCCCCATCCCCTACCGTGGTCACCATGACGACCTATGTGGCACTCCTCCGCAGTGTGAACGTGGCCGGCCACGGACGCCTGGCCATGGCGGAACTTAAGGAGATGTTCGTCGGCCTCGGCTACTCCGATGTCACGACCTACATCCAAACGGGAAATGTGATCTTCACCACGTCCAGCCGGAGCGCCGCCAAGCTTGAGCTGGCCATTGAGCGCCAACTCGAAGAGACATTCGGCTCCGCGCCCAAAGTGCTCCTACGGACCGTGCCCGAACTCACCCACACGCTGTCCTCCAGCCCCTACCCCAAGCTCGGCGCCGATCCCTCGCGCCATCACGTGACCTTCTTGGCCGAGACACCCACTAAGGAACGGCTCAAGGCATTCCGCCCACCCGACAGTGGTCGCGACGAGCTGGCCATCATCGGACGGGAGGTTTACGTCCACACGCCCGATGGCTATGCCAACACCAAGCTCACCGGCAGCTACCTCGAACGTCATTTGGGTGTGAGCAGCACGACCAGGAACTGGAACACCGTGACCAAGCTGACCGCCCTCGCCGGCGGCTAGGGCGACCTCGCGCCCTCACCGTTACACCCGTCCTCATAACATCAAGCCGTGCAGCCGCCACCCTCGCCCCCGTCTCCCCCACCCACCGAGAAAACGAACGGTCATACCCCGACCCGACCGAGCCTCGATACGGCAGTCAAGCGCCGCCGCGCCGACCAAGCTTTCTTCTTGCGCATCCGCGACGCCATTCAACAAAATCACCAAGCTTTGGAGCGCCTCGCCCAATGACCGTCGACTATCTCGAGTTGGCCGACTTCCTCCTGGTGGCTGAAGCGGTCCTCCAAACTCCGGCCAAGAAGATCGCCGAGGAGGCCAACCTTCATCTGGCGGATTCGGCGCTCCATGCTCCCGCCGCCCAGTTCGCCGGCGAGGACTTCTATCCCGATTTTGCCCGCAAGGCCGCAGTGTTGTGTGCCCATTTGGTCAAGAACCATCCGCTCAAAGACGGCAACACTCAGGTGGCGCTCATTGCCACCATTGAGTTCTGTGGGCGCAACGATGTGATCTGGCACCCTCCCACCGACGATCACGATGGAGAGCTGACCGCCTCGGTGATGACCGACCTGGCGGCGGCGGAACTCAACGACGACACCATTGAGCAGCTCACCCAATGGATCGCTGATCGCATTTCTGAAAGCTAGGGACTCCACCTCACCGAGTCCGCCCAAGCTTCGGCGATGGCGATGACTACATCGACGACCGGATCCTTCACGTCGGTGTACACCTCGGTATTGGCCGATATCGCCGCCA
>Ga0182030_10010504_pt1 | contig 18795 bp, 20 predicted proteins | sample 812S3MmetaG_FD_121299 | JGI IMG/M metagenome (GOLD analysis project Ga0182030, IMG submission 121299) | Permafrost microbial communities from Stordalen Mire, Sweden - 812S3M metaG (Illumina Assembly) | ecosystem: Environmental > Terrestrial > Soil > Wetlands > Permafrost | place: Sweden...
AACATTAGCCCGCATCGGCCATAATGGTATTGACTGGTGGTTGCTCCCAGAGTATTGTGCCAGAATGAACACACGCCTAATCATTGACAAGGCAGGTCGCGTCGTTATACCCAAGCCCTTGCGCGAGCAACTGCATTTGGAGGCTGGCGACGCGCTGGAAATGGAAACCGCCGGAGAGCGGATCACGTTGCGCCCGGTACGCGAGACGGGTCCACTGACAAAGGAGCACGGCGTCTGGGTCTTTCACTCCGGGCAGCCCCTGCCTGCCTCCGCCACTGATGAGATGCTGCAACTGATCCGCGAGGAACGCGACCTGGTTAACCTCGGCAAGGCCGAATGAGGGGATTCTTCGACACGTCTGTTCTGGTGCCGGTATTTTACGGCGACCACGTACACCATCAGGCGAGCCTCGCGCTGTTCATCCAATTTGACAAATCAACCGGCTGCTGCGGAGCGCACAGTTTAGCCGAAGTTTACTCGACCCTGACCCGGATGCCGGGCAAACACCGCATCAGCGGCGAGCAGGCGATGCTGTTCATCGGTAGCATCCGCGAGAGACTTTCCATCGTCGCGCTCAGCGGCGATGAATATGCGGACGCGCTGCAATCAGCCGCGTCATTGGGCATCGTGGGCGGCGGCATCTACGACGCCATGCTGGCCCACTGCGCCCTGAAAGCCCAGGCAGAGGCGATCTTCACGTGGAATCAGCGCCACTACGCGTAATGCGGCCCTGCGATCACGAGTCGACTCAGAACGGCCTGATTCGGGTCGTATTCCGAAAGCCAGTTGGAGTGCCGACATGTCTGGATGCGGACGCGTAGGCGTCACGAAATCGGCGGTTTGCCGTACTTCTGAAAAAGTCCATTGATCGCTTCGGCCACAAGTTCCTGCACGGTTTTGTCATGGTCGATGCCGATTTGTTTGAGCTGGCGCGATACGGCTGGATCCAGGGAGTGGTCGGAGACATTATACCGGGCAAGCGCTTCCAAATGGAAAGCGATCCGGCTGCCGTTACCAGGAGCGGGCGCCGGGTACCGCTCGGATTTCGGCTGGAAGTCCGCCACGCACCCGCCATGATCGGCTCCCAGGAATTCCTCCTGCCGCAACTCGCGGCGGAATCGGCGCTTTACTACAAAACCTGGACCAAGGTAGAGATCCAATTCCAGCAGTATCGCAAGTACGATGCCCATTCCACCATCAAATTCGATGTGGGGAAAGACTAGCGCCGGACGCCGGAATGCGGTGTGCTAATTTGGAATGGAAATGCGAAAGATCCTGACTACTCTGTTGTGCGCGACCGCGTTTATGGCGGCCGCGGCGGACCGGCGCGCTCCCGGCTTTTCCCTGGTGGATAGCAAGGGCGTGGAGCATGACCTGTACGACTATCGCGGCAAACCCGTGCTGCTGGCGTTCATCCAAAGCACCTGCCCGCACTGCGCCACGTTTGCCGACAATCTGCAGCAGGCGCAAGCGAAATACGGCGACAAAATCGCCATCCTCGCAGTGGTGAATTCGCCGGACGAGCCCGCCAAGGTCAAAGATTTCATCGCCGGGCACAACATCACCTTTCCCATTCTTTTCGACTCGGGGCAGATGGCCTATTCGTATGTGCTTTCCAGCAATCTGAAATACCCGCGCCTATTCATGATCGATGCCGCCGGCACGATACGCGCGGATCACGAGTACGGCCCGCTGACGAGCGCGATTTTCGAAGGCAGCGGGCTGGGGCCGGCCATCGACCGCCTGCTGAACGGCGGGTCCAAAAAATAGCCCGGTTACTACCGGCGGTAGTTCGATCCACTGCCGGCCGCGGCGCCTGTTATATACTGCGAATTACTTCAGGAATGGGAGAGGTTTTCGGGTCCAATGCTTCCAATTGTGCTGGCCGCGTATGGCACGGTGTTTCTCGCCGAGATCGTAGGCGACAAATTGCTTTACACCACGGGCGTGCTGGCCACGCGATACCGCTGGGTGCCGATCCTGTGCGGGATGGCGCTGGCCTTCATGTTGAAAATGGGAGTGGCGGTGATGGTGGGCAAGGCCATCTCCACCTTGCCTTCGTGGCTGGTGGCCACCATCACGGCGATCAACTTCTTCGCCATCGCCGTGGTGCTTTGGCGCAAGCCGGATAAGCGCGAAGTGAAGCCCAAAGAGTACCCCGTTCACCGCGCGATGCTGGTTTCCTTCGCGGCCATTTTCTTCTCCGAGTGGGGCGACGTAGGCCAGATCACAGCCGCCACCCTGGCTGCCAAATACGCCGCTCCGTTGGCGGTGTGGGTGGGCGCGGTGTTGGCCATGGTCACCAAGGGTGCTCTCGCGGCCTCCGTGGGCGCCAGTGTCCGCGGCTGGATTCAGGCGCACTTCGCTCCCCGGACCATCCGCTACGCGGCGGTGGGGGTGCTGCTGATTTTGGGAATACTTTCGGTGTGCGAAACGCTGTTCGACAGGCCGGAGACGCCCGCTCTGCTTTTGCGTTTCGTCCGGTAAGCGATAAGGTACAAAATTCATGGCCTCCAAAGAGGAACGCGCTAGCGCGCTCCGCTTCATCGTCTGCCTGGGAGTGGTCAGTCTGTTCGCGGACATGACCTACGAAGGGGCATACAGCATCATCGGTCCCTTCCTGAAGGATCTGGGCGCCAGTGCCGCCGCCGTGGGAATGATCGCCGGGCTGGGTGAGATGATTGCCGCCAGCTTGCGCTTTTTTTCGGGCCGGTTGGTGGACCGCACGCGGGCCTATTGGACCGTGGCCATCTGCGGCTACGTCTTAAACCTGGTGGTGGTGCCGGCCATGGCTTTCGCCGGCAACTGGAAAATGGCGGCGCTGCTGGTAGTGGTGGAGCGCACCGGCAAGAGCCTGCGCGGGCCGGCGCGCGATGTGCTGCTCTCCGAGGCCACCGGCAAGATCGGCCACGGCTGGGGATTCGGCGTGCATGCCGCCATGGATCAGACCGGCGCCGTGCTGGGTCCGCTGCTGATGGCCGACGCGGTGATGCGGTCGCAGCATTTCGGCCCGGCATTTCTGCGGCTGGCGTTTCCCGCGGCGGGGGCGCTGATCGCTCTGCTGGTGGCGCGCCTGGTCTATCCGCAAGCGGGCCAGGCCACTCCGCGGCAGGTGCAGAACAAGCCGTTGCCCAAAGTTTTCTGGATGTATGTGGCAGCCGCGGGCGTGCTGGCCCTGGGCTTTGTGGACTTCCCGCTGCTGGGATACCATTTCCAGGCCACCGCACTGGCCAAGCCGGCGGTGATTCCGCTCCTGTTCGCGGGCGCCATGGGTGTGAACGGGCTGGCCGCGCTGGTCCTGGGGAAGCTGTTCGACCGCTTCGGGATCGTGATACTCTCGTTGGGCATCCTGTTCTCGCTGGTGGGTCTGCCACTGGGATTCCTGGGCGGGCCGGCGGCGGCGGTCGCCAGTGTGGCCTGCTGGGCGATCGGCATGGGCGCGCAGGACGCCTCCCTGCGGTCGGGCATCGCGCAGGTGGTCTCCATGAACAAGCGCGGCGCCGCTTTCGGCGCCTTCAACGGGGTCTACGGCATCATGTGGTTTTTGGGAAGCGCCACCATGGGGCTGCTCTACGACCACTCGGTGATGGCGCTGGTGGTGTTCGGAGTAGTGGCGCAATTGGCGGCCGCTGTCATGTTCTTCCGATTGCGCGCGCCGTTGGCCGAAGCGGCCGCTGCCGCCGCCGCGTAAGAGTCCAGGCGTGATAGCTTGGACGTCATGACGTGGCTTGTCTGGTCGCTGCTTTCCGCCGTTTTCGCGGCGTTCACCGCCATTCTGGCGAAGAAGGGAGTCGCCGGAGTGGACGCCAACCTGGCGACCGCGGTGCGTACTTCAGTGGTGGTGGTGTTCGTCTGGCTGTTGGCGCTGACCACCAGGACTGCGGCGCCGTTCCAGCCTTTCACTACGAAGACGTGGCTGTTTCTGGGCTTGTCGGGCGTGGCGACGGGGTTGTCGTGGCTGTGCTATTTTCACGCGCTGCAGGTGGGGGAAGCGTCGCGCGTGGCGCCCGTGGACAAGCTGAGCGTGGTGTTTGTGATCCTGCTGGCCACCGCGTTCCTCGGCGAGAAGCTGACCTGGGGCAAAGGCGTGGGCGTGCTGCTGATCGCCGCGGGGGCTATTACGATTGCGCTGGATTGAGGGATTATTGAAGTTGCGATCGGCTAGATTATGCAGCGGGAGGCATATTCAGACGCTTCTCCACTTCGAGGAGACGGGATTCAACCGTGGAGAGCCGCTGGCGGAGCATAGCGTCGGACTGCTCGCCATCCTTGAGCTTGACATCCGTGGATGTGGCGAAGCCGTAGAATGCCTTGAGCAGCTCCGTTTGGTTGTCGGCCATGCGCTCGATGAGGGCGTCGAACGTGTGCTGCATCTCCGAACGGATCATGGCGATGTCCTGCTTCAGTTCGTACTTCAGGTCCAGCAGGTCGCCCTTCAGTTCACCTTTCAGGTCCAGCAGGTCACCCTTCAGTTCACCCTTCAGGTCCAGCAGGTCGCCCTGGGTTGCCGGCGCGGCGCGGTCGATTTCCATCGGTGCTCCTTTCGTTATCATACGCTGAAAAGTCTGGATAAGTACTGACGATGCTTGGAAGGCGGTTTTGTTTGGAAGGAAGCTAGGCGCTCGGGTCCTTGCCGGCGCCGCTTTCCGGCGTCGCGAGATCTGCCGCTATCTGGGCTAGTCGCCGTAGGAAACACCGTCATCGCGGAGCAGGTTGCAGTAGTTCCAGACTTTGTTGACGAGATTGGAAGCGGGGGAGGACATCGGTTGTGACCTGGAAGGGCTGCTTATTTGGGGTGAGGGATGACATCCAGAATGACGTAGGCGTCGTCGACGATCACGAAGTAGAATCTCCAGTCGCGGTTGACGCGGGCTTGCCAAATATCGTTGGACTCGTCGTACTTCTTGGCGCGCAGAGAGGCGTGGTGAAGATTCCCGGCGAGCAATGCGGCTTGCTTATAAAACGCCCTCCTGATTGTGAGCGGCGCGTCTTTGAGGGCGGCAGCAACCCGCGGGCTGGAAAAGTTGAGCTTCATCGAGACCGCGGCTTGGGCTTGCGCGGGGACATTTTCCGGATCTCCCGATTGAGGGCGGCGGCCATCTCGGCCGCGGTATCGAACGGGCCGGACGTGCGGCCTTTTTTCACATCTTCCAGCGACAGTTTCAGACGGGCATTGATGACCTTCCGCTGCGCCGGTGTGTATTCGTCATCGGCGGACGGCAGCTTCGGGACGATGTTGATGACGCCGCCGGAGACCTTGAACTCCACACGGTCTCCCGTCTTGATTCCGGCCCTGCGACGCACGCTGCGAGGCACGATCAGTTCGTCCTTGGAGGTTATGACGACGGTCATATTCTTGAGGGTAGCAGTTTGGTGCGGCCTGAGACAGGCGTCTTCCGCCTTCCAGCGGGCGGGATCGCGCGGATGCGTTCAAGGAGGATTGCAGCAGGCTCGTCGTTGGGGTCTTGCGGGACTAGCTTGCCTTCGAAAGCTTCTTGGAGGATGGCTTGCCGAAGACGAGCGGCCCGGACGAGAGTGCGTTCGACCTCGGCGCGCAGGTGCGCCACCGAGGAGAGGGACGCTTCAAGGTGTTCGACTATGCGCCGTTGACTCTCGATCGGGCGCCATGGAAACTGCATCGCTGCGAAGCGTTCAGCCCCGAGGTGCGCCATCGTGGTAGTCCAGCGCGCGATCTTTCGGAACGCGCCCGAGCGGAGCCACGCCCGAAAGACGAAGAGTGCATACTCCGGAATCACGTCGGGCACCGCGCGAAAGCGGATAAGCGTATTTTGGAAGCAGCAGTCTGGAATCTCGCCGCGGTAAATAGCTGGCCTTCCCACTAATTCCAGACTTTGGCCCTCGTTCAGAACTCCTGATGTCGCCCCGCAGTTTCTGCCTGGCCGGGGAAAATGGGCTGAGCCATTCCTTTCGGTGGCGAGTGCTTCGCAGGTGGGGCAGGCGGTGCCGCCTGCCCGCCCGCACTGAATCAGGCCCGCTGTTCGAATAGGATCGAGGGCAGGCGAGCACCGCCTGCCCCACCTGCGGGCTCACTGCAAATTCCACGACATCAGGAGTTCTGTCGTTCAGGAGGATGTCGCCTTCGGAGAGGCGGTACAGTTCGAACTCGGTGTTGCTGAAGTCCATCTGTCGTCGCGTGCAAAGACGAGCGTCTTGGGAACCTCGGTACGGCCGGGAAAGATATCGGTGAAGAGCTTGTCGCGAAATTCGCGGACTACGGTGCGGATCTGGCAGGGGGAGACGACATCGCGATTGGTCGCAGACCGGTAGCTGAGCGCCCCGCTACCCCACCCTTCGAGGCGAGTACTTACTCAACACTTCCAGCAACTTATTCGCGGCGGGAATGGGCCTGGCGCCGCTGGGCAGAATCTGCTTGCTGCTCCACCTCTGCCCGTACATGGCCTGGTTCTCGTCGATGTCGTTGCGCAGCGTGGCGCCATCCAGCGAGGCCCCGGCGAAGAGGCCTTTGGATCGCGACCAGGAGAGAATTTCCGCCGTGACGAAGGCATCGGTCTGGGCAGCGGCGTCGCGGCCTACCGGCCCGGCGGCGGCCGTGGCCTCGGCTCCAATCGTGAACTTACTCCTGGTGAGCCGCTTCATTCCGCCTTCGTTCATAATCAGCAGCACCACGTCGGTGGACGACACGCCGAGCTGCGGCCCGATGCTGCCGCCTTCGATGCGGATGGCGGCCGGCGGTCCCCAGCCTTCGCCTCCCGCGGCGCGGCAAACGGCATAGCCGCGGCCGAACTTACCGCCTACTATCACGGCGGCTTTCTTCAGGCCGGGCACTAACACCACGCAGTAGGACTTATTCAGAAGACCCTGCGGAATCGCCCGGTCGGGCGTGCCCATCACCTCGGAGAACAGACTGGCGGCATCGTCCAGTCTCTCGGCGGTCTTATTCTTCTCATCACTGGCCAGAACGGGCGCGCATGCCAGCGCCGCGGCCAGCGTCAACGAAATCCATCGCATGCTTTCATGGTAACCGGCAAGGTCCGCCGGCATCCGTCCGTTTGGGTACAGTTCCGGCCGCGGGTAGAGCGGCGGCTACCGCGCAAAGCGTGGCGATCAGCGCGCACAGAGCCGCGAACCAGTCGCCGAATCGCGTATATACGGTCTGCTCGGAGATGTACGTGAACCCGGCGTAAAGGGCCGCTCGCGTATTGGGGGGCAGGGTGCTGCGCACACGGCCGGCCGGATCGATGGCGGCGGTGATCCCGTCGTTGGTGGACCGCAGGATCCAGCGGCGATTCTCGGCGGCGCGCATGCGCACGATATTGAGATGCTGCCGGCGGGCGGCGCTCTGGCCGAACCAGCCGTCGTTGGAGATGTTGAAAAGCACTTCCGCGCCGCCAGCCGGGAACTGGCGCACGAAATTGGGGAATACCGATTCGTAGCAGATGAAAGTGCCGATGCGGTGGCGGCCGGTGGACGACACCACTACCTGCTTGCCCGCCGCGAAATCGCCCACCTCGCTGGAAACTTTGCTCGCCAGGAAATTGAAGGGCCACGGAACAAACTCTCCAAACGGCACCAGGTTGACCTTGTCATAGCGGGAGACGGCGGCGCCGGCGGGAGAAATCAGCTCGGCCGAATTGAGCGGCGCGCGATTGGCGGTATGCGCCACGGTGCCGAGCAGCAGGTATGCCTGGGTCATGCGCGCCAGGCTGTCGGCATATTCGCGGAAACCGGCATCGTCCTCGTAGTAGTATGGCGCCGGCACCTCGGGCCACACCAGAATCGACGCTCGCCGGACGCCCGGCTGCAAAGCGCCGCGCAAAGTGAGAGCGGACTGCTCCCGCACCGTCTGGCTGAGGATTTCCGGGGTCCACTCCTGGGTTTCGGAGATATTGGATTGCACCAGCAGGGCGGCCTCGCGGCCGGGCTCGTCGCCGGGCATGGCAGGCAGCAGGAGCATCAGCGGCAATGGGGCCAGCCACAACAGTTCCAACCGCGGCCGCCGAAGAATCGCCAGAGCCAACGCCGCGGACATCATTACGAAGACGAAGGACAGCCCGTAGACGCCGGTATAGGGCGCCAGGCGCATGGGAATTCCCATGTCCACGCCGGCGTTGCCCAGCGCCAGCCAGGCGAAGCCCAGCGGGCCGTGCGTCACCTCCACCGTCACCCACCAGGCGGCCACGGCAGGCACGGCCCACCAGCGGCGCATCAGGATTCCGGCCAGCAGCGCAAAGCAGCCCATGTGCAGCCCCTTGGCCACGCAGAAAAGCACGAACATGGCCCGGGCGAGGCCCGTACCCATATCGCCGTGGACCGCCAGCACGATCTCGACCCAGTAGCAGACGCCGCACCAATAGACCGCGCCGGCGCTCCAGCCGAGCAGGAAGCGGCGCCACGGCCGGCGCTCGCGCGTGACTGCCAGCAGCAGCGGCACAAGCGCCACGGGGGCGAACCAAACCGCGTTGAAGCGCGGGAAACAGAAGATCAGGAGCGCCGCGGAAACGAGCGCCAGCAGCAGGTTCAGCACGGAGCCCGTCGCGCCGCCTCGGCGACTTCGTCGGCCATATAAGAACTGCGAACCAGCGGGCCGCTGAAGACCATTTTGAAGCCCAGCGAAAGCCCGTACTCGCGGTACCGGTCGAACTGCGCCGGCGTGACGTACTCCGCCACCGGCAGATTGCGCCGCGTAGGCTGCAGGTACTGCCCGATGGTGGCCGCATCGGTTCCGGCGGCGTGCAAATCGCGCAGCAGACCGCGGACTTCCTCTTCGGTTTCCCCCAGCCCCACCATGAAGCCCGACTTGGTGAGCGCGTTCGAATAGCGCCGCGCAAAGGCCAGCACGTCGAGCGATTGCCGGTATTTGGCCTGGGGGCGCACGCGGGCGTACAAACGCGGCACGGTCTCCATGTTGTGGTTGAAGACGTGCGGCCCGGCATCCAGCACGCGGGCCACGGCGTCGCGGTCGCCGCAGAAGTCGGGGGTGAGCACTTCGACGCGGGCTTCGGGCAGCGCGCGGCGGACCTCGCGGACGGTGGCGGCGAAGTGCGCGGAGCCGCCGTCCGCAAGGTCGTCACGGTTCACGCTGGTGATCACCACATAGCGCAGTTTCATATCGGCGGCCATGCGCGCGACGTTGGCGGGCTCGGCGGCGTCGAGCGGCAATTCGCGGCGGGCGGGATTGAACTTCGGCACGGAGCAGAATCCGCAGCCGCGCGTGCAATGGCTGCCCAGAATCATGAAGGTGGCGGCTCCGCGATGGAAGCACTCATGAATATTGGGGCAGCGCGCCGATTCGCAGACGGTGTGCAGGTTCAACTGCCGCAATCCGCTCTTGAGCTGGTTGAGCGATTGGAAATGCGTGCGGCTCTTGCGGGCCCACTCCGGCAGCCGGGGCCGTGGCCCTCCGCCGATCTGTACCAGCGGGTCGCTCACGGCTTTCTAAAGAGATTGGTCATCCCCGCGTCTTCGAGCTTCTTCTTAGCGCGCGTGAGGGATTCTTTGTCGGTATAAGGTCCCACCCACACCAGCGTCAGATTCTTATTGCCGGGCCGCGTGACCACCGGAAAGCCCTGACCTTTGAGGGTTTGGGACAGGGCGTCGGCCGAGGTCTGGCTGCCGGCCAGCACTTGCCAGTAGTTGCCGGCGGGCGGTTGTTCGGGGGCGGGCTGGGCTTTGGGAGGCGGCGCCGGTTCGCTGGTCTCTTTCGCGGGGACGGTAGTGGGCTGCGGCGGGGCTTCCGCCGGCGCCGGATCGGTGTTTAAGACGGGTGTCGAGGAGGCTGACGCTTGATCGGGGCTGGCCGGGGTAGCGCCTCCGGCGGCGGGCGACGCTTGCGGGCGGCTGTCGGTAGCGCCGTTCGACGGAACCGCGGCCGTTTCGGGGGTGACTCTGGCCGATTTCGGCGAGCTCTGTCCCAGGACGTAGCCCATAGCGAAGACCACCGCCAGCAACAGGACCCCGATAAAGAAGCCGCTCAGCAGTTGCTTGTCGCCCACTACCAGTTCGAATTCGCCGGTGTCCTTGTTTCGCATGTTTTAGGCTGGGGGCGAGCCGGGGCCGATGCCCCGGTCGAGAGCGCCCTTCAAAGATGCAATTATATCCAGTGGAAGGGGAAACACAATGGTAGTATTTTTTTCGGTGCCGATTTCCACCAGGGTCTGCAGGTATCGCAACTGAATCGCCACCGGCTGTTTCTGGAGCACTGCCGCCGCCATGGCCAGCTTTTCGGAGGCCGTGTATTCGCCTTCGGCATGGATGATTTTAGCGCGGCGCTCGCGTTCCGCCTCCGCCTGGCGGGCGATGGCGCGGATCATCGATTCGGCCAAGTCCACCTGTTTGACTTCCACCATGGTGACTTTCACGCCCCAGGGTGAAGTGTGCTGATCGAGGATGGTTTGCAGACGCAGGTTCAGTTTCTCGCGCTGGCTGAGGAGTTCGTCCAGTTCCACTTCGCCCAGGACGCTGCGCAACGTGGTCTGCGCCAATTGCGAGGTGGCATAGAGGAAGTTGGAAACCTCTACGATGGCGAGGCGCGGTTCGATCACGCGAAAGTAAAGCACGGCGTTCACCTTCACGGTGACGTTGTCGCGCGTGATGACGTCCTGCGACGGCACTTCGAGCGTGTCGACGCGCAGGGAAACGCGCACCATGCGGTCGACCGGGGCGAACACCAGGATGATGCCCGGGCCCTTGGGCTGGGGCAGCAGGCGGCCGAAGCGGAAAATCACGCCGCGTTCATATTCGCGCAAGATCTTGACAGAGCTAATCAGGTACAGTACGACGATCACCACGATGATGGTCGTGAAACTCGTTGCGTCGATCATTCGAGCCTCCTACTACGCCAGCGGTTCTACTGTGAGTTTCAACTTATCGATGGCCGTAACCCGCACGCGCCCACCGATGGCGACCGGCCGGGACGACACCGCGTCCCAGTACTCGCCGTGGACAAGGATCGTGCCCTCCGGCGCCAGTGCCGTAATGGCTGCGCCGGTTTCGCCGATCATTCCCTCGCTTCCCGTTTCCACTTTATTGCGCCGCGCGCGCACCGCCAGAGACAGCAGAAAAACGGTGATGGCCGAGAAGGGCAGGGCCAGGGCAATGGCCGTCCCCAAGTGAACGCGCAATTCGGGCAGCGGACTATCCACCAGCATAACTGCACCGAGTACCATGGCAACGGCACCTCCCGTGCCGAGGATTCCATGCGTGGCGAACTTGGCCTCCAGCACGAACATCCCGAACGCCAGCAACAGCAGGGAAGCGCCCAGCCAGCTAATGGGGAGCACCGAGAGTGCCGAAAGGCCCAGCAGCACCAGAATTGCGCCCACCACACCCGGTACAATAAGGCCCGGCGAATTGAACTCCAGGTAGATCGACAGCGCGCCGATTATCAGCAGCACCAGCGCGATGTTGGGATCGGCGATGGAACTGACGATCTGCTGGCGTAGCGTCAACTGGTACGTTTCGATCTGCGCGCCGGCGGTGTGCAGCGTCTGCGTACGGCCGTCGATTCGCGTAACGGTGCGGCCGTCGAGCGAATTCAGCAGTTGCGCCTCGCTGGGCTCGACCAAGTCGATGAGGTGCTGGTCCAGCGCCTCGCGTTCGGTGAAGGACTTGCTTTCCCGCACGGTGGTTTCGGCCAGTTCGCTATTGCGCCCGCGTTTGATGCACAGGCTGCGCAGGCCGGCGGCAGCGTCGTTTTCCACTTTCTGCGCCATCACGGCGTCCATTTCGCCGGTCATGGCGACGGGGTGCGCGGCGCCGGTGCGCGTGCTGGGAGCCATGGCCGCCACATCGCCGGCTTCCAGCAGAAAGAATCCCGCGGAGGCTGCCCGTCCACCGCTGGGCGTCACGTACGTGACCACCGGAACGGGCGAAGCGAGCATCTCCTGGATGGTCTTCTCCATGGCGTCCATCAAGCCGCCGGGCGTGTTGAGGCGGACCAGCACGAGCGAAGCGTTCTGTTGTTTGGCTTGCGCGATGGCGGCGGCGACGATCTCGACGGTGATGGGGTGCACTACCCCATTTACATCCACGGCAACGATCTTCGGTGCCGCGGAGGCTGCCTGCGCCATGAGCGCAAGCGCAATCCCGAGAGTCGCCACGCCTCGCAATTCACCTCCCAGTATACGCCACTCAGATCCCGTGGTCTGAAACACAATTGCAACCCGCGTTGTAATCAAAGCGATAGAAACTTTTGATGTACTGGTAGCTACCAATCGGTTAAAATAAAAGCAATAAATTCCAGTCTGAAAGAGAGAGCTATATCTATATGCCCCGCAAGCGCGTTTCCGATAAAGAGATCATTGTGTCCGCTCCCGTCCCAAGCCGTCATAAGCCGGCAACCGCCAAGCGTGTAAAGCGCGCCGAACCTACTCTGGCCGCCGAAGCGCCAGTAACTCAAGTAATACCGGCCCGGCCCTCGCAGGAACAGATCGCCAGCCTGGCGTATTCATATTGGGTAGCGCGCGGTTGCCAGGGTGGATCGCCCGAAGAAGACTGGTTGCGCGCCGAGCATGAACTCGCGGCCCGCTAGCGGTACTTTCGCAGCACGGCCAGCAGACGGCCCTGTATTTCGACATCCGCCGCGGGAACGATAATCGGTTTCAGCGTGGAGTTCGCCGGTTGCAGACGAATCACGTCTCCCGGTTCGCGATAGATTCGCTTCAGCGTGGCATCGCTGCCCGCTACCAGTGCGACAGCGATATCGCCGTCCCGCGCCTCGGTAGCCTTCTCCAGCAGAACGATATCGCCATCGCAGATGTGGTCGTCGATCATCGAATTGCCGCGCACTTCCAGCGCGAATGTGTTGGCGCCGCCTATGTAATCGGCTATATTGAGCGTCTCGCTCTGTTCCACGGCCTCCAAGGGAGCACCGGCGGCGATGCGGCCGCGCAGGGGGATCTCCGTCTGCGGCGGTTTGGCGCGCTGCTGTTCCGAGAGATACTTCGCGGTAAGCTCCAGCGAGCGGCTCTGATTAAAGCCGCGCTTGAGGTAGTTCTTCGACTCAAGGATGGAAATGTGTTTGTGGACGGTGGCGAGAGAGGCAAGGTCGAGCCCTCTCGCAATTTCTTCGTAGCTCGGGCAGTAGCCGTTTTCTTCGACGAACCCGGCGATGAAATCCAGCACCTGCTTTTGACGCTTGGTGAGTGCCATAGTCGCCCCCAATTCATTGTGGGCGAACAAAAAGGGAAAATCAAGAGGTATTTTAGGATTATTTGCTCCACCACCATCCCCCTTATTCCAAGGACGCACCCGGCTCATTCTTGCGCCGTCCCCCAATGCTGCCGGTTGAGTATCTCGGGGCGGGGCGGGCTGAAGCCCGCCGCAGACTAAAGTCTGCCCCACGAACTCATCACACAGTAGTAATAGTAGCGCCAGCGATTTTCACCGCAGAGAACTGCGCTCCATAGTTATGCCACCGGGTTAGTAAGTGTGCCGATTCCGTCAATAGTAATCGCGATTTCGTCGCCGGAAGCCAGCGTGAAGGAGTGAGGAGGAACAATGCCGGTGCCGGTCAGCAGAAAGCAGCCGTCCGGAAAAGTATTCTCGCGGAACAGGTACTCCACCAGTTCCACGGGATCGCGCTTCATCGCGGCCAGCGTGGTGCTGTCCGAGAATACCGCGGACCCGGAGCGGCGGATCTCGATGTGGATCCCGGTGGTGGACGCCAGCGGCTCCGTCGCAACCAGAATTCCCGGCCCGAGCGCACAGGAGCCGTCGTAAACCTTAGCCTGCGGCAGATACAGCGGATTCTCGCCTTCGATATCGCGGGAACTCATGTCGTTCCCCACGGTATAGCCGAGTATCTTACCCTTGGGCGACACCAGCAGGGTCAATTCCGGCTCCGGCACGTTCCATTTGGAATCGTGGCGGATGCGCACGGGCGCGCCCGGTCCTACGGTGCGGTGCGGCGTGCTCTTGAAGAAGAGCTCGGGGCGTTCGGCGGTGTATACGCGATCGTAGAAACTCATGCCGCCGGACGCTTCCGACTCGGCCATGCGGGCGGTTCGACTGCGAAAATAGGTCACGCCGGCGGCCCAGACTTCCTGCTCTTCGATGGGCGCCACCAAGGCGTGGCCACCGCTTCCGGCAGCGGCTTCGCCCTCAATGTGCGTCAGGTAATCGTAGAGATCTTCGCGAGTGGTGATGCGGCCGTTGGCCTGCGGAGGCACCGGAATTCTGCCGCCCTGGCTCGCCTCGAGTTCCCACCCGTTTTGGGTTCGATAAATGTGCATTTTACGATTTCAGCCTTTCGAGAATTGCGTCGACATCGAAAATAGATCCGCCCCAGGTACCGCCGCTCACGTCCTGCAATGCGGCCCACAAGCGGGTCTCGGGGGGCAGGTCGGGATCGGCCGCCAGATCGGGAGACATGGTGCGGGCAGCCAGTACGCGCGAGCCCTCTTCCGCGCTGCCATCCACCACCAGGTTGACCGAACCTTCCAACCGTACCCGGTCGATTAGGATCTCGATCCGGTCGCCTTCCCTGACTTTGCCGATCGGGCCGCCGGCCAGCGCCTCGGGGGTAGCGTGTCCGATGCAGGCTCCGGTGGAAACGCCGCTGAATCGAGCGTCGGTGACGATGGCGATGTGCTTGCCGTAATCCAGGTAGCGCAGCGCCACGGTGATCTCGAAGATTTCCTCCATCCCCGAGCCCATGGGCCCGCGGCACATCAGCACCACCACGTCGCCCGCCCGGATGGCGCCGCTCTTGATGGCCGCGATGACGTCCTTCTCCGCATGGAAAACGCGCGCCGGACCGGTCTTCCGGTAGACTCCGTCGGCATCCACCACGGTAGGGTCGATGGCGGTGCTCTTGATCACCGATCCGCCGGGCACGAGATTGCCCTTGGGGAACGTGACGGTAGAGGTGAGACCGCGGCGGCGCGCGCCATCGGGGTCCATGATGACGTCATCGGGGTCGATGCCGTCGCGCTCGCGCAGGACCTTGCGCAGGGCGGTGCGGCGTTCGGATTGCTCCCACCAATCGAGCACGGCGTCGAGCTTTTCGCCGCTCACCGTGAGGGCGCCGGTCTCCAGCAATCCGGCCCGGCGCAGGTGCAGCATCACTTCAGGAACGCCGCCGGCGAGGAAGACCTGCACCGTGGGATGGCCCTTCGGCCCGTTGGGCAGCGCGTCCACCAGGCGGGGTGTCTGGCGATTGACGCGGGCCCAATCGTCCACCGTGGGGCGCGTGAGTCCGGCGGCGTGGGCGATGGCGGGCAGGTGCAGAATCAGATTGGTGGATCCGCCGAAGGCCGCGTGGACAATGAGGGCGTTGCGCACCGAGGCGTCGCTCAGGACGTGGCCCATGGTCAGCCCGCCGGCTTCCATTTGGAGGACGGCGCGGGCCGAGCGGCGGGCCATGTCGATCCAGATGGGGTGTCCCGAGGGGGCCAATGCGGAATGTGGCAGCGTCATGCCGAGCGCCTCGCCGACTACTTGCGATGTGGCCGCGGTGCCCAGGAACTGACAGCCGCCGCCGGGCGTGGCGCAGGCGCGGCAGAGCATATTGGCGGCGTCCTCCAGGGTCATTTGCCCACGGGCGAAGCGCGCCGCGGCGGACTGCACTTTACCGGCATCCTCGCCATCGGACGCCTGCAAGGTGACGCCGCCGGGGATCAGGATGGAGGGCAGCGTGCGCGTACCGGCGAGGGCCATCATCATCGCCGGGAGGCCCTTGTCGCAAGTGGCCACGCCGATCACGCCGCTGCGCGTGGGCAGGGAGCGGATGAGCCGGCGGAAGATGGTGGCGGCATCGTTGCGGTAAGCCAGGGAATCGAACATGCCGGGGGTGCCTTGCGTGCGGCCGTCGCAGGGGTCGGTGCAGTAGGCCGCGAAGGGGATAGCGCCGAGCGCTTTGAGTTGTTTGGCCGCGGCGTCCATCAGCAGGCCGACTTCCCAGTGGCCCGTGTGATAGCCCAGCGCGATAGGGGTGCCGTCCGCCGCGCGGATGCCGCCGTGGGTGCTGAGGATGAGAATTTCCTTGCCGCCGAGCGCCGCGGGGTCCCAGCCCATGCCGGCGTCTTGAGTCCAGCCGAAGACGTCGCCGGAGGGCCGCGCGATCAGTATCTCGGGGGTAATCGGCAGGGAGCCGGTGGGGCCGGGAACCTTGCTGTGGATGTCGTAAAGAGAGGGATCGCCGGAATCTAGAAGCTGAGAGAGCATGTCTTTCTGAAGTTTAGCGTACTGAGCATACTTCGCAGGCGACGGAAAGTTGCCCGAAGCGCCCGGCCGCGGTGACACCCACTGGAAGCTGTCAGACTGGAAACTGCTCGTATGACTCCGGAGGTGGGGCAGGCGGTGCTCGCCTGCCCGCTATTCTGTTTGGGCAGCCGGCCTGGTTCAGCGCGGGCCGTCCGGCAGGCGAGCACCGCCTGCCCCACCTCGGAAGCTCTCGCCATTGTCCCAGGAAACCCGATGCGGCATCCCGGCTGAAAAGGCGAGGGTGGCGCAAACGCTCCCTGCCGGCTGCCTGCCTTCCCGCCAACATGGTATGAGAGAGTGGTGGATGAGCGGCCCTTCCAGTTTGAATGGCATGAGGCGAGCGGTGGTTTTCAGCCGGCATCGCCGGCAACGGAGTATTAATGTCAGTGGTCTATTTGTGGTCGGATGCCGGTCGCCGATGCGGAGCGCGGACAGTACCAGGAGGGTCTATGAACATTCGACCGATCGACGATGACGACATGCCCGCCGAGATCGACTTCAGCAAGGGGGTTCGCGGGCTTCACCACATCCCAACGGGCGCCAAGGTTCTGATGCCCCTCTTAATCGAGAGGGGTGTGTGGGAGTATTTCTCCGGTAAAGCCGAGCAGTAGGGCGCTGGCCCAACAGCTCACCTCAGAATCCCGAACATGTTGGAGAAGTCGTCCGTCCAGATGCGGAATTTGCGCACCGGGCGCAGGAGCCTGGCGCCGCTATGCAGTGTGGGGTGCGCCTCCCAGGTCCGGCGATCCATGATCAGCGCCCAGGAACTGGAGAAGCATACCGAATCGTCGGGGTCGGGCTCGAAATCGTAAGCGTAGGCGACTTTATCCAGAGCGTCGGCGGCGCGCTCCATTACCGGTTCCAGATCGAGGTAGTTGTTGGTGATGTTCACCACCAGGATGCCGTCGGGCTTTAAGTGGCGGAAGTAAGTCCGGAAAGCCTCCCGCGTAAGTAGGTGCACCGGCACGGAATCGCCCGAGAAGGCGTCCATCACCAGGATGTCGAACTGCTGGCTGGGCTCCGATTCCAGATTCAGGCGGCCGTCCCCCATCGTGATTTCCACCTTTGCCGGGGTATCGCGCAAGTAAGTGAAATACTGGTTGGCGATATCCACCACCAGTGGGTTGATCTCGTATATGCGAATGGTGTCGCCGGCCTGTCCGTAGGCCGCCAGCGTACCGCAGCCCAGTCCCAGAATGCCGATCCGGCGCGCGTGGCCCTGCTGCGCGTGCATGGCTCGTCCCACACCCGAGTCGGGGCAGAAGTAAGTCACCGGCTCGTGCCGGTACGGCTCGCGCAGAAACTGCTCGCCGTGGTTGATGGCGCCGTGAACCAGTTGCAGGTTGGCGAATTCGTCGGTTTTGGGGTCTCCCTCTTCGCGCACCCGGAGCTGGCCGTAGAAATTCCGCTCGGCCAGGCGATATCCGCCGGTCATTTCCTGCATCACCAGCAGCATGCCGGCCAGATAGCTGCAGACCACCGCAGCCAACGCCCCGGTGGCCAGCCATTTCCACATCCGCGGGAGGCGCCAGGCGTCGGGATAAAGCACGCGAAACACCAGCAGGGCGCACAGTGCCAGCCCGATGGGAAACTCGTCATAAGCGTGAAAGATGCCGGGCGCCAGGAGCCCCACGAACAGCCCCCCGGACACCCCGCCCAGCGAGACCGCCACGTAGAAGCGCGTGAGATACCGCGGATGCGGCTTGACGCGCACCAGTTCGCCGTGGCACACCATGCAGCAAATGAACAGTGCCGCCGCGAAGAGAGCGATCGACGGGCGCATGGCCATGCCCTTGTGGTAAGGCCACAGCTCGTACCCCATAAAGCCGAGCGCGGCGGCGGCCAGCGGCAGGAATACGATGCGGCGGTACACGCGGGGCGCCTCGAAGCAGACGATGAAGCTCAGCAGGTAGATGCTCAACGGCAGAATCCAGAGGAACGGGATGGCGGCGATGTCCTGCGTCAGGTAATTGGTGACCGCCAGCAGCAGCACCGAGGCGCAGGCGGAGAGAGTGAGCCACAGGAAACGGTCGGCGGAAGCGGGCGGCCCGCCGGCATCGTCTTCGGCGGCCGTGGCGGCGACCGTGGGCTGGCTGGACAATCGTAACGCCGTCAGGCCGCAGAGTGCCGCGAAGACGATGTAGCCTGCCGACCAGGCGATGGCCTGTGTGCGGGTGGACAGGTTGGGTTCCACCAGGAAAGGGTAGCTGAGCAGCGCCAGCATGGACGCGCCATTCGACAGTGCAAACAGGCGGTACGGCATGCCCCCGGTGTGGTGGCGCGCGTACCAGGCCTGCAACAGCGGGCTGGTGGAGGAGAGCAGAAAATAGGGCGCTCCCACCGTGACCGCCAACAGCGCCAGAATCCGCAGCGACGGATTTCCGGACGCGACCACCTTCCACGCGGCGTTAGGCACGATGGGCAGCGCCGCTAAGCTCGCCGCCAGCACGGCCATATGCAGCCACGCCTGTCTGCGCGACGGCAGTTTTTCGTGCAGCCAGTGGGCATAAAGGTAGCCCAACAGCAGCACCGCCTGGAAGAACAGCATGCAGGTGGCCCAAACGGCCGAGGTGCCCCCGAACCACGGAAGGATCATCTTGGCGATGACGG
>Ga0182030_10010506_pt1 | contig 18794 bp, 17 predicted proteins | sample 812S3MmetaG_FD_121299 | JGI IMG/M metagenome (GOLD analysis project Ga0182030, IMG submission 121299) | Permafrost microbial communities from Stordalen Mire, Sweden - 812S3M metaG (Illumina Assembly) | ecosystem: Environmental > Terrestrial > Soil > Wetlands > Permafrost | place: Sweden...
GAAGCGGGCGGCGAAGCGGTCGAGGAACTGCGACGTCAGCGCGATTTCCGGCAACAGCACCAGCGCCTGCCGACCGGCGCGCAAGGTCGCGGCGATCGCTTCGAAATAGACTTCGGTCTTGCCTGAGCCGGTGACGCCTTCGAGCAAGATCGTGCGCGCCGTGCGCGATCGAACGGCATGCTCCAGCGCCGCCGCGGCGGCGCGCTGGTCGGGCGAAAGCGGCAGGGCGGCGCGATCAGGGTCGAGCGGCGGCGCGGCGGGATCGGGGTCGAGCGCGACGAGTTCGAGCGCGCCGTCGTCGATGAGGCCGTCGACGGCGCCGACGCTGCATTGCGCCGCCGCGGCGAGCGCGGCGCGGGTCTGCGGCGATTGCGCCGCCAACGCCGCCAGCACCCGCTCGCGCGCCGGCGTCGCGCGCGAAGGCGGCTTGGCGGTCGCTTGAACCGCGAATTTCGCCGCCGGCGCCGCGGCGGCTTCGGGGCCGCGCGTCGCCATGCGCAGCGCCATCCCGCGCGGCGCGAGCGTCCAGCGCGCGACCCAGTCGATGAAGTCGCGCATCGCGGCCTTGAGCGGCGGCCAGTCGCGCTTGGCGGTGATCGATTTGAGATTGCCGCCGTCGCCTTCGCGGACCGTCCAGACGACGGCGGTCGACATGCGCGTCCCCAGCGGCGCCAAGACGAAATCGCCCGGCGCGAGCGTGAGGTCGCTAGGAACGCGATAAGAATAGAGCGTGTCGACCGCGACCGGAAACAGCGCGTCGACGACGACGCCTGGCGTCGCCCGCTTGCCGTCGTCGCTGTCCGCCGCGCTCATCGCGCCCCGCGATAACACGCGGGGCGAGGGCAGGGAAACTGCGGCCGCGGCTTGAAGGTCGGCGCGCGCGAAGCGGGCGCGACGGTCAGCTGGCGGGCTTGTCGGCTTCGACCGTCTTGGGCGAGTTGTCGGTGCGCTCGGCGATGCGCGCCGACTTGCCGCGCCGGTCGCGCAGATAATAGAGCTTGGCGCGGCGCACCTTGCCGCGGCGCACGACCTTGATCGAATCGATCACCGGCGAATGGATGGGGAATACGCGCTCGACCCCTTCGCCGTAAGAAATCTTGCGGACGGTGAAGCTTTCCTGCAGGCCGCCGCCGCTGCGGGCGATGCAGACGCCCTCGTAGGCCTGGACGCGGCTGCGCTCGCCCTCGGTGACCTTGACGTTGACGATGACCGTGTCGCCGGGGGCGAAATCGGGGATTTCGCGGATGGCGCTGAGCTTGGCGGCCTGTTCGGCCTCCAGCGTCTGGATGATATTCATTTCCGTCTCCATGCCGTGACGCCGGTCCGCAGTTAACGGCTCGACGAGCGCTTCGGCGCGCTGTTTTCAGTTGAGGCCGGCCTCATACAGCAAAGCCGACCTCGAGTCGAGCGGCGGCGCCAGGGTGGGTTGCCGCGGGGCGGGTCGGCGGCTATTTTCCCGCCGCGCTGCGCGCCCCTTGTCGGGCGGCGGGGCGCGATCCGAGGGAAATGGCGATGACATGGCTTCGATGGGCCGCGGCGCGCTTCGCGCCGGCCGGTCTCTTGGCTCTGGTTGCGGCGGCCGCGCCGGCCGCCGCCTCCGACGCGACGGTCGCCGCCGCGCTGATGCAGCCGGGGCCGCTGCCCGACATCGTCGAAGGCGCGGCGAGCGCCCCGGCGACGATCGTCGAATACGCCTCGATGACTTGCAGCCATTGCGCCGCCTTCCACGACCAGGTGTGGCCGGCGCTGAAGGCCAAATACGTCGACACCGGCAGGGCCAAGTTCATCCTGCGCGAGTTTCCGCTCGACCCGCTCGCCATCGCCGCGTTCATGGCGGCGCGCTGCGCCGGGCCCGACAAGCGCGACGCGTTGGTCGACCGCCTGTTCGCGCGCCAGGAGGAATGGGCGTTCAGCGACGAGCCGTTGGAACGCCTGCGTCGCGAGACGGGCCTGTCGCCGACCGATTTCCTCGCCTGCGTGAAGGACAAGGCGCTGTTCGACGGGATCGCCGCAACGCGCGACTCCGCCGCCGAGCGCTTCGGCCTCGATTCGACGCCGACGTTCTTCGTCAACGGCCACAAGCTCGACGGCGAACCGGCGCTGCCGGCCTTCGACGCGGCGCTGGCGGCGCCAGCGAAATAGCCCGGTTTCGCACAGATTTCTCCGCTGCGGGGCTTGATCGCCGCGGCGCTTTATGGCGGCTTGCCGCAGAAATTCGTGTCGGCTAAGCCGACTCATGCCGGGCGCGCCCGGCGACGCGCGAACGACGACCAGAGGGCGAGGCCCATGAAATTCGAGCGGCTGCGCATGGCCGGCTTCAAGAGCTTCTGCGACCCGACCGAGTTCAAGATCGAGCCCGGGCTGACCGGAATCGTCGGCCCCAACGGCTGCGGCAAATCCAATCTCGTCGAGGCCCTGCGCTGGGTGATGGGCGAAAGCTCGTACAAGAACATGCGCGCTGCGGGGATGGACGAGGTGATCTTCTCCGGCGCCGGCGCGCGGCCGTCGCGCAATCTCGCCGAGGTCGGCCTGACGCTCGACAATTCCGATCGCCGCGCGCCCGCCGCCTTCAACGATTCGGAGACGATCGAAGTCACGCGCCGCATCGAGCGCGAATCGGGCTCGACCTATCGCGTCAACGGCCGCGAGGTGCGCGCGCGCGACGTGCAATTGCTGTTCGCCGACGCCTCCACCGGCGCGCGCTCGCCAGCGTTGGTGCGCCAGGGCCAGATCGGCGAGATCATCGCCGCCAAGCCGCAGGCGCGGCGGCTGATCCTCGAAGAGGCGGCCGGCGTCTCCGGCCTGCATTCGCGCCGTCACGAGGCCGAGCTGCGGCTGAAGGGGGCCGAGGACAATCTCGTTCGGGTCGACGACGTCCTCAAGCAGATCGACGCGCAGATCGATAGTCTCAAGCGCCAGGCGCGTCAGGCCCATCGTTATCGCAATTTGGCGCAGGACATCCGTCGCCACGAGGCGCTGGCGCGGCTGATCGCCTGGCGCGAGCGCGAGGCGCAATGCGTCGAGGCCGAGCGCCGCCTCGAAGCCGACCTGCGCGAAGTCGCCGAACGCACGCGCGCCCAGGCCGAAGCGGCGCGGTTGCAGGCGATCGCCGCCGCCGACCTGCCGCCGCTGCGCGACGAAGAAGCGCGCGTCGGCGCGGCGCTGCACCGGCTGACGCTGGCACGCGACGCGCTCGCCCAGGAAGAAAATCGCGCCAAGGCGCGCGTCGCCGAGCTCGAGCGCCACGTCGCCGAATGGGCGCAGGACCTGCAGCGCGAAGAGGCGCTGATCGCCGACGCGGCCGAGGTGGCGGCGCGGCTGGCGGCCGAGGACGAATCGCTCGTCGCCGAGACCGCGCGGTCCGAAGAGGCCAAGCGCGAGGCCGAACAGCGACGCACGCGGCTCGAAGAGCGGCTCGCCGCCGCCGAGGCGGCGCTCGCCGAAGCGCAGGCGGCGGCTTCCGATCACAACGCCCGCCGCAACGCGCTCGCCGCCGGCCTCGCCGAAGAAACGCGCCGGCACGCGCGGTTCGAGAGCGAATGCGCGACGATCGCGCGCGAGCGCGCGCAATTGCAGGCCGCCGCCGACGAGGAAGCCGCCCTCAGCGCCGAATCCGCGGCGGCCGAAACGCTCGCCCAGGCGCTCGCCGACGCGGAAGCGCGCGCGCTCGCCGCCGAAACGGCGCATGCCGAAGCGCGCGAAGCGGAAGCGCAGTCGCGTGGCCCGCTCGCCGACGCCGAACGCGCCGCCCAGCGCATCGACGCGGAAGTCAGCGCGCTGACCAAACTGATCAGCGCGACGCCGAGCGGCAAGTGGCGGCCGGCGATCGACGCGGTCGACGTCGCGCGCGGCTACGAGGCGGCGCTCGGCGCCGCGCTCGGCGACGACCTGCAGGCCTCGGTCGATTCCGCCGCGCCGGCGCATTGGTCGCTCAGCGAAGGCGAGGGCGATCCCGATCTGCCGGCCGGCGTCGAGCCGCTCGCCAGGCGCGTCGAAGCGCCGCCGGCGCTGCGGCGGCGGCTGGCGCAGATCGGCGTCGTGGCGCGCGCCGACGGCGCGCGTCTGGCGGGGGAGCTGAAAGCCGGGCAGCGGCTGGTGTCGCTCGAAGGCGACCTGTGGCGCTGGGACGGTTTCGTTTCCACCGCCGAGGCGACGACGCCGGCGGCGCAGCGGCTGATCGAGAAGAACCGGCTCGGCGATCTGTCGCGCGAGGCGGAGGCCGCGCGCCAGGCCGCGGCGCTGGCGCGCGCCGAGGCGGCCAAGGCCCATGCCGGCTTGAGCGAAGCGGCCGCCGCCGACGGCGTTGCGCGCCAAAGCGCGCGCGCGGCGCGGGCCGCCCTCGACTCGGCGCGCGACACGCTCGCCGCCGCCGAGCGTCGGCGCGCCCAGACGCTGTCGCGCCTGTCGGCGCTCGACGAAGCGCTGGCGCGCGCCGAGGCGCAGCGGCGCGAAGCGGCCGAACGCAAGACCGAGCGCGAAGCCGCGCTCGCCGATCTCGCGCCGAGCGACGAACTGGCGCTGGCGCTCGAGCGCGCGCGCACGCTCGCCGCGCAGGAGCGGGCGGAATTCGCCGAAGCGAAAGCGGCGGCGCAGAACCTCGCCCGCGAGGCGGAAGCGCGCGAAGCGCGGCGGGGCGCGATCGCCGAGGAGCGGCGTTCGTGGGCCGAGCGTCGCGCCAAGGCGGACGCGCATATCGCCGACATCGGCGAGCGGCGCGCGGCCGCCGAAGCGGAGCTGGCGACGCTCGCCGCGGCGCCGGCCGTGTTCCTGCAACAGCGCCTAAGATTGATGAGCGAGCTCGGCGCGGCGGAGACGGCGCGCAAAGGCGCCGCCGACGCGCGCGCCGCCGCCGAGACGACGCTCGCCGAAGCCGACCGCGCCGCGCGCGCCGCCCTCGAAGCGATGGGCGGGGCGCGCGAGGCGCGCGCCGCCTCCGAGCAGCGGCTGGAGGGCGCGCGCCAGGCGCGCGACGAGCTGGTCAAGACGATCGAGAGCGAGCTCAACCTCGCGCCGAGCGAACTGCCGGCGCTCGCCGGCCTCGCCGCCGGCGCGCCGGCGCCCGAGGCGGAGGGCGTCGAGCGCAAGCTCGAGAGTCTCAAGCAGGAGCGCGAGCGGCTCGGCGCAGTCAATCTGCGCGCCGACGAGGAGCTTGCCGAGGTGACGGCGAGCCGCGACCGGCTGGTCGCGGAGCGCGACGATCTCACCGAAGCGATCAAGCGGCTGCGACAGGCGATCCACAATCTCAACCAGGAAGGGCGCGAACGGCTGCTCGGCGCGTTCGTGGTCGTCAACAAGCATTTCGGCGAGCTGTTCGCGGCCCTGTTTGAGGGCGGCACGGCCGAGCTGCAGCTGATCGAATCCGACGATCCGCTCGAGGCCGGGCTCGAACTCGTCGTGCGTCCGCCGGGCAAGAAGCCGCAAACGCTGACCCTGCTCTCCGGCGGCGAGCAGGCGCTGGCGGCGATGGCGCTGATCTTCGCCGTGTTCCTCACCAACCCGTCGCCGATCTGCGTGCTCGACGAGGTCGACGCGCCGCTCGACGATTTCAATGTCGAGCGCTTCTGCGACCTGCTCGACGAAATGAGCCGCCGCTCCGACACCCGCTTCGTCACCATCACCCACAATCCGATCACCATGGCGCGCATGGACCGGCTGTTCGGCGTCACCATGGCCGAGCGCGGCGTCAGCCAGATCGTCTCGGTCGACCTCGCCGAAGCCGAGCAGTTCCTCGAGGCGAGCTGAGGCGCGCCGCCAGAGCGAATTGCCGCGAGTCGGAGTCCTACGCGGCGTTATGGCCGGGCTTGACCCGGCCATTCAAGCGCCGCTGCGTCGTCATCGATATGCGGCACGCTCGCGCCTCGGCCTGGATGGCCGGGTCAAGCCCGGCCATGACGCCGTGAGGGCGAACTCAAACGCCAAACTTAGCGCCGATGGGGTCAAGCTCGGCCATGACAACGCTTGAGCTTGAAATCGGAACCGGCTCTCCGCCCCGTCAAGTTTCTCGTCAAGCGGCGCGCCAAGTTTCGTCAAGTTTTGTCAAGCGACGTCAAGCCCGGCGCTTGACGGCGCGCCAGGTTCATCAACGAAATCAATGCTATCCGTCGCGTCAAGGGCGGCCTCGCCGTCGCCAGGACGGGCTCGCCCGTCGGCGTCGACGAGACCCGACCGCCGCGCCGCGATCATGCGCTCGGCCATCGCATTGATCTTGGCGAGCAACCGTTCGCGCCCGCCCGCGTCCGCGCGCGCCGCGGCGCCTTCGACGGCGCTGTAGCGGTCGAGCCGGTCGAGCACCCTGAGCAGCCGGTCGATCGCGCCGAGGTCCCCCTCGGCGACGGCGCCCGCGGCGAGGCGCAGCGCCGGCTCGAGCCGGGCGATCTGCACCCGCGCATGGTCGAGCTTCGTCCCGCTTCCCTCCTCCTCGAGCGCCTTGGCGACGATCTGGCGCACCCGCTCGCGCGACAGCCCTTCCGCGCGCCCGATCGCCGCGTAGGAAAGACCCGCCTGCAGGGAAGCGAGAATGCGCAAGCGGCGCAGATCGCGCGCGGCGGCGCGGGAGGGCGCGGGGGCAGGCAGGGACGCGGACATGGGCGCGGGTTCCTGAATCGGACAAAGAGAGACTAGCACAAATTCCGATTATCAGAAAGAAAATGACGCATCCTCGCCTGTCCGGCGGGGGCGCTCGTCGTCCTGTCTGGGCTGGGCCGCTGACGGCGCCGCCGCGCTGACCGGCTAGGGGCGGGCGGGAACGCAAGTCTCTGTCGGGATTCCAGAACTTCTCATCGAAGACATCGCAGCACGCGCAGCTAGTCTGCGCAGACAGACTTTACAGTTTACCTGTCTATGTGCTAAGCAAGCCGGCATGGACGATGCGCCGGACAATCATCTCGCCTCGGTCTTGGCGCAGGACCTCCGCGCTTGCCTGGGCAAACTGAAGCGCCGATTGCGCGAGCAGGCGCATAGCGGCGACCTGACGCCGTCTCAGACATCCGTATTGCTGCGCCTCGAAAAGGACGGGCCGGCGACGGCGTCGCAGCTTGCCCGCGCCGAGGCGATGCGGCCGCAGTCGATGGCGTCGGTCGTCGCCGCGCTCGAGGCTTTGAACCTTGTCAGCGGCGCGCCGCATCCGACCGACGGGCGGCAGACCCTGCTGTCGCTGACGGATTCGTGCCGCCAACGGCTCCGGGAGGGTCGCGCGGCGCGACAAGATTGGCTGACCCGCATCATCCAGACCCGGCTTTCCCGGCAGGAACAAGCCGAACTCGCGACGTCTGTCGCATTGCTCAAGCGGCTCATCGACGACTGAGCGCGTTTCGGCGGCGTCCGCCCGGCCGCCCGTCGTCAAATTCAAGGGATATGCCCGTGGCGCTGACCATGCTCGACCCCAAGACCGCCCTGATCGTCGTCGACCTGCAAAAGGGCGTCGTCGGCCTGCCCCTCGTTCATCCGATCGGCGCGGTCGTCGCGCGAGCCCGCGCGCTGGCCGACGCCTTCCGCGCGCGCGGCCTGCCGGTGGCGCTGGTCAACGTCGTCGGCGGGGCGCCGGGGCGAACGGAACAGCCGCGTCCAACCGGTCCCCGTCCGGAAGGATGGAGCGACCTCATCCCGGAGCTGAACCGACAACCCGACGACATCGTCGTGACGAAGCGGACCTGGGGCGCGTTCGCCAGCACCGACCTCGAAGCCCAGTTGAAAGCGCGGGGCGTCACCCAGGTGGCGATCGCCGGCGTCGCCACCGCAACCGGCGTCGAATCGACCGCGCGCCAGGCCTACGAGCAAGGCTTCAACGTCACCCTCGCCATCGACGCCATGACCGACAGGCGTCCCGAGGCTCACGACTACAGCATCAGCAACATTTTCCCGCGGCTCGGCGAAACCGGGACGAGCCAGGACATCATCGATCTGCTGCCGAAAAGGAGCGCCTGAAATGCCTTGGTTTTCGCTCGTGGCCTATGTCTTTGGCGGCGCCTTTCTCGCCAACGCGATCCCGCATTTCGTCAGCGGCATGATGGGCAAGCCGTTCCAGACCCCGTTCGCCAAGCCGCCGGGGCAGGGCCTGTCCTCGTCGACGATCAACGCGCTGTGGGGCCTTTTCAATCTCGTCGTCGGCTATGTCCTGGTCTGCCGCGTCGGCGATTTCGACCTCAAGGCCACCAGCGACGTCGTCGCGCTCGGCTTGGGCGCGCTGACGATGGCGCTTGTTTCGGCGCGAGGGTTCGGCCGCTTCAACGGCGGCAATGCGCCGGAGCGTCGATGACGACGCCCTTCACCGGCGTCTTCCGGTCCCTGCGCGGCTTCAACTATCGAGTCTGGACGGCCGGCGCCTTCGTCTCCAATGTCGGCACCTGGGTGCAGCGGACGGCCCAGAACTGGCTGGTGTTCACCCAACTCACCGATCACGACGCGTCGGCCGTCGGCCTGGTCATGGCGCTGCAGTTCGGGCCGCAGTTGCTTCTCCTGCCCTGGACGGGCTTCGCCGCCGACCATTTCAATCAACGCAGGCTGCTGATCGCCACACAGGCGACGATGGGCGGCCTCGCGCTGGCGCTGGGCCTCCTCACCGTGACCGGCGCCGTCCAACTCTGGCATGTCTACGTCTTCGCCTTCCTGTTCGGCGGCGCGGCGGCGTTCGATGCGCCGGTGCGCCAGACCTTCGTCGCGGAACTGGTGGGCGACGCGGATCTGCACAACGCGGTTTCGCTCAACTCGACCTCGTTCAACGCCGCGCGGATGATCGGCCCGGCTGCCGCTGGGGTGGTCATCGCTGCGATCGGGACCGGCTGGGCCTTTCTGATCAACGGCGTCTCTTTTGTCGCGGTGCTGATCTCTCTGACCTCACTGCGTCTTTCCGAGCTTCGCCCGAATGCAAGGGCTCGCAGCGCCAAGGGGAGCTTCACCGAGGGGTTCCGCTATGTCTGGGGTCGCGCCGATCTCATGATGATCCTGGCGATTCTATTCTTGATCGGCACCTTCGGCCTGAACTTCTCGATCTTCATCGCGACCATGGCGGTCGGCATTTTCCACGCCGACGCCCGCGGCTATGGCCTGCTGTCGTCGATCATGGCGATCGGCACGGTGGCGGGCGCGCTGATGGGCGCGAGCCGTGAAAAGCCGCGGTTCAGCCTGCTGCTGGTCGGCGCCGGCGCGTTCGGACTCGGTTGCGGATTGGCCGCGCTCGCCCCGAACTATTGGGTCTTCGCCGGCGCGCTCGTCGTCATCGGCGCGGCCGCCTTGACGCTGACCAACACGACCAACAGCCTGATGCAACTCTCCACCGAGCCCGCCATGCGTGGACGGGTGATGGCGCTGCGCGTCGGCGTTGCGCTCGGCGGCACGCCGATCGGGGCGCCGATCGTCGGCTGGGTGGCGGACGCTTTCGGGCCGCGCTGGGCGCTCGGCGTCGGCGCGGCTTCGGGCTTTGCGGCCGCCGCGGTGGCCATTTACGCTTTGGCGCGTCGGATCGACCGGCCGCTTCCGCGTCGACCAACCGCTGGTTGCGAAGGCGCCGCGGGAGATTGATCGCGCCAGGCGCCGCGGCGCGCCTCACTACCGCCCGGCCGCCTGAAAGCCCCATTCCAGCAGCCGGCGCGCTTCGCGGGCGCGTTCGTCTTCGGTGCGGGCGCCGTTGAGGACCAGGATCAACCTGCGGCCGCCCTGGACGGCCGAGCCGACCAGGCCGAAGCCGCTTTGGCCGAGATGGCCGGTCTTCACCCCGTCGGCGCCGATCGCCATGGCGAGCAGCGGGTTGCGGTTCGGCTGGCGGACGCCGTTCCAGACGAACTCGGGCTCGCCGAAATACGGGTAGAACTGCGGATACGTGCGGATCACATAGGCGGCGAGGCGCGCCATGTCGCGCGCGGTCACGGTCTGCCGCGGACTGCCCTCGCCCCAGGCGTTGGCGAAATGCGAGCGGGTCATCCCCAACTCGCGGGCGCGCTGGTTCATCAAGGCGACGAAGGCTTCTTCCGTTCCGGCGACGCGCTCGGCCAAGGCGATCGCGGCGTCGTTGCCCGAGGCGATGACGAGACCGCGCAGAAGATCGTCGACGCGGACGAGCGAGCCGGCCTGAGCGAACATGCTGGAGCCGCCGGATTCGGCGTCGCCCTCGCGCGCCGCGCGCGGCGAGATCGGCGCGGAATCGTCGAGCCTCAGCCGGCCTTCGACAATGGCGCGGAAGACGACCTCGGCGGTGAGGATCTTCGTCGTCGACGCCGGCGACATCGGCGCGTCGGCGTTCTTGGCGAACAAGGTCGCGCCGCTGTCGAAGTCGACCAGCAACGCGTAAGGGACGCTCGTCTGCGGCGCGGCGGCGCGCCCGGGCCCGAGGCCGGCGAGCAGCAGCAGCGAGGCGAGCGCGACGAGGACGGCGGGGCGGATCATGGCGAAGCCAAGGAGGTTCAGGGTCGCATAGAAGGCCGGCTCGCCGCGGGCGGCAAGGGCTTCGCCGCGCCGTGCGCCTCTTTTGTAGTCGCGCGCGCTGAGCGCGGCCGGCGCGGCCAGCGGCCGCGCCTACAAAGGCGCCGGCTTCACTTCGAGTGGGCGAAGTCCCAATAGAGTTGGCGGGCGCGGCGGAAGAGGGGGCCGGGCTGCAGGCTGCGGCTCTCGATGCGCTTGACCGGCGAGACCTTGCCGTAATTGCCGACGACGAAGATTTCGTCGGCGGAATCGAAATCGGCGAAGGCGAGCGTCGTCTCGCGCGCCTCGATTCCGTCGGCCTTGAGCAGCTTCAGCACCCGCTGGCGGGTGACCCCGTTGAGGAACGAGCCGTTGACGGCGGGCGTCATGACGATCCCGTCGCGCGCCAGGAAAACGTTGGCGGTGGCGAGCTCGGCGACATTGCCGAGGATGTCGGCGAGCAGGCAATTGTCGAAGCCGCGCGATCGCGCCTCCATCAGCGCGCGCGCGTTGTTGGGGTAGAGGCAGGCCGCCTTGGCGTCGATCGGCATGGTGATCGCCAGCGGCTTGGCGTAGCGCGAGCGGGTGATCGCGATACCCGAAAGATCGCTCAGCGCCGCCTCGTAGATGGTCAGCAGGAACTTGGTCGATTCCGGGTCGGGCGGCACCGAGCCCGGCCCGTTGCGCTCGGCCCAATACATCGGCCGGATATAGAGCTCAGTCCCCGGCGCGAACTTCTTGATCCCGTCCCAGGCGAGGTGCTCGATCGCCTCCGCCGTCATCGTCGGCTTCAGCCACATCGTCTTGGCGGAATGATTGACCCGCGCGCAATGGCGGTCGAGATCGGGCGCAACGCCCTCAAAAGCGCGCGCGCCGTCGAACACGCTGGAGGCGAGCCAGAAGGCGTGGTCGCGCGGGCCCAGAATCGGCGGATTGCCCTCGATCCAGCGGCCTTCATAGAAAGTGAACGTCTGCGACCATTCGGACATGAGCGGCTTGCCTCGGCTGGAGCTTGCGGACCGGGAAGGCCTGACAATGCCTCCGCAGGCGCGCGGGATAAAGGCGCTTGTCGCCGCAGGGTTAGCCGGGGCTCGCGCCGTGGCGCGGCCGTCTCGGGCCGCGGCGCCGCTGCGGGCGCGGAGGCCCGCGCCACTGTGGGCGTCAGCCGGCGCGGCGGATGAGGAAGCGGAAGACGCCGTCGCGCTCGTCGCTTTCGACCAGCGCGTCGCCGCTCGCCTGGCAGAAGGCTTCGAAGTCGATCGGGCTCAGCGGGTCGTCGGCGAAGACTTCGAGCGCGCTTCCCGGCGGCAGCGCGCTGAGCGTCTTCCTGGCGCGCAGGATCGGCAGCGGGCAATGGAGTCCGCGCAGGTCGAGCGTCACGTCGGCCAAGCCGCGCCCCTCCTCAAACAAAGGCGAAGACGGCGCTCGCCGTCGCCGCCGCGTCCGGCGCATCGCCGAAATCGGCGAGCCGGTATTCGGCGAGCCGCTCGAGCCGCGCGCGCGGCAGCGGCGCGCGTCCCGGGTCGCCGATCCGCGCGGCGATTCCGGCCAGGCGGCAGCGATCGAGAAACGCGGTCACGCGCGCGGCGAGTCCCGCCTCGTAGAACAGGTCGCCGACCAGGACGAGATCGACGTCGGGCGCGGGCCCGTCGAGCGGATCGCCGCAGACGGCTTCGACCGCGACCGCGTTGGCCTCGGCGTTGAGCGCGATCGCGGCCATCGCGTCGGGGTCGACGTCGATCGCGGTCGCCTGGCGCGCGCCCGCCTTCATCGCCGCGATCGCGACCAGCCCGCCGCCCGCGCCGAGATCGAGGACGCGTTTTTTCGCCACGGTCTCGGGATGGTCGAGCAGATAGCGCGCCAGCGCCAGGCCGCCGGCCCAGGGATAGGCCCAATAGGGCGCGCCGCCGCCCGAGGCGAGCCGGCCGAGACCGCTCGCCGGGCCGGCGCGGTAGAGACGAAGCTCGGGCAGCAGCGCCGGCGTCGCCAGCGTCAGCCGGGCGCTGAGGATTTCGCGCCGCGGGCGCGAGCGAGGGGGCGTTTGAGCGAGAATGCGCGTCACCCGGTTAATCGCCCTGCGTAGCGGGAATGTGGAACGTCGTCAAAGCGTTGAAAGGGCGGCGCTTGCGCCCGGCGGCGATTTGGTTCATCGCAGGGGCGAAAAGCGAGGGGCCGCGCCATGAGGGGGCGCGCGTCCGGGGACCAATCCGCATCATGCTCAGCAAAGACGACATTCTCGCCGCGCTCGCTTCCGTGCCGGGGCCGGACGGCAAGACGCCGCTCAACCAATCGGGCGCGATCGACGGCGTGACGATCCGCGACGGCAAGGTCTTCGTCGCCATTCGCGTCCATCCGGCGCGGGCGCGCGAATTGGAGGGGATGCGCGCCGCCGCCGAGGCGCGGATCAAGGCGCTTGCCGGCGTCGCCTCGGCGCTGGTGACGCTGACCGCCGAGAGCGAGGGCGCGCCGGCGCCGGCGGCGGCGGGCGGCCATGCGCATCGACGGGGGCCGGAAACGCGGGCGATCCCCGGCGTCGCCAAGATCATTGCGGTCGCCTCGGGCAAGGGCGGCGTCGGCAAGTCGACCACCGCCTGCAATCTCGCGCTCGGCCTCGCCGCGCTCGGACTGAAAGTCGGCGTGCTCGACGCCGACGTGTTCGGTCCGTCGATGCCGCGGCTGTTCGGCGTAAGCGGCAAGCCCGATCTCGCGCCCGACGGCCAGAAGCTGAAGCCGATGGAGGCGTTCGGCGTCAAACTGATGTCGATCGGCTTCCTGGTCGACGAGAACGCCGCGGTGGTGTGGCGCGGGCCGATGGTGATGTCGGCGCTGAACCAGTTTCTGCGCGAGGTCGAATGGGGCGAACTCGACGTGCTGGTCGTCGACATGCCGCCGGGCACCGGCGACGCGCAATTGACGATGGCGCAGAACGTGCCGCTGTCGGGCGCGGTGATCGTCTCGACGCCGCAGGATCTGTCGCTGATCGACGCGCGCCGCGGCATGGCGATGTTCCGGCAGGTCAACGTGCCGCTCATCGGCGTGGTCGAGAACATGAGCTATTTCATCTGCCCGCATTGCGGCGGCCGCAGCGACATCTTCGCCCACGGCGGCGCGCGTCACGAGGCCGAGACGCACGGCGCGCCGTTCCTCGGCGAGATTCCGCTCGACATGACGATCCGCGAGACGTCGGATGGCGGCGCGCCGATCGTCGTCAGCGCGCCGGCGAGCCCGCAGGCCAAAGCCTATCTCGCCGTCGCCGAGCGCGTGCGCGAGGCCCTGTTCGCCGGCGCCGCCCAGCGCGCCGCGCCGCGCATCGTGATCGAGTGAATCCTTCCCCCCTTGCGGGGGAAGGCAGCCGGCGTCAGCCGGCCGGATGAGGGGCGCGCGCCGCAGGCGCTGCAGGCCGCGGCCGTTGGCCGCGCGACGCGCTCGCCGAGCGCGTCGACAAGGACAGCGGCGCTTCGTCGAAGGATCGAGGAGTCTTTCATGCCTGACCAGACGCCCGACCCCACTCCGACCGAACTGCGCGTGCGTGAGGGCGGCCGCGTGCTGCGGGTGAGCTACGACGGCGGGATGATGGTCGACATCGCCGCCGAGCGGCTGCGGGCGGCGACCCCGAGCGCCGACAAGAGCGAAGCGCCCGCCGGGGTGACGATCGTCGGCGTCGAGACGATCGGCAATTATGCGGCGCGCTTCGCCTTCAGCGACGGCCACGACACCGGGCTCTACACCTGGAAGCTGCTGCGCGAGCTGGCGACGACCTGACGGGGGCCGCCTCACCGCTCCGGCGGCGCGCTGGCGCCGAGGCCGAGCGAGCGCTGCATCATCACCGAGTCGGTCCAATGGCCGAACTTGTAGCCGACCGACGGCAGCCGTCCGACCTCATGGAAGCCGAACGACTTGTGCAGCCTGAACGACGCCTCGTTGGCGCCGTCGATGTAGCCGATCATCTGGCGATAGCCGCCCGCGGCGCAGGCGTCGACCAAGGCGGCGAGCAGCATGCGGCCGATGCCGCGGCCGAGGCGGTCGTTGCGGACGTAGATCGAATGCTTGACCGTGTAGCGGTAGGCGGGCCGCTTGCGGAACGGCACGGCGTAGGCGTAGCCGACCACTTCGCCCGCCTGCTCGGCGACGACATGCGGCAGCCGGCCGCGCTGCATGTTCTTGCGGCGGCGCTTGAGGTCGTCGGCGTCGGGCGCGTCGCTGTCGCCGTCGTAGTTGGGATCGACGCCGTTGCGGATGTGATGGAGATAGATCGCCAGCATCGCCGGAACGTCGGCCTCGCGCGACGGGCGCACGAAGACGGACGGCTGGGTGAGCGGCGGGGTGAGGTCGGGAGCGGGCGAACGGGTGGCGGTCATCGGCGAGCCAGATGGCGCAAGACGCGGCGTTGCGCAAGGGGCGAAGGAGTCACTCCTTCACGACATAGGTGCGGAAGCGGATCGCGCCCTTGTCGTCGACTTCCCGGTAGAGGCCCTGGATTTCGGACTCGAAGCCGGGGAAGAGATTGGCGGCGCGCTCGAAGGTTTTGAGATAGTCGATCATCGGCCGCGTCCGCGGGCCGAGCCGCTCGCCCGGAACGATCGTCGCGATGCCGGGCGGATAGACGACGAACAGCGTCGTCGCGATCCGCCCTTCGAGCGCGTCGAGCGTCACGTAGTCGACATTGTTGCGCACCAGATGGCGCGAGGCCGCGCGCGGCGTCATCACCATTTCCGGCAGGTGATCGGCCTTGAACTGCGCCCGCTGCAGGCCGCTGACATCGGCCTCGCGGAAGAAGCCGTGCATTTCGCCGCAAAGGTCGCGCAACCGTTTGCCGTGATAGCGCGCCGGCCGCCGCGCGACGAATTCCGGCATCAGGTCGTCGAGCAGCGCGTTGTCGTCGTGCAGGCGCTTGAACGCCACCAGCGACGACACCAGTGTGCCGGCCTTGCTCGATTCGACGCCCGGCGTGAGCAGGAACAGCAGCGAGTTGAGGTCGTTCTTCTCCGGCACGACCCGGTTCTCGCGCAGATATTGCGCCACCACCGGCGCCGGCACGCCGTGCGCCTCGTAGGCGCCGGTTTTGCGGTCGAAGCCCGGCGTCAGCAGCGTCAGCTTGGCCGGATCGGTGATGGCGAAGCCTGGCTCCAGCCCGCCGAAGCCGTGCCAGGCCTCGCCCGGCGCGAGCTCCCAATAGCGCGCGTCGCGCGCCAGCAGATCGGTCGACACGCTCTCCCACGCCACGACATGGGCCGCGCCTTGGTTGGCGACGTCGGGAATGGCGACGCGGTCGGGCACGAACGGGTCGAAGAACCAGCGCCGCGCCGGATCGCGCTCCTTCTCATCGAACTCGCGCTTCACCGCGCGCAGCTTCTTGCGCAGCTCGATGCCGAGCCGGATCGTGTCGTCCCACAGCACTTCGCCGGAACGCCCCTTCATCATCTGCGCGCCGACGTCGAGCGAGGCGAACAGCGGGTAGAAGGGCGAGGTCGAGGCGTGCTGCATGAAGCCTTCGTTGAAGCGGCGATGCTCGACGCGGCGCTGCTGGCCCTTGATGTGGCGGTCGCGGACATGGATCTGCGAGGCCTGCGAAAAGCTCGCGAGCTGCTTGTGCGCCGACTGGGTCGCGACGATCCCCGGCGAGGCCTCGTCGAGGCCCTTCAGCCCCATCGCGAATCGCCGCTCGTAGAGCGGATGGAATTTCATGAAGCCGGCCCAGGCCTCGTCGAACAGGATGTAGTCGCACAAATGGCCGATGCGCTCGACGATGCGCTCGGCGTCGTAGATCGTGCCGTCGTAGGTGCATTGCTCGATCACCGCGACGCGGAACGGCCGCTCGCGCTTCCATGCCTCCGGGTCCTTGACCAGCGGATTGGCGCGGATCGCTTCGCGGATCGCCTTCTCGTCGAAGGCGTCGGCGCGAATCGGGCCGATCAGGCCGTGGGCGTTGCGTTCGGTCGACAGGAAGATCGGCACGCCGCCGCAGATCAGCAGCGCGCCGTGATGGGCGGCCTTGTGGTTGTTGCGGTCAAACAGCACCAGGTCGTCTTCGGCGACCAGGTTGCCGAGCACGATCTTGTTCGAGGTCGAGGTGCCGTTGAGGACGAAATAGGTCTTCTCGGCCCCGAAGATCGCCGCCGCCTCCTTCTGCGCCTTCAATGCCGGCCCCTCGTGGGTGAGCAGGTCGCCAAGCTCGAGGATCGAATTGTCGAGGTCGTCGCGGAACACCGCCTCGCCGAGGTGTTCGACGAAGATGCGGCCGATCGGGCTGCGCGAGTAGAAGATGCCGCCGTTGTGGCCGGGGCAGGTCCAGAGCTGGTTGCCTTCCTCGGCGTAGTCGACGAGGGCGCCGAAGAACGGCGTCTTCAGCGTTTCGGCGTATTGCTTCAGGCGCGAGACCAGGTTCTTGGCGATGAACTCCGGCGTCTCCTCAGCGAGGAAGACGTAGCCGTCGATGAAGTCGAGCACTTCGACCGGGATGTCCTCGAAACGCTTGCGCCGCACGAGGATCATGATCGGCATTTCCAGGCCGCGTTTGCGCATCAGGTTGATCAGCGAAGCGGCCTTGCCTTCGAGGCCCTTCTTGCCCCAATCAACCACCATGCAGCCGATCGCGGCGTCGGTCTGCACGGCGATCTCGGCGTCCTCGAGCCGTCGCGCCTTGATGACCTGGAAGCCCATGCGTTCGATGGCGGCGATGATCTGGTTGACCCGAAGGCCCTCCAGATCGTCGGCGTCGAACATCGGCGCCGAGAACAGGAAGGTGAACCGCTGGAAAAAATTCATGGTGGCGCGCCTCGGCGGCTCGAATTCGTGCGCGCGAAACGCGCCGGCCAGCCGCCCGCTCTGCTGAGACAGCAACTCCATGACAGAACCATGACGGGAATGACAAGCCCGACTGTCGATTGAGGGAAAGAAAGACAATGCTGAAGCTCGAATTCAAACGCGCCGCGCTGGTGGCGATCGACCTGCAGAAGGGCGTCCTCGGCATGCCGATCGCCCCGCATCCGGCGGCGGCGGTGGTCGCCAATTCGACCCGGCTCGCCGAAGCGCTGGCGCGCGCTGGCGGGCTGGTCGTCCGCGTCCACGTCGGCTTCTCGGCCGACGGCGCCGACCGGCTCAAGCAGGAGGTCGACCAGCCGATGGCGGGCGGCCCACGTCCGCCCGACTGGATGGACTTCGTTCCTGAAGTCGCGGCGTGGCCGGCGGCGATCGAAATCGTCAAGCGCCAGTGGGGCGCCTTCCACGGCGCCGAGCTCGATCTGCAGCTGAGGCGCCGCGGGCTCGACACGATCGTGCTGACCGGCGTCGCCACCAATCTCGGCGTCGAGCAGACGGCGCGCGAGGCCTGGCAGCTCGGCTATTCGGTCGTCGTCGCCGAGGACGCGACAAGCTCATCGCTCGGCGAGGCGGCGCACCGCTTCGCCATCGAGACGATCCTGCCGCGGATTGCGCGGGTGCGGTCGACCGAGGCGATCCTCGCCGCGCTGGCGTGAGAAAGCGACTCGCCCTCATCCAGCGCTTCGCGCTGGTCCCTACCACCGCGCTCACGCGCGGTCCCCCTCCCCCGCGAAGCGGGGGAGGATGGCGCGTCGCGTCACCTCAAGTGCGGCTTGATCAGCGACAGGTCGGCCGGCCCGAGGCGGTCGTTCGCCGTCTGCGCCTGATGCCAATAGGGGTAGAGCAGCGTCGGCAGACTGACCTTGTCGAGCCGCGCGCGTTCCGCCGCGGTCAGCTTGACGTTGGCGGCGCCGAGATTGTCCTTGATCTGCGCCTCGGTGCGTCCGCCGATGATGACGGTGGTGACGGCGGGGCGACCGAGCAGCCAAGCGAGCGCGATCTGCGCCGCCGACACCTTGTGCGCTTCGGCGACGGCGACGAGCTCGTCGACGATGTCCCACAGCTTGTTCTCGTCGGCGATCGGCGGCTCCGTCCAGCCGGCCGCCAGGCGCGTGTCGCCGGGCGTGGCCTTGTTGCGCCGGTGCTTGCCCGACAGCAGGCCGCCGGCGAGCGGGCTCCACACCAGCACGCCGAGCTTCTGGTCGATCGCGATCGGGATCAGCTCGTACTCGGCTTCGCGCGCCTGCAGCGTGTAGTGGATCTGCTGCGACACGAACGGAATGCGGCCTTCGCGGCGCGCAATCTCGAGCGCCTTCATCACGTGCCAGCCGGAGAAGTTGGAACAGCCGACGTAGCGCACCTTGCCCGCGCGCACGAGTGTGTCGAGCGCCTCGAGCGTCTCCTCGAGCGGCGTCAGCCCGTCCCACTGGTGGACCTGATAGAGGTCGATGACGTCGGTGCGCAGCCGCTTGAGGCTCGCCTCACAGGCGCGGATCAGGTGCCAGCGCGACAGGCCCTTGTCGTTGGGGCCCGGGCCCATGGTGAAGCGCGCCTTGGAGGCGATCAGCATGCCGGGCGGCCGC
>Ga0182030_10010507_pt1 | contig 18791 bp, 11 predicted proteins | sample 812S3MmetaG_FD_121299 | JGI IMG/M metagenome (GOLD analysis project Ga0182030, IMG submission 121299) | Permafrost microbial communities from Stordalen Mire, Sweden - 812S3M metaG (Illumina Assembly) | ecosystem: Environmental > Terrestrial > Soil > Wetlands > Permafrost | place: Sweden...
AAAACCATCGAAGCGGAACATGAAATTATCAGCACGATGCGTGAGGGACAAAACCATGCTAAACCAGTCCTCTCGCGTCCACAGGCCATTGCCCTTGCCGATCAGCACTCGCATCTCAATCACGCGCAGAAGACCGTGATCGAAGATGTTCTGAGTTCGCCGGACCGCATTCAAGGAATCCAAGGCTTCGCCGGCTCGGGCAAGACGACCACCCTAACAGTCATCCGCAGCGCCGCAGAAAGGCAGGGCTATCAGGTTGAGGGTTTCGCCCCGACCTCCCGCGCCGCGCGGCAACTCAAAGAGGCAGGAATTGAAGCTGGAACCGTCCAAGCCTTCCTCGTTCGTGGACAAGACAACGAACGCAATGCAGAACAGAAACGGCTTTTCTTCATTGATGAATCAAGCCTCGCCAGCACCAACCAGATGCGCGAGTTCCTTGCCCGGCTTGGTCCCGATGACCGCGTGCTTCTGATCGGCGATATCCGCCAGCATCAGGGCGTTGAAGCGGGCCGCCCCTTCGAGCAATTGCAGGAAGCCGGCATGCGTACCGCTAGACTTGATGAGATCGTTCGTCAGCAGGACCCGGCTCTAAAATCTGCCGTCGAGTTGCTGGCTACAGGCCACGTTTCTGCCGCGCTCGACGCCCTCCAAGAGCAGGGCCGTGTGAAGGAAATTCCCAACGCAGAACACCGCATCCGCACCATTGCGAAGAGTTACGTCGAATCGCCCCAAAACACTCTCATCGTCTCACCCGACAATGCCTCCCGGCACGAACTGAATCTCGCGGTTCGCCAGGAGTTGAAGGCCACGGGCGCCGTTGCCCCGGAAGATCGTAATTTCCGTGTGCTGGTTCAGCGTCAGGACATGACCGGAGCCGAACGATCCTGGGCCAGCCACTATGGGATCGACGACGTAGTTCGCTACACACGCGGCAGCAAAGCCATCGGAATCGAAGCTGCCGCCTACGCATCCGTTGTCGCGATCAACCCATCCGCAAACGAACTCACGGTCAAGAAAGCGAACGGAGAACTTGCGACCTACGATCCCCGCCGCCTTACAGGCGTCAGCGTATACCAAGAGATCCAACGGGAGTTCTCCGTAGGTGAACGCGTCCAGTTTACTGCCCCCGACAAATCACTCGGCGTTGCGAATCGCGACATGGCCGCGATCGAGGCGATCCATCCCGATGGTCGCCTGTCCGCCCGCCTCGACAACAACCGCCTGATCGAATTCAACCCCAACGAGCATCGTCATCTCGACCACGGCTACGCCGTTACCAGTCACAGCGCCCAGGGCCTCACCGCCGAGAGCGTCCTCGTTCATGCTGACACCAGAGTCCACCCGGACCTACTCAACTCTCGCTTCGCCTATGTCTCCATCTCCCGCGCCAGCCACGAGGCCACGCTCTTCACCGACGACTTAGCAAAACTTGCGCCCCAATTGGGAGCCGCCACCTCGAAGACATCCGCTCTGGAGATCAATCAAACTTCATCCATCGCCCAGGGAATTGGGATAGGGATCTGACAATGCGAACCACTAAGATGAAGGGATCGCGATGACGAAGATGACAGCCATACATGCTACGACCTTGAATAATACGTACTTGACACTCCTGTCGTTGACACCGCTCTGCCAAGTCTCATAAGCTCATGCTTCCCCCTGAACGATTGGGATCGCGATGACCACAGGTGAAACTTAGCGAGCGCGGCGGTCGGAATGCATCAAAACGCTCCGAGCGACAGCACTCTCCGTGCGTACGATCAACAAGGAGAAATGCCGTGCCGAAAACCGTGCAACTCACACTGCACCCGTCCCAGGAACCTGACGAACTTAGAGCAAAGGCAACTGCGAATCTATGACGCTGAGTCACATCAGGCTAGACAGGATGCACGAGCGCCACCGTGGTCTCACTGAAGCGATTGCTGCGTCCTACGAGGAAGCAGCGTCTGTGTGCCTCAACCGTTATCATGCTTCACCCGTAGAAATTACACTCTCCGACAATGGCACAGAGATGACTGCCGAAGTTCTGTGGGTGATTCCCAATGCCCGAACGATAGGTGCTTGGGCAAACACCACTGACACAACCGAAAGTGGCGCATACTGCTGTGTTATAGCAGGAGTCGAATTGCTCCGTAATCTATTCGCAGTTAGGCGAGCTGAGACAGGTACCGGATCGGACTACTACATTGGGCCGCAAGGTTCGGGACAAAGCGACCTCGAAGACTGTCTCCGCCTCGAAGTGTCAGGCGTGAGTGCCGGTGATCATAAGGAAGTCCGTAAAAGACTGTCCGAAAAGGTTGCGCAGACACAGCGAGGTGATAGCAGCCTACCCGCGCTAGCGGGCGTCATCGGTTTTTCGGCAAAGTTACTCATGGTGCAGGACGTACGGGAGGAAGCGTGAGCTGGGACCACCACCATTCCCTCAGCGAAAGACTAGCCGTCGACGCCGACGCAACAAATCGAACAGGTGACGTCGTACGTGCCCAAGATCTGTTCGCACGGGCGGCTACGGAAGAGTCAGCTGCACTCGATGCCCTGCCCCAGGAAAAACACCGCACCCGTGGCATAACAGCCGTAAGCGCCGTTGCCCTCTGGTTCAAAGCGCGGGACTACGTCGCCGCCGAACGACTGGCAAACCGATGTCTGGAAGACCCCCAAATTCCGCACTTCGCTCAAAAGCAGCTCCGAGACTTACTTGACGCCATCCAGACAGCCAGTGCCGCTGGCAAGCCAGCAACCCGAACAACCCCGAGTGGCAGCGAGCTATTTATCGTCGACAACAGTGATCTAGATTGGAAGGTCGTCCGCTATCTTCATGACTGGGCTGACATTTCAACCTCATTCGACATTGCGACGGGGTGCTTTGAAATCGGTTCCCTTCTGGCACTCGACGGCCAATGGCAGAAATTGGACAAAATACGAATTCTTATGGGAGCGGAGACAACCCAGCGAACCCGTCAGGCGCTTCTTGAAGCGCTGAAAAAAAGCGTGACTTCTCAACTCGATTGCAGTATTGAAAACGCGAAGGACAAGAACGATTTCCTTGATGGCGTCCCTGCGATCACGGACGCGCTGCGCAACAGTCAGATTGAATGCCGTGTTTACACCAAAAAGAAGTTTCACGCCAAAGCCTATATCACCCACGCGAAGATGGCGGTCGTTGGCTCAGCTGCGCTGGTTGGCTCCAGCAACTTTACTCAGCCAGGACTTGAAGACAATGTCGAGCTAAACATCCAGGTACGCCGAGAGGTCGAACTCCTTCAACAGTGGTTCAATCGCCACTGGACAGAAGCGGAGGATGTGACCCCGGAAGTTATACAGGTTATCGACCGCCACGTTCGGGAATACCCGCCCTTCCTGGTCTATGCGAAGGCGCTACAGGAGTTTTTTAAGGGCCACGAGATGACTGTTGGTGAATGGGAGCAAAACGCCTCCCGTACCTACCGCATTCTGGACCAATATCAAAAAGAAGGCTACCAGGCATTGATGAAGATTGCTGGCCAGTATAGCGGCGCCTTTTTGTGCGACGGCGTCGGACTGGGCAAGACCTTCATCGGCCTCATGCTCATCGATCGCTTGGTAAACCATGAGCGCAAAAGGGTCGCTCTTATCGTTCCGAAGGCGGCACGTGGTCCTGTCTGGGAGAGAGAACTTCGAAGGAGGCTCCCGAGTCTCTACGGTGCGTTCAGTAATCTCCTCGTACTGAACCACACCGATCTGAATCGTACGGCCAAAGACGTTGTCGATGACATTCAAAGGGTCAAAGACGCCGCGGACGTGATCATCGTGGACGAGGCGCACCACTTCCGAAATCCGGGCGTCAAAGGGGAAGGCGATTTAGCCCCATCACGATACTGGAAACTGTTCGAGCTTTGTGCAGGAAAGACGGTTTTTTTTCTGACCGCAACACCGATTAACAACAGCTTGCTTGATCTGCAGCACATGATCGAATTGTTCAGCCAACGCCAGGCTGATTACTTCAAGGCAGCGCCACTTGGCATTCACTCGCTGCCGGGACACTTCCGGAAAATGGAACGCGCCCTCGAAGCAGTAGTGGGACAAAATGGTGACGGGATCGTTATCAACCAAGCAGAAGCAGAAGAGGTCTTGCGCAATGATGACCTATTTCGATCACTCGTTGTCCAGCGCAGTCGGGCTTACGTAAAAGCCAGCCAGCTGCAGCATGGCGCTACTCAGGTGATCTTTCCCACGCGCGAACCTCCCGCGGTAGCAGACTATTCTGTTAAGAAGACCTACGGCCGACTTCTCTCGATGATCGATGACGCGTTCTCGAAGAGCAAGCCCCTATTCTCCTTGGCAATCTACTTCCCACTGGCATTCTTTAGGGGTGAGATCTCGCTGGAGGATAAGTTCGAAGAAGGCCGCCAGAAGCAAGTCGTTGGGTTGATCCGTATCCAGTTTCTCAAGCGTTTCGAAAGCTCCGCATTTGCCTTTGAGCAATCATGCATTAACCTCCTCTTCAAGCTTTTGGCCTTTGTCACCAAGCACAGCACAGAAAAATCCGAGATCAAGCGGTTGGACCGATGGAAAGCCCAAAATGAGGAGCTTCTCAATTATGTGCAGATCGGACAGGCAGCCCTGCACGGAGAGGAGGCCGTCGAAGGCGAAGATCTGATTACCGAGGAAATGTTGGAAGTCGTGGAGCGCCTCCCAAGAGACCAGTACAAGGTCGAAGAGATACTGCAAGAAAGCTTCCTTGATCTTGACCAGATTGCAAAGTTCGTGGAGGAACTTCGTAAGTTCAAGCCTTCACACGACGACAAGCTCCGGGCCCTTATCAAGCTCCTCAAGACGGACTCGGTTCTAAAGAAGCATAAGGTTCTGATCTTCAGCGAGTTCATGGCGACAGCACGCTATTTGAAGCGCCAGCTTGTGGAAGCAGAAATCCTAGGTGTCGACGAAGTTGATAGCGCCGATAAGCGCGATCGAGGCGACGTGATAAAGAGGTTCGCCCCTTATTACAACGATTCGTCCAGCGCTGAGCTCCAAGCAGACGGAATGGAAGAAAGCCGTGTGCTGATTTCGACCGACGTGTTGTCGGAAGGGTTGAACCTTCAAGATGCAACCAGGCTCATCAACTATGACCTTCATTGGAACCCCGTACGACTTATGCAACGAATCGGGCGCGTTGACCGCCGCATGAACCCAGAGGTTGAGGCACTCCTATTGGCAGATCACCCGGACCAAAAAAACCTCCGCGGCACTGTAGCCTATTGGAACTTCTTGCCGCCGGACGAACTAGACGTCTTGTTAAGCCTTTACAGCAAAGTGTCGCATAAGGCTCTCCGAATTTCGAAAACCTTTGGAATCGAGGGGAAGCGCTTGCTGCGCCCCGAAGATGACTACGAGGCGCTGAAGGAATTCAATCATACTTACGAGGGCAGTACCACGAAACTTGAGGAAATGCACCTGGAGTATCAGAAGTTGCTCCAGAATGATCCCGGCTTAGATCTGCGCCTAAACGCACTACCTGGGCGGCTCTTTAGTGGTAAAGCCAATATCAAAGCGGATACCCGCGCTGTCTTTTTCTGTTACGCCCTCCCTGCTCCTCCAGCACAAGTAAAGGGAAAGGAACTGCAATCTGCCGAAGAGTGGACTGAGGAGGCCGGCCACACTCGCTGGTATTTGTCCGATCTCGAAGCCAAGAGCATAGTTGAAGAGCCTTCCCAGATTATCGATTACGTGCGCTGCCTCCCGACCACACCGCGGCAGCAGATCGTGGACCGAAAAACTCTTTCCGAAGTACGCGCAAAAATTGAAAGGCACATCAAGAACAGTTACTTGAAGCAAGTTCAGGCTCCGATAGGCGTCAAGCCCGTTCTTAAGACCTGGATGGAACTGAGCTGAGGTTGATAGGCATGACAGCATGACACCTGATCCCGCGCACCTTCGCTCTATCAAAACGTTCCCCCAATTAGTCGCTTACCTGCGCGACGAACTTGACTGGCCAATTGCGACAGATGATTTCGACGACCTTACATTCGAATATTCGGCCGATGAGCTTGGCCTAGACCACGCTACGGCTGTGAAGGTCAAAGAGATCAAGCAACTTCGTCCACTGAGCTCAAAGCAGCCTTGGGGTATTTTCTTCGTTAATTTCGAGCCCAAACGGCTTCCCGTCGTCGCCCTGCGGCGCATTCTCAGTACCCTAGTGCTTAGGAAACGACAGTCGGCGAACCAGGCGCAACGGGCATCCTGGAAACTGCATGACCTGCTCTTTATCTCTTCCTACGGTGAAAGCGAACACCGGGAAATCACGTTTGCCCACTTCTCTGAAGACGCCGATACTACCGAACTGCCCACGCTACGCGTGCTCGGTTGGGATGACGAAGACACAAAGCTGCATGTGGATCACGTCGAGCAAGTACTGAAAGACAAATTCCGCTGGCCCAGCGACGTTAACGACCTCGATTCGTGGCGAGCCAAGTGGTCATCCGGCTTCGCCTTGCGACATCGAGAAGTGATCACGACATCGAAGGCACTTGCCGAACGTCTTGCCGACTTGGCACGAAGCATCCGCAAGCGTGCGAACACCGTCCTCAAAGTCGAATCAGATAAGGGGCCCCTTCGTAAACTGCATGACGCCTTCAAGGAAACACTCGTTCACGACCTTAGCGACGACGACTTCGCAGACATGTACGCGCAAACCATCTCCTACGGCCTGCTGACTGCGCGAGTATCGCGCCCAACAGGTCTGGTTGCGGGCAACCTCTCAGATATGGTTCCAGTTACGAATCCATTTCTGAAGGAGCTGCTGGAAACGTTCCTCACCGTCGGTGGGCGCAAAGGCAAGATCGACTTCGACGAACTCGGAATCATCGAAGTCGTGCAGCTTCTTCGTGACGCGGATATGGAAGCTGTTCTGCGTGATTTCGGAGACCGTAACCCAGACGAAGATCCGGCGATTCATTTTTATGAACTCTTCCTGAAGGAATACGATCCTGAGAAGCGGATGAAACGCGGTGTCTTCTACACGCCACTGCCGGTAGTCTCGTTTATCGTCAGAAGTGTAGACGAAATCCTCAGGAAAGAGTTCGGCTTGCAGGATGGTCTGGCTGACACCGCCACCTGGGGCGAGATGGAAAAGCGTCACAAAGACTTGAAGGTACCCGAAGGTGTTTCTGATGCAGAGCCCTTTGTAAAGATCCTCGATCCCGCAACGGGGACGGGAACGTTCCTGGTGGAAGTTATCGAAATCATCCACGAGACGATGCTCGACAAGTGGCGCAAGGAAGGTCATATGGCACTGGAGTTCCAAAATCTTTGGAATGAATATGTGCCTAAGCACCTTTTGCCACGTCTGTACGGCTTCGAATTAATGATGGCTCCTTATGCCATTGCACATATGAAGATTGGGCTCAAATTGTTTGAGACGGGCTATCAATTTGGATCGAAAGAACGCGCTCGTGTTTACCTCACGAATACGCTAGAGGAGCCAAAGGATTTGTCTGATGTGTTTGAGTCAATGGCTCCGGCGCTGGCACACGAAGTTCGAGCCGTAAACAATATTAAGCGCCATCGGTGCTTCACTGCCATCGTCGGTAACCCGCCTTACTCAGGCGAGTCCGCGAACAACATTCCATGGGTACGTGACCTGGTCAATTCAAAATACCAATACATCGAAGGCAAAAAAGTTGAAGAAAAAGGTAAGAAAAACTGGCTACTTGATGACTACGTAAAATTCATTCGTTATTCCCACTTCTTAACCGAGCCTCTTCCGGCGGCCGTCATCGGTCTCATCACAAACCACAGTTATCTCGACAATCCTACGTTTCGGGGAATGCGCTATTCTCTGATGCGCGATTTCACCAGTCTCTATTTACTGGATCTTCACGGCAATTACAAGAAAGGCGAAACGTGTCCTGACGGGAGCAAGGACGAGAACGTCTTTGATATTCAACAAGGCGTGTGCATTGGAATTTTCGTGAAAAGTCGACTATTGAAGTCGTCTGTAAGTCGGAGTGGCGCAATTTCTGTCTTAGATCTTTGGGGCCTTCGTGACAAGGACAAATATCCCTGGCTTTCTGTAAATACAAGTCATTCGCGGCAGTTCTCTCGTACCGAACCAGACAACCACTTCTTCTTTTTTAAGAAGGCGGGGCCAAGAAACGAAGATTATCAAACCTGGCCGCAAGTGAATGAAGTATTTGGCGTCAGCGGGAACGGAATCATTACGGCTCACGACGACTTTAGCATAGCGTTCGATGATGCAGAGTTATCTAAACGACTCGACATTTACACTGATACCAGACTAAGTGATCCACAAGTTCTAGAACGGCTTCACCTCCGGGAGAACTCCATGTGGACGATCGGCCCTGCGCGAAAAGCGCTGAGACTTTCTCGATCTCAGAACCTGTTTGTTGGTGTTCTGTACAGGCCTTTCGACATTCGCCGCACATTCTTTCACAAATCAGTGGTATTCAACCTTCGACTTCCTGTCATGAAGCACATGGTCGCAGGAGATAACCTTGCTCTCATATGCTCCCGGATGACCAAAGGTGAAACATTTGCCCATGTGTTTGTGTCGCGGGTGATTTCGGAGGCAATTCTTTTGTCCTCCAAGACCTCAAATAATGCATTCTGCTTCCCATTGAACCTCAGGGAGGACGAGCAGGAAAATCCTCTCTTATTACGAAGTACTAGCCGTTTGCGCAGTAATCTTTCGACGACGATCCCGTGCTTTCTTTCCTCGGAGATGACTTCAAAGCATTCTGGAGGATCAAAGGCTGCCCCGGATGCGATGGAACTATTCAACTATGTCTACGCTATCCTACATTCTCCCATCTACCGTAAGGAGTATGCTGAATTTCTCAAAGTAGATTTTCCACGTTTGCCACTGAGCGGGAATGTAGAGTTGTTCCGGGCATTGGCTCATCTCGGCAAGGAGCTGGTGGGACTCCATCTTCTGGAACATCCCAAGCTGGGTCAGCACATCACGAAGTTTGTTGGGCAGAGCCAGCAAGAGATTGACAAAATCTCATATTCTGATCGAACAGTTTGGATTGATAAGAGCTGCAAGTCTGGTTTCCAAGGTGTCCCTGACGTGGTTTGGCATTTCCACACAGGGGGATATCAAGTTTGCGAAAAATGGCTTAAAGACCGCAAGGGACGCGTGCTATCCAAGGCGGATACTGAGCACTATCACCGAATTGTCGTTGCTCTCCAAGAAACCATTCGCTTAATGGCCGAAATCGACACTGTAATTGAGGCCCACGGCGGCTGGCCTGGCGCCTTTGCTAATCCAGAAACAGCGGGTAAGAGTACATCACACTAGCCGGATCATAAATGAGCAAAGAGATCCGCAAGACAAGGTATGAAAAAAACCTCAGGGTCGGGGTTCGATTCGACGGCAACAACTTCGTTCTATTGGACGGCAGTCCGCTGCCAAGGCTGCACACGGGCGCAATTGGGGAGCTAGTATTGCGGCCGGAAGCGATCGAGGACCGGATTGCCCGGGCCCGACTCATACAGGACGAGCTTTTTCCAATTCTCGAAAAAGGAGCACGCGTATTTGTCGGCGTCGGTCCTCACTTGGTTGGGAATCCGAATTTGGATGGTTTGCTACGCGAACCGCTGCAAATGGGGTTGCACACGGAGTATTGGCTAGTTGAAGTGCGCCTCGAACAGGATCTGAGAATTCGGATTCGCGGAGACCAGGAGGCGCGGCTTGAGAAATGCAAATGCGTGATACCAGCTCTTAAGAAAGAGGCCAGTAGCGTTAATCATGCCTTCACCATTGTCTCCGAAGCATACGAGACGCTGCGACTTTCTCACACAGGCAACGTATTCGAAAGAGCATACGCCAGGATCGAACCCACCGGCTGGCAAACTCTAGATCAACTCCGCTTGACCGCAATTGCGGGATTGCTCGCCAGTTCGCGTTCGAAAACCGCTGGCTAAGTTGTTTTATTGGGTCGGCCTCACCAGTGAGCAGGCCTGCAGTTCAAATGAAGTTTTAATTAATATGGCTCAAATGGATCGCCAGGCTGTACCCGCTTCCGAATACGATCCTGGCCGTATCAGCGCCCTTTTGCGCTCGGAACTGTCTGAGCTTTGGAAATGCTTTGACAGCATCCCCCTTTCCCAAGATCAGGAATTACGGGGTTCCTTGATTTCATGGTTCTGCGTGTTCACACCCGAGCTCGTTGATGACGAGTGCCGCGCCTTACTTCACACTTTCTATGAGAAAGCGGTGCGTCAGCCGAATCATGACGCGGAGGGCTGGTACCGCACGTTGCCGATTGAGCTTTCTTTGTATGGCCTCAGCCGCGACCAAAGTTGGCTACGAAATCACAAACAAAACTTCGCCTATGGCGGCTCTGGGTTGCGTTGCTACGTCATGGAGTCGCTGTCGCTTGTCGCGCCTGACCTGTCCATTGACGATCAAGGTCTTGTGGACCGAGTGAAACACAACCTAAAGGTCGTGCATGGGGCTTGTGAATGGGGCGTCGCAATGTTGATGGTTGGGAAGGGACAACGCAGCGAAAAAATTCGGTTGCTTACGGAATGGAGCACCGAGTTTTGGCTGAACCCGCACGAAAAGAACGTTCTCACGGACCTGGCTACTCAAGGTTCAGTGCCCAACCGATACTTTCTGCCCCACTACTTCAGAATTCAAAGCTACGTTATCCAGCGTCTCTCAATGTTGCAGCCCGATCACTTGCCCCAGCTAACCGCTCCTTCGTTCGCGGGCTCGATCTTTGATCAGGTTGGTCGTCATCCGTTAATGCAGGCCGCGATCCAGCTTCCAGCCTAAAAAGTCCAGGCTCGTGCCAGACACACTGCCAAGCGTGCTGGCGCGTGTCTAGACTTAATTCCTTTATCATCAAATAGATATGGCCAACAGCCTACCTCTGTCGCAGCCGGAGAGCTCCATCACGTTCTCGGTCCAAGCAACTGTAGGGCCACCTTTATTCATGATAATATCTTGACAGTTTCACGTCAGGGTACTACATTACAATTGTTCCGAGCGCGAACCGACGAGGCGGAACGCAAAAAGCAAAAGCCCCGCGCGTGAACGCAGGGCTCAACCGTAAACCCCAGGCTGGTGTTGCCCGAGGCTCAACTGCATAACTATTATCGCCCAATTTCGGGCGAAGGGCAACGGTGGTAGTGGGCTGTCTTAAGTAGCTGGCCCAAATGGGTATTGGGTCTGTTGCACGGAAAGGAGAACCATGGCGAGCGGGATCACTATCAAGGGGAAAAAAGCGAAGCGTGGCGAAAGAATGACCAATGGGAGCGGCTGGAGATTAGCAATGACAAAGGGTAAGAGGAGGGTTTTCGCCGCTACTCTTCTCGCAACCTTCAATCGAGGCAAGCTGCGCTTTGCGATGTTTAGCGTCCCGAAATAGGACCGGCGGTTCAAGACAGCCCACTACCCAGTGGTGATACCAGTCTCCAACTACGAAGGGAGCTGAATTGTGAACGCGAATTTGAGTATCACGTGCCCGAACTGTGAAACACCTATCTCAATAACCAAAGCCCTCGCTCAGCAGATCGATCAGCAAATCGAGGAAGCAGCCAGTCAAAAACTACAAACCGAACGCGAAAGCCTCTCCAGAGACGTCCGCGAAAAGACAGAGAAAGAATTTTCCGTTCGCCTCGACGCCGCTGATCTCCAGGTTAAGGAGTATCAATCCAAGCTTGCCGAGGCTGAACGGTCAGAGCTTGAAGCTCGGCAGCAACGCGAAGAGATCGCCAGGGAAAAGCGCAACCTGGAACTCACGCTCGCGCGGCGCCTTGACGAGGAGCGCGGGAAGCTGCGCCAAGAAGCCATCGCCGAAGAGCAGGAACGCTGGAAAGCTGAACTTGCCGACCGTGACCGCAACATCGCCGAGAAAGACGCAAAACTGCGCGAAGCCGAAGCTGCCGAACTTACCTTTCGGCGAGAACGGCTAGCTCTCGCGGACGAAAAGCGCGCGCTGGAGGTAGAAATCGAACGCCGCGTTGATGGGGAGCGCCAGAAGGTCCGCGAGGCGACCCTGCAGCAGGAGGAAGAGAATCACCGCCTCAAGCTCGCCGAAAAGGACAAGGTCATCGAGGACATGCGCAAGCAGGTCGAGGAACTCCGGCGCAAGAGCGATCAGGGTTCGCAACAATTGCAGGGCGAAGTCCAGGAGATTGAACTGGAAACGCTACTGCGAAACGCCTTCCCGGGAGATCTGATCGATCCTATCCCGAATGGCAGATCTGGAGGAGACATTCTTCAGCAGGTGATCGCGCCGAATGGCGTGTTGTGCGGCACTATTTTGTGGGAGAGTAAACGCACCCGCAACTGGAACGACGACTGGCTTGCAAAGAATCGCGAGGATCAGCGCACGACGAAAGCTCATTTGGGCGTGATCGTTACGGCGACCATGCCGAAGGGAGTGGACACGTTCACCCGCTTAGAAGGGGTGTGGGTGACCAACTTGCATTGCGCGCTGCCGCTAGCAATGGCGCTTCGTCATGCTCTCGCTGAGAAGGCGCTAGCGCAAATGGCCGGGCAGGGTCGTGATACCAAAATGGAACGCCTGTACGGTTATGTGACCGGTCAGGAATTCCGGCAGTGGGTATCAGCAATCGTGGAAGGCTACTTGGATATGCGGAATGACCTAGATGCTGAGAGGCGAGCTGCCGCGCGCCAGTTTGCGAAGCGCGATCGGCACCTGGAATTGGTGATCACAAGTCTAGCGGGGATACATGGTTCTCTGCTGGGGATTGTCGGCAAGAGTATGCCGGAGATCGCCGGCTTGAACGTGCCTTTGCTCGAATCGCCGGAACCTGTCGCACCCTCGGGGGAAACGGTGCCTGCTCAAGCGAACTAGGTAATAGTGTTGGGGGGGCCTGCGGCTCTGAGGCCTCTCCACACCACCATGTCGCTTCGTAGACCGGTAGTTGAACAGAGGTATTGGAAGGAACAATTCAGAAATGAGCGAATCAATATCGGAGATTCTTGCGGACGCAGTAGCAGACGCTAGCGCCGAAGAGGTTCGCGCACGTCACTCGGCTGAACGTGCGCAGCATGCGGCCACAATCTGGAAGCGCCTCAGCGAGAATCACGCCAAGCACTGGCCCGCACATCTGCTCTCTATCTTTTACAGCGAGGCTTCGTTTTTTCAGGGGCTTCGAGCTAACCACGATTCCCGGCTCTCCGCATTAGATGCACTCCAAAAAGGTGCAGAAGAGGAGGCGAGGGCTGCTCTTAAACGATTTCCTTCCGATTTGGACGCCGCGTGCAACTCTGCCGGTGTGCGTCTCGATCGTACGTCGAGGCACCCGCGGTACACCGTCCGCAACTTCATTGTGGTTGAAATTGACGAGGCTAAACTCAGTGCGCGTGTGACACCGCGTGACGGCACTCCCGCTACGATACCGTGCGACATCCCGGCAATAGCTGAGCATTTGGCGCGCGAGGATCGGCGTCTGTTTGAGCGTGATTTCGACAGCGACAAAGTTCTAAAAAGCCTGCTAACGGCATATCAGGCAGCGCTACGTGAGGACAGCCGCGACGTTGGCGAGGACGTGCCTCTTCGCCGCGTAATCCATCGTATGGGAAAGAATCTTGCGCGTTTCGCCCTCGACGAATTCAACGTTGACCTCGCACAGGCCGTAAAACAAAACAAGACTGTCGTTGAAGGACATCGCCTCCACCTTGGTCACACACGCAATACAAGGCAAGGGATGCTTCTTTACGAATTGGAGGGTAGTGGATATGTCGGGTTCCTCGCTTTCCGGAAGAGCTAGTTTTACGCCCACGCAGGCAGACTCTGAAGCCATTATCGAGAGCCTTCGGCAAGGAACGCCTCCTCGCCGAGGAGTTCGATGTTATTCGGTCGGACACGACCAGTTTTTGAAGAGTGTTCGACAGCGGCACTTAGAAGGCGCATCGACCCGCGGAAAAATAAGATTCATCGCCGGTTCCTGGGGCTCCGGAAAGAGCCACTTCCTGAGAGAATTTCGCGAGGAGGCATTGGAGGCTAAGTATCTCGTCTCGCTTGTCGATCTTGCGAAAGAAGAGACTCCTTTCAATAAATTTGAGAAAGTGTTCGCCTCGATCTTGGGCCGCATTGGATCGCCAGAGATGTTTCTTGAAGGCAACGGTGAGGCCGCGGCGCCATTTGCTGAAATTCTGAAGCGGACCCTCGTCGCGACCGGTGCTGGCGACGCTACGCCCGGTGAGGCAGTGCCTTATAAGGTCTTTGCTCAAGCGACACAGGCTTTGATGGCAAACGAGTCTATCGACATAGATTTCCGCCGCATGGTGCTGAAATACTGGGAGACGTACTTGCCGGAAGCTGGTGATCCCGTTGCACTTCAGCAACGACGCGGCCTCATTCTCAACTGGTTCGCCGGAGACGGCACAGTCGGCCCCTATCGTCGCGAGTTCGGCGTTCAAAAGATCGTTACTCGCGAAACGGCACGCCTGATGTTGCGTTCGCTCGGTCGATTCGCACTACACGCGAACTATCGTGGCCTTGTCATCCTATTCGACGAAGCTGAGATGTCGTACTCCGTCATGCGTCGATCAGATCTGAAATCGGCACACAACAACCTGCTTCATTTGATCAACGGTGTTGACGAGAGTGAAGGGTTGTTCCTCGTCTACGCGACAACACCAGATTTCTATACTGATCCTAAGCACGGTATTCAGAACTACGGTGCACTAGCATCAAGAATCGGGAAGCCGACCAACACTCCCCCAAAACCGCTGGACAAGATTTGGGACTTCGATGCTGTGCAACCGACCGCCCAAGAGTATCGAGAAGTCGCTTTGAAAGTAAGGGGCCTCTATGTGATTGCCTATCCAGACAGTGGCGACAAATTGTCGTCCCCGAACGACTTGCTCACATTTGTCGATGAGCTGATTGCGCTACACCCGGAACTCAGTCCAGTTCGTTTCTGGCGGGTTCTTGTTGCAAGCGTTGTCAAGCGCCTCGATCTTGAGAACCAGGGCGAGGCTCTTCCCACAACCGAGGAACTCCACGATGAAGTCATTGAGGTCCTCAAGAGAGGTTGAAACAGTGTCTCCGATAGAAGCTGAGCGAATCATCGAAGCTTTGCGGTATGGGATACCCGCACGGGGACGGGTACGAGAGTTCACGGTAGGCAGGGAGACCCAAATTCGGGGTCTGACCCGCGCTCTGGAGGACAATACGGACGCCTCAAGTTCGACGGGAAAGGCTTTATTGGTAAGAGCCAACTGGGGCGCTGGAAAGACCCATCTGCTAGAGGTTATTCGGGAAGTCGCACTTGAACGAGGATATGCTACCACTCTCGTTGTGGCGAACGCACAAGGCGGCGTGCGCTTCAACCGCATGGAAACAGTACTCGGAGAGGTCTGCCGTCAAATCGAAGTTCCCGCAACAGAAAGGAAAGGAGTCGGCGCACTTTTCTCAGCTTACGCCGCTGTTAAGGAATCTCGTCTGCCCCGTGCCCTGCGTGATTTGCGCTCAGACATTTCAGCCGCAGGAACATGGACCGCCTCAGACAAGCTGCGATCCCAGGCGATTTATGTTGCTCTTCGCGCCTGGGTAACTTGCGGGGATAGCAATCGACAATCGGTGGAAGCACGCGTGGAAGACTGGTTGCACAACCCGGTGCCTTACCGGGCTCAGCGGCAGCTCTTATATTCCGATCTTGTGGGAAAACTTCGAGACAAGTTTCGAGACCCCCGTCCGGATTGGCGTTTCTACAGCGACGGTGTATTTGTATTCAACACCATGGGCCACCGCCAGAGTTGGGACGCTCTTGCCGACCTCGATCTGATAGCGCGATTATCTGGACTCCGGGGACTGGTATTGCTGATCGATGAATTCGAAGATGTGATCCAGAATCTGGAGCGTCGCGACTACAAGCAGGCCGCTTTCTTGAATTTGTTCAAGTTTTTCAGGGGCGATGTTTTGGGACGTTCATATTTTGCGGTCACTCCTGAGTTCGCGTTCAAGTGCAAACAAGAGCTCTTATCGCGCGGTGTTTTCGATTACGACTTCAGTCAATTTGACCAATTGCCTGCATTCGAAATGGCGCCAATCGATACTGCGATGATCGTCCAGCTGGCACAAAAGATTAGGCAGGTACATGGTATCGCCTATGATTGGGACCCTTGCACTGTTGTATCCGACACGGAACTGTTGACCACTTGTCGAACTCTGGGCGCCAGCCCTCTGCCGGATCGCGTACGGAGAGCAATTACTGGAATTGTGAAATTGCTTGATGATCATTGCCAAACCTAGTCACGGATTGCCAGTCGGATCCCGGCGCAATGTTCTGGAGACTTTCTTCGGAAGTTTTCAGCGTCTGCGCCCGATACAGCAAGCTGCGTACGGGCCCATCTCCCTGGGCGGCAACATCATCATCTGTTCAGCAACCGGCTCGGGGAAGACTGAAGCAGCGGTCGCACCACTGATTGATAGGCTGTACGATGACCTACACGCTGGCGCTGGCATAGTAATCGTATACCTGTGTCCCACCAAGGCTCTGATAAATGATTTGCGACAAAGACTCGCGCCCAGGTGTCTGGCGCTTGGAATTTCTCTTGCAATTCGGCATGGTGACCAACCGAATGACGTGGATCTCGCCAAGGCAGCACTCTTAATCACCACCCCTGAATCTCTCGACGTGCTTTTGTGCCGCGGCGACGCTTCTCTCTCCCGCATTCGGGCCGTCATCATCGATGAGGCACACCTCTTCTTCAACAACCAGCGTGGATTACAACTTGGCATACTGCTGCATCGCATCAAACGGCGCGTCACTCACCCACTTCAGTTAGTTGCGATGTCCGCGACTGTGAGTGATCCAGATGAGCTCACGCAATTCTTGTTCGCCAACGTCTCGGTAGACGGTTTTCAGGTATTGAAAGATGAGAACGGAAAGCCGCTTGACCCGTACCTGCGCGTATTGGAACGACCGCAAGATGTGGCTTCGCTGGTGAATATGCTCCTCGCGCAGCCCAGGAAGCTGCTTTTGTTTGCGAATTCCAGACGAGAATGCGACGTACTAGCGTCGATATTGCGAGATGGAACTGGCTTTCCGGACTCCATTTATGTACACCATTCATCTCTAGCTGCTGCAACACGAGAACAGGTTGAAAGTGACTTTGCGTCAAAACGCCGCGCAGTATGCGTGGCAACAAGCACACTCGAACTTGGCATTGATATCGGTGATGTCGACGCAGTTTTGCTGTATGGAGCCGCCCCATCCTACGAATCCTTCCTACAGAGGATAGGGCGAGGCAGCAGACGGACTAGCAAAACCACTCTCGTTTGCATGGTGCCGCCGACACAGCGCCCGCTTCTTCATGCACTCATCCACTTGGCCACGTTAAATCGGTTACAACGAGGTCTACTCCCGGTCGAGCCGTCTTTTACGCTGATCGGCGCTGCCGTTCAGCAAATGTTGTCGTATCTACACGAACGGAATGGTTCATTCGTAAGGAGCACTGATTTCAGGGATGCCTTAGGGCCACCGGAACATCTGGGAGAGTCAACCATCGATCGGATTCTCGCCCACCTCGCGAGCGAGAGGGTCCTAAAGCGGCATGGATTCAAGTATTCCTATGGCGCGGACGAGGGCTTTCACAGGTTGCGCGCGCTCCGATTGCTGCATGGGAACTATCCCGGATCTGCCCGGAGCGTCGCGGTGTGTGAGAACAAGCGGGAAATTGGGCGGATGCACGTCGTCAATCTCTTACGTCTTAGGCCAGGTGTTCGATTCCGATTCGCTGGAAAAGTATTCGAGGTCGCCGGCGTCACTCATGAAGTTGTCGAAGTCCGGCACTCTAGAGGCAACGGACAGGTCATTGATTTGTCGTACCCAGGAGGAGCACCAAGCGTTCACCCGGCGCTCCTTCACGACGTTCTTGAATTTCTGGCCACAGGAACTATAGAGCCCGATCTCATGACAGTTAAAGATGCGGATTGGCTTCGAGCAAGAATAGCCAGCCTGCGGCCCCTGGTGCGGGATGATGGCATACCGTTCATCCGCACGCAGACTGGCATCGCCCACCTAACCTTCGCAGGGACACTCTTCAATCGTACAATTGCTGTTTCAACCGGCGCGCCAGCTGAGTCTTCAGACGATCTATGGCTTGTGACTAAAGACCTGATCAGCTCTCGCGACGTTCGCTCCTACGAGGACTACCAAGCTTTTCTCCCACAGGTAGTTGATGCCACTGAGAAGCCCACACTTTTTCAAGCACTCCTTCCACCCGAGTTGCGGCTAGCAGAATTGAGCGAGGCATGGTTCAAGACATCGACGCACAGAGAATCACTTGCTCGGTTGAGCACAGCAAATACCCGACTAGCAGATCCCATGGTGGTTACCGGGCTTGTGTAACGCTACACATCATAGCGGGCGAGGGCTCGATTTTGCACAATCTCGACGCCCCTAATCCCAAACGAATGCCAGTTGGCACTCTCAGATCGACGCAATAACAGTCATCGCTGAATGCCAAACCCTCTACGTTGTGAACCTAGTCCTGTGCGTCCCTTTGGCCGAATCTGACAAGCGATCTTTCCGTCTAGTAAAGCGGAAGACTGGCGTCGGCTTCTTTCACTTCGCCTTCCTCCGGGTGGGCGCCGCTCGGCCGCGGCTCGGACGGGCGCTTCGGACTGCGCGGTGGGCGCCAAACTAACCCCAACCCCGTTTGGCACCCACCGCGCTTTCACTCACGCCCTGCCACCCTCCCTCGGCCTCCGTTCTGTCCCTTTCACCGTTCCGCCTTGTTTCTTCCCGCTGCCGCTCAAGTGAAGAAAGAAACAAGCCGGAAACGGCAGAAAGGGAAAAAACAT
>Ga0182030_10010508_pt1 | contig 18791 bp, 20 predicted proteins | sample 812S3MmetaG_FD_121299 | JGI IMG/M metagenome (GOLD analysis project Ga0182030, IMG submission 121299) | Permafrost microbial communities from Stordalen Mire, Sweden - 812S3M metaG (Illumina Assembly) | ecosystem: Environmental > Terrestrial > Soil > Wetlands > Permafrost | place: Sweden...
CCGAGACCGCCGGCGGCGTGACCGTGGGCGTGGCGAAGAAACTCATTGCGTCCGGCAAGATTCCGAAGGATTCTTCCGCCGTCATCTGCGTCACCGGCAACGGCCTGAAAACGCTCGACGCCGTGCAACATCACTGTGGCAAACCGCGCGAAATCAAGCCGAGCCTGCGTGAGTTCGAGGCGCTGCTGGCGCAGGAAGAAAAAGTGAATGCGTGAAATAACCTTGGGAAACTGTGGCCACTCAACGCTATCGCATCGAATACGCGCCTTCGGCAATTGATGATTTGCGCTCGCTTCCGAAGCGTGAAGCTGACCAGATTCTCCGCAAAGTTCTGCGGCTGGAAAATGGATTGCACGGCAACATCAAGCGGCTGCAAAACGCCGATGTTGGTTTTCGGTTGCGCATGGGCGATTATCGGGTTTTATTTGATGTGATTGGCGATAAAATTTTAGTTCAAAAAGTCGGCAATCGAAAAGATGTTTATGAGTAACGCAATTGCAGAAAAACCAACCGCGAAAGTTCAGCGGAAGAATGTCATCAGCCAAATCTCCTCGTTGCGCGAGCAAATGGAAGATTTGAATGACTACCTTGACCTGCTGGAAGCCCGCGCCCGCAACAAAGGCAAAAAGACTTTCACGACGGATGAAGTGCGCAAGCAACTTGGACTGACGTGAACCGACCGCGCGAAATCAAGCCGAGCCTGCGCGAGTTCGAGGCGCTGCTGGCGCAGGAAGAAAAAGTGAATGCGTAATTTAGTCATCTAAAATTATGGCACTTGTTTGCAATATCAAACGGTGGACAAGGAATCACGGACATCAACAAGAAGTTGAGTGCTTCGCTTCCGACTCAACTGACGTAGGCGGCAAGCGTTATCTTCAACTTGATACCGCCGGCTCTTCATCAAGAGTATCGGCTGGAACGATTAGCCAGACAGTTAGATTCGACGAACACGCAGCTTCCCAATTGAAGTCGCTGATTGAAGAAACATTTCCCAATTTGAAGCAGAAATCTTGAGGAGGCCGCATGGTATTTATCGGAAAACTCCTTATTGCCAGCCTAATCTATTTCGTGATTACTAGCACGGTGTCATACTTTCGCAAAAGGAACCAAGAAGCGGAATGGCACAGAAAAAAACACGAGGCCGAAAATACAGCCAAAAAAGAAAATGACGGTCAAAAGCCAGTTGGCTAAAGTATCGCAAAACAAAATTTAATTTATGCCAAAAAAAGTCCGCATCCCCACGCCGCTCCGCAAGTTGACCAACAACGAGGAGTTGGTCGAAATCAACGCCGCCACCATCGGCGCGGCCATCGAGGAATTGCAAGCGCGGTTCCCCGGCATCGCCGAGCGCCTGATTGACGAAAAAGGCGAAGTCCGCCGCTTCGTCAACGTCTATGTCAACGAGGAGGATATCCGCTTCCTCCAAAACCGCGCGACGCCGCTCAAGGACGGCGACGAGATCAGCATCATTCCGGCCATTGCCGGCGGCTAGGCTGATTTCAAATTTCAAATCTGAAACTCAAATTCAATTTATGGCCACGCCCAAGAAAAAAATCACGGCAACCAAACCGAATTCCCCGGTGCAGCAGCGCCTTTGGCTGATGTATCCGCCCAAGCTCATCAAGCAGCCGTTCATCTGGGAGGTCGGGCACAAGTTCAAAATCACCACCAACATCCGCCAGGCCAGCGTGACCGACGAGATCGGCATCGTCTGCCTCGAACTCGACGGCGCGCGCAGCGAAGTGGACCGCGCCGTCAAATGGCTGCAGAAAAACGGCGTGAACGTGGAGCCGGTGGAAATCGGCGTCATCGCCGGTTGAATCCTCCGCAGTTTCGACCGGTGTGGAAAAATTTCCTGGCCGGTGGGTTTTTCTTGTCGCCACTTAAATTAGAATATGTTAAGTATTGACAGATTAATGCAGTTTAAGTAGAATCTTTTAAGTTAAGAGGTAAACCCTCCGAATTTAGCAGCCGAGAAACCAGCTTGCTGCCCCGGCACAACGCCGCCCAAATAAAACAAGAAAGGACAAATACAACATGAAAACCGCCAGTTCCAAATCCAAGAAAACCACGCCCGCACCCGTCGCCGTCAAGCCGCCGGCGGCCAAAGCCCCGGTCGCCTCCCTTCCGACCCGCGTCACTGCGCCCACACCCGTCGCCGCCCCGGCGCGCATGAACACCGTCCCGGCGGCCGCCGCCAAAACCGCCGCCCCGGCCCCGGCTTCAAGCCGCGAAATCACCAGCGAGTGCATCGCGTCCCGCGCCTATTCGCTCTGGGAACAGCAGGGCCGTCCGCAGGGTCGCGATCTCGAACTCTGGCTGCAGGCCGAAAAACAGCTCAAGGCGTCGCAGTCATTTGCGGCCTGAAATATTTTTGGAAGCAATAAAACGGCGCGGAGAATTCTCCGCGCCGTTTTGCTTTTTGGCGTTGAAATTATTTCTTGTGCCGCCGCTTCACATGGAGCTGCGTCGTCGCGTGAACCAGCGCGGCGTGGATCGTGGCGGCCTCCTCATCGCTCAACTTCTGCGCAAGGCGGGACTCGGCGCGCTGCATGGCTTCCGCCGCCTTGGCCTCGTCAATGTCGTCGGCCTTGATGGCCATGTCGGTGAGGACGGCCACGCGTTCGCCGGTGATCTGCACAAAGCCGTCGCCGACCGCGAGGAAAATATTCTTCCCCTCCTTGCGCACGGTGAGTTCGCCGGCGGTGAGCTGCGTCATCACCGGTGCGTGGCCGGGCAGGATGCCCATTTCGCCCTCGACGCCCGTGAGCGTGACCATCTCCACGTGGTCGGAGAAGATTTTCGCCTCCGGCGTGACAATTTCCAGTTGGAGCGTGTAGGCCATTTGGTTCGTTAAATCGCTAAAGCGTTGAACCGTGAACCGATTTAACGATTCAACGATTCAACAAATCACGTCAGTCTTTAATTTCGTCAATGCCGCCCTTCATGTAGAAATTCTGCTCCGGCACCTCGTCGTGCTTGCCTTCGAGAATTTCCTTGAACGCGCGCACGGTTTCCGCGACGGGAACCTGCTTGCCTTCGCGTCCGGTGAACACCTGCGCGACGGTGAACGGCTGGCTCAGGAAGCGCTGAATCTTGCGGGCGCGATAGACGGTGAGCTTGTCGTCGGGTGAAAGTTCGTCCATGCCGAGAATCGCGATGATGTCCTGCAAATCCTTGTAGCGTTGCAAAACCTTCTGCACGCCGCGCGCGGTGTCGTAATGTTCCTGGCCGACAAATTCCGGCGCGAGCGCGCGGGAACTGGACGCCAGCGGATCCACGGCGGGGAAAATTCCCAGCTCGGCAATCGAACGCTCGAGCACGATGGTCGCATCCAAATGCGCAAACGTCGTGGCCGGCGCGGGGTCGGTCAAGTCGTCAGCAGGCACATAAACGGCCTGGAATGAGGTGATCGAACCTTTCTTGGTCGAGGTGATGCGTTCCTGCAAGTCGCCCATTTCGGCGGCGAGCGTCGGCTGATAACCCACGGCGCTCGGCGTGCGGCCGAGCAACGCGGACACTTCGGAGCCGGCCTGCGAGAAACGGAAAATGTTGTCCACAAAGAGAAGCACGTCCTGATTTTTTTCGTCACGGAAATATTCCGTCACGGCGAGCGCCGACAGCGCCACGCGGAGACGCGCGCCGGGCGGCTCGTTCATCTGGCCATACACCAAGCCGATTTTGGAACCGGGCGCGATGATCGGCAGACCAAATTCATTTTTCTTCGGATGACCTTTTTCGTCTTTTTCCACCTTGATGACGCCGGCCTCGATCATTTCGTTGTAAAGATCGTTGCCCTCGCGCGTGCGCTCGCCGACGCCCGCGAACATCGAAATGCCGCCATGCAGCTTCGCGATGTTGTTGATGAGTTCCATGATGACGACGGTCTTGCCGACGCCGGCACCGCCGAACGCGCCGACCTTGCCGCCCTTGAGGAACGGGCAGATCAAATCAATGACCTTGATGCCGGTCGTCAGAATCTGCGGCGTGGTGGACTGATCCACAAGCAGCGGCGCGGCGCGATGAATCGGGCAATACTTGTCGGCCTTCACCGGGCCTTGTTCGTCCACGGCGTCGCCGGTGACGTTGAACACGCGGCCCATGACGGCCTCGCCCACGGGCACGGAAATCGGCGCGCCGGTGTCGGTGACTTCGTAGCCGCGCTTGAGTCCTTCAGTGGTGCTCATGGCGACGGCGCGCACCCAGTTGTCGCCGAGGTGCTGCTGCACTTCGAGGGTCAGCTTGGTTTTGCCGTGGCCGGGCATTTCGTATTCCAGCGTCAGCGCGGTGTAAATCGCGGGAAGCTGGCCGACGGGAAACTCCACGTCCACGACCGGGCCGATAATTTGAACGATTTTGCCTATGCTCATGTGCTTAAATTTGTGATTTGAAATTTCAAATTTGAAATTAATTTAGCCGACTGCCATCTGCGCGGTGGTGATTTCCAACAATTCCTTCGTGATGTTCGCCTGGCGCAGCTTGTTGTATTCCAGCGTCAGGTCCTTGATGATCTGCTTGGCGTTGTCCGTGGCGTTTTTCATCGCCACCATGCGCGCACTTTGTTCGCTCGCCTTCGTCTCCAGCAAAATCTGGTGCATCTGAAAATTCAAACTGTGCGGCAGCAGTTCGCCCAGCACCGTGTCCTCGTCCGGCTCAAAATCAAAAACTTCGTCCGTGGTTTTGCCCGGAAGTGCCTGCGCCGGCGAATTCACGCCCGCCGTGGCGGCGGAAATTTCGCCGATGGGCAGAAACGGAACCGTCGTCGGCGACTGCGTGAGCGTGTTGATGAAACGCGGGAACAAAATGTCCACCGCATCCACTTCACCTTTCAAAAACATCTGCTGCACAAATTTTGAAATTGCGCGCGCCTCGCCGAATTCCGGCATGTCCTTGTAGCTGAACTCCGCCGCCAGATTCCGCTTCGTGCGGCCGACAAACTGCGCCGCCTTTTTTCCTGCCGTGACGAACACCGTCGTGTTCTTATCCAGCTTGGACGCTTCGCGAAAGAGGTTGCTGTTCAAGCCGCCGCAGAGGCCGCGGTCCGTGCCGACCAGAACCACCGCTCGCCGCGCCACCGGCCGCGCCTGCATCAGCGGATGATCGAAGCCGATCGTGCGCGTCGCCGCCTCGGCCATGATCTCGTTCAGCAACTGCGCATAAGGCCGCCCGACGAGCGCCGCCTGCTGCGCCTTGCGCATCTTGGCGGCGGCCACCATCTGCATCGCCTTGGTGATCTGGGCGGTGTTCTTGACCGACTTGATGCGTCGGCGTATGTCGCGCGTGCTGGCCATGAATTATCAGCGGTAGGTCTGCTTGAATTCCGTGACCGCCGTCTTCAGGTCGGTTGCGATGGCGTCGCTGATGGCTTTTTCGTTGCGGATTTTCAGGAGCAAATCGGCTTTGCGCGTCACGAAGAAATCCACCAGCTTGCCTTGGAAATCCTTCACTTTTTCCACCGGCACATCGTCGAAGAAATTATTCTGCGCCGTCCACAAAACCAAAACCTGCACTTCGACTTGCAGCGGGTTGTATTGGTTCTGCTTGAAAATCTCGATGATGCGCTTGCCGCGTTCGAGCAGCGCCTGCGTCTTGGCGTCGAGGTCGGAACCGAACTGCGCGAAGGCAGCCAATTCGCGGAACTGCGCAAGATCGCCTTTGATGCGACCGGCCACCTGCTTCATCGCCTTGATCTGCGCGGCGGAACCGACGCGCGAAACGGACAAGCCGACGGAAACAGCCGGACGAACACCTTGGTAGAACAAATCCGTTTCCAAATAAATCTGACCGTCCGTGATCGAAATCACGTTCGTTGGAATGTAGGCCGAAACGTCACCGGCTTGCGTCTCGATGATCGGCAGCGCGGTGAGCGAGCCGTTGCCGTATTTTTCGCCGACGCGCGCGCTGCGTTCGAGCAAGCGGCTGTGGAGATAAAACACGTCGCCGGGATAAGCTTCGCGGCCGGACGGACGTTTCAAGATGAGCGATACCTGACGATACGCGACGGCGTGCTTGGAAAGATCATCGTAAATGATGAGCGCGTCCATGCCGTTGTCCATGAACCATTCGCCAATCGCCGCGCCGGCGAACGGCGCGAGGTATTGGTTCGACGCGGAATCGGAAGCGGAAGCGACGACGACCACCGTGTAAGGCAGCGCGCCAGCTTCTTCGAGCACGCCGATAACGCGGGCGATGTTCGACTGCTTCTGGCCGACCGCGACGTAGATGTTGTAAATCGGGCGGAAATCTTTTTCACCGGCGGCTTCGGCGGCTTTGTTGATGCGCGCCTGGTTGATCATCGTGTCCACGCCAATCGTGGTCTTGCCGGTGCCACGGTCGCCAATGATGAGTTCGCGCTGGCCGCGGCCAATCGGAACCATCGCGTCAATCGCCATGATGCCGGTCTGCACGGGCTGGCTGACGGAACGCCGCTTGATGATGCCGGGCGCGATTTTTTCGACGGGATAAAAAGCGGTTTCCTGAATCGGTCCCTTGCCGTCAACGGGCTGGCCGAGCGTGTTGACGACGCGGCCGAGCAGACCTTTGCCGACCGGAACCTGAAGCAGCTTGCCGGTGGTGCGGACTTCGGAACCTTCCTTGATCTTGGTGTAGTCGCCGAGAATGATCGCGCCGACTTCCGTTTCCTCAAGGTTCAGCGCGAGGCCGACGATGCCGTTGCCGAAGTCGAGCATCTCGTTGAGCATCGTGTCGGTGAGGCCTTCAATCTTGGCCACGCCGTCGCCGATTTCGCGGACGACGCCGACGTTCTGTTTCGCCGTCGCAGTTTTTGCGCCCGCGATCTGGGCTTCAATTTCTTGTAACAAATTACTCATATCTTCGTTGAATCGTTAAATGGTTGAATCGTTAATTCGTGAACCAATTTAACGGTTCAACCATTTAACGATTTAACTCTGCTAAAAACTGCCGGCCAATTTATCGAGCCGGTTTTTCACGCTGCCGTCGTAAAGATCGCTGCCGACCTGAATCCGCAGACCGCCGAGCAGCGCCGGGTTCAGTTCAAACGCCAGGTTCAGCCGGTCGCCGTAAAGGTTTTTTAACTGGCCGGCCACCTGCGCCTGCATCTCGGCGGATAGCGGCACCGCGCTCTCCACGCGGGCGGAGCGCTGTTCCAAATCCAGCTTCACCAACCGATGCAACCGCGAAAGAATCTCCACGAAGTCGCGCGGCTTCTTTTCCACGATCAAACTCACGGCCTGACGGACGCGGTTTTCATCCAGCAGACCGCCGACGAGGCAACTGCGGAACAGTTGCCGCGCGTCGCGCTGGGCGTGTTTGGAGATTTTCATGCCGGGCTTCGGTTGATTTGAAATTCATCAGGCCAGTTGCCTGCTGTTTTCCTCGGCCAGACGCTTCTGGTCTTCGGCCGTGAGAATTTTGCCGGTGACGGTCGTCGTGGTCTGCACTACGAGGCGGCCGACTTCGCGCTTCAGCTCGGCCAGCATCTTGGCGTGATCCTGCGCCGACGCCTCGCGCGCCTTGGCGATGATCTGCTCGGCGGCCAGAATGGCTTTCTGCGTTTCCACCTCGCGCACGCGGGCGGCGGCCTCGCGCGCCTGCTCGATCATCTGGTTCGCCACGTCGCTGGCCTGATTCAAAATCCGCTGGCGTTCGGACTCGGTCTTGGCGAGTTCGGCCTGGATTTTTTCGGCGTTGGCCACGCTGTCGGCGATTTTTTTCTGCCGCGCATCCAGCATGGTGAACACCGGCTTGTAGGCAAATTTCCAGAGGACCCACAGCACGATGCCGAAGTTGAACAACTGCGGAATCAGCTTGGTCCACTGGATGCCCAGCGTTTGGAGCAGGTCGCCCATAAGTCAAAAGGATTACTTGTTGGCCAGCACAAAGAAGACCAGCATCGCCAGGCCTTCGGCCAGCGCCATCGCCAGAATGGCGGTGGTGAAAATTTTGCCGAAAGCACCGGGATTGCGGCCGGTGGCCAGGGCCGCGCCGAAGCCGGCCAGGCCAATGCCGATGGCGGCGCCGGCACCCACCAGGCCCACGCCAACATTGCCGTGCAAGGTTTGAAGAACTGCGTCTGCGAGCATCATATGTTTTTTATTTATTAGGTTTCAGTTTCATGCCGCCGTTCGCCGGAAGGTCTCCCGGCGGCAAAGTTAAAAATTCAATGGCCGGCTTCCGCCCCGTCTTCCTCCGCGTGCGAGCAGAACAGGCTGATGAACACCAGGCTCAACAATGTGAACACCAGCGCCTGCACCAGCGCGACCATGATTTCCAGAAAATAAAACGGCAGCGCGGCGATGCCGAGCGGCGAATTGGTGAGCATGATGGCCAGCACGCTTTCGCCGCCGTAAATGTTGCCGTAAAGACGCATGGCCAGCGCCACCGGCCGCACGCAGATGGACAGGATTTCCACGCAGCCGACGAACAGGAAAACCAGCGACAACGGAATCAGCGCCCAGCCGGTGAATCCGCCCTTGACGCCGAAGATGTGCTTCACCATTCCCCACAGGCCGTTGTATTTCAGCGCCCACCAGCTGCTCATGATGAAAAAGATTGCCGCCATCGCGACTGTCATGTTGGCATCCGCCGTCGGCGGCCGAAACAGCGGCGCTTCCGCGTGCTTGATGGCGAACGGCAGAACGCTTTTCACCGGCTCGCCCCAGCCGATGCTGCCAACGCCGGGAAGCAGACCCATCAGGTTCGAGGTCGCAATGAAAATAAAATACGTCGCTGCCAGCGGAAACACCCAGCGCGCCACTTTCGGCTCCAACATTCCCTCGCACAGGTCGCGCAGGCCGCCGACCAGCGCCTCCACAAAATTCTGCGTGCCGGACGGCACTTCCGTCATTTTGCGCGAGCCGAGCCGCACCACAATAATGATGACCACCGCCACCACCCAGGTGTAAAGAATCGAGTTGGTGATCGGAATGGAAGGAAAACTTCTCGGCCATTGCTTCGCAAAAATCGTGGGGGTATGCTGTTCTTCCAACGGCACATCCGCCGGCATCGGCCCCAGAAACAGCAGCGTCGGGGCATAGGCCGACACCAGCGGTTTGTCCGCCTCGGCCGCCGGAACCGCCGGCACGGCCGCCACCGTGGCGTCGGGCGACGGCGCGGCGACCGTCTCTGCGCGCACAGCCCCGGCGAAGAGCGCGACAAAAACGGACCAGATTAAAATTGTTTTTCCAAAATGATTCACAAACAAATGGATTCTCACGACACGAAGGCTTCACGGAGAAACTGCGGTGCCAGAGACGGAAGAAATTGCCGAAACGTGAAAAATTTCACAAGCCTTTTTTGCAAATAATTTGCTTCAGTTGGGCTTATTTGAAGCCCCCCAGCCATCACGCAGTTGTTCCGGTGAAAGGCCGCGACCGCGCAATGTTCGCAGGCTCAAGGCGTCGTGCCGTTTCGCCAGCCGCCGGCCATTTTCGTCCAGCATCAGCGCGCAATGGAAAAAATCCGGCACGGGCAGATTCAAGGCGCGGTAAAGCAAAATCTGCCGCGCGGTGCTGACGAGCAAATCCGCGCCGCGCACGACCTCGGTGAGCCGCATCGCCGCGTCGTCCACAACGCAGGAGAGCTGATACGCCGGCACGCCGTCGTGCCGCCAGACAACGAAATCGCCAAAATCCTTTCCGGCCACGAAATTTTGTTCGCCGAGATTTCTGTCGGTGAAGGAAATCGTTTCGCCATCCGGCACGCGGAAACGCCAGGAGAATTTGGTTGCAGGTTGCAGGTTGAAAGTTGCAGGTTCGCGTGGCAGTTCGCCCAACTTGCAACTTTCAACCTGCAACTTGTAACTCTTCTCGCGGCACGTTCCGGGATAAATCGGCTCGTCATCGTCGTTCGCGTGCGGCGCGCGGGTGGCGGCCTGAATATCCTTGCGCGAGCAGGTGCAGGGATAAATGAAATTTCCGGCGCGCAGTTTTTCCAGCGCGGCGCGGTAAAAATCCATCCGCTCGCTTTGATTGTAAGGCGCAAATGGCCCGCCGATGTCCGGGCCTTCGCTCCACGCAAAACCAAACCAGCGCAGGTCTTCGATCATCGCGTCCACGAATTCCATTTTGAAGCGGGTGGAATCTAGATCGTCATTGCGCAAAATCAGTTCGCCGCCGTGCGCCCGCGCCCGTGCCTGCGCGGCCCAGAACGTCCGCGCGTGGCCAAGATGCAAAAAGCCCGTCGGCGATGGCGCGAGGCGGCCGCGATAGCTGGCGTGTTTCATTCCTGACAGGATTAACCAAATTTTGCGGAATTGAACTGAAAAATAAATTTGACTTCGCGCGCCACCAAATTCAATACTTCCTTAATGAACCTAATTAAATCGCCAACCGCCGGCAAATTGTCTTCCAAGCTGATGGTTTCATTTCTGCTTTGCGCCAGCGCCGTCACGCTGCGGTTGCGCGCGGAGCCGGCGGTTCCCGTCGTGCAAATCCAGGCCGACAAGGTCACGGCCAAGATGCCGCCGACGTTTTACGGGCTGATGACCGAGGAGATCAATTATTCCTACGAAGGCGGGCTTTACGGTGAGCTGATCCGCAACCGCGCGTTCAAGGCCAGCACGAACGAGGCGAAGTTTTGGAGCACCGTCGGCAGCGCCGTCATTGCGCTCGACCCGGCCACGCCGTTGAACGACGCGCTGAACACCAGCTTGAAACTGGATGCGGCGCAGGCTTCAAAAAGTTCGCCGGCGGCCATCGCCAACGGCGGCTATTGGGGAATTCCGGTCCGACCGAAATCCACTTACAAAATCTCCTTTTTTGCGAAGGCCGCCGCCGGCTTCAACGGCCCGTTGACGGCGAGTTTGGAAAGCGCGGACGGCAAAACGGTTTTCGCCCGCGCGGAAATTTCCGGCCTGACCGGCGATTGGAAAAAATTTGAAACCACGCTCACCACGAAAAGCGTGAAGGCGTCCAAAGACAATATTCTCAAGCTGACGACGACTGAGCCCGGCACGATTTGGTTCCAGCAGGTTTCACTGTTCCCGCCGACTTTCAAAGACCGCCCGAACGGCGACCGCGCGGACATTTCGCAACTGCTCGCGGACGCGCAGCCGAAATTTCTCCGCTTCCCCGGCGGCAATTATGTGGAAGGCGACAATTTCAAGGAGCGCTTCAACTGGAAGAAAATGGTCGGCCCGCTGGAGCAGCGTCCCGGCCATCGCAGTTGCTGGGGCTACTGGTCCACGGACGGCTTCGGCCTGCCGGAATTTCTCGGCTGGTGCGAGGACATCGGCATGGAACCGGTGCTGGCGGTTTTCGCCGGTTACACTTTGAAGCATGATTATGTTCCCGCCGGAGAAAAACTCGAACCTTACGTCCAGGAAGCGCTGGAAGAAATTGAATACGTCACCGGCGACGCGGCCACGACCAAATGGGGCGCACAACGCGCGCAGGACGGCCATCCCGCGCCGCTCAAATTGCATTACGTCGAGATCGGCAACGAAGACTGGTTCGACCGCTCCGGCAGCTACGACGGGCGGTTCGCGCAATTTTACGACGCCATCAAGGCCAAGTATCCGCAACTGCAAATCATCGCCACCGCGCCGGTCAAAAGCCGCACGGCGGATGTGATTGACGAACATTTTTACAAATCCGAGGAAGACATGGAATCGCAGGCGTTCCTGTATGATTCGCGCGACCGCGGCGAAAAGACGAAAATTTTCGTCGGCGAATGGGCCACGCGCGTCGGTTCGCCCACGCCGAATCTGGCGGGCGCGCTCGGCGACGCCGCGTGGATGTGCTGCCTCGAACGCAACGCCGACATCGTGCTGATGCACTGTTACGCACCGCTGTTCGTGAACGTCAGCGACCTTGGCGCCGGCCGTTCGATGCAGTGGAAATCCGATCTCATCGGCTACGACGCGCTGACCAGCTACGGCTCGCCATCGTATTACGCGCAGAAAATTTTCAGCCTGCATCAGGGCGACGAAGTGCTGGCCACCGCCGCGCAAAATCTGCCGGTTTATCAATGGCAGCAGCCCGGCAAAAGACGCAACGGCGTGGAGCAGCCCGCCGTCACCCGCGAAGTAAAATCACTTTTCTACTCCGCCATGCGCGACAGCCGCAGCGGCAAAATCATTGTCAAAATCGTCAACCGCGCGGACGCGGCGCAGACGGTGAAAATTGAAATCAGCGGCGTGCAATCCGTCGCCGCCAAAGGCACGGCCACCGTGCTCAAGGCGGACAACCGCGACGCCACCAATTCGCTCGACCAGCCGAAGAAAGTCGTGCCGGTGACGGAAAAAACGAGCGGCCTCGGTGCCAGCTTCACCCGCACGTTCCCGCCCTGCTCCATCACAATTTTGGAATTGGACTCGAAGTGACTCGACTACCAAGACACCAAGTCACCAAGCATTTCTTTGTGTTTTGGTGACTTGGTGGTTAGAAATTCTCCTTTGGATTTGCCGCCAGCCACTCGCTGAACTTCGGCAAGGGCTGCGACAAAACTTTTTGCGCCTTGGCAACATCCAGCGACGTGTCCAGCGCCCGCACCGGGCCGGGAAAATCTTTCGCCGAGCCGGACTTGATTTTCGCCGTCACCTCCGGCCAGCGCGGGATGAGCAATTGCCCGATCTGCCAGCGCGACAGTTTTTCCGCGCCGGCAACGTGATAAACGCCGGCGCAATTTTTCTGCGCCAGCTCCCAGACCACCCGCGCCGTTTCCACCGCCGGAATCGGACAGCGAAATTCGTCCGTGAACAAAGTCATGCCCGGTCCCGCCGCTTGCAGCGAGATGCGCAACTGCTCGTTGAACGCGCGGTTGCCGGATGGCGACACGCCGCCGTTGATGGAGGTGCGCACGACGCGATGACGCGGATTTTTCAGGACGATTGCTTCCGCCGCCAGTTTTGTCGCACCGTAAAGATGCAGCGGATTCGCCGCGTCCGTCTCGGTGTAATCACCTTTGCGCCCGTCGAAAATCAAATCCGTGGAAAAGAAGACGAACGGAATTTCCGCCGCCAGTTCCGCGAGCCATTGCGTGGCCTCGACATTCACGCGCCGAGCCAGCGTGGGATTTTTCTGCGCGTCGGCGACGACGGTGATGGCGGCGCAGTGGATGACGAGCTGCGGCCGGTCCTGCGCAAACTCCCGGCGGACGGCGGCGAAATCGAGCAGGTCAAAATCCGCGCGCGTCAGCGCCCGCACGCGCCAGCGCGGGGCAAAGCGCGGCGCGGTCTGGACGAGCTGATTGCCAATCAGCCCGTTCGCGCCGGTGATCCACGCAAGTTTCATGCGGCGGATTTTACCGTTCGGAAACCCGTTTGCAAATGCCGCGATGATTGGTTAATGTCCTCTCATGTTCGTCCAGACGAAACATCGCTTCAGCGTGAAGGAGTATTACCGCATGGCGGAGACCGGCGTGCTGCGCCCGGATGCGCGCGTTGAACTGCTCGGCGGACAAATTTTCGATGTCCCGCGAATCACTCCAATGCGTGCGGCGACCACACATCGGCTTGCCGGGCGATTTTTCAAGTTGCCGGAAGAAGCCTGCATCGTTTCAGTTCGCAATCCCGTCCGGTTGGATGATTTTTCTGAAGTTCAACCAGACATCGCGCTGATAAATTACCGTTCAGATTATTACAAAACGCGCCATCCGCAGCCGGATGATGTTTTCCTGCTGATTGAAGTTTCCGATTCCACGCTGGACTGCGACCAAGCGGAAAAAATTCCCGCCTACGGGCGCGCGGGCGTGGCCGAGGTTTGGCTTGTGAACCTCAACGAACTGACCATCGAAGTTTATCGCGAGCCGCACTTCACCGGCTACGGCAGCAAAACCATTTTGCGCGCGGGCGACACCCTTGCGCCGCTGGCCTTCCCTGATGCCGCCGTGGACGTGGCAGAATTGTTAAAACGATGAACCGCTCCGGTTGCGGCGACAATGACGTGGCGTGAGTGGCGGCGAAGGTGAAGCTGAAAGTGCCGAAGTGATTACAAGGCAACTATACAGACCAATGAAAAATCGGTTGAAACATAAAATCTGATAGATGATTTCTGCCTTTTCATTGATGTCCAATTGTTTGGATTTTGCCACAAGACACCCAGGAATCTTACTTGTGTTATTAGGGGTAGCTGGTGAAGTCATCTTTGATTGGAATGAAATGAAAGGTCGGCTTGCTTGGGCAAAAAGATTTTCAGCATTTATTCTAATTGTGGGATTGATTCTCGAATTTTACGAGGCTGCTAAATCGGATAAGGAGGTTTCCACAACAATTGAACGGGCGGGCAATGCAGAAAAAGAAGCCAAACAAGCAGGCTTACTTGCAGCAGAAATTGGAATAACCAACGCACAACTTTCGCTGCGTGTTGAAGAACTTCATTCTAACAACCTTGCATTTTCTATAATTATTGAAGGACTTCACTCCAATAATTTTGTAACAGAAAAACAAGTTGAAGAATTGCGTAAGGAGAATTTGCAACTTGAGACTAGAATGGTAACTGGCTTATACGCGCGGTCACATTTTGAAATTATTTCGATTAACGATACAAAGCGAGTGACAATTCAACACAAAGGCATGCACACTCGTGTTTTCATCTTATTACCGAACGCTCCAATTTCAGTCAGCATCAACGGGACTATGACTTGGCACTCTGGGTTTATTAGGGGGCTTTTAGGCTTAGTTGTGGGTTCTGATTTTAACAAATTCCTTCCAATTGTTTTCGGAAATAACAAAAATGTGCTGTATAGCGATTTAGGTTCGCCCGAATGGGATTCTTTGGAATACCCAAAAAATGCAAATTTTATAATTAGATATACAGAGCTAGAACAAGAAACAAATCTTTGGAAAAAAGTTGAGATAAAAGGCAAGGATGTTTATTTCGATAACGCCAAGCAGACCTTTCAATAGTATAATTTTAGAAACTTCCGAATGTAAGTCCGTTCTAGGTTTTTGAAAATGTATTTTTAGGATTATAATGGGCGTGCTTTGACTAGGACACCGGCGAAGCTTTGGCAGAAACTGTCCGCAAATCTCACTTCCCCGATTTCTCGAACTGGCTACACCCCGCCGCCTTTGCCCGCGCCGGACTGGATTATTTTCCCTGCGCCGCCGCTTTGTCGCGGTATTGGTAAAACGCCGCGACGACGCTGAACAGCACGGCCACGACGAAGGTCATGCCGGCGTATTGCAGAAAACGCCCGGTGCTGACGGACGCCGCGTGGTCGGTGTCGCTGGCAAAAAGCTTGGTCACGGTCACCACAAACAAATCGCCCATCGAAACGGTCAGCAGCCAGAAGCTCATGATGGTGCTTTTCATTTCCGGCGCGGCTTCGCGGAAGGCGAATTCCAGGCCGGTCGTGGAAAACAAGACTTCCGCCGCCGTCAGAATCAAATAGGGAATCGTCTGCCACAGCACGCACAAATGCGCGCCGTGTTCGATGCGGGTTTGCAGCGCGGCCACGACAAGATACGACGCACCGGCGAGAAACATCCCAGACGACATCCGCTTGAGCGGCGAGGCAAACCGGCCGATGAACGGATAAATCCCCAGCGTGAACAGCGGCACGAGCACCATCACGATGAGCGGGTTCATGGATTGCATCTGCTCGGCGCCGATGTCGAGGCCGAGAATTTTTATCGGCACCATCTGCTGGCCCTGCAAAACCCACGTTGAATTGGTCTGGTCAAACAGCGTCCAGAAAATCGGCACGAAGGCGAACATGAACAAAATCGGCGTGAACGAGCGCGCGCCGGCAATTTCTTTTTCGTCGTGCCGGCCGGCGGCTTTTTGCCAGAACGCCGCCGGCAGTTCGGTTTTCCGCAGCAGGCTCAACACGATGACGAGCAGATACCACACGCCGATGCAGCCAAGCGATGTCCAGCCGAGAAATTGCGCGGCGACGCCGGTCCTGCCGGAAAAGCCGAGCACGGTCATCAGCACCATTGCCAGCACCGGCAGGCCGATGGTGGCAATGATATTCAGCAGCGCGGCGAATTTGAACTGCGTGTCGGCGCAGTAGGCGTGCCAGAACACGGTGAAGAAACCGGCGTGCTTCAGTTCGCGGTTCGTCGGAATGCGGGTGTAATACCGTGTGCCGAGCCAGAAAATCAGCGTGGCCAGCGCCATCAAAATTCCCGGCACGCCGAACGCGATGGCGTAGCCGGACTGGTCTTTGATCCACGGAATGACGAGGAATGAGAAGAACGAGCCGAAGTTGATCGCCCAATAAAATGCGCCGTAGGCTTTTTGCAGCAGATGGGATTGTTCCGGTTTGAATTGGTCGCCCATGAACGCCGAGACGCATGGTTTGATGCCGCCGGAACCGAACGCGATGAGCGCGAGGCCCGCGTCAAGGCAGAGCATTTTGCCATGCACGTCGCCGGCCAGGCCGCTGCACGCCAGCACGCCGTTGCCGAGGCAGTAAATCATCGAGACCCACAAAATCGTGTGGTAGCGGCCGATGACCTTGTCGGACAGCCACGCGCCGATCAGCGGCATGAAATAATTCGCGAAGGTGAACAGGTGGATGATTTCCGTGGCGCGGTCTTTTTCCAAGCCCAGCCCGTGCGCCGTCACCGCGCCGGTGATGTAGCCGGCCATGATGCTGCGGATGCCGTAATAGCTGAAGCGTTCGCACGCCTCGTTGCCGATGATGTATTTGATCTGGCACGGCCAGCGGTCGGTGGTGGGTGGAGTGGGAGGATTCATTTTTGACAAATCAGGACTTGAGAAACGCCGAAGCGCCGGAGGAACGGAGTTTTCTCCAAAACATTGCTGACGAGCCGCAGCAGCGGTTTGAAAATTTTCAGCAGGCGCGGCTGGGAGCCGGAAATATTTTCAAATGTCTGCCAGACGTAGTCGCGTTTGAGAATAGTGAAGCCGCCGGCCCGGACTTTGCCGGCCAGTTCCCGCTGCCAGTAATTTCTGGCCCAATAAAATAAAAACCGCTCGCCTATCCCGACGGGCAGATAAGGCACGAACGGCACCCACGCGGGAATGCGCCGCCGGGATTTTTTCAGGCTGACGCAGTGGGTTTCAAACGGAAACCAGCGGTTCGGCGAAAAAACAAACAGCAGCCCGCCGGGCTTGAGAATGCGGTGAACCTCGGCCAAAACTTTTTGGTCGTCGCCGACGTGTTCGAGCACTTCGTTCAACATCGCGTAATCCCATTGCGCCGGCTCGGAGGCAAGATTCTGCAAATCGCCCTCAACAATCCGGCCTTGCAGCGCGGGAATGGACTGCGTCTGGACCACCGTGGCTTGATCAAATTCGATTCCGTGGGCGTCCAATTTGAATTGTTCCGCCAGCGCCTGCACATAGCCGCCGATGCCGCAGCCGCAGTCCAAAAACCGCCGCGCATCCGGTTTCAAAAAGGCCTCGATCAACCGCAGCCGCTTGGCCACGGCCAGGGGCGTGGCCGTCGTCCCCTTGAAATGCCGGATTTCATTGAAGGTGGCATTCATCGGCATTGAAGCGGCGCAATTCAAATTTCACTTTCCATCCGCGTTTTCCACGCCGATGCGTTTCAGGAACGGCTCGACGGAGCGCGGGCGGCCGAGAAATTTCTCAATGGAAAGGTTCACGTCGCGCGAATCGCCAACTTCGTAAATTTCCTTCCGCAGCTTCATGCCGGCGGTCTGATCGAAATAGCCGTCGGGCGACTGCTCGAACACCGTCGCCATGTCCGCCGCAATCGCGTCGGCCCACGCATAGCCGTAATAGCCGCCGCCGTAGCCGATGATGTGGCCGAAATACGCGATGAACGCCGTGTCCGGCACCATCGGCAAAAATACGTCGCCGAGTTTTTCGTTCGAGAGCGCCAGCGCGTTCGTGACGTTGGCCGAATTGATTTGCGTGTGCAGCGCCAGATCCATCAGCGCAAAGGAAAGCTGCCGGCGATAGCGCGTGCCTTCCGTGGCGAGCCGCGCCGCCTTGAGCTGCGCGAGAATTTCCGCCGGAATTTTCTTGGACGGATCGCGGTAGTCGGCGGCGAAGCTATCCAGCACTTTTTTATCCCACGCCCAGTTTTCCAGCATCTGCGACGGCGCCTCGACGAAATCCTGCGGCACACTAGTGCCGGAGAAGCGCGCGTATTTCGCCCGCGTCAGCACGCCGTGCATCGCGTGGCCGAACTCGTGGAAAATGGTTTCCACATCGTCATGCGACATCAGCGGCGGATGATCTTTCGTCGGCGCTGGAAAATTGCAGATCATGGACATCACGGGCCGCTGATAAGTGCCGTCGGGAAGCTGTTTGCCCTCGATGATCGGGAACATGGCAAAGTGATTGTATTTGCCGTCGCGCGGAAACATATCGAGATAGAACATGCCCATCGGCTCGCCGGTCTTGGCGTCGCTGACGGCGTAAAGCTGCAAGTCGCCAATCCATTTGTAAGGCGGCTCGATCTTCTCAAACTTCAAGCCGAAGATGCGCTGGTAAATTGCAAACATTCCGTCCAGCACACGTTGATACGGGAAATAAACGCGCAACTGCTCGGCGTCCACGTTGTATTTCTCCTTTTTCAACTGGTTGGAAAAATAGCGCCAGTCCCAGATGTAAAGCTGCGCGTTCGCGTCGCTGGTCTGCTTCACTTTCATCTGGCGGAACTGCTCCAGCTCGGCGGCAAACTTGGGCTGCAAACCGGTTTTCAAATCTTCCAGAAACTTCGTGGCGGTGGCGCTGTTCTTCACCATTTTCGGCTCGGTCACAAAATCCGCGTAGCTCTGGTAGCCGAGTTTTTTGGCGAGGGCGTCGCGTTTGGTGAGAATGGTTTCCAGCAAGGGAATGTTTTTCTCGCGTGCAAGATTGTCGTGTTCGATCAAAAACTTTTTGCGCGTGGCTTCCACCGAGCAGTTGTCCATCAGGCTCAAA